>Ga0081540_1002556_pt1 | contig 14766 bp, 13 predicted proteins | sample TabmetS2T1R1_FD_71024 | JGI IMG/M metagenome (GOLD analysis project Ga0081540, IMG submission 71024) | Tabebuia heterophylla rhizosphere microbial communities from the University of Puerto Rico - S2T1R1 | ecosystem: Host-associated > Plants > Roots > Rhizosphere ... | reverse complement strand
GCATCGACGCCGCCGCGCTCGGCGACGCGATCGAGCGTCGCGTCCTCGTCGAAACGCAGCATCTCGATCGCCCACTCGACCGGCTCACCCTTGCCGTCGAGCGCGAGACGGCCGTTGGCCTCGCGCGTGATCGGAACGATGCCGCGATAAATGTCCGGCGCGAAGGCGCGGTTCACCTCGAGCTCGGCCGCGCATGCCTCCTTACGTTTCTCCAGCGTGGAGTAATCGAGAAAGGGAAAGCGCACCGCACGCTTGACCTTGAGGGCGTGATCGCCGGCGAGAAACACCGACGAGGCGTGCGTATCGAAGCGCTTGACGTCGCGCCCGCCATGGGTCGCGGGGTCGCCCAGGAAGTCGAAAACCGGGGTTTGGCCGGCGGGTCGCTTTTGCGGCATCGCGAAGCGGTCTATCTTATTTTCGGGAGCTCCGCTCAAGCTCGAGACGGCCAAGGGGGGCGGCCGTCAGGAGATCGCGTCATGCCCAAACTGCCCCACGAGCTCAAACGCATCCGGCTCAATCTCGCGCGCTCGAAGGAATTTCCGGCAGGCTCGGCGCAACGTGGCTACGAGTTCGTGGCACCGCTCGATGCCGATAGCCATATCGACGCGCGCCTGTGGCGGCAGCATCGCGAGCATTGCGGCGTGCGCCGCTTCTGGGACGACGAGGAGGAGTTCGGCAAGCTGGTCCACAAGCCCGGCGGCAACGAGCATTCGCGCTGGGTGTTCGATTATGATGACAGCGCCGACGAGGACGACGAAGCCGGCTATCGCTTCGGCAGCCATGCCTTCCGGCCGGGTGAATATGTCTCGATCCGCGACGAGGACGGCGCCATGCACACGTTCCAGGTGGTCTCGGTAGAGCCGGCCTGACAAACGCGAACAGCGAATAGCGAATAGGGAGCAAACGTGCGACCGGTTCCCTATTCGCTACTCGCCACTCGCTATTCGCCGTTCATGAACCCACTTGACCCCTCGGCTTGTGGCGCCGAAAGATCGCTCCGCGCCGATCGGCGGCGCTTTGAGCCAGGGAGAACGAGCGTGCTGGTCGACCATCGTTACTATCGCGTGAAGCCGGGCACCATGAATGCTCATCTCGATCTCTACGAGAAGCACGGCTTCATTCCACAGACGCGTCATCTCGGGCAGCCGCACGCCTATCTGTTCACCGAGAGCGGCGAGATCAACACGCTCGTGCACATGTGGGTCTATGAGGATGCGGCCGACCGCATGCGCAAGCGTGCCGCCATGCAGGCCGATCCGGAATGGCAGCAATTCCTCAAGCTGCAGGGCGAAGCGGGCTTGTTGGAAAGCCAACGCACCAATTTGATGATTCCGGCCAAATTCGCCCCGATTCGGCGCTAAGCTCCACGGCGTTGTTCTTGTCGAAAGGAGTTGGGCATGCGCGCCAATGACGGCTCGCGGACCGGCGGCCAGGTGCTGGTCGATCAGCTCGTGGCGCACGGCGTGCGTCACGCCTTCTGCGTGCCGGGCGAAAGCTATCTGGCGGCGCTCGACGCCTTCTACGACCGCGACATCGCGATCACCGTGTGCCGGCAGGAGGGCGGGGCCGCCATGATGGCGGAGGCGGTGGGCAAGTTCACCGGCCGGCCCGGCATCGTCTTCACCACGCGCGGCCCCGGCGCCACCAATGCCAGTCCCGGCATCCATATCGCGCGCCAGGACTCCTCGCCGCTGATCATGTTCGTCGGCCAGGTCGCACGCGAAGCGCGCGAGCGCGAGGCGTTTCAGGAGGTCGATTTCCGCGCCGTGTTCGGACCGCTCACCAAATGGGCGACCGAGATCGACGACGCCGCGCGCATCCCCGAGCTCGTCTCACGCGCCTTCCACACGGCGACCAACGGCCGGCCGGGTCCGGTGGTGGTGGCGTTGCCGGAAGACATGCTCACCGACCGCGTGGTCGTTCCCGATGCGCCGCCGTTCGAGCCGGTCGAGACGTGGCCGGGCTTAAGCGACATGGCGCGGCTGCAGAAGCTTCTGTGGGCGGCGGAGCGGCCGATCATGCTGCTCGGCGGCAGCCGCTGGTCGGAGACCGCCACCAGCGCGGTCATGCGTTTTGCCGAGCGCTTCGCCCTGCCGGTCGCCACCACCTTCCGCCGCGGCCACCTCTTCGACGGGCTGCATGCCTGCTATGCGGGCGATCTCGGCATCGGCCCCAATCCGAAGCTGCTCGCGCGCATCAACGCCGCCGACCTGGTGATCGTCCTCGGCAGCCGCCTCGGCGAGATGCCATCGCAGAGCTATACGCTGTTCGACATTCCAGGGCCCCGGCAGACCTTCGTGCACGTGCATCCGTCGAGCGAGGAGCTCGGCCGCGTCTACCGCCCGCACCTCGCCATCAATGCAACGCCGACCGCCTTCGCGGCCGCCCTCGAAGGCGTGCAGCCGCCGAACGACATTCGCTGGCGTGATGGCACGCCCGTTGCCCACGAGGACTACCTGGCGTGGACGCAGACGCCGGCCGAGCAGCCGGGCAACGTGAACTTCGGCGAGGTCATGACGTGGCTGCGCGACCATCTGCCGGCGGACGCCATCATCTGCAGCGGCGCCGGCAATTTCGCCGCCTGGATCCATCGCTATTACCGCTTCCGGCGTTTTGCCACCCACATCGGCCCGACCTCCGGCTCGATGGGCTACGGCGTGCCGGCGGCGGTGGCGATGAAGCGCATCAATCCCGATCGCACGGTCGTCTGCGTTTCCGGCGACGGCGATTTCCTGATGAACGGGCAGGAATTCGCCACCGCCGTGCAATACGATCTTCCGTTCGTCATCCTGGTGGTGGACAACGGCACCTACGGCACCATCCGCATGCATCAGGAGCGCGAATATCCCGGTCGCGTCATCGCCACCGCGCTCAAGAACCCGGATTTTTCCGCCTATGCGCGAGCGTTCGGCGGCTTCGGCGTAACGGTGGAGAAGACCAGCGATTTCGCGTCCGCCTATGCGGCAGCCGTGAAGTCGGGCAAGCCGGCGATCGTGCACCTGAAGGTCGACCCCGAGGCCATCACCCCGACGCAGTCGCTCACCGCCATTCGCGAGAAGGCACTGGCCGCAAGATCATAAACGCGCGCGAGGACCGATCATGAAAACCGCGGTGCTGGTCCTGGCCTGTCTTTTCCTCGTGACCGGTACGGCGGCGCTGCATTACGCCGGACGGATCGCGGCTGCTCGGTATGGTCCGGACGTGGCTGCGCGCAGGCTCGAAATTCAGGACTGGCTCAAGCCGAGATACGATCAAAAATGGCTCGCCCGGTTCGTTGCGAATTCTCCCGAGCAAGCGGGCGGCTATGCGTCGCCGGTGCTGTTTCCGCTCGATGCCGGGTTCGCGCTCGTCATCGCTATGCTATTTGGCCTGTTGTCGGCGATCGCTGCCGGTCTGCTCGGCAAATCCCCGGGGACGATAGGCCTGTTTCTGATCGTTCCGTTGGTCTTTCTCCTGTGCGACCTGACGGAAGATCTTTTGCTGGCGCGGTTGCTGACGAGGGCTCAGCCCGTTACGGAGCGCGCCGTAACAATCGTCCAGACCGTCACCAGTGCCAAGCTGTTGGCCTTCGTCGTGGCCATGATTCAGGTCGCGGTCACTTGGCTATGGGTGCTGCTCGCGTGGTGGCGGGGAAGGCTGGCGCCGCTGTGAGTCCGTACGTCCTCCGTTCCCGCACCTGCTGATGTCATCAAAGCAATTCGACAGTTTCGCCGCCACCTTCGGCAATGCGTACCTGCTGTTGGTGTTCGCCGACCTGTGCTGGTCGGGCAATCATCTGATCGGCCGCGCCGTCACCGGGCAGGTGCCGCCCATCGGGCTATCGACGGTGCGCTGGGCCATTCCGGCGATCGTGCTGTGGTGGCTGGCGCGCCACCACCTGCAGCGGGACTGGCCAGTCATCCGCGCGCACTGGCGGATCATGCTGTGGCTCGGCGTCACCGGCGGCGCCCTGTTCAGCGCCCTGCAATATGTCGGACTGCAGCACACGACGGCGCTGAACGTATCGGTGCTCAATTCGCTGGTGCCGGTGCTCATCGTGCTCGCCGGGACCTTGCTGTTCGGCGACCGCATCGCCGCTATTCAGGTCGGCGGAATCGCCACCTCGCTGGTTGGCGTGCTGGCGATCGTCACTCGCGGCAGCCTCGACACGCTGGTGAGCCTCTCCTTCTCGTCGGGCGACATCATCATCCTGATCAACATGGCAGTGTTCTCGATCTATGCCGCCTGCCAGCGGCTGGCGCCGCCCATCCATTGGCTGAGCTTCATGTTCGTGCTGGCGGTGATCTCGGCCGTCACGACCTTTCCGTTCTTCGTGTGGGAGACGCTGAGCGGCTTTCCGTTCCGGCCGACGCTGAAGACGTTCGCCTCCATCGCCTATGTGTCGGTGTTTCCCAGCGTGCTGGCGTTCGCAGCGTGGAACCGCGGCGTCGAGCTGATCGGCGCCAATCGCGCGGGCCCGTTCCTGCACTTCATCCCGATCTTCACTGCCGTCTTCGGCTACCTGCTGCTCGGCGAGCACCTCGCGCTTTATCACGTGGTCGGGTTTGCCATGATCCTGACCGGCGTGTGGCTGGCTTCGGTGAAGCCCGGCACGGCGAAGGCGTAACCGTCATCAACGGAGCCGTTCGCCGCAGCCACGCAAGCGCGCCGTTACTTCGCCGCCGCGAGCTCCTTTTGTCCGCGCCCCGCGTGCGACGCGATCCGCGCCACCAGGTCGTCTGTCGTGGCCACATCGCCGAAGTTGATGCAGAAATTGATCAGCGTGGCGTTGTGCTCGTCGTCGGTGTGGTCGGCGTTGGCATCGCTCACCATGGTGGTGCGGAAGTCGAGCAGCATGGCGTCGCGCGCGGTGCTTTCGCAGCAGGTGTTGGTCGAGGTGCCGCCCACCCATACCGCGGTGATGTCGCGCTTGCGCAGCTCCGCCTCCAGGCTGGACGAGCCACTGATGAAGGCGCTGTAGCGCGTCTTGCACACGATCAGGTCGCTCTTGCGCACGTCGAGGCCCGGCCACAGCTCGGCCCCGAACGCGCCGTCCCGGAGTGCCTCGGCGCGCCGCGCGCGTCGCTCCGGCGTATTCAGCACGTCATGGAAATGCGACCAGTTCTGGAACGAGTCGTCGTTGGAGATGGTGCGGATCCACACCACCAGGCCGCCGGCATGGCGCAGCGCATCGGCGAGCCGGTTCACGTTGGGAACGATCTCGCGCGCCGTCGGGACTTCCACCTGCTGCCCCGGTGCCATGAAATAGTTCTGCATGTCGACCACCACGAACGCAGTCTGTCGCGGCGGAACGTCGTCGTGAACGTTCCAGCGTCCTTGCCGCTTGAGCACGCGGGCGACGATGTGGTCCGGGATAGTCACTTTGTGCATGGGTGGCTTTGTCCCTTTCTTATGGAAAACGAGTCTCGCCGCGCGGGCGGTTCACCTCTTCGCGCAGCCAGTCGAGCATGTACGGCACCGCCTCGGCGCGATTGTCGTTCATCAGATGAATGCTGCCGCCTTCGGCTTCGTTCCAGATGCGCAGATGCTTCGGCTCCGGCAGGTCGCGATAGGTCTTGTGCGCTGCCTTCACGGTCACCAGCGTATCATCCTCGCCGTGCGTCACCATCACCGGGCATTTGGCATGCTGAAGGATTCCTTTCAACGAAAAAGCCTTCAGTTTTTCGCGCGCATCTTGCTCATTAGTTGCGCCGATCACCCATTCCACCTGCGGCCGAACCGCCGGCCAGAAATCGTAGATGTCCTCGGTGAGGTCGTAGCATGCGCCCCACAGGATGGCGGCGCGCAGGCGCGGTTCCTTGGCGGCGCCGCGGCCGCCGTAATAACCGCCCATTGATTGCCCGATAAGGCTGACCTTATCGGCGTCGACATCGGGGCGGCTGACGAGATAATCCACTGCCGCCGTGATGGCCACTTCGTAATCCGGACGCGCGTAGACGTTGCGCACGCGCAAGGGCTCGCCCATTCCGGGACCATCGAAGCAGAGTACGCCGAAGCCGCGCTGCAGCATCTGCTGCGCGGCGAAGAAGTAGAGCTCCTCCGCGATGATGTCGACGCCGCCCAGATAAGCGATGGCCGGATGTCGCTGGCGCGCCGCGCCGAGCGGCCGGTAGTAGTAGCCGCTGAGGTGCGACTCTTCGAAGCAGAAGGTCACCCGCTCGGGCGGATTGTCGAAATAGGGCAACGCCGCGTGGAAGCAGGCGACGCAGCGCAGATAGCCGTCCTTCTTGCGCCGATCGCTGCCGGGCAGGAAGAACTGCGCGGTGCGGAAGTAGTTGCTGGCGCGCAGATAGGCGTCACGCGCCGTGATTGGTCGGCCCTGCTGCTGCGCGCGCCGCGCATTCTCCTCGACGCGCTCTCCCGCCGCGAACCACTCGCGGAACCAGCTCTCGCCATCGCCCACCTTGATGCGTTCAGCGACGCGATGGCACTCGTGAAAATCGGCGCCGCCGAGCTGGGCGACATTCACGATGCGCGCAGCAAAATGATAGGACCAGCCGTCGTTGCCGGGGAAGTAGCGGAACATCGTCACCGGGCAAGCTCTCCTGGCGCGTCATGCTTTGCGTTGATGATGCGGTTGCACGGCAGCCGCGCCGCCGCAGCCGAACGATCTCGGTCCTGCTGCGCAGAAAGACGCCAAGCGGCACTCGCTATTGCGGCTGGAAGTTGACGGACTTCAGCAGCTCGCCGTTGCGCCCCACCTCGGCCGCCATGTAGCGGGCGAACTGTTCCGGCGTCTCGAACACGGGCTCGACCCCGAGCTCGCCGAGCTTGCCGGCGGACGCCAGCTCGCGCATGGCGTCGGCGCTTGCCGCATTGAGACGCGTGACGATTTCGTTCGTCATTCCCTTGGGGCCCCACAGCCCATACCAGGAAATCACCTCGAGTCCCGGCAATCCACTCTCCGCGGCCGTCGGAATTTCGGGAGCGAGCGAGCTCCGGCGCGGCATGGTGACGGCGAGGCCCTTCACCTGGCCGGAGCGCGCCATGGGCAGCAGCACCACGATCGCGTCGGTGAGCAGCTGGATGTGTCCGCCGGCGACGTCGGTCAGCGCCGGTGCCGTGCCGCGGTAAGGCGAGATGGTGAGATTGACCTTGGCAAGGCGCATGAAGCTGATGGTCGCGATGTGGCTGGGCGAGCCCAGCGCCGGGATGCCGGCTGTCCACTGGTCGGGATTCTCCTGTGCGGCTTTCGCCACTTCGCCGAGCGTCTTCTGCGGCATCTTTGGCGACATCACGGTGAGCAGCGGAGCCTCGCCGACGCGCGCGATCGATGTGAAATCGGCCAGCGGGTCGTAGGGCGGCTTGCTCATGACCAGCTTGGTCATGGAATGCGTGTTGGACGAGAACAGCAGCGTGTAGCCGTCCGGAGAAGATTGCTGGACGCTGCCGCCGCCGATCGTGCCGCTGCCGCCGGCGCGATTTTCGACGATCACCGGTTGTCCGAGCTTCACCTGTAGTTTCTCGGCGAGCAGTCGTCCCAGCGTGTCGACGCCGCCGCCGGGCGGAAACGGCACCACGATCTTGATGGTTCGATTGGGATAATCGCTCTCGGCGGATCCGGGTGCGGTGCCTAGAGCGAAGCTGGCAAGCGCAAGCGCGGTGCCAAGGAAGACCCGAAACGACATCGTTGTTGCAGCTCCAATCTAGCGCGAACGACATACCCCCAAGGGACAAGGTGGGCACGCCAAGCGCGACCGTGTCAAATGCCAAAAGGTTGCAGCATGGGTGCGCTTTTCGCGACGCCGGCCACGCCCGCTACATGCGATTCCCCCAAGCGCTGCCCGTCTTGGCTTCCTCGAGCCACCGCACGAGAAACGGCGCGTCAGCCGCATTCTCTTCCGGCGCCCACGCGGCGAACTCGTTGACGCGATAGGGGCCGGGCTTCACCTCCATCACGACCGTATCCGGCTCGACCACGACGCCGCCGTGCCAGGTGCCGGGCGGAATTTGAATCACCGGCGCCGCCGGCGTGAGGCGATGGCGCTCGCGCAGCGCGCCGGTCTCGTCGAAGGCCAGCATGTCGAGGGTGCCGCGGTTGAGCGTGAGCATCTCCCACTGCTGCGAATGCTGGTGCGGCCGCACATAGGTCCCCGGCTGCAGCGCGATGAGCAATCGCTGCACCTGGTCGTGGTGGCCGGCATGCAGCAGCAGGTGCGCGCGCCGGCGTGGACTGCTCCGCGAGTCCGCCAGCAACGCGGCAATCTGCGTTTCGGTGACCGGTTGCACGGTCACTCCTTTACGGCATCGCGCCAATCGGCGTCGCCGACGACCACGCGGTCGAGGTCGACGCGCTCCTCGCCGGGCACGCGGATGCGCTTGAACGTCATCTCGGGCGCGTCGAGCGGCTTGGTGGCGTCGAGGCCCATCTTGGCGCCGACGCCGTTGCGCGTCGACGGATCGAGCTTGGAGCCCTGGCTCTCCTGGATCACCACGAGATCGCGATCGGCCTGGAAGCGGGTGGCGACCGCCCATTCCACCTGCGCCGGATCGTGGATGTCGACGTCGTCGTCCACCACGATCACCTGCTTGACGTCGTAGTGGCCGGCGAACGCGCCGAGCATGACGTTCTTGGCTTCGCCCTCCTGGCGCTTGGCGATCTGCACATAGAGATGATAGCGGCACACGCCGCCGAGCGAGAGGTGCACGTCGCGCACATTGGGAAAGCTGCGCTGCAGATGGGCGAGCAGCGTCGCCTCGCGCGGGATGGCACCGAGGAGGAGATGCTCCAGCCCGCCGCCGACGATGGTGTGGAAGATCGGATCGCGGCGGTGCGTGACCACGTCGATCTCCATCACGTGGCGCTTGGCGCGCTCGCCGTAATATTGCGGGAACTCGCCAAAAGGTCCTTCCTCTTCGCGCACCTGCGGCAGCAACCGGCCCTCCAGCACAATTTCGGCTTCCGCCGGCACGCGCAGCTCGTTCGACACGCATTTGACGACGCTGAGCGGCCGCCCATGCAGCGCGCCAGCGATCTCCAGTTCGTCGGTATCGATGGGCGCGATGGCCTGCGAGGCGAGCAGCGTCAGCGGATCGATACCGACCACGATCGCCATCGGCAGGGCTGCGCCGGTCTGCTCCGCCATGTCGAAGAACATGTTGGCGTGGCGTGGCAGCAGCAGCACGCCGAGTCGGTTTGGCCCGCTCAGCTGGCAGCGATGGATCGAGACGTTCTGCACCCCGGTGCGCGGGTTGCGCACGATCAGGAGCCCGGCCGTGATGTAGGGCCCGCTGTCATGCTCGTTGTGCGTCGGCAGCGGCAGTAGCGCCGACAAGTCGACCTGCCGGTGAACCACCTCCTGCGCCGGCGCCGCGCTTACTTCGCGCCATGGCAGCGGGTGCAGCGCCGCCTCCTGGAAGCGTGCCAGCACCTCGGGCGGCTCGACTCCCATGGCGTCGGCCATCCAGGCGCGGTTCGACACCAGCCCGGAGATGACCGGCACGTGGTGGCCGCCCGGCCGCGGAAACACGGTGGCGCGGCGGCCGTCGAGCCGCTTGGCGATGGCCGCAAGATCGAAGCGGAGCGGGACGCCATCGCGGATTACCGCCAGCCGGTCGCGCGCCGCGAGATGGTCGAGCCAGTCGCGTAAGGTTCGCACCGGCTGTGGCCGGTTGCTGCCGGGCGGCGGGTCGGCGGGCTGCCGGGCATTCAGCCGCGTATCGGAACTGGCCATGACGGCTCCTTTGCCGGCACGATAAAGGATCGCGGGCCTGATCAGAAGCGCCGCCGCCTGCTGCCACCGCGGCCTGCGGCGGAATCGGCCTTGCGCGCTTCATCCGTTGCGCAACAATGGCGGGGCCGCCGGAGCGCGGCGATCACTGGGGTACCGTCGCGGACCATGTCAACTGCGTTGCGCATCGCCCACGGGCCGTTCGGCCGTGTCGCCCTGCTCGACATGGACCGCTCGCTGGTGCGCCACGCGCATCCGCATTGTCACGTGCTGATCAAGGCGGAGGGCGCCGACACCCAGTTCGCCGTCGGCGATGACCTCGTGCCGCTGACCGCCACGCAGGCGGTGCTGGTCAATGCCTGGGAGCCGCACGCCTATGTGCACGACGCGACGCGGCCACGCACCACGATCCTGGCGCTTTATATCGAGCCCGACTGGCTGCAGACGTTTCGTCCCAACTGGAGTGCCAGCGGCAGCGGCGGTTTCTTCGAGCAGCCGGCGGGCGAACTCACTCTGCCGATCCGGCGCACCGCCATGGATCTCGCGCAGGCGATGCTGGCGCATCCCGGCGCCAGCGACACCCAGGAGCAGTTGCTCTCGCGCCTGATGATCTCGGTGATCGAGCGCTTCACGCCGTGGCGCACCCTGTCGCGCCCGGCCGGCATTGCGGCGCGCGAGCGTCGCCGCTTCGACTGGCGCATACGTCGGGCTGTCGACATGCTGCGGGCCGACCCATCGGCGCGCTGCGACGCCGATATGCTGGCGCGCGAGGCCGGCCTGTCGCGGGCTCATTTCTACCGCCTGTTCGAGCGCTCCACCAACGTGACGCCGCACGTCTTTCTCAACATGCTCCGGATGGAAGTGGCGGTCAGCGCCACCGTGCACGCGCCGGACAGTTTGTCGGCGGTAAGCAGGCGGCTCGGCTTTTCGGCGCCGGCGCATTTCACCCGCTTCTTCCGCGACCATGCCGGCGTGAAGCCGAGCGAGTTCCGCACCGTCGCGCGCCTGGGCTCCGGTATCGCGGCGTAGCCGACTTGGTGCCGCGCTACGCAAAAAATGAGACTTTTCGGTAAAACCTGAAGCCTCCGATTGTGGCCGCGCCGTCAGCGTTCTGACATGTTGCCCGCCAGCACGCCGGAGAGCGTGCGGTACGTGCTGCCGGAAGCCAGCACTGGGAACGCCGGAGATGACAGCGAGCGCCGCAGGCTGGCTCGGACAATCGATCGAGCGCGTGGAGGATGCCGCGCTGCTCACCGGGCGCGGGCGCTATCTCGATGACCTCGGCGTGCGGCCCGACACGTTGCATGCCGCCGTCCTGCGCTCGCCGCACGCGCATGCCACGATCCGCGTTATCAGCATCGATGCCGCGCGAACCGCACCGGGCGTTGCTGCCGTCATCACCGCCGCCGACGTGATGGCGCACTCGGCGAGCTTGCTGGTCGGCGTCAAGGCGCCCATTCAGTGCTGGCCGGTGGCGCACGACCGCGTGCGCTATGTCGGCGAGCCGGTGGCGGTCGTCGTGGCCAGCGATCGCTACCTCGCCGAGGATGCCCTCGATCTCATCGAGGTCGACTACGCACCCTTGCGGCCGGTCATGGATGTGCAGGCGGCGCTCGATCCAGCGCAGCCGACGCTGCATGACGGGCTTGCCGGCAATGTGGCGAGCGATCGCTCGTTCCGTTACGGCGACCCCGAGCGCGCGTTTGCCGACGCGGCGCGCCGCGTTGCGCTGACGGTCCGCTATCCGCGCAACTCCTGCACGCCCATCGAGACCTACGGGCTCGTCGCCGAGTACGATGCGAGCCAGGACGCCTACGACGTGCTGGCGAATTTCCAGGGTCCGTTCAGCCTGCATCCGGTGATGGCGCGGGCGTTGAAAGTGCCCGGCAACCGGCTGCGTCTGCGCACGCCGCCGGATTCCGGCGGCAGCTTCGGCGTCAAGCAGGGCATCTTTCCGTACATCGTGTTGATGGCGATTGCGGCGCGCGTCGCCGGCCGCCCGGTGAAATGGGTCGAGGACCGGCTCGAGCATCTCTCGGCCTCGGTATCGGCCACCAACCGGCACGTCACCCTCGAGGCGGCGGTCCACCCGGACGGCCGCATCACGGCGCTCGCGTGGAATCAGATCGAGGATGTCGGCGCGCATATCCGCGCGCCCGAGCCGGCCACGCTCTATCGCATGCACGGCAATCTCACCGGCGCGTACGACATCCGTCACGTGTCGGTGCGCAACCGCGTGGTGCTGACCAACAAGACACCGACCGGCCTCAATCGCGGCTTCGGCGGTCCGCAGGTCTACTACGCGCTCGAGCGGCTGGTGCAGCGCATCGCTGCCGAGCTGCGCCTCGATCCGCTCGACGTGATCCGTCGCAACCTGGTGCAGCCCGGCGCCTTCCCGTACCGCACCGCCACTGGCGGCCTGCTCGATTCCGGCGACTATCCGGCCGCCCTCGACAGCGCGACGCGGGACGGCGGCCTCGCCGCGCTGAAGGCGCGCCGCGATGAGACGCGCGCGCAAGGGCGCCTCTACGGCATCGGCTACACGGCGGTGGTGGAGCCGAGCGTCTCCAACATGGGCTACATCACCACGGTGCTGACGCCGGAAGACCGACGTCGCGCGGGCCCCAAGAATGGCGCCCAGGCGACCGCGACCATCGCGGTCGATCCCGGCGGCGCCGTGTCGGTGCACATCGCCTCGACGCCGCAAGGGCAGGGGCACCGCACCGTGGCGGCGCAGATCGTCGCCGAGGCGCTCGGCCTTGCCCCGAAGGACATCCGCATCATCACCGAGCTCGATACCAGCCGCGATGCCTGGTCGATCGCCTCTGGCAACTATTCCAGCCGGTTTGCGCCGGCGGTGGGCGGCGCTGTGCAACTCGCGGCGCAGCGGCTCAAGGAGAAGCTCGCGCGCGCCGCCGCCGCGCAGCTCAACGTGCCTGTGGAGGATATCGAGTTCGCGCAAGGGCGGGTGCGTGCGCGCAGCAATCCCGACAACGCGGTTTCGTTCGGCCGCGTCGCTGCCGCCCCCCATTGGTCGCCGGCGCTGGTGCCGGACGGCGCCGAGACATTGCGCGAGACTGTATTCTGGTCGCCGCCGCAGCTCACCGCGCCGACCGACGCCGACGAGACCAACTCGTCGCTCTGTCACGGCTTCATCTTCGATTTCTGCGGCGTCGAGATCGACCGCACCACCGGCGCGCTGCGCATCGACAAATACGTCACCATGCACGACTGCGGCCGCGTGCTGCATCCCGGCATGGTGGCGGGCCAGATCACCGGCGGCTTCGCCCACGCGCTCGGCGCTGCCGTGTACGAGGAATATGCCTACGCGGCCGACGGCTCGTTTCTCGCCGGCACCTTCGCGGATTATCTGGTGCCGACCGCAATGGAGGTCCCGGCGCCCGTCATGCTGCACATGGAGTCGCGTTCGCCGTTCACGCCGCTCGGCGCCAAGGGCGTTGGCGAAGGCAACTGCATGAGCACGCCGGTGTGCATCGCCAATGCGGCTGCCGATGCGCTCGGTGTCGCCGATCTCGATCTGCCGCTGACGCCGGCAAAGCTTGCGGCGCTGATCCATCCGGCAGAGCGCGAGCCGCCGCGCCGCCAAGCGGTGGGCATGCCGAAATCTGAAGGCGGTCGCGGCCTGCACGGGGCCGGCGAGGCCTATGTCGGTCTGCCGCCGGAAGCGGTGTGGCGCGCGCTTCTCGATGTCGACACGCTCGCGGCGATCATCCCGGGCGCGCATGCGGTGGAGAAGCTGTCCGACACGCACTTCCGCGCCGAGGTGACGCTCGGCATCGGCCCGGTGCGCGGACGCTACCGCGCCGAGATGGAACTCGGCGACCTCGAGCCGCCACGCGCCGCCACGCTCAGCGGATCGGCGCAAGGCGCGTTGGGCTTCGGTGGCGGCACTGGCCGCGTGACGCTTGCGCCGGAAGGCGAGGGGACGCGGCTCAGCTACACGTATCAGGCGGAGATCGGCGGCAAGGTGGCGGCGGTGGGCGGCCGGCTTCTCGATGCGGCGACGCGCATGGTGATCGCGCAGTTCTTCGAAGCTTTGGCGCGACGCCTGCAGTCTCCGGACACGACATCGTGGTGGACGCGCGTCCTCCCTTCGCGGTTGCGCGGCTGGCTCGCGAGGCGGCCATGAAGCCGGCGCCATTCGACTATGTCGCGGCTCAATCGCTCGCCGAGGTGCACGACGTGCTCGCCGCCGAAGGTGGCGACGCCCGGGTGCTGGCCGGCGGACAGACACTGGTGCCGATGCTGTCCATGCGGCTGGCGCGGCCGAAGGTGCTGATCGACATCATGCGGCTGCCGGAGCTCGATCGCATCGTCGTTGAGGGCGATGCCATCCGCGTCGGTGCCGGCGTCACCCAGGCGACACTGCTGTCTTGGCCGGAGCTGGCGGAGCGGCAGCCACTGATGGCTGCCGCCCTGCCGTGGGTCGGGCACGCGCAGACGCGCAGCCGTGGCACGGTGTGCGGCTCGGTGGCACATGCCGATCCCAGCGCCGAGATTGCGCTTGCGCTGGTGGGGCTCGATGGCGCGATCGAGCTCACGCAGCGCCGTCGCCGCCGCCGCGTCGCCGCTACCGAGTTCTTCACCGGGTTGATGACGACCGCGCGCCAGGACGATGAGCTGATCGAAGCCGTGCACATTCCGGTGCGCAAGCCGGGGCACGGCTACGCTTTCCGCGAGTTCGGTCGCCGCCACGGCGATTTCGCCATCGTGGCATGCGCCGCGGTGGCCGATGCTCAGCGTATTCGCCTTGCGGTCGGCGGCGTGGCCGATCGGCCGCTGGCGCGCGACCTCGATGCCGATACCGGGCCGGCGCTCGACGAGGCACTCGATTCTTTTGCGTGGGACCTCGGTGCGCGCGACGACCTGCATGCCACTGCGCGTTATCGCCGCGAGCTGGTCCGCCGCATGGGGCGCGAAACCGTGGAGGAGGCTTGCCGATGCCGCGCCTGACCGCCGCCGCGCGCCATCCCGTGCGCTTCGAGCTCAATGGCCGTGCCGTTGCCGGCGAGGCCGAGCCGCGCATGCTGCTCAGCGATTTTCTCCGCCATCGCCTCGGCATGACCGGCCCCCA
>Ga0081540_1002555_pt1 | contig 14767 bp, 11 predicted proteins | sample TabmetS2T1R1_FD_71024 | JGI IMG/M metagenome (GOLD analysis project Ga0081540, IMG submission 71024) | Tabebuia heterophylla rhizosphere microbial communities from the University of Puerto Rico - S2T1R1 | ecosystem: Host-associated > Plants > Roots > Rhizosphere ... | reverse complement strand
CCCACAGGAGCGCGGCGCGGATCGGCACGATGAGGCCAAGCGCCGGCCGCGCGAGGCGCATCAGCCGGTCGGAGGAGCTTTGCGTCGCCGCAACAGGTCGTTCAGCCGTAACGGTCACATAGCCAAGTGACATGGCGCGGCAACCAAATGCAATGCTCGCCGAAGTCGCGATCAGGCCTCAGTTCCCGGCCGGCAGCGGCACCCGGTCGTCGATCAGGGAGTCGACCGCGGCCTTGACGTCGACGCTGGCGGGAATGACGCCGGCCTGCTGCAGCGCCACACCCGCTGCCAGGATCGATTCCCGCTGCGGCGCGCCGATGCGGCTGTGGGTGAGCTCGGTGCGTTCCTTGAGCTGCTTGTCGACCACCGCGTCGGGGAGCTTGGTGGCGGCGATGAACACGCGCTTCGTCTCGTCATAGTTGGCGAGCGAGAGCTTGCGCGCCTCCTCGTAGACCGCCAGCACGCGCCGGACCAGCTCCGGATGGTCGCGCAGAAACTCTTCGCGCACGTTGAGTATGCCCCAGGTGTTGGCCTCGGGCTTGCGGTAGAACAGGCGCGCCCCGTCCTCGACCTCGGCCTGCGCCATCATCGGGTCGAGACCGGCCCAGGCCTGCACATCGCCGCGGATCAGCGCCGTCTTGCCGTCGGGATGCTGCAGCAGCACCGGCGTGATGTCGCGCTCGGTGAGGCCGACACTTTGCAATGCGCGGACCAGGAAAATGTGCGGATCGGTGCCACGCGTGACCGCGACGCGCTTGCCCTTGAGATCCTCGATCTTGTTGATGTTGGTGTCCTTGCGGGTCACCAGCGCGGTCCATTCCGGACGCGAGTAGACGTAGATCGATTTGATCGGGTTGCCGTTGATCTTGGCCACCAGCGCGGCCGCGCCCGCCGTCGAGCCGAGATCGATCGAGCCGGCATTGAGGAATTCGAGCGCCTTGTTGGAGCCGAGCGTCTGCACCCAACGGATGGAGATGTTGTCGCGGGCGAACTCCTTCTCCAGCAGGCCCTTCTCCTTGAGCACCATGGAGACCGGATTGTAGGTGGCCCAGTCGATGCGGATTTCCTTCGGATTGTCGGCGGCGAACAGGGCGGAGCTGGGCGCGAGCCCGATCAGCATCGCCGAGGCGAGGAGCATGCGTCGAGAGAACAGGACCATCATTCATCTCCTTGGGAAGGGAGGCGCCGCGCCAGCGAGAGGCGGTGCGGGAAACCGGCGACGCCAGCCTCGCGTCCAGCACGGGGCATTATGTTTATTCTATAAGGAGCCGGGCCCTAGGCGGTCAACGAGAATAAAATGCCAAATATCTTTGGATGCGTCGAAGTTATTTTCTCCGACTGGCGCTCGTGCCGCGCCCGGCGCCCTGGCCCTGCCATCCCGAGTGATGGGCGGAGGCGCTACATTGAAGTGACAGCTACCGCGCGCTCGGCTATCCCGGCGCGATGCTGACCAAGGCTCACGCTCCAGCGCGCCCCATGGAACTCATCGATTCGGCGGCGCTCAGCGCCGAGTTCGCAGCGCTGGCCGCCGGTCATGGCGGTTCCGAGGCCGAGCTGAGGTCGGCGGTGGCGCAGCACCTCAAGGCCGCAATGGCGGAGGGGCGCGCCGCCGCCGAACGCCTTCTCCTCGATGACCGTCACGGGCGCCTGTGTGCCGAACGGCTGTGCCTGATGCAGGACGAGGTCATCCGCGTTCTCTACGAGTTCGCCACCAAGCACCTCTATCCGTCGCGCAACCCGTCCGAGGCCGAGCACATGGCGGTGGTGGCGACCGGCGGCTACGGCCGCGGGCTGCTAGCGCCGGGCTCCGACATCGATCTCTTGTTCCTGCTTCCCTACAAGCAGACGGCCTGGGGCGAGTCGATCGCCGAGACCATTCTCTATTGCCTGTGGGACATGGGGCTTAAGGTCGGGCACGCCACGCGGTCGCTCGCCGAGTGCATCCGCCAGGCCAAGGCCGACATGACGGTGCGCACGGCCGTGCTCGAAGCGCGCTATCTCCTCGGCGACCAGAAGCTGTTCGACGAACTGGTCGCCAGGTTCAACAAGGAGGTCGCGGAAGGGACGGCCTCGCAATTCGTCGCCGCCAAGATGGCCGAGCGCGAGGAGCGCCACCGCCGCGCCGGACAGTCGCGCTATTTGGTCGAGCCCAACGTCAAGGACGGCAAAGGCGGCCTGCGCGATCTCCACACGCTGTTCTGGATCGCCAAATACGTCTATCGCGTCCACGAGCCGTCGGAGCTGATCGCCCGGGGCGTGTTCGACCAGCAGGAATACCAGCTGTTCCGCCGCTGCGAAGACTTCCTGTGGTCGGTCCGCTGCAACATGCACTTCCTGACCGGCCGCGCCGAGGAGCGGCTTGGCTTCGATATCCAGCGCGAGATCGCGATCCGCCTTGGCTACACGCGGCACCCCGGCCAGCAGGACGTCGAGCGCTTCATGAAGCACTACTTCCTGATCGCCAAGGACGTCGGCGACCTAACGGCCATCCTGTGCGCCGGCCTTGAGGACCGCGAAGGCAAGCCGGTACCGATGCTCAACCGGGTGATCGCGCGGTTCCGCTCGCGCGGCCGGCGTACATTGCGCGAGACCGCCGACTTCATCATCGACAACAGCCGCATCAACGTCGCCGATGCCGACGTCTTCCGCCGGGATCCGGTCAACCTGATCCGCCTGTTCCACTTGGCGCAGCGGCACGGCGTGATCCTGCATCCCGACGCCATGCGGACCGCCACCCGCTCGCTCAGGCTCATCGACCGCGATCTGCGCGAGAATCCGGAAGCGAACCGGCTCTTCCTCGACATCCTCACGGCCGGCGACGATGCCGAAATCGTGCTCCGCCGCATGAACGAGACCGGCGTGCTCGGTCGCTTCATCCCCGACTTCGGCCGCGTCGTCGCGATGATGCAGTTCAACATGTACCACCACTATACGGTGGACGAGCACCTCTTACGCTGCATCGGCGTGCTGACCGAAATCGAGCGGGGAGACAACCCGGAATACGGCCTCGCCAACGAGCTCATGCGCACCATCCAGCCGGAGCACCGCGCGCTGCTCTATGTGGCGCTGTTCCTGCACGACATCGCCAAGGGACGGGTGGAAGACCACTCCATCGCCGGCGCGCGCATCGCCAGGCGCTTCTGTCCGCGCTTCGGTTTTTCCGCCGCCGACACCGACATGGTGGCGTGGCTGGTGGAGCACCACCTGCTGATGTCGACGATCGCGCAGTCGCGCGATCTCTCGGATCGCAAGACGATCGAGAATTTCGCCGCCGTGATGCAGTCGCTGGAGCGCATGAAGCTCCTGGCCGTGCTCACCACGGCGGACATCCGCGCGGTTGGGCCAGGCGTTTGGAACGGCTGGAAGGCGCAGCTTCTACGCACCCTCTACTACGAAACCGAGCCGGTCCTCACCGGCGGCTTCTCGGAGGTCAATCGGGCGCAGCGCGTGGCATTCGCGCAGGCCGAGTTCCGCGCCGAGCTCAAGGATTGGAATCCCGAGCAGCTCGACGCCTACGTGGCGCGGCACTACCCGCCGTACTGGCTCAAGGTCGACCTGCCGCACAAGGTGCGGCATGCGCGGTTCGTGCGCTCCGCCGAGGAGGCGCGGCGCTCGGTGGCGACCGGCGTCGATTTCGACGCGACGCGGGGGGTGACCGAACTGACCGTGCTCGCGCCTGACCATCCGCGCCTGTTGTCGGTGATTGCCGGTGCCTGTGCGGCCGCGGGCGCCAACATCGTCGACGCGCAGATCTTCACCACCACCGACGGCATGGCGCTCGACACCATCTCGGTCTCGCGCGAGTTCGACCGCGACGAGGACGAGGCGCGGCGCGCGCTCCGCGTTGCCGATGCCATCGAGAAGGCGTTGCGCGGCGACCTGCGGCTCCCCGACGTGGTGGCGAAGCGCGCCGTCCCCAAGGGTCGCATCAAGGCCTTTGCGGTCGAGCCGGACGTGATGATCAACAATCAGTGGTCCAACCGCTACACGGTGGTTGAGGTCAATGGGCTCGACCGGCCGGGACTGCTGTACGAGCTGACCGCGACCCTGTCGAAGCTCAACCTCAATATCGCGTCCGCGCACGTAGCGACCTTCGGCGAGCGCGTGGTCGACGTGTTCTACGTCACCGATCTGCTCGGCGCGAAGATCGAATCGGCGCCGCGCCAGGCGGCGATCAAGCGCGCGCTGGTGCAGCTTCTCGCGGCGCCGACCGAGGGCGCTGCGAAGCCCGCTAAGGTGGCAGCCGGCTGACAACAACCGTGCCCTCCCGGCCGGCGGTGCCGGCCGGGCCACCATGCCCGTGCGATCGAAGCCCTCGATCTATTTCTTCTTGCCCTTCGCGGCTGGCGCCGGCGGCTGTCCAACCTTGGACACATCGCGGAAGAAACCTCCGGCGAGGCGCGCCGCTGGAGCCCCGGGGGTCTCCTGCATGGTCGCGGCCGGAGCGGCCGCGCGCTTCTTGCTTTTCTTGGCGGCGTCGGCACCCGACGGCATGGCCGCAAGCGCAACGACCGCAAGCAGAAGAGCGAGCTTTCGCATGATCCTGTACCTCCCCAAGTGATGTAACGGAACCCACGTCAGCCGGACCATTATGCCTGACCGGTTGGCGTTGAAAATAGCTTGTTTGCAACCCTTTCCGGATCGCGCCCCAAGCGCGTCCCTCCCGTTTAACCCGCCCTTAAACGGCTCCCATTTACTTTGCGGTAACGGTGCCGCCGCGGCGGGGCCGGGGCGATCGGTGGGACGGACCGCATGGGGCTTCGACGGCGGAAGGCGACCGGGCGCCGAGAGCCCCGGATCGACATATTTCCGGTTCCCGGGCTCAGCCTGCGCCTGTCCGCGCGGGATCGCACCGTCCCGGCCGAAGAAGAGGAGGAGCCGGCGCGCCGCGCTCCGGGCAAGCGCAAGCAGCGCGCCGCCGGCGCGGAGACGCGCCCATCGCGCCGCGAGGCCAAGGCCGAGACCGAAGCGGAGCCCCCACGCAAGAAGGCTCGCCGCGACGATAGCAAGAAGGATCGCGACGACGACCGAAGCAAGAAGGATCGTCGGGAGGGCGGCAAGCGCCGGTCGTTTTTCGGCCACGTGATGTATTGGGGCGTCGTGCTCGGCCTGTGGGCGCTGATCGTCGCGGTCGGCGGGTTCGTCTGGGTTGCCGCACACCTGCCGCCAATCCAGTCGCTCGAGGTGCCGAAGCGACCGCCCGCGATCCATATCCTGGCGGCCGACGGCACAACGCTGGCGACGCGCGGCGACATGGGCGGGGCGGCGGTGTCGCTCAAAGAGCTTCCGCCTTATCTGCCACAGGCCTTTCTCGCCATCGAGGATCGTCGCTTCTATAGCCACTATGGACTGGACCCGATCGGCGTGGCGCGCGCCGTGACGGCGAACCTCCTGCGCCGCAACGTGTCCCAGGGCGGCTCGACGCTGACGCAGCAGCTCGCCAAGAACCTCTTTCTCACCCAGGCGCGCACGGTCGACCGCAAGATCCAGGAACTGGTGCTGGCGCTATGGCTCGAGCACAAGTTCTCCAAGGCGGAAATTCTCGACCTCTATCTCAATCGCGTCTACTTCGGTGCCGGCGCCTATGGGGTCGAGGCGGCGGCGCAGCGCTATTTCGGAAAGTCGGCGCGCCAGGTCACGCTCGCCGAAGCCGCGATGCTTGCCGGCCTCGTCAAGTCACCGTCGCGGCTGTCGCCATCGCGCAACCCGGACGGCGCCGAGCGCCGCGCCCACGTGGTGCTCACCGCGATGGTGGATGCCGGCTTCATCAACGAAAAGCTGGCCAAGATCGCGATCGCCCAGGAGCCGCAGATCGTCAAGCCGAGCAGCGGCGGCTCGGCGAATTACATTGCCGACTGGATCATGGACGTGGTGAACGACCTGCTCGGCCGGGTCGAGCAGGACATGGTGGTGGAATCGTCGATCGATCCGACGCTGCAGACCGCGGCCGAGAAGGCGTTGATCGACGAGCTTACCCAGAAGGGACAGAAGTTCGGGGTCGGTCAGGGCGCGCTGGTGGCGATGTCGCCGAACGGCACGGTGCGGGCGCTGGTCGGCGGACGGAATTATGCCGAAAGCCAGTTCAATCGCGCGGTGGCGGCGAAACGCCAGCCCGGCTCGGCCTTCAAGCCGTTCGTCTATCTGACGGCGCTCGAGCATGGCCTCACGCCGGACAGCGTGCGCGACGACCGCCCTGTCAGCATCAAAGGATGGCGGCCGGAAAACTATACGCGCGAGTATTTCGGCCCCGTCACGTTGACGCGGGCGCTGGCCAATTCCTTGAACACGGTTGCGGTGCGCCTCACCCTCGAGCTCGGCCCGAAGGCGGTCGTGCGCACCGCGCACCGCCTCGGCATCGTGTCGCCGCTCAGTCCCAACGCGTCGATCGCGCTCGGCACGTCGGAAGTGTCGGTGATCGAGCTCGTGTCGGCATTCGCGCCGTTCGCCAATGGTGGCCTCGCGGTCACGCCGGCGGTGGTCGAGCGGGTGCGCACCGCGGCCGGCAAGACGCTCTACCGGCGTGACACGCAGAGCCTGGGCCGCATCATCGACGAACGCCACGTGGCGATGATGAACGGCATGATGCGCGAGACGCTGCTCAGCGGCACGGCGCACAAGGCCGACACCGGCGGCTGGCCGGCCGCCGGCAAGACCGGCACCTCGCAGGATTTCCGCGACGCCTGGTTCATCGGCTACACCAGCCACCTGGTCACCGGCGTGTGGCTGGGCAACGACGACAATTCTCCCACGCGCAAGACCACCGGCGGCGGGCTGCCGGTGGAAATCTGGAGCCGCTTCGTGAAAGCCGCGCACCAGGGCGTCGCGGTGGCGGAGCTTCCCGGCCTGCGCGGCGTCGTCGCCACGCCGGCGGCGGCACCCGGCCCGGTCGCGGCGGCGCGCCCGCCGGCACCGGTTCAGCCATCCGCGGCGGCACCGGCGAACGACGTGACGCTCGACCGCTGGTTCATCGACCGGCTGTTCGGCCGGCGCTAGCCTAGTGCCGCGCCGCACGCACGCTGCGCGACGCCGCCCAGATCAGCAGCGACAGACATCCCATCACGGCCATGGGTGCACCGATCGGCCACGCGCTGGCGCCGAGCATGTGGCCGACCAGGACGCCGAGCAGCGCGGCGGAGCTTTGCTGGACGAAACCGAGCAGTGACGACGCGGCGCCGGCGCGGTCGGGAAACGGCGTCAGCGCGCCTGCCATGCCCTGGGGAAGCGCGAGGCCCAGTCCGAACAGATAGAGTGCGGTCGGCAGCACGATGGCAGGCAGCGATGGAAGACCGAATGCCAATGCTGCAGCCAGCGCAAGTCCGCCGCCAGCAAGCGCGCCTGTTCCGATTCCGATCGTCGTGTCGAGACCGAGGCGGCTGACGATGGTCGCCGCCGTGAAAGTTCCCGCCAGGTATCCGAGGCTGCAGATCGCGAAGGCGACGCTGTAGGCGAAGGCGGAGAGGCCGTAGAGATCCTGCAGCACGAAGGACGAGCCGGACAGCCATGCGAACAATCCGGCAAAGCTCGTGGACACGATGCCGAGATGGGCGAGGAACGACCGGCTCGCGATCAAGCCGCGATACACGCGTGCCATGCTGAACGGCGAAACTGGCTCGGATGCCCGCCGGGCCAGCGTTTCCGGCAGCTTGCGCCACACGATCAGCGCCGCCGCCAGCCCGACCGCCAAGGCGACGAGGAAGTTGGCGCGCCATCCGAACTGCGTCTGCAGGATGCCTCCGATCAGCGGCGCCACGATGGGAGCGATCGCCATGATCGATCCCATCAGCGAAAGCTCGCGCCCCGCGCGCGCCCCGCTGTAGAGGTCGCGCACGATGGCCCGCGCCACCACGATGGCACCGGACCCGCCGATGGCTTGCACGACGCGCGCCGCGATCAGGAGCCCGATGCTCGGGGCCGCCGCGCAGGCGATGTTGCCGGCGCAGAACAGCACGAGCGCCGCAAGCAGGACGGGCTTGCGGCCGAAGCGGTCCGACATCGGCCCGTAGCCGAGCTGGCCGATGGCGAAGCCAACAAGGTAGGCCGAGAGCGTCAATTGCACCGCAGCCGGGCTGGCCGAGAGGAGGCGGCCGATATCCGGCAGCGACGGCAGGTACATGTCCGTCGACACCGGCCCGAGCGCGGTGATGAGCGCAAGCAGTCCCGTCAGCGCGACAGTGTCCGGGCGCAGCATGCGGGGTCCAGCGGCTGCCGCGACGGGTCAGATGTCGGAATTGTCGGCGATGCGGCTGCGTACGGCACGCCGTTGCTCCGGTACGCCGTAGCGGTGAAGATCGGGGCCGTGCACGTCGAGCCACATCTTGGCGCGGCCCATATTGGGGCACATCCGTTCCAGCAGGCGCCAGAAACGCCGCGAGTGATTCATTTCGACGAGGTGCGCCACTTCGTGCGCCGCCAGGTAATCGAGCACGTAGGTCGGCGCCAGCACGAGGCGCCACGAGAACGAGAGCGCACCGGTGGTGGAGCAGGAGCCCCACCGGCTCGACTGGTCGCGCACGGCGATGCGCTTGACCTTTACGCCGAGCATCTCGGCGTAGCGGCGCGTCGCGACCTCCAGGTCGCGCTTGGCCTCACGCTTGAGGAAGTCGGTGACGCGGCGGCCGATGTGTGGTGTGTCCCCGGCGACACAGATGAGACGATTGCCGCGGTCGTCGATCTCGCGCCACACCGCGCCGCGTGCGACGCGGCGATGCACGATGCGGTGACGGACATCGCGCAGCGGCATCTCGGTGCCATGCGTGAAGGCGACGGTTTCCGGCAACCGTCCGAGCCGCGCCGCGATCCATCCGCCATGCCGCTCCGCAAAGGCCTTGGCCTCGTTCACGTTGCCGCGCGGCGGCATGGTGAGCACGACTTCGCGCGTCGCCGGCTGAATGCGCAACGTGTAACGCCGCGCGCGCCGGTGTCGGCTCAATCGCACGAGATACATCGCTCCATCGAAGACGAGTTCGATGGCCTGAGGCTCGCTCGGCCGACGATACAGAAGCGCGCGCAGCGGCATGGAAGACGAATCCGGGAAGGCGTTCGCCGGCGATTCTGCCTACATCCGCAAGCGCTTGCAGCCACATAAAGTAGCCCACGACATGTGGGAGCGAAACGGGTCCCGACCCCACATGTCGTGGGCATATCCGCGAATCTTCGTTCAGTTCTTGGGGCCGGGAGGGGCCGCCCCAACGCATGGGAAGAGATTCATGGGCCGCCCCGGTTCCCGGGGCAGGCGGTTGCAATTTCTGGGCGGGCGAAACCGCGCTCGGCGCCGATTCACACCTTCGCCGGCATGCGTCGCGGCGTGCGGCGCTGCTGGACGCGCATGTGGTTCGACAGGATGAAATCGCTGATGCGTGGTGCGATTTCGGCGCGGAAGCGTGATCCGTTGAACACACCGTAGTGCCCGACGCCGAGCTGCAGATAGTGCGCCTTGCGATCGGCCGGAATGCCGGTGCACAGCCGATGCGCGGCTTCCGTCTGGCCGACACCGGAGATGTCGTCCTTCTCGCCCTCGACCGTAAGCAACGCGGTGTTATGGATGCAGGACGGATCGATCGGCGTATCGCGGTGCATCATCTCGCCCTTCGGCAGGGCATGCCGCACGAACACCGTCTCGACGGTCTGCAGATAGAACTCGGCCGCGAGATCCATCACGGCGAGATACTCGTCATAGAACTCGCGATGCTTCTGCGCCGAGTCGCCGTCGCCGCGCACGAGGTGCATGAACATCTCGTGGTGCGCGCCGAGGTGCCGGTCGAGATTCATGCTCATGAATCCGCCGATCTGCAGGAAGCCGGGATAGACCTCGCGCATCATGCCGGGATTGGGGAACGGCACCTGGGTGATGACGTTGCGGCGGAACCAGTCGATGCCGCGCTCCTCGGCCAGGATGTTCACCGCGGTTGGGTTCACCCGCGTGTCGATCGGGCCGCCCATCAGGGTCATGCTCACGGGTGCGTACGGATCGTTGCGCGCTTCCATCAGCGACACGGCGGCGAGCACCGGCACCGACGGCTGGCAGACCGCAATGATGTGGGTGTCGCCGCCGAGATAGTGCAGGATCGAGATGAGGTAATCGATGTAGTCGTCGAGGTCGAAGCGGCCAAGCGCGAGCGGCACCATGCGGGCGTCGACCCAGTCGGTGATGTAGACGTCGTTCTTGGGCAGGAAAGCTTCGACTGTGCCGCGTAGCAGCGTGGCATAGTGCCCCGACATGGGAGCGACGATCAGCAGTTTGGGCTGGGGGCGATACTTGTCCGCACCAGCGCGTTCGAAGTGAATCAGATTGCAGAAGGGACGCTGCCACACGACCTGGGGATGGACGCCGATCCGCTCGCCGTCGACCGCCACGTGCGGGATGTTCCAATCGGGCTTGCCGTAGCGTCGCGTCACCCGCTCGAACATCTCGCAGCCAGCCGCGACGGATTTGCCGAAGGTCGTATGGGCGAGGGGATTGACCGGGTTCTGGTAAAACAGGCGGGTCGCGTCGGCGGCGGCGCGGAACGGGCCGAGAGCGGCGTGCTGCATCTCGTACCAGTAGTAAAAGGGCAGGCCCTCCAAACCAAAAGCAAATGCCATCGTCAGGCCTTTCGCCTTCGGGGCGAGACGCGGGTCGCGTCTTGTGCGGAGGGTCAAGCGTCAGCGGGCCGCGCGAAGCGGCTCCACGTGGTGTGCTCGAGCCCCGGCCCCTTGATGCACCGCACAAGAATTATGCGCGGCAGCCGGCTATTCAAGCAAAATTTTGCTTAACAGCCGGTAAAAACGCTGTTGTGCACATAGCAACAATGGCGGAAAGGCTTGGTTCCCTACGCGCCTGGAATGCGGAGGTATCATCAAGCCTATTCGCCGGTCTGCAGCAGCGTGCCCTGCCTGCGCGCGCTGTCCACCAGCATCAGAAACGCGGCGACGGCAATCACCATCAGGGCAGCATTGAGCGCGAGCGCCTGCAGCATGAGGTCGGCGCGGAAGACATGGTCGATCAGCAACGCCCGCATGCCCTCGAACACGTAGGTCGGCGGGAGCGCCCAGGCGACGTATTGCAGGACCTCCGGCAACGTCGAGACCGGGTAGTAGACGCAGGTGATCGGCAGCAGCAGGAACATGATGCTCCAGGCGAAGGTTTCCGCGCCGAGACCGTTGCGAAGGATCAGCCCCGACACAAAGATGCCGACCGACCAGCTGGTGAAGATGAGATTGGCGAAGAACGCCGCCAGCGCCAGTCCGAGGCCGTAGAGATTGAAGCCGAAGAAGGCGATCGCCAGCAGGCTCACCGGCACCAGCCCGATCGCCAGCCGCACGATGCTCATGATCATCAGCGCCGTGATGAACTCGTTGGGGCGCAGCGGGCTCATCATCAGGTTGCCGAGGTTGCGCGCGTACATCTCCTCGAGGAACGACACCGAGAAGCCGAGCTGGCCGCGGAACAGGATGTCCCACAGCAGCACGGCGCCGATGAACACGCCGCCGGCGCGCGCGAAGAAGCTGGCATTCTGCCCGATATAGACCTGCAGGAAGCCCCACATGAGCATCTGCACGGCCGGCCAGTAGATGAGCTCGAAGAGGCGCGCCCACGACGAGCGCAGCAGATACCAATAGCGCAGCACCATCGCGGCAACGCGACGTGGTGAAAAGGCGATCGGTTCCGCCGTCACTGCGCCGCCTCCCGCGCCGCGCTGCGCCCGCGGGCGACGTCGAGAAAGACATCCTCCAGCGTGGCGCGGCCGTAGCGGGCGAGCAGATGCGGTGGGGTGTCGTCGTCCTCGATCTTGCCCCTCTTCATGATGATCACGCGCTCGCACAGGCGCTCGACCTCGATCATGTTGTGCGAGGCGATCAGCACGGTGGCGCTGCGAGCCACCCGATACTGCTCGATGCGGCCACGCACCCAGTCGGCGGTGTCGGGATCGAGCGATGCGGTCGGCTCGTCCAGCAGCAGAACCTCCGGCCGGTTGATCAGCGATTTGGCCAGCGAGACGCGGGTCTTCTGTCCGGCCGAAAGCTTGCCGGTCGGCCGGTCGAGCAAGTCCGTGAGGTCCAGGTCCGCCGCGACCTCCGCGATGCGTCCGGCGACGTCGTCGACGCCGTACAGCATGCCGAAAACCTTGAGATTCTGGCGGATGGTCAACCGCATGGGCATGTCGACATACGGACTTTCGAAGTTCATCCGGTGCAGGACGCGATGGCGATGCCGCGCCATGTCAGTGCCGAGAACCGTCACCCGACCCGAAGTCGGGATCACCAGCCCCATGATGGTGGCAATCGTCGTGGTCTTGCCGGCACCATTGCCGCCCAGCAGACCGGTGATCGAGCCGGGCTCGAGCGCGAACGAGATGCCATCGACGGCCGTCACGTTCTTGTAGATCTTGACGAGCTGGTCGACGGCGATGGCGGGTGCGGCAGTCATGGATGGGCGCACAAGTGGCGCGGCGTCACGCTCGGCGCAAGTCCCCCGCCGGCGAATGGCGAATAGCGACTGGCGAATAGGGCGGCAGCACGCGACATTTTGCCTATTCGCTATCCGCTGCTCACTATTCGCTACTTGCACCCCATTCGCTCGCTCGGCTCGTTCCTCCTACATTATGGCCATGCCCGTCCAGAACCTGCACCAGCTCCGCCATCCGCAGCGCAATGTGCGGATCGACACGCTGACGCGCCTGCGCTGGCTTGCCGTCATCGGCCAGACGGCGGCCGTGCTGGTGGTGAATTTCGGGCTCGACTTCGATCTGCCGTTGACTGCCTGTGCGGCCGTCATTGCGGTCTCGGCCTGGCTCAACATTGCGTTGCGCCTGCGGTTTCGCGTGACCCACCGCCTCGAGCCGGACCGCGCCGGGTGGCTTCTCGCCTTCGACATTGCGCAGCTCACGGTGCTGCTGTTCCTCACCGGCGGCCTGGAAAATCCCTTCGCCTTCATGCTGATCGGGCCGGTGTTGATCTCGGCGACCGCGCTGCCCCAGCGCACGACCCTGGTCCTCGGCGGCTTCGCGGTGCTGTGCGCCACGGCGCTCATCTTCGTCCACTATCCCCTGCCGTGGCCGAGCGACGAGCCGCTGTCGCTGCCGCCGCTCTATGTCATCGGCATCTGGCTTTCCATCATGCTGGCGAGCGGGTTCATCGGCGTCTATGCCTGGCTTGTCGCCGAGGAGGCGCGCCTGCTCGCCGACGCGCTCACCGCGACCGAGCTGGTGCTGGCGCGCGAGAAGCATCTCTCCCAGCTCGACGGGCTCGCGGCGGCGGCCGCGCACGAGCTGGCGACGCCGCTGTCGACCATCGCGGTGGTGGCAAAGGAGCTGGAGCGCGCGCTCGGGCCAACGTCTCCGCATGCCGAGGACGTGCGCCTCCTGCGCGAGCAGACGCAGCGGTGCCGCGATATCCTGGCCAAGCTCGCCGAGCTTTCTGCCGATACGGTGGCGCCGTTCGACCGCATGAAGGTATCCGGCCTGATCGAGGAGGTCATCGCGCCGCACCGCAATTTCGGCGTCGAGATCGATGTGGTGCTGCCGTCGGACCGCAGCTCGGAACCGTTCGGCTGGCGCAATCCCGCGATCCTTTACGGCCTCGGCAACCTGATCGAGAACGCCGTGGATTTTGCCAACGGGCGGGTCGAGGTGGCGGTGCGCTGGACCGCGTATCAGGTTGCCATCACCATTGCGGATGATGGGCCGGGCTTTTCGCCGGAGATCATGGATCGCATCGGTGAGCCCTACGTCACCACGCGCGGCGTGCGCTCGACTGCCACCGATACCGATCCGATGGGGCTGGGCCTGGGCTTTTTTATCGCCAAAACGCTGCTCGAACGGTCGGGCGCGACCCTCGCCATGGCCAATCGGGCGCGGCCGGAAACCGGTGCGGTGGTGCGCGTGCGCTGGAGCCGGGAGGACTTCGAGCGGCCGCCGGCCCGCCTGGAGGAACTGGCAACCCCTTGAGAAGCCCGAAAACAGTCTTAAATGTCCCGGGATCGCCGCCGGCTTCGTCGTGCGATTCGAGGGGCGCGCTAGGGAGCAGGAGACAATGACCGACGTTGCCGCCGCCCAGACGGGCGACCGCTCGCTGCTGATTGTCGAGGACGACAAGCTGTTTCTCGCCCGGCTGGCCCGGGCCATGGAAACCCGGGGATTCAAGGTCACAATTGCCGAATCCGTTGCCGACGGGCTTCTCCACGTGGAGCAGAACCCGCCGGCTTTTGCCGTGGTCGATATGCGCCTCGGCGACGGCAATGGGCTCGACGTGATCTCCGCGCTCAAGCGCCGGCGCGCCGATGCGCGCGGGATCGTGCTGACCGGCTACGGCAACATCGCGACTGCGGTGAATGCCGTGAAGCTCGGCGCGGTCGACTATCTCGCCAAGCCGGCCGATGCCGACGACGTGGTCAACGCGCTGCTCGCCATCGAGGGCGCCAAGGCCGAGCCGCCGGAACATCCGATGTCGGCCGACCGCGTGCGCTGGGAGCACATCCAGCGCATTTACGAGCTGTGCGGCCGCAACGTGTCGGAGACGGCTCGGCGCCTCAACATGCACCGCCGCACCCTGCAGCGCATCCTGGCCAAGCGCGCGCCGAAATAAGACATTTCCGTCATGGCCGGGCTTGACCCGGCCATCCCGCTTAGGGACGCACCGCCGTGCCCGCCTAAGCGAGATGCGCGGGTCAAGCCCGCGCATGACGACCTCGGTGAAGCGGCGCTACGGTTACCGCGGCGCTTCGGCGCGCTGCTGCTCCGGCTTGAGAATGAGCTTCTGCACGCGCCAGTTCAGGATCTCGGCGACGTAG
>Ga0081540_1002553_pt1 | contig 14769 bp, 10 predicted proteins | sample TabmetS2T1R1_FD_71024 | JGI IMG/M metagenome (GOLD analysis project Ga0081540, IMG submission 71024) | Tabebuia heterophylla rhizosphere microbial communities from the University of Puerto Rico - S2T1R1 | ecosystem: Host-associated > Plants > Roots > Rhizosphere ... | reverse complement strand
TGGATAGCTATGACCTTTATCTAAGGGGGGTGGCGCTCGTACAAGGTGGCTCCCTTCACAAGGCGCGTGAGTTTTTCAAAAGAGCGATTGAACAAGATGCAGAGTGCGGCCCTGCTTACGCCCATTTAGCCTATACCTATAACATCCAACAGGCGGTCAGCGGGAAGCCTCTTTCTGAGAGTGAGCGTTCAGAGGCACTCGAGTTTGCCAATTCTGCCGCGAAACTCGCGGCTGACGACGCATTTTCGTTGGCGATCGCAGGACACGTCCTAACCTATATCGGACGCAGTTATGATCGTGGATTATCCATGACTTCAGACGCGGTTGCCCTCAACTCGAATCTTGCTGCGGCGTGGCAGGCCTACGGCTGGGTCGCATTGATGTGTGACGAACCAAAAACAGCAGTAGAGAGCTTCGATCGGCTAATGAGAGTTAGCCCGCTTGATCCGTCTCGAAGGTGGACTTGGAATGGAAAGGCATTCGCCTTATTTTGTTCAGGCCGCTACGCTGATGGTTGCCAATGGGCTGAGAGGGCGGTCCAGTCACATGCTGACGCTCATTCATTAGGGGCCCTAATCATCAACAGTGTTGGCGCGGATCGAAGCGATGACGCCAGAAAGGCCGTGGCGCAGCTCTTAACCCTCCGACCGGATTTTCGGGCGTCTCACTCCTACGAGAATTATCCAATACGCTCAGTCGTCACTCGCGATCGGATATATTCAGCGTTTCAAGCCGCTGGAGTCCCGCCCTAGCGCGTCAGGTCTCATGAGATTCCGCCTGAGCGAACCTCGGCCGCTTCTGAGATGGTGGCAAGTAGCAACTGAATCCTGGCATGTCTGGGGCCGAGTTCACATTCCGGGGAGAATGTCAGCAAATGGCCCCATAGCGGACGTCACGCTCGCGGCCTCTGATTGTTATTTGCAGACATGCCCAGCCCAAAAAGGAATGTCTGCTTCCACCCCTGAAAGCGGACATCAGGTCCAGCGGCCAGCCCGTCCGCTGAGGGCCATAGGTAGTCATACGACTTTACGATCCCTTGTATTTTGTAGTTAGGCATGCAGAATTCGTATGGCTGCTGACTGAAAGGCGCAGATCACCGGCGCAAACCACGTTGGATCTTTGGGATGGGGGCCGATATGGCCGTTGGTGGATCGCTTGATACGTTCCCCAAGTTGCTCCTGCGAAATGCCGCGCAGTTCGGCAATCATGCCGCGATCCGGCACAAGGACCTAGGCATCTGGCAGACATGGAATTGGGCGCAAGTGCTCGACATCGTGCGCGCTTACGCGGTGGGCCTGCAACGTCTTGGGCTGAAGCAGAACGACACGATCGCCATCGTCGGCTCCAATCGTCCAAAATTGTACTGGACCATGATGGCTGCGCAGATGGTGCGCGCGATTCCAGTGCCGGTTTATTCGGACGCTGTTGCGGACGAACTGTCCTACGTTCTCGGCCACGCCGACGTGAATTTCGTTGCGGCGCAGGATCAAGAGCAGGTCGACAAGGTGCTGTCGGTGCTGGAGCGCTTGCCGCATCTGCAGACGATCGTTTACGACGAAGCCCGCGGCTTGCGCGATTACGATCACAGCCGCTTGAGGAAGATCGAGGACGTCATTGCCGACGGCCGCGCGGCGCTTGCCGGAGACGGCTCGCTTGCTGCGAAGGTCGACGAGTTGATCGACAGCGGTGAAGGGTCCGATACATCGATCATTCTCTACACCTCCGGTACAACCGGCGCTTCGAAAGGCGTCGTGCTGTCTGCAAAAAGGTGCATTGACGCCGCAACCGACACGGTGAGCTTCGATAAGCTCACCGAAAATGATGTGGCGCTTGCCTACCTGCCGCTCGCATGGGTGGGTGACCACTATCTGAATTACGCACAGGGCCTTGTCGCAGGCTTCTGCATGGCGTGCCCCGAAGGTCCTGAGACGGTCCAGCAGGATCTGCGCGAGATCGGGCCGAGCTACTACTTCGCTCCGCCGCGGGTATTCGAAACCATGCTGACCCGCCTGATGATCCGGATGGAAGACGCCTCCGCGATCAAACGCAGCATGTTTCACTACTTCCTGAAGATCGCGCGCAGGCACGGCGAGGCGATTCTCACCGGCAAGACGGTGCCGCCTTCGGGTCGCATTCTCTACGCGATCGGCCGGATGCTGGTTTACGAACCGCTAAAGAATGTGCTCGGCCTCTCGCGCGTACGCGTTGCCTACACAGCCGGCGAGGCGATCGGCCCCGATCTGTTCGTATTCTATCGCTCGATCGGACTAAACCTGAAGCAGCTTTACGGACAGACCGAGGCGTTCCTGTATGTCACCTGTCAGCCCGACGGCGAAATCTTCGCAGACACCGTCGGTCCTCCCGCGCCAAACGTCGTTATCCGCATCGCCGATACCGGCGAGGTGCAGTTCAAGTCTCCAGGCATGTTTGTGCAGTATTTTAAGGATCCGGCGAAAACGGCCGAGACACTGACGCCGGATGGATATGTGAAGACTGGCGACGCCGGCTTCTTTGACGAGAAGACCGGGCATCTGAAGATCATTGACCGTGCCAAGGATGTTGGACGCCTGAAGGACGGCACGTTGTTCGCGCCGAAATATCTCGAGAACCGGCTGAAGTTCTTCCCCAACATCAAGGAAGCGGTGACGTTCGGCGATGGCCGCGACTTCGTCTGCGCGATGATCAATATTGATCTCACGGCTGTCAGCAACTGGGCGGAACGCAACAACATCGCCTACGGCTCATATCAGGAGTTGGCGGCGCATCCGCTTGTCTACGACATGATCGGAAGGAACATCGCGGAGATGAACGGGTCGCTCGCTGAGGAAAAGGTCATGGCCGGAGCGCAGGTGCGACGCTTCATGATCTTGCACAAGGAGCTCGAGGCCGACGACGGCGAACTGACGCGGACGCAAAAGGTGCGGCGCAGCTTCGTTGCCGATCGCTACGCAGCGCTGCTGGCGGCATTCTATAACGGTGCGAATGAGGCAGATATTTCCACTGAAGTCACCTTCGAGGACGGACGCAAGGGGCGGAGGTCAGCACGGCTGAGGATTTACGACCTGCCGACGACACAGACGCCGGCCGATTTGGAGAAGGCGGCATGAGGTCGCCCGGCATAAATGACGTCCTGCTCAGGGTCGAGGGTGTCTCGCTCGCCTTCGGCGGTGTGAAGGCGCTGACCGACGTCTCGTTCGACGTCCGGAAAGGCGAGATTCGCGCGATCATCGGCCCGAACGGCGCCGGCAAGACGTCGATGCTGAACGTCGTCAACGGCTTCTATCATCCGAACCAGGGTTCCATCACCTTCAAGGGCAAGACGCGCACCCGGATGCAACCGTATGAGGCCTCGCGCGGCGGCATAGCGCGCACGTTCCAGAATGTTGCGCTGTTCAAGGGCATGAGCGCGCTCGACAACATCACGGCCGGGCGAACGCTGAAGATGCGTTGCGGCATCTTCTGGCAGGCGCTGCGGTTCGGTCCGGCACAGCGCGAGGAGATCGAGCATCGCCGCCGCGTCGAGGAGATCATCGACTTTCTCGAGATCGAGGTAATCCGCAAGGTGCCGGTGGCGCGCTTGCCCTACGGCCTGCAGAAGCGGGTCGAACTCGGCCGGGCGCTGGCGATGGAGCCGGAACTGCTGCTACTCGACGAGCCGATGGCCGGCATGAACCTCGAAGAGAAGGAGGACATGTCGCGCTTCATCATCGACGTGAACAATCACTACGGCACGACCATCGCACTGATCGAGCATGACATGGCGGTGGTGATGGACCTGTCCGACCGCGTGGTGGTGCTGGATCACGGCGTCAAGATCGCCGACGGTTCGCCCGACGAGGTAAAAAGAAACCAGGCGGTGATCGACGCCTATCTCGGAGTCGCGCATTGACTGACCTGACGAAAAAGCGCCTCCACCAAACCCTCCCCGCCACTCGCTTCACGAGCGGGGGGTGGGAGTTGGCTCTGCGTTTCTCGGAATTCATCCCGCCGGGAGTTGATCGTTGATCGCGTTCGGACAATTCCTTGAAATCCTGATCGGCGGCTTGCTATCCGGCGTGCTCTATTCGCTGGTCGCGCTCGGCTTCGTGCTGATCTTCAAGGCCTCCGGCGTTTTTAACTTCGCGCAGGGTTCAATGGTCTTGCTGGCCGGTCTTGCGCTGGTGCGTTCATTCGACGTTCTGGTAGCGAAGGGTTTGCCGCTCTGGAGTGCGATCATTCTCGGGCTGGTGTTCGCAGGCGCAATCATGGCGTTGATGGCCTGGCTGGTCGAGCGGTTCGTGCTCGGGCCGCTGGTCAATCAGGACGGCCTGACGCTGTTCATGTCGACCATCGGCGTGACGTTCATGCTCGACGGCGCGTCGCAAATGATCTTCGGCTCGGATGTCTACCCATTGCGGCTGCTTCCGACCGATGCATGGTTCCTGTTCGAGAACCTGTTTCCCGGCGGTATTCTGGTGAATCAGCTCGATGTCTGGGGGGGATTAATTGCGGGCATCCTGGTCGCCGGTCTCGCACTGTTCTTTCAGCGCACCAAAACCGGCCGCGCGCTGCGCGCGGTCGCGGATGATCACGCGGCTGCGCAGTCGGTCGGAATTCCCCTCTCTTGGATCTGGTTCGTGGTGTGGCTGGTCGCGGGCTTGGTCGCGCTGGTCGCGGCGACCGTCTGGGGCACCAAGCTTGGTGTCCAGTTCTCGATCACGTTTCTGGCGCTGAAGGCGCTGCCGGTGCTGATCATCGGTGGCTTCACGTCCGTGCCTGGCGCGATTGTCGGCGGGTTGATCGCTGGCGCTGGTGAAAAGCTTGCCGAAGCCTATCTCGGGCCATTCATTGGCGGCGGGATCGAATATTGGTTCGCCTACGTGCTGGCCCTGGCGGTGCTGCTGGTGCGGCCGCAGGGTCTGTTCGGCGAACGGATCATCGAGCGGATTTGAGTGGAGTTGAGAGTCGAGGGTGAAGAGTAAACGCGCAACGGTAAATGGTGCAGGGCGATGACAAGCCCGGACTGCCGCTCGCGACCCGCTATCCATCCCTTAGGCTCCCAAATGTGAGAGGCACCGAATGCTTTACCGCGAGGCAGGCCAGTTCAAGACGAGTTACGCCGACGACATGGCGGTGTTTCCGATTCGCCAGGACAGGATCGCGCTGTGGTTGTTTCTCGCCATGGCCTTTGTCGGCGTGCCGGTGCTCGATGCGATGAACATCTGGCCCTTCGCGGGAGAGTACTTGTTGCGCGCAATCCTGATTCCGTTTTTGATCCTTGCACTGGCGGCGGTCGGACTGAACATCCTGACCGGATACTGCGGGCAGTTGTCGCTGGGCAGCGGCGCCTTCATGGCGATTGGCGCCTACAGCGCCTACAAGTTCGGCACAGGGGTGACGATCCCGCTTGAGATATTCACGATCGCGATCCCGCCGTTGCCGGTGCTGCCCTCCATACTGCTCGGCGGGGTGATATCCGCGGTGGTCGGAATCCTATTTGGCATCCCAAGCCTGCGCATCAAGGGGCTTTACCTTGCCGTCGCGACGCTGGCGGCCCAATTCTTCTTCGACTGGCTGTTTATCCGCGTGAAGTGGTTCACCAACTACACGTCGTCCGGTTCCGTCACCGCGCCGGCGCTCGATTTTTTCGGGTTCACCGTCAATACACCGATCGAACGCTATCTGCTGTGTCTGATCTTTGTGACGGTGTTCGCATTGATCGCCAAGAATCTCGTACGCGGAAACATTGGGCGGCAATGGATGGCGATCCGCGACATGGACATTGCTGCCGAACTGATTGGTATTCGTCCGCTCTATGCGAAACTCTCGGCGTTCGCGGTGTCCTCCTTCATTGTCGGCGTCTCGGGAGCCCTCTGGGCGTATGTCTATCTGGGATCCTGGGAGCCGCTCGCCTTCAACATCGATCGCTCCTTCCAGTTGCTCTTTATGGTGATCATCGGCGGGCTTGGTTCAATCCTCGGCGCGTTTCTCGGTGCGGCATTCATTCTGGTACTACCGATTTTTCTCGATCAGGTGCCACATGCGCTCGGAATGCCGCTGTCGGTCGAATTCGTATCGCTCCTCGTGTTCATCGTGACCGGCGCATTGATTTGCTGGCTGTTGATCGTCGAACCGCATGGATTTGCTAGACTTTGGTCAATTGGAAAGGAGAAGCTGAGAATCTGGCCTTACCCCTACTGAGGACGTAATCTTTCAGACCGAGCTACCGGCGCGGAAAAACGGAGCGTGCGCGTCGGCTTAAAGTTTCAATGATCGTTCCATCACGAATCAGGAGGAAATAATGAAGAAGGTCATATTGGCTTTCGCCGTCGCGGCGCTCTGCACTTCGATCGACGCCGGGCCGGCGGCCGCGCAGCAGAACGAACAGTTCCTGCCGGCGCTGGTTTACCGGACGGGTCCCTATGCCCCGAACGGAATTCCATTCGCCGACGGCGTCATTGATTACTGGACGTTGTTGAATGAACGTGACGGCGGCATCAATGGCGTCAAGATTGCGTTCGAGGAATGCGAAACCGGCTACGACACCGCCAAGGGCGTGGAGTGCTACGAACGCCTCAAGGCCAAGGGATCGACCGGCGCCGGCTACGTCTCCCCGCTCTCGACCGGCATCACGTTCGCGCTCACCGAAAAGGTTCCAGGCGACAAGATACCGCTCTTGACGATGGGTTACGGCCGTTCGGAAAGCCGCAACGGCGCGATCTTTCCGTGGAACTTCATTGCGATCGGCAGCTACTGGACCGCTGCGGACGTCGCCATCCAGCACATCGCGAAGGAGCTTGGCGGCTTCGACAAGCTCAAGGGCAAGAAGATAAGCCTTGTCTATCATGACAGCCCATATGGCAAGGAACCAATCCCCGCCCTCGAGGAGCGCGCCAGGCTGAACGGCTTCACCTTCAAAGCGATCCCGGTCACGCACCCCGGCGTCGAACAGAAGTCGCAGTGGCTGGCCATCCGCCAGGACCGGCCTGACTACGTTCTGCTGTGGGGCTGGGGCGTGATGAACTCAACTGCGATCAAGGAGGCTGCGGGAGTGGGCTATCCGCGCGACAAGATGATCGGCGTGTGGTGGTCGGGCGCAGAGCCGGATGTGACTCCGGCTGGTGACCAGGCGTCAGGCTACAAGGCGCTGATGCTGCAACATCCGGCAGGCAAATTCGCGGTGCATCAGGACCTCGACAAGTTCGTTGTGGCCAGGGGCAAGTCGGTCGCCAAGGATGACTACGCCCAGGTGTTGTACAACCGAGGCTTGCTGAACTCCATGATTGGCACGGAAGCGATCCGGACGGCCATGAAGAAGTACGGCAACAAGCCACTCAATGGCGAGCAGATTCGCTGGGGCTTCGAGAACCTCAATCTGACCGCCGCCCGTATCAAGGAACTCGGCTTCGACGGCATGCTTGGGCCACTGGCGTTCAGCTGCGAGGACCACCAGGGTGCTGACGTTGCGCGTGTCCAGCAGTGGGACGGCAAGGCATGGAAGATTATCTCCGACTACTATACTGCCGATCGCAAGATACTCGATCCGATGGTCAAGGATGCTTCGGCCAAGTACGGTGAGGAGAAGAAGATCACTGCGCGCGATTGCACAAAGGACAGCTGATCGCAAAAGGAGTTGTCGTCGGGAGGGCCATGTCCCCTCCCGATTTTTTATCGTCGCGGGTTTTGGAGGTGAATGCGTGTCGAATGCGACTGATGCAACGGGCGCGCAACAAACGACGCCGTTTCTCTCGATCAACAATATCGAGGTCGTCTACAGCCACGTCATCCTCGTTTTGAAGGGTGTGTCGCTGGAGGTGCCCGTCGGCGGCATTGTCGCGCTGCTCGGTGCGAACGGCGCGGGCAAGTCGACCACGCTGAAGGCAGTGTCCAACCTGCTGCATGCCGAGCGCGGCGAGGTCACAAAGGGCTCGATCGTGTTCGACGGCACCGAGGTGCAATCACTGTCGCCGAACGAGGTGGTGCGGCGCGGCTGCATCCAGGTGATGGAAGGGCGGCGCTGTTTCGCTCACCTTACCATTGAAGAGAATTTGATGACCGGTAGCTTCACGCGACGCGACGGCAAGGCCGCTGTCGCCGTAGACCTCGAACGCGTCTACGCCTATTTCCCGCGGCTGAAGGAGCGGCGCGGCTCGACGGCAGGCTACACGTCCGGCGGTGAGCAGCAGATGTGCGCAATCGGCCGCGCGCTGATGTCGAAGCCGCGGATGATCCTGCTCGATGAACCCTCGATGGGGCTTGCGCCGCAGATCGTCGAGGAAATTTTCGAGATCGTACGCGACCTGAATTCCAAGGAGGGTGTGTCCTTCCTGCTCGCCGAGCAGAACACTAACATGGCGCTGAGGTATGCCAGCCACGGCTACATCCTGGAGAACGGCCGGGTCGTGATGGACGGCGAGGCCAGGGCGCTGGCGTCGAACGAGGACGTTAAGGAATTCTATCTCGGCGTCGCCGGGGACAAGCGAAAATCATTCCGCAATGTGAAGCACTACAAGCGGCGCAAACGCTGGCTTCTCTAGGCAGGCAGCGGTCTCATCCGTCGTATTGCTAGGATCTCATGTGTCGGGGAGGCTGTCTGCCTGCCATTTACACGAGCCGCAGCGTCAACTGTCGGTGATCACTGCGCTCGTGTTGCTCCAGAAAACCTTCCAGATTGGCCGTAGGGTCGGTCATCTGGAGATCGGAGCGCCGCCTGATTTCACGGGCGGTATCCTCGGAAACATCGCGAGACCACCCCTCCGCAGTGTTGAAACTAACGACCTCATCGGATTGTTGTACTGGCCGTCCAGCATGTTGGTGATAACGGTTTCTAGATCGGTCGCCTCTACGTCGGTCTCGCGCCAAAGCGCGGCCATGTCTGCAAATGACTCACAGCAGAGGTTCGTGGGCCAAGTGAGACCACGACGATCTCCGCGACAAGACACCGCCGCTATGAACTTCTGCGGCGCCTCGATCTACTTTACATCATCCCAGCTTGTGCCGTTGAAACGTTGCAGCTGCATGTAAGTTACGACGCGATAGTCCGTCGGCGAAGTGTTGATGCGGCTATTCGGCAACAGTAGACCGACGCGGAAATCCTTTAGATTTGCCGCCTGTTTCATGATGTTTTCCCTGGTGAGATTGTCGCCGCACTGCCTCAAGACCTGTTCGATGGTCTGGGCGAAGCTGTAACCGGCTGCGGTAAGGCTGTCGTTGCGATCGGCGCCGGGCATATTGGCCATCATCCATTCCGTCCAGGTCTTGACGTCGGCATCGCCTGCCCATTTCGGATCGGTGACGTCTTTCATGAAGCCGGCGCTCATGATGCCGGTAGACTTGTCAAGGCCCGCCGGCTTGAAGGTGGCGCCGACTGAAGCTGCGCCGAGATGCAAATAGGTTTCCGGCTTCCATTTCAGATCGAACATTTTCGAGATGGCCTGCGCGGCCTGCTTGGCATAGGTGAACAGGAACAGCGCATCGGCGCCGGAGTTCTGCAGGATTACCATCTGGCTGTCGATGGTGGGGTCGGTCGACTGAAAGTTCTGCGCGCTGACGATCAGCTTGTCGGCGTCTTCGCCGAGACCTTCCTTGAGGCCGTTCAGCAAGTCCTTGCCAAAATCGTCGTTCTGGTAGAGCACGGCTACCTTGGGTTTTGAATTGTGGGCGAGGAGTGATTTGGCGTAGAATTTTGCCTCGTCGCGCAAATTTGGCTGCCACCCCATCGTCCACGGGAAATGCGCCGGGTCGTTCAGCGCCGAGGAGCCGGCAGCAACAAAAAGCTGCGGAACACCCTGCTTGTTCAAATAGGGTCTGATCGCCATGTTGAGTGGCGTTCCAAGCACGCCGAAGACCAGTGCAACCTCATCGCTTTCGACAAGGCTGCGCACGTTCTCCACCGCTTTCGGGGGTGAGTATGCATCGTCGCGGCTGATGAAGGTGATCTTGCGGCCGTTGATTCCACCCTTGGTTTCGTTGAGCCATTTGAAATAGGCAGCCTCGACCTTGCCGAGCGTGCCATATGCAGACGCTGGTCCGCTGTAGGCGATCGTCTGTCCGATCTTGATTTCGGTATCGCTGACGCCGGGTCCGTATTGCTTTTGCGCCAGCGCCGGCATGGCAACCAGCGCCGCAATGATTGTGCCAAGCAACGTCATCCGGTTAGCAAGCATTTGGCGTCCTCCTGATTGTTTTCTTGTTGAGGGGAAGTGTGGGTGAAATCGGTAGGCCATGCAAGGTGTCCGGCAAAGGCGAGAACAAGTCCGATGCTCTCCCAGTCTTCCCGTTGAACCGCTTCACTCTCATATACTTGAGCACACGGTCGTCGGTTGGACCGGTGTTGATCAGGCTCCCGGGCAGCAGCTGACGGTTTGGCGCATGATGGTCTCACGCGTCAGGCCGTCACCGCACTGATGCGGCACCTGCCTGCGCATTTGGCTTCAAGTCTATCCGGAGAGGTAGGTCGGAGGTGACCAAACTCGGACGCCAGGATACCGCCTTCTGCGGCATATTTTACGCTTAGCACGTGATGTCGCCAATTGGCCGTTTCTGCCATGCTGTCCTACCGGCCAGATGTCCCGAGTTGGGGGTAGAGCAGACGTGACTGGCCGGTAGCCGAGCCGGCGCTCTTGACCCAAAGCGGATATGCTTTGAGATTGCGCTGTGTCTCAGTCGCGTTTGCCTTCACGAAGAGGGAGGGGCTTTTGAAAGCGATTTCTTATTTAGCCGCCGCGCTTTCGACCTTGGTTATCAGCGGCTCTGCAAGCGCGGGCGCCCCTCCGGTTCAATTGCATAACAAGACGATCATCGTGAGCTGGAGCCAAACGAACGTGTGGCGGCGGCTTTCCAACGGCCAGAACGGAAGCAGCAACGTGACCATGGAGGGTACGCTCTACATCAGCAGTGCCGGCCGACCGTTTACACGTATAAAGTCCACTGCCGGTACGTACAACCGTGGCCGCGACGTGCCCCCGGACGAGTCGTCGGGCCGCTTCAGGTTCGACGGCAATATCATGACAAGTTTCATGGGTCGCGAGGGGTTGCTGTGGAGAATCACCGTGAAATTCGAACCGTCCTTCACGGGCTGTGACGCGACAATAAATGTCGCAAGGGAGGGCCGCGCCGCGAAGGTGACCGGTGTTGATGGCGACCGGTACGAGAACCTGTCAACACGGGTCGGAGCGGCGTCTTGTTCTATGAGGGACGGAAACGCGTTTGCTCGATAAGCAAACCGGTATTGGAGACTTCAACGCAGTAAAGCCCTCTTCCGCTTGTGGCCCGTAGCGGACCTTGGCGCCAACGACAGAGACGTCCGCTCGCAGGGCCAGAGCGGACCTGGGGCAGGCTGGGCGGAATGTCGCCTCCTGACCCAAAGCGGACTTGGAACTGCCAAATAGTTCAACCCCTCCCAAGCTGATTTTGGTGTTCGCTGACGCTACAATGGAACGCACCTTCCATCTCATGGGGAAGCACCCAAATGTTTGACACTCGTCGTCACGTTGTTGCGGCTCTTTCAGCCCTGGCTGCGGCGCTGCTGATAGCCAGCGGAGCGGCGTCAGCACAATCCGCTCCCGCGGCGCCGGTTCACGCAGCCAATTCGAGTGTCGGAGGGCCTGAGCTGAGCAACGTCGCCCGCCGTGCAATCGATGCAGCGCTATGGGGTATGCCGGCGGTCTCGATGGCAGCGGTGCGCCGAAGCCTCGCCGGTGTGGGTGCTGGCTACAATGAGGTCCTCTACTTTTCAAATGTCATGGAAGCCCGTCACGAGCTGCTCACCGCCAACAACACAACGCCTTATGTCGCTGTTGTGCTCGACCTGCACAGCGGGCCGATGGTGATTGAGGTGCCACCCGCTTCGGCGAAAGTTGCGCTGTTCGGTAGTGCGATTGACAGTTTCCAAGTGCCTATTGCCGACGTCGGACCGACCGGGGACGACAAAGGCAAAGGCGGAAAGTACGTGTTCCTGTCACCGGGATATGCGGGCGCGCGCCCAAACGGATACTTCGTTATTCCTTCAGCCACGAACTTCGTTCACGCCGCATTCCGGCCGATCATCGGCAAGGGCGGGACCATCGAGGATGGGGTCGCCTATGCCAAGACCCTCAAGATCTATCCGCTTGCAAGCGCCGCCAAGCCGCCGCCGACCAAATACGTCGATGGTTTTCCCAAGGCTTGGCAAACGTTACCGGTTTATGACCTGACGTTCTTCAAAGACATCGCCGCGGTTGTGAACGACGAACCAGCGCAGACCAAGGACGCGGCGATGCTCGGGCTGCTGGCCTCGATTGGCATCGAGAAAGGCGTGCCATTCAACCCGGCCGGCGAGACAGCAAAAGCCCTTGAGCAGGCCGCAGCTCAGGCTTACGACATCATGCAAGCGAGGATGGTCACGTCTGCCTTCGAAAAATTATGGCCAGACCGGCAATGGGGAGACCTTCGATACACCCATACCAAGGACACCGATTTCATGAAAGACGGCAGGCTGCTGATCGATGACCGAGCCAACGTGTTCTTTATCGCGACATGGCTCCCCAAAAAGCTCGCCGCCAGCGCCTATCCGCAGACGTTTACTGACGCTACTGGCGCATTGCTGAAGGGCAACAAGCTTTATCGGTTGCGCGTCCCTGCCGACACTCCGGCGCGAGATTTCTGGTCGGTCATTCTCTACAGCATGAAAACCAAATCGATGATCCCCAACTCGGCGAACAAGGTTGGGCTATCGTCCTACGACAAATCAAAGATGCAGATGAACAACGACGGTAGCGTCGATTTGTACTTCGCGCCAATGGCGCCGGAGGGCAAGGAAACAAATTGGATACCGACCGGCGAGGACTTCTTCGTTTTCCTCCGTCTATACGGTCCTGAGAAGGCTTACTTCGACAAGACATGGAAACTACCAGATGTAGAAAACGTTACGAACTGAGGAAGGGCAATGAAGGGAATCCTGCTTGCCGCGCTAGCATCGATGTGGATTACGTCTGCACACGCGCAAAATGCGGTGACGGTAACCGCTGAAAATTATAATCGCGCTGAGTCAGATGCTAGTTTCAGCTCCCTCGTTAAGAGAGGCGCGTTTGGCAAACTAGCACATTCTCGCAGTCTAAAGCCACTCGATGAGCAGGGCGTGGTCAGGGCGAATCGCGATACGCTCTATTCCGAAGGAGTGTTTGACCTTGATGGAGGTCCGGTCACGATCACGCTGCCTGATGCGGGTAAGCGGTACATGTCGATGGAGGTGATTGATCAAGACGATTATGTACCGGCATTCTATTATGGTGGAGGCACCTACACGCTAACGAAGGAGAACGTGGGCACACGCTATGTGCTGCCACTTATACGCGTCCTGATCGATCCCAACGATCCCAAGGATGTTGAGCAGGTCCATGCTCTGCAGGACAAGATCAAGGTAAGCCAACGGAGTGCCGGGAAGTTCGAAGTGCCGAACTGGGATCATGACAGCCTGATCAAAGTCCGCAAAGCGTTGCTCGTGCTCGGCGAAGGCATCGACTCCACCAACATGTTCGGCGCGCGGGGCAAGGTCGATCCGGTCAAGCACCTTATCGGCTCTGCCGTCGGGTGGGGCGGTGCTCCGCAAAAGGACGCGCTATACATCGCGGTGACGCCGCCCAAGAATGACGGCACCACAATTCACAAGATGGTTGTGCCAGTTAAGGTGCCAGCCGACGGTTTCTGGTCAATAAGCCTCTACAACGCGGAAGGCTATTTCCAGAAGAATGACCTAAATGCCTATTCGCTTAACAATATCACATCGAAAAAGAACCCGGATGGCTCCGTCACTGTCCAGTTTGGCGGATGCGACGGGAAGGTGCCGAACTGTCTGCCGATCATGGCGGGATGGAACTACACCGTGCGGCTCTATCGGGCGCGATCAGACGTCCTGAGCGGCAAGTGGAAATTCCCGGCTGCTCAGCCGGTGAACTGATGTCTGCTTCTGGCCCTAAGCTGACATTGCATTTGCTATCGCCGATGTCAGCTCTTGGGGGCAAAGCAGACCTGGTCCGGTCGCCGGCCGACGTCGCCTGACACACAGCAGACTCCGCGTTGCAGGATGCCGCCTCGAGATCTTAATGAAGACGGGGAAGACGAGAGGGCGAGAAGGCGGACCGCGCCGACGAACCGCCGGTCGTGCGTGAGCCGGAAGACTAGCTCATCCGCCCTTCGCGACCATCATGCGCCGTCTCATTCCCCGAAGGAAAAAGGACCAATGGGCGTTACGCCACCGGTCTTCTCTTGCAGTTGCCGGCTCCGAAGTGGTTCCGCTGCGATTCGGCTTCTGACTCAAGCCTTGGTTCGACAGATTTAACAAAATCTTAACGAAGCGGCGCCGGACATGCTCCGGCTGGCCGTGAACGTCTGCAAATGACCTAGTCCGGAAGTAGCCGCGGACGTTACCCGCCAGGGCTGACATCTTTTTGTGAAACCGACCTTGAACGGCCGACGTGCCATCCCTATACCATCCCTGTGGATGGTACATGGATGGAGAACTGGATGTCGAACAACGTACGCGATCTCAGACCAAAGCCGGCAGATACCGAAAAAATCACCATCAATCTGGGGTTTGTCGACCTTGGACACGTCGATCTCATGGTCCAGGAAGGATTCTACTCGAACCGAACCGACTTCATTCGCACCGCTATCCGCAACCAATTGGATCGTCATGCGGATGTCGTCAAACAGTCGACCGTTCGGAAAAGTCTCGATCTGGGTCTACGGATTTACAGCCGTGAGGATCTTGAAACGGTCCGACGAGCTGGCGAAATGCTGCACATCAATGTG
>Ga0081540_1002552_pt1 | contig 14777 bp, 20 predicted proteins | sample TabmetS2T1R1_FD_71024 | JGI IMG/M metagenome (GOLD analysis project Ga0081540, IMG submission 71024) | Tabebuia heterophylla rhizosphere microbial communities from the University of Puerto Rico - S2T1R1 | ecosystem: Host-associated > Plants > Roots > Rhizosphere ... | reverse complement strand
GACCGGCTGCTGTCCATCGCGCTGCCCCGTATCCGCGACTTCCGCGGGCTGGACAGCCGCAAGCTGGACGGCAACGGCAACTACACGTTCGGACTGACCGAGCAGTCGGTGTTCCACGAGATCGACCAGGACCGGATCGACCGGACCCGGGGCATGGACATCACCGTGGTTACCACCGCCAAGACCGACGATGAAGGCCGGGCGCTGCTCAAGCTCCTGGGCTTCCCGTTCAAGGAGAACTGATGGCCAAGAAGGCGCTGATCATCAAGGCGGCCGCGAAGCCGAAGTTCTCGGTTCGCGCCTACACCCGCTGCCAGCGGTGTGGCCGCCCGAAGGCGGTGTACCGCAAGTTCGGGCTGTGTCGCGTGTGCATCCGGGAGATGGCCCACCGTGGCGAGCTCCCTGGCGTGTCGAAGGCTTCCTGGTAAGGACTCTTCGCCGTAGGCCCGGCTGAAAACGCTGACTGGAACCGATTCCGACAAGCTTCATCGGCGCGGGAACCCCGGCGAGAAAGGTAAGACCTCACTATGACGATGACTGACCCGATCGCAGACATGCTGACCCGTCTGCGCAACGCCAACCAGGCGTACCACGACCGTGTCACCATGCCCTACTCGAAGATCAAGGCGAACATCGCCGAGGTCCTCAAGGCCGAGGGCTACATCGCCTCCTGGGCGGTGGAGGAGCCGATCGAGGGCGCCGTCGGCAAGGTGCTCGCGGTCGAGCTGAAGTACGGCCCGAGCCGTGAGCGCAGCCTGGCCGGCATCCGCCGGGTGTCAAAGCCCGGCCTGCGGGTCTACGCCAAGGCACCGGAGTTGCCGCGCGTCCTCGGCGGCCTGGGCGTCGCCATCATCTCGACGTCCCAGGGGCTGCTGACCGACCGGCAGGCCCGCAAGCGAAACGTTGGCGGGGAAGTCCTCGCCTGGGTCTGGTAGCGGGAGGCTGACCATGTCGCGCATTGGACGCAAGCCGATCCCGGTACCCGCCGGGGTCAACATCACCATCACGGGCCAGACGGTCCGGGTGAAGGGTCCCAAGGGTGAGCTGTCGCACACCCTGGCCGAGCCGATCACCGCGGAGCAGGCTGACGACGGCACCGTCAACGTGGTGCGGCCCAACGACGAGCGCCGGGCCAAGGAGCTGCACGGCCTGTCGCGGACGCTGGTCGCCAACATGATCGTGGGCGTCACCGAGGGGTACAAGAAGACCCTGGAGATCGCCGGTACCGGGTACCGCGTGCAGGCCAAGGGGCAGGACCTGGAGTTCGCCCTCGGCTTCTCGCACCCGGTGACGGTCACGCCTCCTCAGGGCATCACGTTCTCCGTCGAGCGGCCGACCGTGTTCAGCGTCGAGGGCATCGACAAGCAGCAGGTCGGTGAGGTCGCGGCGAACATCCGCAAGATCCGCCCGCCGGAGCCGTACAAGGGCAAGGGCGTCAAGTACCAGGGCGAAGTCATTCGGCGCAAGGCCGGGAAGGCTGGCAAGAAGTGACGGCAACATTGTTGAAGCGGCGCAGCGGGGTCGCCGCGACGCGCCGGGTCGGCAAGGCCCGCCGGCACTTCCGGGTGCGCAAGAACGTCACCGGAACCGCCGAGCGTCCCCGCCTGGTGGTCAGCCGCTCGCTGCGGCACATCGTGGCCCAGGTGGTGGACGACAACGAGGGCCGGACCCTCGCGTCGGCCTCCTCCATGGATGCCTCGATCCGGGGTACCGACGGAGCCAAGAGCGATCTCGCCCGCAAGGTCGGCGCCCTGCTGGCCGACCGGGCGAAGGCCGCGGGTATCAGCAAGGTCGTCTTCGACCGCGGTGGCAACAGGTACGCGGGTCGCATCGCGGCCCTCGCCGACGCCGCGCGCGAAGCCGGACTCGAGTTCTAGGGAGGGACGTCTCATGCCAGGTCAACAGCGCAGGGGCGGCGGGTCCGGCAGCGGTGGCGGCGAGGGCGGCGGCAACCGGCGGGACAACCGCCGGGAGGGCGGCCGCGGCAACGCGCCGGTCGAGAAGACCCCGCACCTCGAGCGGGTCGTGACCATCAACCGGGTCGCCAAGGTCGTCAAGGGCGGCCGGCGGTTCAGCTTCACCGCGCTGGTCGTGGTGGGCGACGGTGACGGCACGGTCGGCATCGGCTACGGGAAGGCCAAGGAGGTGCCCGCGGCCATCGCCAAGGGCGTCGAGGAGGCCAAGAAGCACTTCTTCAAGGTGCCCAGGATCGCCGCGTCGATCCCGCACCCGGTGCAGGGCGAGGACGCCGCGGGCGTGGTGCTGCTGAAGCCGGCCTCCGCCGGTACCGGTGTCATCGCCGGCGGCCCGGTGCGCGCGGTGCTGGAGTGCGCGGGCATCCACGACGTGCTCTCCAAGAGCCTCGGCTCGTCGAACCCGATCAACATCGTGCACGCGACGGTGGCGGCCCTGCGGAAGCTGGAGTCGCCGGAGCGGGTCGCGGCACGCCGCGGCCTTCCGGTCGAGGATGTGGCGCCGGCGGCCATGCTGGCCACCCGCGCTGGGACGGGGGCATGATGGCGCGCCTGAAGGTGACCCAGATCCGGTCCGAGATCGGGTCGAAGCGTAACGCCCGCGAGACGCTGCGGACGCTCGGCCTGAAGCGGATCAACGATGTGGTGGTCAAGGAGGACCGTCCCGAGATCCGGGGCATGATCTTCACCGTGAACCACCTCGTGAAGTTCGAGGAGGTCGAGTAATGACGATCAAGGTCCACCACCTGCGCCCGGCGCCGGGCTCGAAGACCGCCAAGACCCGCGTGGGTCGCGGTGAGGGCTCGAAGGGCAAGACGGCCGGCCGCGGTACCAAGGGCACCAAGGCCCGGTACCAGGTCTCCGCCGCGTTCGAGGGCGGGCAGATGCCCATCCACATGCGGCTGCCGAAGCTCAAGGGCTTCAAGAACAAGTTCAAGGTGACCTTCCAGGTCGTGAACCTGGACCGCCTCGCCGAGCTGTTCCCGAAGGGTGGGCAGGTCGGGGTACTCGAGCTGGTCGAGGCCGGCGCGGTCCGCAAGGGCCAGCCGGTCAAGGTCCTCGGTACCGGTGAACTCGGCGGCGTGAAGCTCCAGGTGTCGGCGCACGCGTTCAGCGCGTCGGCCAAGGAGAAGATCGAGGCCGCCGGCGGCTCCACCACGGTCGTCTGACGGCCGAAGGGCATGGTCATGGCGCCTGCGACAGTTGCGGCAGCGGCTGGCGGGCGCCATGATCTTTCATTGGCGGCTGACGATGAGTCATCCACCCCTCACCGTTCCCAGGACGGGCTGTTAGAGTCCGTTCCCAGCTAGGTTTGTCGCACGCCCTGGCCAGATACCCCCGCAGCACCCGCGGGCTGCTCCGCGCAGGAGGAGAAGTTGCTTACCGCCTTTCTCAGTGCGTTCCGAACGCCTGACCTGCGTAAGAAGCTGCTCTTTACGCTAGGGATGATCGCCGTTTACCGACTGGGCGCCACGCTGCCCAGTCCCGGGGTCTCCTACGGCAACGTGCAGCAATGCGTCAAGGTGCTGCAGAACGGTGACAATGGGGTATTTACCCTGCTGAACCTGTTCTCCGGTGGCGCGCTGCTGCAGCTGTCGGTGTTCGCGCTGGGCATCATGCCCTACATCACGGCGAGCATCATCCTGCAGCTGCTGACCGTGGTCATCCCGCGGCTGGAGCAGCTGCGCAAGGAGGGCCAGTCCGGCCAGGCGAAGATCACGCAGTACACGCGGTACCTGACGCTGGCCCTGGCCGTGCTGCAGGCCTCCGCGTTCGTCGCGCTGGCCCGGTCCGGGCAGCTGTTCGCCAACCAGTGCGACCAGTTCCCGATCATCCCGCAGACCAGCCTGCCGATGTGGCTGACGGTCAGCGTGATCGTGGTGACGATGACCGCCGGTACCGGCGTGATCATGTGGCTGGGCGAGATGGTGACCGACCGCGGCGTCGGCAACGGCATGTCCGTCCTGATCTTCACCTCGATCGCCGCCCGGCTGCCCAGCGAGGGCTGGCAGATCAAGACCAACAAGGGCTGGGGCGTCTTCACGCTCATCCTGCTGATCGGCCTGGTGGTCATCACCGCGGTCGTCCTGATCGAGCAGGCCCAGCGGCGGGTGCCGGTCCAGTACGCCAAGCGGATGATCGGCCGCAAGATGTACGGCGGCACGTCCACCTACATCCCGATCAAGGTGAACCAGGCCGGCGTCATCCCGGTGATCTTCGCGTCCTCGCTGCTGTACCTGCCTCAGTTGGCCCAGCAGCTGATGGACGCCGAACACCCGAACGCGGTCTACAAGTTCATCACCAACCACCTGATCAAACAGAACGACTGGGTGAACATCACCCTGTTCGCCCTTTTGATCCTCTTCTTCACCTACTTCTACGTCTCGATCACGTTCAACCCGACCGAGATCGCGGACAACATGAAGAAGTACGGCGGCTTCGTCCCCGGCATCCGGCCGGGCAAGCCGACCTCGGAGTACCTCGACTTCATCCTCAGCCGGATCACCTTGCCCGGCGCGCTCTACCTGGCTCTCATCGCCGTCCTGCCCAACCTGTTCATGGGCTTGGCGGGCGGCAACAGGCAGAACTTCCCGTTCGGTGGCACGGCCGTGCTGATCATCGTCGGCGTCGGCCTGGAGACCGTGAAGCAGATCGAGAGCCAGCTGATGCAGCGCAACTACGAAGGGTTCCTCCGCTAGTGCGCGGGCGGAACGGGCGCAGCGGGGCCGCCGAGTGAGGATCGTGCTCGTTGGTCCCCCAGGCGCGGGCAAGGGGACGCAGGCGGAGTACATCGCCGCGCACCTGTCGGTACCCAAGATCTCGACGGGCGACATCTTCCGGAGCAACGTCGCCCAGGGCACCCCGCTGGGCGTCGAGGCCAAGCGGTACATGGACGCGGGTCAGCTGGTCCCGGACGAGGTGACCATCAACATGGTCCGCGAGCGGCTGGCCGAGGCGGACGCGACCGACGGCTTCCTCCTCGACGGGTTCCCGCGCACCCTGCCGCAGTCCGCCGCCCTGGACAAGCTGCTGGCCGACCTGGGCACGCAGCTCGACCTGGTGCTGGAGCTGGTCGTCGACGACGACGAGGTGATCCGCCGGCTGTCCGGCCGCCGGCAGTGCCGGGGCTGCGGCAAGATCTGGCACGTCGAGTTCGACGCGACCAGCCGGGAGGGCGTCTGCGACCGGTGCGGCGGCGAGCTGTACCAGCGCGACGACGACAAGCCCGAGGTGATCGCCGAGCGGCTCAAGGTCTACGCGCGGGACACGGCGCCGCTGGTCGACTACTACGGCGCCCAGGGCAAGCTCGTCGGGATCGACGCGACCGGACCGGTCGAGGACGTCACGGTACGCGCGATCGACGCGTTGCGTTCCTACGGCGGCTGACTGGTAGGGGCGGACCGCCTCGGGGCGACCGACCGACGGACGGGGGTACTCACATGCGCACGGCCACCCTGGACATCCAGTACAAGACGCCGGAGCAGCTTCGCCTGATGCGGGCGGCCGGCCTGGTGGTGGCCGAGGCGCTGCGCCGGATGCGGGCGGCGGTCGCCCCCGGGGCCAGCACCGCCGAGCTGGACAAGCTGGCCGAGGAGACCATCCGGGCGGCCGGCGCCGTACCGTCGTTCAAGGGGTACTACGGCTACCCGGCGACGATCTGCGCCTCGGTGAATGAGCAGATCGTCCACGCCATCCCGTCCAGCCGGCAGGTGCTCGCCGAGGGCGACATCATCTCCCTGGACTGCGGCGCGATCCTGGAAGGCTGGCACGGCGACGCGGCGATCACGGTCGGGGTCGGCGAGATCCGGCCCAACCTGCGCCGCGCGATCGAGGTGGCCCAGGACTCCATGTGGGCGGGCATCGCCGCCGCCGCCCGGGGCGTCACGTCGGGTACCGGACGGCTGACCGACATCTCCGCCGCCGTGGAGGAGACGATCCGTGCCGGCGGGCGGTACGGCGTCGTCAAGGGGTACGGCGGGCACGGCATCGGTACCGAGATGCACCAGGACCCGCACGTGCTCAACTACGGGCGGCCGGGCCGGGGACCCCGTCTGGTCCCGGGCATGGCGCTGGCCATCGAGCCGATGATCACCATGGGCTCGCCGACCACCCTGGAACTGTCCGACGGCTGGACGGTGGTGACCAGGGACGGCTCCTTCGCGGTACATGTCGAGCACTCGATCGGCCTCTACGAGGACGGCGTCTGGGTACTCACCGCCGAGGACGGCGGCCGGGAGCGGCTCGGTGATCTGGTGAGCGCTCGCGCTGACGTGGGAGACTCGTAGGGTGGCGGAGGAACGGGCGGGGGAGCGGCGCGAGGAGCTCCGGGCGGCGGATTCGGACCGGCAGTTCGTGGCCGAGCGGCTGCAGGCCGCGTTGAACGAGGGTCGGCTGACCCTGTCGGAGTATGACGAGCGGCTCAAGCAGACCTACGCCGCTCGGACCTACGGCGAGCTGGACCGGATGCTCGACGACCTGCCGGCCACGATCACCGGGCGCGACTCGATGATCCCGACCCAGCCGGCGCCCGCCGCCAACCCGGCCACCAGCCCCACCCCGGCGGCCGAGGTGGCCTCCCCGACCGGTCAGCGCGGGCCGCACTGGCTCTGGGCGATCTGGGGTTCCTGGCTCACGGCGGCGGTCGTGTGCACGGTGATCTATCTGCTCAGCGACCCGGGCGGGGACTTCTGGCCGAAGTGGGTGATCGGCCCGTGGGGCGCGGTGTCGTTGATCAGCACGATCGGCGCCATCGCCAGCGGTGACCCCCAGCGGCACGTGAGCCGTCGCGGGCAGGTCCGCCGGGACCGGCACGAACTCCGCCGGCAGACGCGGCGCGACCTGCGCGGCTTGTGATCTTCCCTGCGGTACCGGCATCGGTGCCCGACACACCCGAATGCGGGGGTCGGTGACGCGCTGGCCGGCCGGTTTGCCGGTGACGGGTGGAGCCGCGTAGACTATCCGATCGGCGCACAGCGTCCACACCGTCATGCCCGTCCTGCGCTTCGGCGGGAAGGCGGTACCGCGGCTGGCGCAGATGTCCCCCGACATTTGCGATGGATTCTGTGAGCCTGTCATCAAACCGGACGTCAGGTAGCGGAGGACATGCCGAAAAAGGACGGGGCCATCGAGATCGAGGGCCGGGTGATCGAGCCATTGCCGAACGCCATGTTCCGCGTGGAGCTCGCCAACGGTCACAAGGTCTTGGCGCACATCAGCGGCAAGATGCGGCAGCACTACATCCGCATCCTGCCGGAGGACAGGGTCGTCGTCGAACTGTCGCCGTACGACCTGACCCGTGGGCGCATCGTCTACCGGTACAAGTGACCCGGTTGACCAGCGAAGGGTAAGCAACCAGTGAAGGTCAAGCCGAGCGTCAAGCGGATCTGCAACAACTGCCGGGTGATCCGCCGGCACGGCCGGGTCATGGTCATCTGCACCGACCCGCGCCACAAGCAACGCCAGGGCTGACGCCCCGGGCAAGCAGCACCACCAGACAGGTTCGTCCCAGCCGCGGTACGCACGTGCCGACGCGGCTGACCCTCAGTCGGAGGCTGAGGCCCCGCCCGGGCAGGCGGGGAGGGGACGGGCACAGACCTCCGCGAACACGAGGAGTACGCCCGCATATGGCACGTCTCGTCGGCGTGGATCTTCCCCGCGAGAAGCGGATGGAGATCGCGCTCACCTACATCTTCGGCATCGGCCGGACCCGCGCTGCGGAGACGCTCGCGGCCGCCAGCGTCGACCCCGGCAAGCGGGTCAAGGACCTGACCGACGAAGAGTTGGTCGCCCTCCGCGACTACATCGAAGCTAACTACCGGATCGAGGGTGACCTGCGCCGCGAGGTCGCCGCCGACATCCGACGCAAGGTTGAGATCGGCTGCTACCAGGGCATCCGCCACCGTCGCGGGCTTCCCGTGCGCGGCCAGCGGACCCGAACCAACGCGCGCACGCGCAAGGGTCCGAAGAAGGTCGTGGCCAACAAGAAGAAGCCCGGCAAGAAGTAGCCGGCGAACTAGCAGCAGGACATAGGAGCGCAGAAGCTTATGCCGCCCAAGGCACGCACCGGCACCGCCGCCGTGAAGAAGGTACGGCGCAAGGAACGCAAGAACGTCGCGCACGGACAGGCGCACATCAAGAGCACCTTCAACAACACGATCGTGTCGATCACCGACCCGACCGGGGCCGTCATCTCCTGGGCCTCCGCCGGCCAGGTCGGCTTCAAGGGTTCGCGCAAGTCGACCCCGTTCGCCGCGCAGCTGGCCGCCGAGGCCGCCGCGCGCCGGGCGATGGAGCACGGCATGCGCAAGGTCGATGTGTTCGTGAAGGGCCCGGGCTCCGGCCGGGAGACCGCCATCCGCTCCCTGCAGGCTGTTGGGCTGGAGGTCGGCACCATCGCCGACGTCACGCCGCAGCCGCACAACGGGTGCCGTCCGCCCAAGCGTCGTCGGGTCTGAGAGGTCGAGAGAGAAGATGGCTCGTTACACAGGTGCCGACTGCCGCCGTTGCCGTCGGGAGAAGATGAAGCTGTTCCTCAAGGGCAGCAAGTGCGACGGGCCGAAGTGCCCGTTCGAGTCCCGCCCCTTCCCGCCCGGCCAGCACGGCCGCGGCCGGCCGAAGGAGACCGAGTACCTGCTGCAGCTTCGTGAGAAGCAGAAGGCCCGCCGCGTCTACGGCGTGCTCGAGAAGCAGTTCCGCGGGTACTACGAGGAAGCCGTGGCCAAGCAGGCCAAGACCGGCGAGGTGCTGCTGCAGATCCTCGAGTCGCGGCTGGACAACGTGGTCTACCGGGCCGGGTACGCCAAGTCCCGGGACATGGCCCGCCAGCTCGTCAAGCACGGCCACTTCCTGGTCAACGGCAAGAAGGTCGACATCCCCTCGTACCGGGTGCGCGAGCACGACATCGTCGAGGTCCGGGAGAAGTCCCACGACCTGACCCCGTTCGTCGTCGCGCAGGCCGAGGCCGGGTCCAAGACGGTACCGGCGTGGCTCGAGGCGATCCCGACCCAGCTCAAGGTCCTGGTGCACAGCCTGCCGGCACGGCAGGTCATCGACACCCAGGTCCAGGAGCAGCTCATCGTCGAGCTCTACTCGAAGTGAGTCTTCGGCGGCCGTCCAACCTGGGCGGCCGCCACACAACGTTGGCGTCATATAGCGGGCGCCCGACGTATCGGAGGAAACGCAAGTGCTCATCACGCAGCGGCCGACCCTCACCGAGGAGCCGATCAGCGACACCCGGTCCCGGTTCACCATCGAACCGCTGGAGCCCGGGTTCGGGTACACCCTGGGGAACTCCCTGCGGCGCACCCTGCTGTCGTCCATCCCGGGTGCGGCGGTCACCAGCATCAAGGTCGACGGCGTCCTGCACGAGTTCACCACGATCCCCGGTGTCAAGGAGGACGTGGTCGAGCTGGTCATGAACGTCAAGGAGCTGTGCGTCAGCTCCGAGCAGGACGAGCCGGTCTCGATGTACCTGCGCAAGCAGGGCCCGGGCGACGTCACCGCCGGTGACATCCAGCCGCCCGCCGGGGTGTCGGTACACAACGCCGACCTGAAGCTGGCCACGCTCAACAGCAAGGGCCGGGTCGACATGGAGCTGACCGTCGAGCGGGGTCGCGGGTACGTCACCGCGGCGCAGAACAAGCAGGCGGGCGCGGAGATCGGCCGGATCCCGGTCGACTCGATCTACTCTCCGGTCCTCAAGGTCACCTACCGGGTCGAGGCGACCCGTGTCGAGCAGCGGACCGACTTCGACAAGCTGATCATCGACGTGGAGACCAAGGCGTCGATCAGCCCGCGGACCGCGCTGGCCTCGGCCGGCTCCACCCTGGTCGAGCTGTTCGGCCTGGCCCGGGAGCTGGACGAGACCGCCGAGGGCATCGACATCGGCCCGTCGCCGCAGGACGCCCAGCTCGCCGCGGACCTGGCCCTGCCGATCGAGGAGCTGGACCTGACGGTCCGCTCGTACAACTGCCTGAAGCGGGAAGGCATCAACACGGTCGGCGAGCTGATCGGCCGTACCGAGGCGGACCTGCTCGACATCCGCAACTTCGGGCAGAAGTCCATCGACGAGGTCAAGATGAAGCTGGCCGGCATGGGCCTGGGCCTCAAGGACTCGGCGCCGACCTTCGACCCGACCCACGTCGTGGACACCTTCTCGGACGTGGACTACGACACCGACGACTACCGCGAGACCGAGCAGCTGTAGCTCGGCCGGGGATCACTACAAGGAGCACCAATGCCCACGCCCACCAAGGGTCCCCGCCTCGGCGGCAGCCCCGCGCACGAGCGGCTGATGCTGGCGAACCTCGCCACCTCGCTGTTCAGGCACGGAAAGATCACCACCACCGAGACGAAGGCCAAGCGTCTGCGCCCGCTGGCCGAGCAGCTCATCACCAAGGCCAAGCGCGGTGACCTGCACAACCGGCGGCGCGTGCTGAACGTGGTCCGGGACAAGGACGTGGTCTACCAGCTGTTCGACGAGATCGCACCGCGGTACGCCAACCGGGACGGCGGGTACACCCGGATCGTCAAGACCGGGCCCCGCAAGGGCGACTCGGCCCCGATGGCCATCATCGAGCTGGTCGAGGAGCTGGCCGTGGCGGCGCCGACCAAGGCCGCCACCAAGTCGGCGGCCCGCAAGGCGACCAAGGCCGAGGCCGTCGCCGCGCTGGCCGGGGACGAGGAGGCCGCGTCGTCGGCCGCCGACACCGAGGCCGCCGCGGCGTCGACCCTGTCGGTCGAGGATGAGCCCGTGGCCGACGCGCCACTGGCCTCGGCCGACTCGGCGGACGACGTCGAGCCCGGGGACAGCAAGTCCTGACCGAAGCTGGGACCGGACCCGGCGCCCCCCACGGGGACGCCGGGTCCACTCATGTCCGGCTCCGGCTGGACGTGGCGTACGACGGTACGGACTTCGCGGGGTGGGCCGCGCAGCCCGGGCAGCGCACCGTCGCCGGTACCCTCGGGGCCGAGCTGGCCAGGGTGTTCGGGGCGGCGCAGGGGTTGACGGTCGCCGGTCGCACCGACGCCGGAGTCCACGCCACCGGCCAGGTCTGCCACGTCGAGGTACCGGTAGGGGCGTGGACCGAGCGGGGCGGGACGCTGATCCGCCGGCTGGCCGGGCTGCTCCCGCCGGACCTGCGGGTACTGGCGGCCGGACCGGCGCCGGAGGGCTTCGACGCGCGGTTCTCGGCGCTGTCGAGGTGCTACGAGTACCGGGTCACCGACGCGCCGTACGGCGCCGATCCGCTCCGTTCCCGGTACACGCTGGCCTGGCCGCGGCCGCTGGACCTGGCCGCGCTCGCGGCCGCCTCGGCCGGGCTGCTCGGCGAGCACGACTTCGCCGCGTACTGCCGCCGCAAGGAGAACGCCACCACGGTCCGGGCGGTGTCCGAGCTGTCCTGGCGGCGGACAGACGACGGGGTGCTGGTCGTGACCGTCCGGGCGGACGCGTTCTGCCAGGCGATGGTGCGTAGCCTCGTCGGCGCGCTGCTCGCGGTCGGCGACGGTCGGCGCCCGGCGACCTGGCCGGCCGGGCTGTTGAGCCGGGCTGAGCGCGCCAGCGAGGTGACGGTCGCCCCGCCGCACGGGCTGACCCTGGTCAGGGTCGAGTACCCCGGGCCCGGCGGCTACGCGGCGCGGGCCGAACTGACCCGCAACCGCCGCTCACTTCTTTGACGGGGACGGCTTCGCGCTGCCCGCCCCGGCGGACGCGTCGCCTGCCGGTTTCGCGTCGACCCGGGCCTGCAGCACAGTGCCCTTGAGGTAGTCCTCGATCAGCGCGTTAATGATCTTCGTAACGGTCGGGTCGTTGGCCGCGATCGTCGAGCCGTCCGCCCGCGCGATCACAGCGTAGGCCAGGAAGTGGCCGCGGCTGTCCCAGCCGAGCTGCGTGGCGACCTTGGTGATGACGTCGCTGGCGCCGCCCCCGGCCAGCCCGCTGAACCGGCCCTTGCCGCCGGTCACGCTGACCTTCACCGCGTCCTCCGCAGAGGAGGCGCCGGCCTGGTCGCGCAGGTTGATCAGTCCGGTGGTGATCACGAAGGCCTTGTCCGCCGAGGTGAGCGTGGCGCGCACCACCTGGGTACACCCGTCGTTGGCGAACGTCGTGGGCAGGTCGCCGACGGCGACGGTCTTGCAGTCGGCGGCCAGTTCGGCCTTGACGACCTGGTATCCCGGGTCGGTGGCGGTCGCACCGACCGTCGGCCCGGGGAACACCTCTGCCACGGTCAGCGGCGCCGGATCGGCGGCCTGGGTGGAGATGTCGTGCTTCGGCGGGGCCGACGCCCCCGAGGCCCCGGCGCTACCCCGGTTGACCAGGGAGAACGCGCCCACACCGACGATCACGAGGAGCGCGACCACGATGACGCCGCCGAGGATCGACTTCCACAGCGTGGCGGGCAGCCGGCGGTCCCGGTCGGCCCCCGCGCGCCGGTCCGGCGGTGGGAACTGCCTGTCCGGTGCGTACTCGCGGTCGGGCGCGAACTGCCGTGGCGGTGCGAAGGGTTCGGCGGGCGCGAACGGCTCGCCGTGCGGCGCGGGGCGGCCGAACGGGTCGCCGCCGTCGAACCGGTCGGGTGGGCCGAACTGACCCGGCCGCCCGGTCGCCGGGCCGGTGGCGAACTGGCCCGCCGGGAACTGGCCGGCGGACAAACCGGGTCGGCCCGGTGGCCCGGGCGGAGCTGTCGGCGGCCCGGGTGGAGATGCCGGCGGCGGGGCGAAGCCGGACGGCTGGCTGGCGGACTGATAGGTCCCGCCGCGGCGCGGCACGTACCGGTCGGTCAACGCGCCCTCGTCGGCCGGGGGCCGGTGGGCGCGCTGGACCGGCGGCTGCTCTGCCGCCCGGTACTCCGCCGGGCGCTGCTCGTGCGGCGGCCGGCCCTCGTGCGGCGGACGCTGGTCGGGTGGCCGGTAGTCGGGGGCGGGTCGGCCGTAGGGCGGGATGCCGCCCTCCTGCGGTGCCCGGACGCCGTCCCGGGCGGGCGGACGGGCCCCGGGCGGGATGGAGCCGGGCGGGATAGCGCCGGGTGGGGTTGCCCGGCCGACCGCGTGCCGCCCCTGTGCCGTCGGCTCGCGTCCGGGCTGGCCGTAGGCGGGTGGGTCGTACACCGGCGGCGGCGGGGGCGCCTGGAAGGTCCGCTCGGGGCCCTCATAGCGCCCGCGATCTGCCTCGGCGTGCTCGTCGGGGGTGGGCGCGCGGCGCCGACCGCGGGCCGGCGGATCCGTCTCGGGTGGTGGCGGCCACCCACCCGGCTCGTCGCCGTACCCATACGTCATGCCCGACAGGCTACCCAACGGCGCGCCGCATCAGGAGCCGCGAGAATGGGGGTATGACCGGCGACCACTACTTCAGCCCCACGCCGAGCGCCGTCCCCGACCGGCACGACGTGACCTTCGAGGCAGGCGGTCAGGAGTTCACGCTGGCCGCCGCCGCTGGCGTGTTCTCCGCGCGCCGGCTCGACCCGGGCACCGCCGTGCTGCTGCGCAAGGCGCCGCTGCCCGGCCCTCGGGGCGGCGTCTTCCTGGACCTCGGGTGCGGGTACGGGCCGATCTCGATGGTGCTGGCCGCGACCTCGCCGGCGGCCCGGGTCTACGCCGTCGACGTGAACGAGCGGGCCCTGGAGTTGGTCGGCGAGAACGCCGGGCGGCTGGGGCTGACCGACCGGGTGGTACCGGTCGCTCCCGACGGCGTACCCGAAAAGGTGCGCTTCGACGAGATCTGGAGCAATCCGCCCATCCGCGTCGGGAAGGCGCAACTGCACGAGACCCTGCTGAAGTGGCTGCCCCGGCTGGCTCCCGGCGGCAGCGCCTGGCTCGTCGTCGGCCGGCACCTGGGCGGGGACTCGCTGCACGCCTGGCTGACCGACCAGGGGTACCCGACGCGTAAGTACGCCTCCCAGAAGGGGTACCGGGTATTGCAGGTGACGGCCGGCGACTGAGCCGCGAGAATGCCGATCCGTGGGGTACGTCGACATCGCCGGGGTGGGGTACACGCTGCCGGACGGCCGGGTGCTGTTCGAGGAGGTGTCGTTCCGGGTCGGCGAGGGCGCGAAGATCGCCTTGGTGGGCCCCAACGGCGCCGGCAAGACGACCCTGCTGCGGATGGTCGCCGGCGACACCCCGGCGCAGTCCGGCGTGATAGCGCGCTCCGGTGGACTCGGCGTGATGCGTCAGTTCATCGGCATGATCGCGGACGAGCGGACGCTGGGCGACCTGGCCCTGTCGCTGGCCGCGCCGGCCATCCGCGGTGCGGGTGAGCGGCTGGGCGCGGCGGAGCGGACGCTGCAGGCGGCTCCGGAGGACGAGCGTGCGCAGCTGCGGTACGCCGACGCGCTGACGAGGTGGGGCGAGGCCGGCGGGTACGACGCCGAGGTGCTGTTCGACACGGCCGCGGTGGCCGCGCTGGAACTGTCCTGGGACACAGTCCGCGACCGCCGGGTCGCCACCCTCTCCGGCGGGCAGCAGAAGCGGTTCGCCCTGGAGTTGCTGCTGCGCGGTGCTGACGAGGTGCTGTTGCTGGACGAGCCGGACAACTTCCTCGACGTGCCGGCCAAGCGGTGGCTGGAGTCGCGGCTGACCGAGTCGCCGAAGTCGGTGCTCTACGTGTCGCACGACCGGGAGCTGCTGTCCCACACCGCCGACCGGGTGGTCGCCGTGGAGGGCGGTTCGGCCTGGGTGCATCCGGGCGGGTTCGCCTCCTGGCACGAGGCGCGCTCGGCACGGCACGAGCGGCTCGAGTCGGACCGCCGCCGCTGGGACGAGGAGCGGGACAAGCTGCGCACGCTGATGCTGATGTACAAGCAG
>Ga0081540_1002551_pt1 | contig 14779 bp, 14 predicted proteins | sample TabmetS2T1R1_FD_71024 | JGI IMG/M metagenome (GOLD analysis project Ga0081540, IMG submission 71024) | Tabebuia heterophylla rhizosphere microbial communities from the University of Puerto Rico - S2T1R1 | ecosystem: Host-associated > Plants > Roots > Rhizosphere ... | reverse complement strand
CGTCCGCGCCGCGACGGCGTTCGAGTTGCGCCGGCAGCTGTCGAAGATCGACCAGCCGGTGGACCGCACCGAGTGGACCATGACGCCCCCGACGATCAACGCCTATTACGACGCCCAGCTGAACACGATCAACTTTCCCGCCGGCATCCTCCAGCCTCCGTTGTTCGATCAGCGGATGGGCCAGGCGAACTTCGGCGGGATCGGGATGGTCATCGGCCACGAGATCGTCCACGGCTTCGACGACCAGGGCCGGAAGTTCGACGCGACGGGGAACCTGCGCGACTGGTGGACTCCGGAAGACGCGCACCGCTACGACGAGCGCGGGAAGTGCATCTCCGATCAGTACACCCAGGAGATCCCCGATCTGGGGGTGAAGCAGGACGGATTGCTCACCCTCGGCGAGGACACGGCCGACAACGGCGGGATGCGCCTCGCGTTCTCGGCGATGGCAAACACCCTCGCCGCCCAGGGCACCTCGATGGAGGCGAAGGGCCCAGACGGGTTCACCAACGCCCAGCGCTTCTTCCTTGCCGACGCCTTCGGCTGGTGCGCCGCCGTGCGACCGGAGATCGCGCGGACCCTGGTCGCGACCAATCCCCACTCGCTTCCGAAGTACCGGGTGAACAACGTCGTGGCCAACATGCCCGAGTTCGCCCAGGCCTTCGGCTGCAAGCAGGGTCAGCCGATGGTCCGGGTGAACGCCTGCCGGATCTGGTGACAACGTCTCGGCGTCAGAACCGGATGAGCACCGACTCCGCGGAGCGGACGTGGGGCCCGTGGTACACCGCCTCGACGTTGTTCCCGTCGGGGTCGAGGAGGAACGCCGCGTAGTAGGCCGGATGGTAGCGCCGGATGCCCGGCGCGCCGTTCGACGGTGCTCCGCTGGCCAGGCCCACCCGGTGGAACTCGTCCACCGCCTCGCGATTCGGAGCCTGGAACGCCAGGTGGACCCGGCCGGTCCGCTGGCCCTCGGCGTGGCGGCTGTCCGTGCTGGAGACGAAGAGCTCGTCCGCCCAGAACCAATCCTTGTCCTCCCGTGCGAACCCGATCCCCAGCACCGAGAGCACTGCCCGGTAGAACTTGCGGCTCGCCTCGACGTCGCCCACCACCAGGTGGACGTGATCGATGAGCCGGCCGCGGTGCAGCTCCATGGTCATCACGCTCCTCCTCGAGGGAGGGGGGCTCAGCGCTCTCGCGCTCAGCGAGCGGCAGGCGCGGACGGCGGCGCCGGTCGCGCGGCGAGGCCCTTCGCCTCCGCGGTGCGGTCGACGACCGATCCGAGCTGGAGCTCGGCGAGTCCCTCCTGGTTCTTCTTCGGTCCCACCACGACCACCGGAAGCTTCGCCGGATCCAGGTACGTGCGCGACACCCGCGCCACGTCGTCACGACCGAGCGCCCCCAGGCGCGACGGAAGCGTGGCGTACCAGTCGAGCGGCCGTCCGATGTTGGACAGGGTGACGAAGGTGCTCGCGACGGCGTCGTTCGTCTCCAGCGCCTGCGGGAGCGACTGGAGGATGCCTTCCTTGGCGTGCTGGAGCTCGTCGTCGCTGATGTCGCCGGTGGCGTACTGCTTCAGCACCGTCTCGACGTCCTTCAGCGAGTCCACGGTGTGCTGGGCGACGACCGAGCCTCGCACCTGGAACACGCCGGTCCGCTTGTTGAAGCCCAGCGAGCTGAACATCCCGTAGGTCCAGCCGCGCACCTCGCGGAGCTGGTGGTTGAGCCGGCTGGTGAACAGGCCCCCCAGCGCGACGTTGGCCGTGCTCAGCGCCAGCGCATCGGGACTCGTCGCCGGGAGCGTCCGGGTGGCGAGCGCGAGCTGGCTCTGGGTGCTGTCCGTCATGTCGACGGTGACGACGACGCGCGGGCCCTCCTTCGGGAACGGGGCGAGCCGGGACGGCGGGACGGCCTTCGGTCTCCAGGCGCCAAAGCGCTCGGCGAGGAGGCCGAGCATCTTCTCCGGCTCGAAGTCGCCGGACACCGAGAGCAGCGCGTTGTTGGGCCGGAAGTAGGTGTCATGGAAGCGCACCAGGTCCTGGCGGCGGATCGACTTCACTGACTCCACGGTGCCGCCCGCGGGCTGACCCCAGGGGTGCTTCGCCCCGTAGAGGAGCCGGGCGACCTCGTCGCTGGCCAGCGCGCCGGGGTTTCCCCGCCGCTGCTGCAGGCCGGTGAGGGTGATGCCGCGCACCCGCTCCACATCCGCCGGACGGAAGGCGGGGTTCAGCGCGACGTCAGCCAGGAGATCCAGCGCCTGCTCCAGCGTGTCCGAGAGGCAATTGAGGTGGAGCCGGACGCCGTCCAGCCCCGGGCTGACGCTGAGGTAGGCGGCGAGACTCTCCAGCTGCTCGGCCAGCTGCTGGCTGGTGCGGCTCTTCGTGCCCTCGTCGAGGACCGCAGCAACGAAGTCGGCCAGGCCGGCCTTGTCCGGAGGGTCCCCGTCGACGCCGGTGCGGATCGCCAGCTCGACGACGACGACCGGGACAGCGTGATTCTCACGCAGCAGAACCCCGAGGCGGTTCGGCAGCGAGCGCTGAGTGGGCACCGGCGCGCGGAAGCCCGGCACCGCAGCCAGCGGGGGAGGCTGCGTGTTCCTCCACGCGTCAGGAGAGGGAGCCGGAACGGCGGCGACGGGAGGCTGGGCGGGCTTGCCGGAGGCGCACCCCACCGCGAGCAGGAGCAGACCCAGAGTGGACAGGCGGCGGCGGTTCATGGGCGGGCCCCCGGAGCAGGAGCCGAGACCGGCTCGATGTCCATGACCAGCAGCCGGTCGGTCGGGAGCAGCGTCCGCGCCGCATCGTGAACCTGCGCCTGCGTCACCTCCCTGTACCGGGCGACGTCCTTCGGGAGGAACCCCGGATCGCCGGTCCAGAAGGCGTAAGCATTGAGCTGGTCGGCCTTGCCGGAGGCGCGCTCCACCGAACGGACCATCCCTCCGACCACCACCCGCTTGGCCCGTTCCACCTCGGCGGCGGTGGGGCCGTTCTTCCGCAGCTCGTCGAGGACCGACTCCACCTCTTTCCGCAGCTCGGCCACGGTGTGGCCATCGCGGACCGTGGCGACGATCTGGAAGTAGCCTCCGAGGCCGAGGCTCGCATTGGCCGCGTAGACGCCGCTGGCGATCTGCTTCTCCTCCACGAGCCTCCGGTAGAGGCGCGAGGTCTTGCCGCCACCGAGCACCACGGAGAGGATGTCGCCCGCCGCCTCATCGGGCGCGAAGGGCTTCACCCCGTTCCAGACCATCTGGAGCTGGGGGATCCGCGCCACCGGATCCGGCACCGTCTTCTCCACCACCCGGTCCAGCTTCGGCTGCGGCACGTCGGGCCGCTTGGGGTCCGGTCCGCCGGGGATGTCGCCGAAGAACTTCGTCACCACCTCGCGGGCGACCTTGGGGTCGAAGTCGCCCACGATGGCCAGGGTCGCGTTCCGGGGGGAATAGAACTCCCGGAAGAAGGCCTTGACGTCCTCGAGGCTCGCCGCCTGGATCTCCTCGATGCTCCCGATGACGCAGTGAAAGTAGGGGTGCGGCTTCGGATAGAGCGTGTCGCAGAGCTCGAGCGCGGCGCGGCCGTAGGGCTGGTTCTCGTACCGCTGTCGCCGCTCGTTGCTCACCACGTCCCGCTGGGTGGCGAGCTTCTTCTCGTCCAGGGTGGGGAGGAGGAACCCCATCCGGTCCGACTCGATCCACAGCGCAGTTGGCAACTGATTTGAAGGAACGGTCTCGAAGTAGTTGGTCCGGTCGAAGTTGGTGCTGCCGTTGGCCGCCCCTCCGAGCCCGGCGCCGATGGAGGCCAGCACCTTGTCCGGGTCGGGGACGTGCTGGCTCCCCGAGAACATCATGTGCTCGAAGAGGTGGGCGAAGCCGCTCCGGCCCGGGCGCTGGTTGGCGGCGCCCACGTGGTACCAGATGTTCACCGTCACCTGGGGGGCCCGGTGGTCCTCGCTCAGGAAGACCCGGAGCCCGTTGGGAAGGGTGAATTCCTGGTAGGGGATGCTCGGATCGGTCGCGGCCAGGGCGCGCGAGGCGCCGAGGAGAAGGATCAGGCTGAAGACGACGGCTCGGGGTCGCACGGGAACGCTCCTAGCGCGCCCCGCCCGGCCAGCGGAAGAGGCGCAACGGTCGGACGCAGCGAGCAGGCAAGTGCTACAAGACCGTTCCGCTGAACCACCAGGAAATGCTACGTTCTTCTCCCGGAGGCACCGGCAGGAGAGACAAGAAAACGATTCGCGGTCCTCACCCCGGCGGTTCTCCGTCGCTCCCCTGCTGAAGCCCTCGTCCCGGAAACAAGACCCTCGATGCTGGACTGGCTGCACACCCTCTTCTCTCGCGATCTGGCCATCGACCTGGGGACCGCGAACACCCTCATCTACATCCGCGGCCAGGGCATCGTTTCCAACGAGCCCTCGGTCGTGGCGGTCCAGCAGGACGGACGCGGCGCCAAGCGGGTCATGGCGGTGGGCAAGGAGGCGAAGGAGATGCTCGGGCGCACGCCCGGGAACATCGTCGCCATCCGGCCGATGAAGGACGGCGTCATCGCCGACTTCGAGATCACCGCGGCGATGCTCCGCTATTTCATCCAGACGGCCCACAACCGGAAGGTCGGGGTGAAACCGCGGATCATCATCGGCATTCCCTCGGGAATCACCGAGGTGGAGCGGCGGGCGGTCCGCGAGGCGGCGGAGAACGCCGGCGCCCGCGAGGTCTACCTCATCGAGCAGCCGATGGCCGCGGCGATCGGCGCGGGGCTGCCGGTCACCGAGCCGAGCGGCAACATGATCGTGGACATCGGCGGCGGAACGTCCGACGTGGCGGTCATCTCGCTCTCGGGCATCGTCTTCGCCAAGAGCGTGCGCGTTGGCGGCGACAAGCTCGACGAGTCGATCATCCAGTACGTGAAACGCAAGTACAACCTCCTCATCGGCGAGCGCACCGCCGAGCTGATCAAGATGGGGATCGGCACCGCGTATCCGACGGACGAGGTGATGACGATGGAGATCAAGGGGCGCGACCTGGTCGCCGGCGTGCCCCGGACGCTCACCGTCACCTCGGACGAGGTGCGCGAGGCGCTCAGCGAGCCGGTGAACGGCATCGTCGAGGCGGTGAAGATGACGCTGGAGCGCACGCCGCCCGAGCTGGCCGGCGACATCGCCGACCGGGGCATCGTGCTCGCCGGGGGCGGCGCCCTGCTGAAGAACCTGGACACGTTGCTGCGCGAGGAGACCGGGCTCCCGGTGTTCCTGGCCGAGGACCCGCTCTCCGCGGTGGTGGTCGGCGCGGGCAAGGCGCTCGAGTCGCTCGACATCCTTCGCCAGGTCTGCCACCCGGTGTAGTCGAGGCCGACGACATGCCGGACGAGGACACCCTGGTGGAGCATCGCCCGGACGTCCTGGTCATCACTGCCCGGCACGAGGAGGACGTCGCCGCGGACCATGCCGACCTCCTCGTCACCGTCGAAGGCTCCTCCCTGGTGACCGGCAGGGCCGCGCTGAAAAAGGCCAAGGAGGTCAGCGCGCTGGTCGAGGAACTGGAGCACTGCGGGGTGAGCCTGGAGAAGATCCGGCTCGAGGGTGTGCGCGCCGAGGTCTCGAGTGGGCTGCTCGGCAGCTCGTCCTCCGCCAAGTACCGGCTCCGGATCCGCTGCGAGGACTTCGAGCATCTGCCGGCGATCCTCGGGGCGGTGACCGGGGCCAGGAACGCCCGGCTCGAACAGGTGCTGTGGCGGTACCCGGAGTCCGCCGAGCGACAGGCGCAGTGGCTCTCCATCGCCATCGCCCGGGCGAACACCAAGGCCACGGCCGCGGCGGTGGCGCTCGGCACGCGGGTGGTCGGCGTCCATCGTCTCACGGAGGAGCTGCTCGACGAAGGTGCACCGATCCCGACCCTTGGCCGTCAGATGGTCATGGGGGCTCCGCGTGCGCGGTCGACGTCCGTGGAGCTGGGCTTCGAGCTGAGCCACGAGAAGCGGATGGGCGTCGAGGTCACCATCCAGTACCGGGTGGAGGGCTTCTCCCCGTCGTCCAGCAGCTCCTGACCGCAGGGGCAACGCGTTCGGCGTTGGAACGGCCAACCGCGGGTCAGCTCGCGCCTGCGCCCCGACGTGCGTAGGGTGCGGAACGCATGGACGGCTCGGGCACCCTGCTCGCCAGTCTCCTCACCGGCCTCGGGCTGGCCGGCGCCGCCGGGCTGAACGCGTACATCCCGCTGCTCGGCGTGGCGGTCCTGGGGCGGATGCACGTCCTCACCCTCGCACCGCCGTTCGACATCCTGCTGCACCCGGTGGCCATCAGCGCCCTGGCGGTGCTGCTCGCCCTCGAGGTGGTGGTCGACAAGATCCCGGCCGCAGACCACGTGAACGACGTGGTGCAGACCTTCATCCGGCCCGCGGCGGGAGCCCTGCTCTTCTTCGGCGCCAGCGGCGCGGCCGGTCAGGTCCCTCCCTTGGTCCTGCTCCTCGCAGGCCTGGTCACCGCCTTCGGGGTGCACGCCACCAAGGCGGCAGCGCGCCCCGCAGTGAACGTGGCGACGCTGGGCGTGGGCACGCCGGTGGTGTCGCTGGCCGAAGACGTCCTCTCGGCGATCACCACGCTGGTGGCGGTGCTCGTCCCCATCCTGGTCGTGGTGTTGCTGGGCGCCGTTCTCTGGGTGGGGCTGAGGTTCGCCCGGAGGCGCCGAGCCGGGACCTGACGAAGCCGACCCCGAACGCCCGGCCGTCAGACAGTACCGCTCGGGTGGCTGGGGAGGCGCCTTCACCAGAGCATGTCCTGGTCCTCGGTGACGCCGGGCAGCTCGGCAAGGACGATCTCCTCGTCGCGAATCCGCAATCGGCCGGCGAAGAAGCCGAGGGGCTGGATGAACCGGCTCCGGATCACCAGGAGATCGCGGACGTCGCGGTGGGCGTGGAGCGGACGGAAGGTGACGTCGACCTTTCCGTCGCGCGTCGCGATCTGCCACGGGTCCAGCGGATCCGTCGGGTTGAAGCGGAAGGTGGCCGGACCCACCGGCTCGATCTGATCGCCGAGGAAGAGGACGTTCTCGCCCGCGCTCCCCTCGCCCACCTCGTTGAAGCCTGCGACCAGGTTGAACCCGAGCGGCGTTCCGTCCTCGCGCCGCCCGCACCCCATGGCCCACTTCCAGCGCGTGTGCCGTGCGAGGTACCCGTGCGTCGAGTCGAGGCCCACGACCCCGCCGTCGAGCGCGTAGCGACGACGCCCCACCTCGAGCCGACCGGCGGCGAGGAGCCCCACCGATTTCTGGGTGACGTTGACGCCCTCGCGACGCAACGGCGAGTCATCTCCCTCCTGACGCGGCTGGGCGGGGACCGGGGCGATCAGGGCGAACGACGGCGGGGCGCCGGTCACCAGGGCCTCCCCCTCGAGCTTCACCCGCCCGGCCCTCGGCCGTCGCAGCGCCGAGATCTCCACCGAGTGGTGGTAGCGGTCCGAGCCGAGCGGGCGGGAGAAACGGAAGCGCGCGCCGGGGACGCGGAAGCGAGCGTCCAGCCCGCGCGACAGGGAGTCGGAGACCCTGCTCAGCGGAGCTGGCAGCCCGAGCAGCGTCTCGTCGAGGAGGGGCTGCTTGTCGCGGAGGTCCACCGCCGCGAAGAATGCGTTCGCCGCATACCCCATCTCGGCGATGGCCATGACCGCCAGCACCTCGGGCGTGCTGTAGAGCGCGTAGTGCCAGCGCTTGAGGCGAAGCCGGCGGGCCCAGCCCGGGAGGGCGTGAGGTGCCGCGAGCCGGCGGAGGTCCACCGGTCCCAGCTCGCCGGCGTAGGCGCCGAACGGCGGAAGGCCGTCTTGACCGGGAACCTCTGGAGGCGCAGGAGAGAGGGCGAGCATGCAACGGGTCGGCGGCGTAGTGTCTCACGGCCACCTCCGCTGCACAGCGCCCGGACGGGCGACCGCGGCGGGAGCGTGCACGCCAGGCTTTCACTGCACATCGTGCGCCGTCGAGGAGGAGTCGTCATGGCCGGTCCCGCCACGCTGAAGGTCCAGAGCCAGGTCGTCCAGGAGGGCAAGCCCATCCCGATGAGCGCCGTGTACAGCGGCGCTGGCGGCCAGAACGTCAGCCCCGATCTGTCGTGGGACGCGCCGCCGTCGGGGACGAAGAGCCTCGCCATCACCTGCCACGACCCCGACGCCCCGACCACGGTCGGCTTCACGCACTGGGTGCTCTTCAATCTCGCGCCGGAGCTCAGAAGCCTTCCGGCCGGGGCGGGGGCGGCGGGGAAGGCGCCGGAGGGGGCGGTGCTCGGCTTCACCGACTACGGGGAGAGCGCCTACGGGGGCATGGCGCCGCCACCGGGAGATCCGCCGCACCGCTACCAGTTCACCGTCTACGCGCTGGACGTGCCGCGGTTGGAGGGCGCTGACGAGCGGACGACCTACGCCAGGTTCCGCTTCCTCATCCGGGGCCACGTGGTCGCGCAGGGCACGCTCACCGGCCTCTTCGGGCGAAAGGGCTGAGCGGCGCCGGGCGCCGCCACATCGGCGTCCCCTGGGGCGGGGCCTACTGGTTGCGAGCGAAGAGCCGGCCGTAGCGCGGATCGATGCGGACGCCGTTCAGGTCCGGATCGCCGTCGGCGAGGCCCTGATCGCGGAAGCCGAGGGCCACCGCCTTGTCGAGCGAGGCGATCGCGGCGTCCACCTTGCCCTGGCGGCCCTGGGCGCACGCGAGCTGGTAGGCATCGACCGCCGCTCCACGCTCATCGAGGAGCCGGGAGAACGTCTGCTCCGCGGCCGCGTTCGCCTCGGTCGAGATCTGCGCCGCGCCGAGCGCCGCGAGGGTGATCGGCCGTTGGTCCCCGAGCGACACCGCGGACCCGAGCGTCTCGATCGCCCCTTTCGCGTCCCCGCGCGCGAGCCGGGCCCGTCCGAGGCGGGAGAGCACCACGACGTCCCTGGGGGACTTCGCCGCCTCGGCCGAGAGCAGGGACACCGCCCGGTCTCCCTCGCGGAACACCAGGGCCCGGAGCCCCTCCCTCGACGCGTCGGGAAGCGACGCCGACTTCTTCGGCTCCCAGGCGTACTGCATGTACCGCGCGGTTTCCCACGCCACGTCGTCGCCGAGGAGCCGCTGCACGACGTGGAGCGCTCCATCGATGCCTGCGGACACGCCGGCGGTGGTGACGATGCGCCCGTCGTCCACGAAGCGGACGTCGGTCTTCACCTGGACCTTGGGATAGGCCGACTTCATCCGCGAGATGGCTCCCCAGTGAGTCGTCGCCGGCCGACCATCGAGCAACCCGAGCTGGGCGAGGATGAACGCGCCGGTGCAGACCGACATGCTGAGCTCGTTCTTCGCGGTGACCTTCTTCACCCAGGCCATGCCGGCCTCGCTGCGGGTGAAGGCGCGCGAGTTGCCACCGGGAAGCACGAGGATGTCCGGCGTCGGCGCGTCCTCCACCGAGAAGTCCGGCTGCACCTTGAGCACGCCCTGGCTCAGCACCGGCGCATGGCTGGCCGCGACGGTGTACACCCGGAACGCCCCGTTCCCGGCGGCGGTGAAGACCTCGGTCGGCCCGGCGAAGTCGAGGATCTCCACCCCGTCGTAGAGGACGATCGCCACCTTCCGCTGCGCAAAGGGCCGTGACTCGTCCGCCCGCGCGGCCAGGCCGCAGGCCAGCGCCAGGGGAAGGAACATCTTGAAGGCTGCGTCGAACCGTCGCACGGGCACACCTCGTTTCGCCCTCGCGAACAGCAATCGACGTGCCTCGACGAACGCGCCTCCCTGCGCAGCGGACGGTGACCTCGGTCTTCCCGGGGGTGCAGACCTGGGAATGCCCGTGCCAGATCCGCGCAACCCCTGCGACCGGGCGTCGCAGCTGGTAGGAACGCAGCAAGGAGGCGCGTGGGGCGGATGTCCCCGGATCGGGTGGTACGTTCGACCCCGATGGCCGACGACCTCGACCGGCGGATCCTGGAACTGCTCGACCAGGCCTCGGAGCGATTCGACCAGAAGGACTGGCCTGCGGCAGCCCCGCTGTATCGATCGATTCTCGCGCTCGATCCGGCGCGGGCGAGCTGCTGGCACGACCTCGGCATCGCCACCAAGCACCTCAAGCTCTGGGAGGAATGCCGCTCGGCGAACCGCCGGGCGCTCGCGCTGGCACCTGACGACGAGGGCGCCGCCTGGAACCTGGGCATCGCCGGCACCGCGCTGTCCGACTGGACCGCCGCCCGGGACGGGTGGCGTGCGGCGGGAATCGAGCTTCCCACAGGCGACGGGCCACCGGAGATGAGCCTCGGACCGGTCCCGATCCGGGTGGCGAACGACAGCGCTCCCGAGGTCGTCTGGTGCCGGCGCATCGACCCGGCGAGGGCCATCGTCGTCAGCGTTCCGACCGCGGACTCTGCCCGGCGCTACCGCGACCTCGTCCTGCACGATGGCTCACGGAATGGCGACCGTCTCCTGGACGGTGTGCACGTTCCGGTGTTCGACGAGCTGGAGGTCCTCGCTCCTTCCGCGTTCTCGACCTACGCGGCGCGCATCGAGGTGGACGGGCCCGAGGACGTCACGGCGCTCGAGACGCTGGTCGAGGGCGCCGGCGGCATGAGCGAGGACTGGACCGCGAACGTCCAGTTGCTCTGTCGGGCCTGCAGCGAGGGAAGCCCCGACTCGAGAGCGCACGACCACTCCGCCGAGGCCGCCTGGAGCCCGAGCCGGACCCTCGGCATCGCCAGCGAGGGTGACGAGGCCAGAGTCCACGCGCTGCTCTCTCGCTGGATGGGCGGAAGGGACCGGGGCGTGTTCCGGCGCTTCGTGTCGCCGCGACGGAGGGCGCTGGTCTCGCTCCAGCGCGTCGTCGTGGGAACACCGGGGGCGTGACTAGCCGGCGGCGTACCCGCGCCGGTGGTCCTTCACCCCGACGAAGCGGTACCCGGACGGCGACGGGGCGATCTCCGGAGGCGTCTCGGGAGGAAGCGCCATCAGCCGCTCGTACTCCTCGACCGTGACCCGTTGACGCCCACCGATCACCTCGTCGAGCCGCGCCCGCTGGATCCGCTCGGCGGCGTTCTTGCCCACGACGCCCGAGAAGAACTCGCTGGCGCAGCCGCTCCCGTAGCTGAACAGCCCGATCCGCTTCCCGGCGAGGTCGGGGGCGCCGGCGTGCAGCATCCCCGCGAACCCGAGGTAGAGCGAGCCGGTGTAGATGTTGCCCACCCGGGAGCAGAGCGTCAGCGACGACGCCACCTGGCGCTCGAAGCTGGTCGCACCCTCGCGTTCCTCGCGGCCCTCGTCGAACGCGCCCAGCACGTCGTCAAGGTCACAGCGGCGCAGCCGGGCGTGGGCCTTCTTCGCCATCTTGCAGAACGGCACGTGGTAGCCGATGGCGGCGAGCTGCTCGGAGGGGAGCGCCGCGACGCCGCGGCGGACGATCTCCTTCGCCTCCGCCTTCTCCCGCCAGCCACGGTACGAGCCGGACAGCGCCTCCAGGTAGCAGTCGATGGAGTAGTGACCGTCCACCACCGCCTCTCGACGCCCCAGCGGCCGCCAGAAGTCGAAGACGTGCGTGCTGCTGGTCCCGTTCAGTCCGAGGTCGATGGCGAGCAGCTCTGGCCGCGACGAGACGAGCAGCGCGACCGCGCCGGCGCCCTGGGTGGGCTCGCCCGCGGTCTTCACTCCGTAGCGGGCGATGTCCGTGCAGATGACCAGCGCGGACTTCCCTCCGGCGACGCCCGAGGCGATCCACTCGGTGGCCGCCATCAGCGCCGCGGTCCCTCCGTAGCAAGCGTGCTGGACGTCGAAGACCCGCATGTGCCGCGGCAGCCCCACCAGCCCCTGGACCCAGGAGGCCACCGGCTTGCTGTGGTCCACACCGGTCTCGGTGCCCACGGCGAGCATGCCGATCGACGCAGGATCGACCTGGTTGCCGTCGATGAGCCGTCGCGCCGCGGTGGCGGCGAGCGCCACGCTGTCCTCGCCGGGATCGGTCACCGCCATCTCCCGGACGCCGAGTCCGGCGATGTACTTGGCAGGGTCGACGCCGCGGGCGCGCGCCAGATCTTCCAGGTGCAGGGTGCGACGAGGCAGCGCCACGGCAAGGGCCTCGATGCCCACGGACGTCTTCATGCGTGTGTTTCTCCCCTCGAGCAGAGGTAGGGAACCGGGCCGGCCGCCCGGAGGTTGGTGAAGGGATACGGCGGGGCCAGGCGCCGCGCATGCGCGCCAGCGGACCGAGCGTGAGACTTCGTGAACGCTGTCAGGAGCGGGGCGCGAGGCCGGTGAACAGGAGGTCCACCATGCCTGCGGCGACTTCGTCGTCGGTGCGCTTCCCGCCCGGCTTGAACCACTTGTAGATCCAGAGAACCATCCCGAGGAACGAGAAGGCGGCCACGGTCGGATCGACCGACCGGATCTGCCCCTTCTCCACAGCCTCGGCGAACGACGACTCGAGGAACCGGACGTAGCGCTTCTTCCGCGCGTTGATCTGCGCCTGCGCCTTGCCGGTGAGCGTGTCGTGCTCGTGCAGGATGATCGTGACTTCCTTGCTCCACCCGCGGGTGACGAGCTTGATGTTCCTCGCCATGCAGGCCTTGAGGCGCTCCACCGGGTCGGGGATGTGCTCCACCTCGGAGAGGACGCGCTCCTCGAACACGTCCATCCCGTAGTTCATGATCTCGACGAGCAGCTGCTCCTTGCTCTCGATGTGGTGGTAGAGGCCGGCCTTCGTGAGGCCGCACGCATCCGCGATCTCCTGGATGCTCGTCCCCTCGTAGCCCTTCTTGCAGATGAGCCGCGCAGCGGTCTCGAGGATGGCCCGGTGCTTCGCGGTGGTGTCGTCGGTGCGTCTCACGGGGGGGCATCGAGATTACCACTCGCGTCTGTGGCAGGCCGCTCGTCACTCCTACCGACTGGTAGGTAGCAGCCCCGCCCCGGGCCCGTCCAGCCCCTGGCAGTTCCTATGTCTCGACGGGGGGTTGGGGGCGAATACAGTGTGTGTGATCCCATGCTTCGCTCCCCTGCTCGACTGCTTCTCCTCTTCGCGGCCAGTACCTCCGCCTGCGCCTGGCTCCAGATGGCCGAGGGCGGGTTCAAGAAGCCGACGGTCGCGTACCGGAGCGCGTCGCTGTCGGACGTCAGCCTGAGCGGGGCGACGCTGAACGTGGTGACGAACGTGGACAACCCGAACCCGGTGACGTTCGCGCTCACCGACGTCGACTACAAGCTCAGCATCGAGGGGAGACAGGTCGCGACGGGGAAGCCGCCCGAGGGTCTGGAGATCCCCGCGAATGGGAATGCCGACCTGACGCTCCCTGCGGCCTTCAAGTTCGCCGATCTCGGGCAGGCGGTGAACACGGTGCTGCAGAAAGGGAGCGCCGGGTACAGGGCCGAAGGAACGATCGGGGTGAAGACGCCGGTCGGCGTGGTGCGCGTGCCGCTGTCGCACGAGGGGACGTTCACCCTGCCGGCGATGCCGGGCATCGCGCTCGGGACGCCGCGGCTCACGAACGTGGCCATCGATCACGCGACGGTGGAGCTTCCCGTCACGCTGACCGGGAAGGGCAGCCTCCCGGTGCCGCTCCAGGCGCTCGAGGCGGTGGTGACCATCGGCGGAGCGCACATCGGCGAGGTCTCGGCGAAGGATCTCGGGACGCTCGAGCCGGGAGCCTCGCGCTCGGTGACGCTTCCCCTGACGGTCCCGTTCTCCGGCGCGCTCGAGGCGGCGCAGGCGATGCTCAAGGGCGGGGCAGTGCCCATCGCTCTGGACGGGCATCTTCAGTCGGGGCCGGCGCCGGTGCCGTTCCAGCTGAAGACGACGGCGAACTTCAAGCGCTGAGCGGCAGGGCGTGCGGATCCACGACATCCTGGACGAGCAGGGCCGCGTCCAGGCATTCGAGGTGCCGACGTTCTTCCTCGACCGGGGCGCGCTGCGAAAGATCGTCCAGGCGATCCCCGGCGCGACGGTCGTCGCCTACCGCCCGTACAAGGAGCGGCTCTGCGAGTTCAAGATCGGCGGGGTCGCCTACCTCGTCCACGAGCCGTTTGGCGAGAGCGCGCGCTACTGGGTCGGTCCCGTCGAGGCCGGCTGGTCTCCGCACCTCGCGGTGATCCGCGAGACCTTCGCCCGCGCGCGCCCGTTCCTGTGGTTCGTCCGCTTCTAGCGGCGTCTCAGCCCCCCGAACCAGGGGGGCGCTGAGTTGCAGCGCTCGATCGGGCTCAGAGCTCCTCGTGTCGGAAATGCTTCTTCCCCGGTCCGTAGTCGGCGCTCACCTGCCCCGAGCCGCGGAGGATCCAGCGGAAGGTGAGGAGCCCGTCCACCCCGACGGGACCGCGGGCGTGCAGCTTGCCGGTGCCGATGCCCACCTCGCCCCCGAGACCGAAGCGGTAGCCGTCCGCGAAGCGGGTGCTCGCGTCGTGGAACACGCAGGCCGCGTCCACCTCGGCGAGGAAGCGCTCGGCGGCCGCATGGTCCTCGGCGACGATGGCCTCGGTGTGCTGCGAGCCGTGCCGCGCGATGTGCGCCAGCGCCCCGTCGAGGTCGGGAACCTGGGCCACGGCGAGGACCAGCGCCCCGTACTCCGCATCCCAGTCCGCCTCGGTGGCTGCCTTCATCTTCGGATGTCGCGCCCGCGTCGCGGCGTCTCCCCGGAGCTCGACGCCGGCCGATTGGAGCGCGGCAACGCTCGCCTGCAACGCCGCCTCCGCACCCGGCTCCCAGAGGAGCGTCTCGAGCGCGTTGCACGCCGCCGGGTAGCTCACCTTGCTGTCCACGACGATGCGTGCCGCCTTCGTCGGGTCCGCCGAGCGGTGGAGGTGCACGTGGCAGACGCCCTC
>Ga0081540_1002550_pt1 | contig 14780 bp, 10 predicted proteins | sample TabmetS2T1R1_FD_71024 | JGI IMG/M metagenome (GOLD analysis project Ga0081540, IMG submission 71024) | Tabebuia heterophylla rhizosphere microbial communities from the University of Puerto Rico - S2T1R1 | ecosystem: Host-associated > Plants > Roots > Rhizosphere ... | reverse complement strand
GCGAAGGTTTCATTGAAGGCCAAAACCTCACGATTGATTACCGCGCCTTTGCTGCGCATATCGATTTGATTTCGCAGTATGCGGCGGAGCTGGTCATAGCCCAACCCGATGTCATCTATGCTGCTAGCAGCGTGGCAGTTCGCGCCATACAGCAGGCAACCAAGAGCATTCCCATCGTTGGGATCGCAGGCGATATGGTGGCGGACGGATTGGTAGAATCATTCGCCCGGCCCAATGGCAATACAACGGGGATCAGCATCTTCTCCCATGAGCTTGACGGCAAGCGACAGGAAATCCTGATTGAAGCCGTGCCCGGGATTCGCCGCATGGCGGCTCTCGCCGATACCGGCACGCCAACTGAGGCGAGGACTCGCGCTTTGCAAGAGGCGGCGCGCGCACGCAACGTCGAGCTTTCAATCTATCGCATCACCAGAGCCGAGGAGATTGTCGCGACTATCGATAAGGTGCAGGCATCGGGCGCCACGGCGCTGAATGTGTTTTCGTCCGCGATGATCGACGGCAATGTTCCGCTGATTATAGAACGAGTTAAAGCACTGCGGCTTCCGGCCATGTATCAATGGGGCGCATGGGCCGAGAGAGGTGGATTTATCGGCTACGGCCCACCCATCGATCATTTGGCAGACCTTACTGCCCGATATGCGGCGAGCCTTTTGCGCGGCACGATGCCTGCCAATCTGCCGGTCGAACGGCCGACGAAATTCGAGCTGGTGATCAACCTCAACACCGCTAAGGCGATGGGTGTGACGGTCCCAGAGGCTCTATTGGGGCGCGCTGACAAGGTAGTCGAGTGAGAGTCTGCACGTGGCCTAAAGCCGACATCAATCGATGTTCGGTTATCGGTCGGTATTGGGCGTAGCGCGCATGGCGAATTTTGGAGTACATCCTAGAACAAAACGCGAGCCAAAAGTGTCACACGTCGGACCATGTGACACTGACGGACGAGTGCCGACAGCGCCAAGTGCTGATTGTTCTTGAGATTTTCCCGAGATCATGTGACAGGCTTCGGACCGGGATGGTCCGAAGGACCAGACCCGGAATCTGGAGGTTCTCCGGGGCGCAAGTGCGCCCCATAGTTCGCCTCGCGCCCCGGAACGACCGCCTAGAGTTCGAGTCCGCCAATGACAAAATCCTTCCGCACCCTCGATGACGTCGACGTAAAGGGCAAGCGCGTGCTGCTTCGCGTCGACCTCAACGTGCCCATGGAGGCCGGCCGCGTCACCGATGCCACCCGGCTGGAGCGCGTCGCGCCAACGATCACGGAAATCTCCGACAGGGGCGGCAAAGTCATCCTGCTCGCGCATTTCGGCCGGCCCAAGGGCCGCGATGCCAAGGACTCGCTGAAGCCGGTGGCGGATGCGCTCTCGAAGGTCGTCAAGAAGCCGGTCGCGTTTGCCGACGATTGCGTCGGCGAGCCGGCCGCAACGGCGATCGCCGCGATGAAGGATGGCGACATCCTGTGTCTCGAAAACACCCGCTTCCACAAGGAAGAGGAAAAGAACGACGCAGGCTTCGTCGCAGAACTCGCAAAACTCGGCGACATCTGGGTCAACGACGCCTTCTCTGCCGCACACCGCGCGCACGCTTCGACCGAAGGCCTCGGCCACAAGCTGCCGGCCTATGCCGGCCGCACCATGCAGGCCGAGCTCGATGCGCTGGGCAAAGCACTGGAGGCACCGACCAAGCCCGTGATCGCCATCATCGGCGGCGCCAAGGTATCGACCAAGATCGACCTCCTGGAAAATCTCGTCACCAAGGTTGATGCGCTCGTGATCGGCGGTGGCATGGCCAACACCTTCCTGCACGCGCAGGGCGTCGCGGTCGGAAAATCGCTGTGCGAAAAGGACCTCGCGCCGACGGCGTTGCGCATCGTCGAGAAAGCGAGCGCCGCCAACTGCGCCATCATCCTCCCCGTCGATGCCGTGGTCGCCTATCACTTCGCGGCCAATGCGCCGTCGCATGCCTATGGGCTCGATGCGATCCCCGCCGACGGCATGATCCTCGACGTCGGCCCGCAATCGATCTCGCGCATTCATGCGGCGATCGACGACGCGGCGACGCTGGTGTGGAACGGCCCGCTCGGCGCCTTCGAGATGACCCCGTTCGACCGAGGCACCGTGATTGCCGCGCGCCATGCGGCCGCGCGCACCAAGGCCAAGAAGCTGATTTCGGTCGCCGGTGGCGGCGACACGGTGGCGGCCCTCAACCAGGCCGGCGTCGGCGGCGATTTTTCCTATGTTTCGACGGCGGGTGGCGCGTTTCTTGAATGGATGGAAGGGAAACCATTGCCCGGCGTCGAGGTTCTAAGAGCACGATAAAGCCCATTTCGGTGCGCCCAGCGGCGCGCAGCACAACCCGGAGAACAGGACACATGGCCCGTATCACGTTGCGTCAATTGCTCGATCACGCGGCGGAACACGATTACGGCGTGCCCGCGTTCAACATCAACAACATGGAGCAGGCGCTGGCGATCATGGACGCCGCGTCGACCCTCGATGCCCCCGTCATCATCCAGGCCTCGCGCGGCGCGCGCTCCTACGCCAATGACGTGATGCTGCGTCACATGATGGACGCCGTCACCGAAATCTATCCGCAGATTCCGGTCTGCGTGCATCTAGACCACGGCAACGAGCCCGCCACCTGCATGACCGCGATCCAGGCCGGCTTCACCTCGGTCATGATGGACGGCTCGTTGAAGGCTGACGGCAAGACACCCGGCGACTGGGACTACAATGTCGGCGTCACCCGGAAGGTGACCGACATGGCCCATCTCGGCGGCATTTCGGTGGAAGGCGAGCTTGGCGTGCTAGGCTCGCTCGAGACCGGCATGGGCGACAAGGAGGACGGCCACGGCGCCGAGGGCAAGCTGTCGCACGACCAGTTGCTTACCAATCCCGATGAAGCCGTCAAATTCGTCAAGGAAACAAAGGTGGACGCGCTGGCGATCGCCATGGGCACCTCGCACGGCGCCTACAAGTTCACCCGCAAGCCCGACGGCGACATCCTCGCCATGAACGTGATCGAAGAGATCCACCGCAAGCTGCCGAACACGCACCTGGTCATGCACGGCTCCTCGTCGGTGCCGCAGGACCTGCAGGACATCATCAACGCCAATGGCGGCAAGATGAAACCGACCTGGGGCGTGCCGGTGGCGGAAATCCAGCGCGGCATCAAGAACGGCGTGCGCAAGATCAACATCGACACCGACAACCGCATGGCGATGACCGGCCAGATCCGCAAAGTGCTGAACGACAATCCGGAAGAGTTCGATCCGCGCAAGTACCTGAAACCCGCGATGGAAGCGATGACCAGGCTGTGCAAGCAGCGCCTGCAGGAGTTCAATACCGCGGGGCAAGCCAGCAAGATCAAGAAAGTGCTGACGACAGCCGAAATGGCTAAGCGCTACGCCAAGGGCGAACTCGACCCGCGGACGGCCTGAGGTTTGCGACGGCAGTGTGATCGTAGCGAGATGCCCGACCCACCCCCTGGAGGGGGAGGGTGACAACCCCGCTCGGCGTCAGTTCACACTTAACCCTGCGACGAACGTAAATCTCCTCATTTGCCCGAGAACCGTCTATTTTGGCGGCCAAAGCACTTTCCGTCCGGGAGAATTGTCCAATGAATGTTACTGAGCTCAACAAGGTCGCCGTTGCCATGGTCGCCCCTGGCAAGGGCATTCTGGCTGCCGATGAATCCTCCGGCACCATCAAGAAGCGCTTTGACGCCATCAAGGTCGAATCGACCGAGGAGAACCGCCGCGACTATCGCGAGATGCTGTTCCGCTCGACCGAAGCGATGAGCAAGTACATCTCCGGCGTCATCCTCTATGACGAGACCATCTGGCAGAACGCGAAAGACGGCACGCCGCTGGTCAAGCTGATCGAGCAGGCAGGCTCAATCCCCGGCATCAAGGTCGACGAGGGAACGCAGGCCTTGCCGCAGTGTCCGGGTGAGCTGGTCACCGTCGGGCTCGACAAGCTCGCCGAGCGGCTGAAGAAATACTACGAGCGCGGCGCACGCTTTGCGAAATGGCGCGCAGTGATCGACATCGGCGCGGGCATCCCCACGATGACGGCGATCAGCGTCAATGCGCATGCGCTTGCCCGCTACGCCGCGCTGTGCCAGGCGGCGCAGATTGTGCCGATCGTCGAGCCGGAAGTGCTGATGGACGGCGATCACGACATCGAGCGTTGCTATGACGTCACGCAGCGCGTGCTCAACAAGACCTTCCAGGAATTGCGCGTGCAGCGCGTCGAGCTCGAAGGCATGGTGCTGAAGCCGAACATGGCGATATCAGGCAAGAAATGCGCGAAGCAGGCCTCCGTCGCCGAGGTCGCCGAGAAGACCGTGCGGATGCTGAAAGCTTGCGTGCCGGCCGCGGTGCCGGGCATCGCCTTCCTGTCCGGCGGACAGAGCGATGAGGAGGCAACCGCGCATCTGGACGCCATGAACAAGATCGGCGGCCTGCCGTGGCGGCTGACCTTCTCCTATGGCCGTGCGCTGCAGGCGGCGCCGCAGAAGGCGTGGTCGGGCAAGTCAGAGAATGTCGCGGCCGGTCAACGTGCGTTTGCCCACCGCGCGCATATGAACGGGCTCGCCAGCAAGGGCACCTGGGAGTCCGGGCTGGAAAAGAAGGTAGCTTGAGCATTGGCTGCTAAACCACCGCCACCGCGCCCGGCGCCGCGCCTTTATCTTGCGACGCCTGAGGTGGACGATCCGTCTCGCCTCGTCGCGCAGCTGCCGGAACTGCTGGCGGCCGCCGATGTCGCCGCGGTGCTTGTGCGGCTGAAGGAGACAGATCAGCGCAGCATGACCTCGCGCCTCAAGCAGCTCGCGCCGGCGATCCAGAACGCGGGCGCGGCGCTCCTGGTCGAGGGCCATGTCGAGCTGGTGGCGCGGGCCGGCGCCGATGGCGCCCATGTCTCGGGACTTGCCGCGCTGGAGGAGGCGCTGCCGTCGCTGAAGCCCGACCGCATCGCCGGCATCGGCGGCCTCGTGACGCGGCACGATTCCATGGCCGCGGGCGAGCTCGGCGCGGATTACGTGCTGTTCGGCGAGCCCGATGCGATGGGCGAGCGGCCCTCGGCGGAGGCAATCGCCGAGCGCCTGCAATGGTGGGACGAATTGTTCGAGCCGCCCTGCGTCGGCTTTGCCGCCTCGCTTGCGGAGGCTTCCGAATTCGCCGCTGCGGGTGCGGATTTCGTGCTCGTGCGCGATTTCGTCTGGGCCGATCCGCGCGGCGCCAAGGCGGCGCTGATCGACGCCGCACAGGCGATCCAGCAAGCGCATCAGCAAGCTCTCGGTAAAGTCCGCGCGGGATGAAGATTCTTCGGCCGATAGCGATCGTTGCAGCGAGCCTGACGCTTGCGCAGGCCGCATTCGCGCAGGCGCAGCCGACGCCGCCGGCGGCCGACAACAAGCCTGCCGCAAAGAAGGAGGCGCCGAAGGAGAAGAGGGCGCCGACGGCTGCGAAGAAACAGGCTCCCGCTGCTAGTCCGGCGCCAACGGCAACGCCCGCTCCTGCGCCGACCACCACGCAGGCCCCGCCCTCCGTGTTCGACGATCCCAATGTCGATCTCGTCTACGGCGCCTATCAGCGCGGCATGTACAAGACCGCCTTCGATCTCGCGATGAACCGCGCGCAGTACAATGGCGATCCCAAAGCGATGACCATGCTGGGCGAGCTCTACGCCAATGCCATGGGCGTCAAGCGCGACTATGCCAAGGCGGCCGAGTGGTACAAGAAGGCAGCGGACGCCGGCGATCGCGAGGCGATGTTCGCGCTCGCCATGATGCGGCTCTCCGGGCGCGGCGGCGCCAGCAACCGCGAGGAGGCCGTGAAGCTGCTCGCCTCCTCCGCGAAGCTCGGCAGTCCGAAGGCGGCCTATAATCTCGCGCTGCTCTATCTCGAGGGCCAGACCTTGCCGCAGGATGTGCGGCGCGCCGCCGAATTGTTGCGCGTTGCGGCCGATGCCGGCAATCCCGAGGCGCAATACGCGCTCGCGACCTTCTACAAGGAGGGCACCGGCGTTCCGAAGGATCCGGAAAAGGCGGTGCGGCTCTTACAAGCCGCTTCGCTCGCCGGCAATGTCGACGCTGAGGTCGAATATGCCATCGCGATGTTCAACGGGTCGGGCACGCCGAAAAACCAGCCCGCCGCCGTGGCGCTATTGCGCAAGGCGGCCAGGCAAAACAGCCCGATCGCGCAAAACCGACTGGCGCGCGTCCTCGCCTTCGGGACAGGTGTGCAGCAGGACAAGGTCGAGGCGCTGAAATGGCACTGGATCGCCAAGACCTCGGGCAAGGGCGATCCTGAGCTCGACGAATACCTCGCCGACGTGCCTGCCGCCGATCGCGCCAGGGCCGAGGAAGCCGGGCGCAAATGGCTCGGCGGCAAATGATCCGCCTTGACGGCAGGTGCCCGGCAGGGCACCCAAGGCCGCGAAAATCGCCGCTCGTCCCCCTCATTTCAGCCCCGTGATTGCATGCTTTATTCCGCCCTCATCAACGTCATGGTCAAGGCCGCGCGGCGCGCAGGCCGCAGCCTGAAGCGCGACCTCGGCGAGATCGAGCATCTGCAGGTATCGCTGAAGGGCCCGGCCAATTTCGTTACGCTCGCCGACAAGCGCGCGGAGGAAATGCTCTACACGGATCTGGCCAAGGCGCGGCCGGGCTACGGCTTCATCGGCGAGGAAGGCGGCGTGCGCGAGGGAAGTGACAAGAGCCACACCTGGATCGTCGATCCCCTGGACGGCACCACCAACTTCCTGCACGGCATCCCGCAATTTGCGATCTCGATCGGCCTGGCGCGTGAAGGCACGGTGATCGCCGGCGTGATCTACAATCCCGCCAATGACGAACTCTACATCGCCGAGCGCGGCAAGGGCGCGTTCCTCAACGACCAGCGGTTGCGCGTCGCCAGCCGGCGCAAGCTCAACGAATGCGTGGTCGCCTGCGGCCTGCCGCATATCGGCCGCGGCGACCATGAGCAGTCGCGCCGGGAGATAGTTGCGCTCCAGGACAAGGTCGCCGGCTTCCGCCGCTTCGGCTCCGCCGCGCTCGACCTGGCCTTCGTCGCTGCCGGCCGCCTCGACGGCTATTGGGAGCGCAATCTAAGCCCCTGGGACATCGCGGCCGGCCAGATCATGGTGCGCGAGGCCGGCGGCATCATCTCCGGCATCGACGGCCACGACGACGCGCTGACGACGGGCCATGTCGTCTGTGGCAACGAGTTCGTGCACGCCGAGCTGGTGAAGATATTGAAGCCGCTTTAGCCTCTTCAGGCACCGGCTTTCCTCGGTGACCAGCCATAGGCCTTGGCGCAGGCACCACCCATCAGCATTGCCCGCTCCGTGTCGCTCAGGCGATCCGTCTGTCGGAAAGGCTCGACGGCCTGCTCGTAATTGACGACGGCGAACGCGCGCGTCCAGTCGGTGCCCCACAGGCAGCGATCGAAACCCCAGGCATCGAAAATGCGGGCAAGCGGATCCCAGATGTCGGGAAACGGATATGGCTCGCGCGACAGCGTGCATGCGCCGCTGACCTTGATCACGGCGTTCGCTCGCCTGGCCAGCTCCAGCACCTTCGGAAGGTCACCCCAGGGCTGCGGCGGCGCCGGCGGCACGCGCGGCTGCACGATGCCGATATGATCGAGGATGAATCGCGTGTCGGGATTGCGATCGATGAGCTGGGTGCCGCCGTCCAGATTGCCCCAGCAGTGCAGATTGACCGGGAAATCATAACGCGCGGCCGCGCGCGCGATGCGGTTGAACCCGGGGTCATTGGCGTCACGCGAGGCGTCTGTCCAGAAGATGCGGATGCCGACCGCTCCGGGAGTCTTCTTCCACTCGGCAACAACGTCGTCGGTTGCGGGATCGTCCGGGTCGAGCGGCTTGACGATGGCCAACCGGCCGGGGTGGGCGCGCTGCACCTCGACGGCGTAGCTCGCGTCGTAACGATACAGCGAGAACGCGGAAATGAAGATCGCGCCGTCGACACCGACCTTGTCCATCGCCGCCACCATCTCGTCGCCGGTGACGTGATCGGGCCAGTTCGGCACGGTGGCCCAAGGCCGCTTCGACGTGTTCGCCTCGTAGGCATGGACCTGAGAATCGATAATGCTCATTGGGGCAATTCCTCCGCGCCGGCAAGTTTGGACAATTCGGAAGGACTGTGTCCAGAGGGCGGAGCAGGCAACATGGCGCGAGGCCACCATCGCGCGCGCTGGCCAAAGCTGCGGCGGCGCGTTATTCATTGGAGTGGAGAAAGAGTGGCGGCGGCCGCCTGTGGAGGCGACGAAGCGCGGAGTGACTTTTACTCCGCCGGCGCGTGCGCCTTGGCTGCCGCTGCGCCCTTCTCCACCTTCTCCCGATCCCCCGCCAGCACGCGCTGCACGCTGACGAAGAACACCGGCACCATCAGCAGCGCCAAAATCACCACCGCGATCATGCCGCCCATCACGCTGGTGCCGAGCGCCTGCTGGCTGGCGCCGCCGGCGCCGTGGGCGATCACCATGGGCAACACGCCGCAGACGAAGGCAAGGCCGGTCATCAGGATCGGGCGGAAGCGAAGCGAGCACGCCTCCATCGTCGCCTCAACCAGCGGCTTGCCTTGCGCGCGCAAATCTTTTGCGAATTCGATGATGAGGATGGCGTCTTTGGCGGCGAGACCAATGATGGTGATCAGGCCAACTGTGAAATAGACGTCGTTGGGCAGACCCCGCATGGTGGCGGCTATCACGGCGCCGGCAATGCCGAGCGGCACCGTCAGAAGCACCGCGAGCGGGATGGTCCAGCTCTCATAGAGCGCGGCGAGCAGCAGGAAGACGACCAGCACCGACAGGCCCAGCAGGAACGGCGCCTGCGAGCCGGAAAGTTTTTCCTGCAATGACTGCCCGGTCCACTCGTAGCCAAAACCGCGCGGCAGCCGGCCCGCCAGCCGCTCCATCTCCTTGATGGCGTCGCCCGAGGTGTAGCCGGGTTTTGCCTCGCCGGTGATACGCACGGCGGGATAGTAGTTGAAGCCGGTAATCTGGGTCGGGCCCTTCGACCATTCGACGGTGGAGAACGCCGAGAACGGCACGAGCTGGCCGCGGCTGTTCTTGACGTTGTAGTTCAGGAGGTCCTCGGCCTTCATGCGGCTCGAGGCGTCTGCCTGCACGATCACGCGTTGCATGCGGCCGCGGTTCGGGAAGTCATTGATGTAGTTCGAGCCGAGATTGGTCGAGATGGTGTTGTTGATGTCCTCGAAGGTGATGCCGAAGGCGCCGGCCTTTTCGCGGTCGATCATCAGATTGACCTGCGGGGCCGGCGGCAGGCCCTCGATATAGACCTTCTGCAGGATCGGGCTCGCATTGGCCTGCGCCACCAGCTGGTCGGCGGCGGCGGTCAGCGCGGCAAAGCCCTTCTGGCCGCGGTCCTGCAGGCGGAACGAAAAGCCGGAGGAGTTGCCGAGATTGTCGATCGGCGGCGGCTGCAGCGCGGTGACGCGAGCATCGCGGATATTGGCGAGGTTCTTGTTGATGTCGGCAACGATGTTGGCCGCGGAGTCTTTCGGCGGACGCTCCGACCAGTCCTTCAGCGAGATGAAGGCCTGCGCGGTGTTGATGCCTTGCCCTAAGAAGCTGAAGCCGGTGAGGAAGGTGACGTTCTCGATGCCGGAGCGCTCGAGCAGATATTTTTCCACCTTCTCCACCGCGGCCTCGGTGCGGGCGTAGGAGGACTCCGACGGCGTCTGCACGTCGGTGGTGATAAAGCCCTGGTCGTCGACGGGGAGGAAGCCGCCGGGCAGGCGGACGAAGGCCCAGGCGAGACCGATCACCAGTGCCGCATAGATCATCATCAACCGGCCGGTGCGCTTCAGCGAGCCCCGCACCGTGCGCGAATAACGATGACGGCTGGAATCAAGCAGCCGGTTGAACCAGCCGAACACGCCCCTCTTGGCGTGGCCGTGACCGGCCTCGACGGGTTTCAGGAGCGTCGCGCACAGCGCGGGAGTGAGCGACAGCGCCAGCAGCGCGGAGAAGGAGATCGCCGCCACCATGGTGACGGAGAACTGGCGGTAGATGATGCCGACCGAGCCCGGGAAGAACGCCATTGGCAGGAACACCGCGACCAGCACCAGCGTGATGCCGACAATGGCGCCGGTGATCTGCGACATCGCCTTGCGCGTCGCCTCCTTCGGCGGCAGGCCTTCTTCGGCCATGATGCGCTCGACGTTTTCCACCACGACGATGGCGTCGTCAACGAGAATGCCGACCGCCAGCACCATGCCAAACATGGTGAGCATGTTGATGGAATAGCCCATCAGCATCAGCGTGGCGCAGGCGCCCAAAAGCGCCACCGGCACCACGATGGTCGGGATCATGGTGTAGCGGATGTTCTGGAGGAACAGGAACATCACAATGAACACCAGCACGACCGCCTCGACCAAGGTCATCAGCACCTTGTTGATCGAAGCTTTCACCACGGGCGTGATGTTGTAGGGAATGTCGTAGGCGATGTTGGCCGGAAAGAACTTTGACAGCTCCTTCATCTTGGCTTCGATCTTGCTCGCGGTGGCAAGCGCGTTGCCGGTCGGCGACAGCAGCACCGAAAGGCCCGCGGTCGGCTTGCCGTTGAGACGGGTCTGGAACTGGTAGGACAGGCCGCCGATCTCGATGCGCGCGACGTCGCGCAGCCGCACCGTCGAGCCGTCGGGGTTGGCGCGCAGGATGATGGCGCCGAATTCTTCCGGAGAAGAGAGCTGGCCCTTGACCAGCACCTGCGCGGAAATTTTTGTATCCGGCGTGCTCGGCTCGGCGCCGATGCTCCCCGAGGCGACCTGCGCGTTCTGGGCGGCGATCGCCTTGTTGACGTCGTCGGCGGAAAGCCCGTAACCGACGAGTTTTGCCGGATCGATCCAGATGCGAAGCGAGCGCTCGGTGGAATAGAGCGTGGCGCGGCCGACGCCGGGAATGCGGCGCACTTCGCCAAGGATGTTGCGGATCATGAAGTCGCCGAGGCCGACTTCATCGAGGCTGCCGTCCGTCGAGCGCAGCGTGATGATCTGCAGCACGGCGCTGGAGGCTTCCTCCACCAGAATACCCTGCTGGATCACCGCGCGCGGCAGCCGCGCCTCGACGCGCTTCAGGCGGTTCTGCACCTCGACGGAAGCGGCACTGGTCTCGGTGCCCGGCACGAAATTGGCGATGATCTCGACCTGGCCGAGCGAGTCGCTGGTCGATTCGAAATTGAGAATGCCGGAGGCGCCGTTGAGCTCTTCCTCGATCAGCCGCGTGACGCTGTTGTAGAGGTTTTCCGGCGAGGCGCCGGGATAGCTGGTCGAGATCGAGATCGAGGGCGGCGCGATGATCGGATATTGCGCAACCGCCAGCAGCGGGATCGAGATCGCGCCGATCAGACAGATGAAAAGCGCGACGACCCAGGCGAAGATCGGCCTGTCAATGAAGAAGCTCGGCATCGGAGTTCACCGGTGCGATTGACGCGTCTGATCCGCAGAGGCGTCCGCCTCGGCCCAGGACTGCGTCCTGACCTTGTCGCCGGGCGTGAATTTCTGAAAGCCTTCGACCACGACCTTGTCACCGGACTTCAACCCGTCCGTGACGAACCACATGCCGTCCTGCAGCGCTCCGGTTTTCACCGGCTGAAGCGTGGCGCGGCCGTCATCCCTGACCACGAACACCTCGCTGCCGCCACCGCTGTTGCGCTGAATCGCCTGCTGCGGCACCGCGATAGCGTCGCTGTCGATGCCCTGCTCGATCTGCACGCGCACATACATGCCCGGCAGCAATTCGCGCTTCGGATTGGGGAATTCGCCGCGCAACGTCACCTGCCCGGTATGGGCATCGACCTTGGCTTCGGAGAACAAGAGCTTGCCCGGCAGCGGATAGAGCTCGCCGTCGTCGAGCACGAGGCGCACCTTCATCGCGTCAGGCGCGATGCGATCGAGTTCTCCGGCGTCGAGCGCGCGGCGCAGCTGATGCATCTCGGTGACCGACTGGGTGAAATCGGCATAGATTGGGTCGAGCTGCTGGATGGTGGCAAGGCTCGTCGAGTCGTTCTGCACCACCAGCGCGCCCTCGCTGACCAGGGCCGCCCCGACGATGCCGTCGATCGGCGCGCGAATGGTGGCGTAGTCGAGATTGAGACGCGCGCGTGCCACGTCGGCCTTGCGGGCGGCGACATCGGCTTCCGCCTGGCGTAACGCGGCAACGGCCTCTTCATTCTTCGCTTCCGGCGCCGCCTTTTCCCGGTACAGCGTGCCGACGCGGTTGGCGTGCGAGGTGGCCTGCTCGAGCACCGCCTTGGCGCGCGCAAGCGCTGCCTCGGTCGACTGCACCTCAACATCGAACGGACGCGGGTCGATGCGATAGAGGGGATCGCCGGCCTTCACTTCGGTGCCCTGGTTGAACATGCGCTCGACAATGATGCCGGAAACGCGCGGACGCACTTCGGCGACGCGCGTCGGCGCGATGCGGCCCGGCAGCTCTCGCACCTGCGAGCGCGCCCGCGGCTGCACCACGACAACGCCGACATCGACTTCCGGCGTCGAAGGCGTGGCCGTCGCAGCCGGCTCATTGCAGCCGGCCAGCATTGGCGCCAGCACAGCGAGCATCACTGCAATGCAGGCCGATTGCGCACGAAAGCCGGACATGTCTAGACAGTCGCCCCTGTTGGATTCCAATTGCAAACGCGAATGGTGAGCCGCGTCGCGCGATCTCCTCGCGCGTCGATGCACCGAACATACGGTGCGGTTGTTGCGATGCAATGTCTTTCGCGGCGGCCCAATGTCACACGAGGCTAGCAGGCTGAAACCGCATGCATTTTTCGGATTCACCGGATTGTGAGACCGGCGTGATTCAGGTTCCATTCATAACGGACGATTAATGCGCGGCCATTTGACTGCTCAGCGAGGCAGCAAGCCGGCCGGGCGCTAAGCGCTAGTAGGAACGAGTCGAACCTAGACTGCCTTCATGCGGTAATGGCTGACCCCCCATTCGCTGCCGTCGGCGTAACCGAACAGCCCTGCGGTGGCGAGAAAGAACCAGCGCCAGCGCCGCATCCACAGCGCGGTATCGTTGCCATAGACATCGTGCAGCACCTGCTCGATCTCGTCGCGATGCGCGTCGAAATTGGCGAGCCAGTCATGCGCGGTACGCTGGTAATGCGTTCCGCTCCAGCGCCATTCCTTCTCGACCTCTAATATTCCGGCATATTGCCGGATCAGATGATGGCTCGGCATCACGCCGCCGGTGAAGAAATGCTGCGCGATCCAGTCCTCGCGATCGGTGCGGTCAAACAGATAGGAGCCGGACCGGTGGGTGAAGATGTGCATGAAGAAGCGTCCGCCGTTTGGCTTCAGCCACGAGCGCACCCGGATCAACAAGTCGCGCCAGTTCATCATATGCTCGAACATCTCGACCGAAACGATGCGGTCGAACCGCTCCTCGATATCGAACCTGTTCATGTCGCAGGTGATGACGCGCAGGTTTTTCAGACCGCGCCTGATCGCCTCGTCCTCGATGTATTCGCGCTGCGAATTTGAGTTCGACACCGTCGTGATATGCGCATGCGGAAACTGCCGCGCCATCCACAGCGACAGCGAACCCCAGCCGCAGCCGAGCTCCAGGATCGACTGGCCATCGGCAAGCTCGGCATGCTCGACGGTCTGGCGCAGCGCCTCTTCCTCCGCCTCCTGCAGAGTGGACGCAGGCTCCTTATAGAAGCAGGACGAGTATTTGCGGTTCGGCCCGAGCACTTTTGCGAAGAATGCTGCCGGCACCTCGTAATGCTCCGCGTTGGCCTCATCGGCGAATTCGGCGATAGCGCGCGCCGCCATCTCGTCGGCGAACAGGGCATCGGTTCTCGCGTCACATTCGGAGAGACGCGTCGCGGCACGCGAGCACAGGCGGTGAATGCCTGCGCGGATGATCGCGTCGGGCAGCGGCACGCGCTCGACGGTGCCGATGATGGTCGAGACGAAGTTCATGTGGCCACTTCCTTTGTTGAAGCATGACCCTTTTCCGGGAAAAGGCCCCACTTCCCGGGATCATGCTTGCGGTGGCAGCGGAAAGAATCGACTCGTACGCAACTGATAGTCGCGATAGCGCTCGCCGCGGGAGCGCAGCATCTGCTCCTCCAGCGGCGGGATGCCGGTCGCGTAAACCAGGATCCAATACATGAAGATCGGCGCAAGCAGTGTCGCGATGCCCCAGGGGTAATCGAGCGACAGGCCGATGGCCGGATAGGCAAGCCAGCCGAACCATTCGAAAAAATAGTTGGGATGGCGCGACCAGCGCCACAGCCCGACATCGCAGACCCGGCCCTTGTTATCGGGGTTTTCGCGGAAGGCCTTGAGCTGCGCGTCGGCCAGCGCCTCGCCTGCAATGCCCACGAGAAGCAGAGCCGCGCCGAGAAAATCCTGCGGACGCAGCGCGTCGGAAGGAAATCGCGACGCGACAAAGATCGCAAACGCCAGCGGGATCGTTCCCAGCGCCTGGTTCTGCAGGAAGATGAACATCCGCCGCGGCGCGTTGAGGCCCCATTCGCTGGCGAAGGCGGCGTAGCGCGGATCGTCGGTGATGCCTGATGTGCGGATTGCGATATGAATGCCGAGCCGCAGCGACCAGATCGCCACCAAAGCCGCGACCAGCCATTGCCTGGCGTTCGGCGGACTGCCTTCGATCGGCCACAACGCACTGATGGCGCCGACCAGGCCGAGCGAAAACGTCCAGATGGTGTCGACCCAGCCGGAATTACCGG
>Ga0081540_1002549_pt1 | contig 14782 bp, 14 predicted proteins | sample TabmetS2T1R1_FD_71024 | JGI IMG/M metagenome (GOLD analysis project Ga0081540, IMG submission 71024) | Tabebuia heterophylla rhizosphere microbial communities from the University of Puerto Rico - S2T1R1 | ecosystem: Host-associated > Plants > Roots > Rhizosphere ... | reverse complement strand
TGCGCGATAAGATTGGCGAATTTGACACAGAATTGGTCCAGGAATGGTTCCAGGCGTTCGCAATGAATGCCGGCATCACGTTGCATGCCGAAACCTTGTACGGCACCAACGATCACCACATCGCGGAGTCATGCTTTAAAGGGCTGGCCCGCGCGCTGCGAGCAGCAATCGCCATCGATCCGCGCGCGAAGGACGAAATACCTTCTACAAAAGGTTCGCTCGGCGGCTGATTCTATAACCGGCTTACCTGAATCCGTTCTCGGAATGCACGGATTTGGACTATAGGACTAGACAATGCCCACCTACACAGTTCATGCGCCGTCGCCGCGGGAAGGCGAGACAATGAGTGCTCCCGAGCGCTTCGTGTTCGTGCGCGATGGTTTTCACTTCTGGGCTTTCCTTCTCGCGCCGTTGTGGCTGCTTCTGCACCGCCTGTGGCTCGCATTTGTCATCTATGTCTTGAGCTTAGGCCTGATCGGTATCGGCCTCGCGCTGTTGCGGGCGCCGGGCAGTACGCAATTTCTTGCAGTATTTCTGATCGCTCTATTCATGGGTTTTGAGGCGTCCACTATCTGGCGTTGGACTCTGACACGTCGCGGATGGCGCACGCTCGGCTTTGTTGTCGGCGAGGACGGCGAAATTGCCGAACAGCGCTTTTTTGCGGAATGGACAAAGCGCATCACATCGACGAATGCCGCATCGGTCGATCCAAAATACGCGCCGCCGGTACGACGTGGGCCGCCCTCGCCGTCGGATGTGATCGGATTGTTTCCGGAGCCGGGAGCCCAGCGGTGACCGTTGCTATCGTAGATTACGGTTCAGGCAATCTGCATTCGGCCGCGAAGGCTTTTGAGCGCGCCGCTCGCGAAAGCGGACATCAGCAATCGATCGTGGTCACCGGCGATCCTGACGTGGTTGTTCGCGCTGACCGGATTGTGCTGCCCGGAGTCGGCGCATTCGCCGATTGCCGGCGAGGCCTCGATGCAATTCCGGGCATGATCGACGCGCTCGAGAGGAGTGTTCGCAAAAAGGGCACGCCTTTCTTCGGCATCTGCGTCGGCATGCAACTGATGGCAGAACGTGGGCGCGAGTATCGGGTCACACCAGGCTTGGGCTGGGTGCCAGGCGAAGTCGATCGCCTTACGCCATCAAAATCCGAACTGAAGATTCCACATATGGGGTGGAACACCCTGAATATGCTTAAGGCCCATCCGCTGCTCGACGGGATACCGCTGGGGCCGCAGGGTCTGCATGCATATTTCGTCCACTCATACGAATTGAAAACCTCTAAGGACGAAGACCTCGTCGCGCAGGCGGAGTACGGCGGCCCGCTCACGGCCGTCGTTGGCCGAGACAACATCATCGGGACACAATTCCACCCGGAAAAGAGTCAGCGCCTGGGCCTCGCGCTGATCGCGAATTTCTTAAAGTGGATGCCGTGATTCTGTTTCCCGCTATCGATCTCAAGGAAGGAATCGCCGTTCGGCTGGAGCAAGGCGATATGGCGCGCGCCAAAATTTTTCACCGGGATCCGGCCGCGCAAGCGCATGCCTTCGAGCAACAGGGGTTTCAATATCTGCACGTAGTCGACCTCGACGGCGCCTTTGCCGGCAAGCCGATGAACGCGGCTGCCGTCGACAGAATTCTCGAGACTGTGAGCGTCCCGGTCCAACTTGGCGGCGGCATCCGCGACACTGCCACGGTCGAAAGTTGGCTGGATAAGGGGATTTCGCGCGTCATCATCGGCACTGCGGCGGTTCGCGATCCGCCGTTCGTCAAACAGGCCGCCCGGGACTTTCCCGGTCGTATCGTGGTGGGCCTGGACGCACGCGACGGCAGAGTCGCCGTTGAAGGTTGGGCGGAAACATCGCAATTGGTTGCGCTCGACGTTGCTAGACGGTTCGAGGACGCAGGCGTGTCCGCAATCGTATATACGGACATCTCGCGGGACGGCATGCTTCAGGGGCTTAATCTCGACGCCACGATTGCGCTCGCTGACGCGGTGAGCATTCCCGTGATTGCCTCTGGGGGCGTCGCCTCGATCGAGGACATCAAGGCTTTAGTCGCGCCGCGCGCAAGGAAACTTGCCGGCGCCATCATGGGCCGCGCCCTTTACGATGGGCGGGTTGACGCTGCGGAAGCGCTTGGCCTGGTTCGGACTGCGGGGCTGAGCGTCTGATGTTCAAAGTCCGGGTCATCCCTTGTCTTGATGTGAAAGATGGCCGCGTGGTCAAGGGCGTGAATTTCGTCAATCTCCGCGACGCCGGGGATCCACTGGAGGCGGCGATTGCCTATGATTCGGCCGGAGCGGACGAACTTTGCTTTCTTGACATCACCGCGAGCCATGAAAAGCGCGAAACCATCTATGATGTCGTGACCCGCACTGCGGAAGCATGCTTCATGCCGCTTACTGTTGGCGGCGGGGTGCGCACGGTCGATGATATTCGGAGGCTCCTGACCAGCGGTGCCGATAAAGTATCCATCAATACCGCGGCGGTTAGTCGGCGTGGCTTTGTGAAGGAGGCGGCGGAGAAATTCGGCGATCAGTGCATTGTCGTGGCAATCGATGCCAAGAAAGTTTCCCGGCCTGGCGAAACGGACCGTTGGGAAATTTTCACGCACGGTGGACGCAATCCGACCGGCCTCGACGCAATCGATTACGCAAGGGAAGTTGTTGCGCTGGGAGCGGGAGAAATTCTTCTGACCTCCATGGATCGCGACGGCACAAGGCTTGGCTACGACCTGCCGCTTACGCGTGCGATAGCAGACGCCGTGACGGTGCCGGTTGTTGCCTCGGGCGGCGTGGGCAGTCTTGAGCACATGGTCGAGGGCATTCGCGACGGCCATGCAACCGCGGTTCTGGCAGCCTCCATTTTTCACTTCGGCGAGCATAGCGTGCGCGAGGCCAAGGTCTATATGGCCAAGGCTGGCCTGCCGATGCGGCTCGATCCCTAACTGCAACAGTGCTATGAGCCGCCGAAAGGGGTTGTCATGAGCAAGTTTACCCTGTCCGATCTGGAAAAGCTGATCCACGAGCGGGCCAAGGCCAGCGCAGCGGAGTCCTACACGCGGGCCTTGATCGATAAAGGTGTTGCGCACTGCGCTAAGAAACTTGGAGAAGAGGCAATCGAAACCGGCCTTGCTGCCCTCCAGGAAGACAAAGAGCGACTGATCGCGGAAGCAGCAGATCTGCTTTATCATCTGCTCGTGCTGCTTGAAGCGCGCGGCGTCTCCTTATCGCAGGTCGAGGCAGCGCTGGAGAAACGTACGGCACGAAGCGGGCACGAGGAAAAGGCGTCACGCCCGCCCAGCTAATCGCATGATGGAACAACGCACCGAAGAAAATCTATCGCCTTACCGCACGTTTACGCGCGCGGAGTGGGCGATGTTGCGCGAAGACACGCCTATGACCCTGGCCCCGGACGAGGTCACGCGCCTTCGTTCGCTGCACGATCGGCTGGATATGGCGGAGGTCGAGGAAATCTATTTGCCGCTGTCACGCCTTCTTTCGATCTATGTCGATGCGACCACCCGGCTGTTTCAGGCGCAGCGCGAGTTTCTCGGCATTCGCGAGCGCAAGGTGCCCTACATCATCGGCGTTGCGGGCTCGGTCGCCGGCGGCAAGTCGACCACGGCGCGCGTGCTGCAGGCGCTGCTGGCGCGCTGGTCGCCGCGGCCCAAGGTCGATCTGGTGACGACCGACGGTTTTCTGTTTCCCAATGCCGTGCTCGAGCGGCAGGGCCTTATGCAGAAGAAGGGCTTTCCCGAGAGCTATGATTTGCCGACGCTGCTCGCGTTCCTCAGTGACATCAAGGCCGGACGCCGGCCGGTGCGCGCGCCAGTCTATTCGCATCTGGTCTATGACATCGTTCCGAACCAGTGGATCGAGGTCGACCGCCCCGACATCCTGATCGTCGAGGGCGTCAATGTGCTGCAGACCGGCCGCTTGCCGCGCGACGGCAAGGCGGTGCCGGTGGTGTCCGACTTCTTCGACTTCTCGGTCTATATCGATGCCGAGGAGCCGGTGCTGCGCGAATGGTATGTGCGGCGCTTCCTGGCGCTACGGGACACCGCGTTCCTTGATCCCAAATCGTACTTCCATCGCTACGCGGTGCTCTCCGACGAGGAAGCCACGGCCACCGCGATCGCGATCTGGGAGCGCACCAACCTCGCCAATCTCGAGGACAATATTTTGCCGACGCGGCCGCGCGCGACGCTGATCATGAAAAAGCGCGCCGACCATCTGGTCGAGACGGTGGCGCTGCGGCGGCTGTAGTGCCCGTCGTCCCCGCGCACGCGGGGACCCATACGCCGCGGCCTTTCTTCGGGGCAGGCTGGGAAACGATTTTTTGTTTATTACTGGATCCTGTGGTTATGGGTCCCTGCTTTCGCAGGGACGACGGTGAGAGTGTTTCCAGCTCACGCGGCGATGTGCTTTGACGTGGCCAGTCCCTCGAGCGCTTCGGCCAGCTTTTCGCGATCGAGCGGCTTGATCAAAAATCCGTCCATGCCGGCTTCGAAGCAGGCGTAGCGGTCTTCCACCAGCGTGTTGGCGGTGAGCGCGAGGATCGCCGTGCGCAGCCCCGGCTGACCGGCTTCCAGCATGCGAATCCGCTTTGTGGTTTCGATGCCGTTGAGCTGCGGCATCTGGATATCCATCAGGACGAGATCGTAGGGACTGCCGGCGGACTTTGCCGCCAGCCAGGATTCGATCGCCTCTTCGCCGTTGGTGGTGATGACGGCGTGATGGCCGAGGCGGCCGAGCAGCGAGCGTATCAACAGCGCGTTGATCTGGTTGTCTTCGGCGACCAGGATCGACAGGCCTCGGCTCGATGTGGCCGGCGTCGCGATCGCGCCGGCTTCTTCGATCGGCGCTTCGCCGGCGACGCTCGGCGCGGTCACTTCGGGCGTCGCGGTCAGGCGCGCGGCGAGCGAAGCTGCGCGCAGCGGCTTGACCAGATAGCCGGTGAAGGCGGAATTGGCGGAGGGATGCAGCTCTTGCCGTGTCGCCGGCGTGAACATCACGATGCGTTGCGTGGCGTGCAGCCGCGCCGCTTCGCCAAGCCGTTCGATGGTTTCAGTTCCGAGCGCATGGTCAATCAGAATGGCCTGCCACGAGCGCTCCGGCAGCAAGGCCTCGGCGACATCGGGGTCGGACACCATGCAGGCCTGGCCGCCCCAGCGCTGCAGGCGCAGCGCGGCGAGTTGCGCCTCGATGCTTTCAGGCGAAACCAGCATGATCGACTGGCCGGAAATATCCGGCGGCGTGAAGGATTGTTGTCCGCCCTCGGCCGCCGCGAGCGGGATCGACACTTCAAAGGTCGAGCCGACGCCCGGCTTGCTCTCCAGCGTGATCCGGCCGCCCATACGCCTGACGATGCGGTCGCTGATGCTCAGTCCGAGGCCAGTGCCGCCATAGCTGCGCGCGATCTTGTCGTCGGCCTGCTCGAATTCGCGAAAAATCCGCGCCTGCGCCTCGGGCGCGATGCCGATGCCGGTGTCGCGCACCAGGAAGCTGATTTCGTTGGGCCAGATGCCGGGCTCGACGATCAGCGCAACGCCGCCGGTCGAGGTGAACTTGATGGCGTTGCCGGCGAGATTGAGCAGCACCTGCCGCAGCCGCGCCGCATCGCCGATCACATGCATCGGCAGCCGCTCGTCGACATAAGCCGCGATCTCGATGCGTTTCGCCTGCGCGCGGGGCGCCAGCAGTTCGGTGATGTCCTCGATCAGGCCCGGCAGTGCGAAAGGGCGATGTTCGAGGTCGATCTTGCCGGCCTCGATCTTGGAATAATCCAAGAGTTCCTCGATCAGCGAGAGCAGCGCGTCGCCGGACGTTTTCACCGCCTTGACATAGGTCGCCTGTTCCGGCGTCAGCGGCGTATCCATCAACAGGCCGCTCATGCCGATGATGCCGTTTAAGGGCGTACGAATTTCGTGGCTTGCCATCGCGAGGAAGCGCGACTTGGCCCGGCTTGCCGCGTCGGCCTGGTCGCGCGCTTCGGCCAGCGCGCGCTCGCTTTCGGTGCGGTCGGTGACGTCGCGGCCGACGCTCTGCATCTCCGCAGCGCCGCCGGCATCGTTGCGGACAAATCCCTCGCGCCACGCGATCCAGCGCGGACCAAGCGGGCCCGCGACCTTCTGGTCGTGGACGCGGGTGCCGTTCGATTCCAGCGCGGTGTCGCCCTGTTCGAGAACCTTGAGCGAGAAGTGGCTGCCGATCAGCGTCTCGCGCGGCGTTTGCGCCAGTTCGCAATAGGCGTCATTGGCGAAGGTGATGCGGCCTTCGGCGTCGCGCAACACGATCAGGTCGCCTTGCGATTCGAATAACCGGCGCGCGCGCTGTTCGGCTTCCTGCAGCTCCCAGTTGCGGTCGGCCATCGCTTCGTGGTGCAGGGCGATCTTGCGCATCTTTTTGCGCAGCAGGCGCAGCCGCACGCTGAGGGCTGCGAGCGCGACGCAGGCGATCGCAAACAGGAAGGCGACCCCGATCGCAAAGGCATGCGGATCATAGCCGGAATTCTCGGCCCGGCTTCCGGCGATGAATCCATAGGCGCCGCCGAAAGTGATCGAGAACACCATCAGCGAGCGCAGGGCGAAGATGAGCCAGGGATGGCGGCGGCTGAAACGACGTAAGCGAAGTTTGATCCGGAAAGTCCGTCCCATCGCCAAATGACCCCGAGATTTGTTGCTTGAATTGTGTCGGCAGGATGCAGCGAGTGCTTGAAGCAAACGATGCGTCGCCGACATTGCAAAGTGCTTGAGGTAGCCGGCTGTTGGTTGCCGCGATGAGAACATGGTGACCGAAACGTTAAAGCGAGGCCGCTTCCATGCGATGGCGCTCGCCGCGGGCGCCGACGATCAGCGCTGCGGCGTCGCGCGCCGAGAAGCTCTTTGAGTGAACGAAGATCCGGTAATCGGCCGGGCCTTCCCGCGAAAGATAAATCACGGGATCGGACTGCTCCGGATGGCGCGAGATCGCGACCAGGTGCGGCGGCGCGCTGCTCTCGCAGGCGCCGGCCTCGGCCGAATCGATGTCGTCGATGACGGTGAAGTCGGCCGCTTCCGCCGTGTCCGAAATCTGCACCCGCACGGTGGCCTTGTCTGGATCGGTCGTGAAGCTGACGTGGCGATGCGCTTGCCAGGAGAGGGTGGCGATCTGGACCGGAGTGCCCGCGATCTCGATACAGGGCCGCGGACCGGTCCAAAACTCGCCGCGCGCGAACAGGGCGACAACCGCCAGCGGAACGACCGAGGCAACAATCTTCAAACGCAACATGGCACGCGACCCACTCGACCCAAGCCCGCGACCGGGGGCTTATGGTTGGCAGAGGGTAAAGGGAAGTAGTTACCATGGGGTTGACGGCGGTTGTGTCTGTGCGGCTTGGCAGCCTGGCTGCGAGGGGTGGGAAGTGGATCCAACATCGCAGCCGCGGAGGCGTCCCTCATGCGCCGCGCACGCGTTACATCGAGTGCGTTGCGGCCTATCCCCGTCATTGCGAGCGAAGCGAAGCAATCCATAGCGCCACTCGTGGAAATGTGGATTGCTTCGCTGCGCTCGCAATGACGGAGAGCGCGCCCTAAGCCGCCCTTCTCAAATCCTCCGCCAACGCGCGGTAAGACAGCGCCTCCGCCAGATGCAGCCGGCCGATTTTTTCCGCGCCGTCGAGATCGGCCAGCGTGCGCGCGACGCGGAGTACGCGGTGATAGCCGCGGGCGGTGAGCTTCATGGTTTCGGCGGCGTCGCGCAGCAGTTTTTGCCCTTGCGAATCCGGTTGCGCGATCGTTTCCAGCAGCGAGGCCGGGGCTTCGGCGTTGGTGCGGACATGCGGCATGCCGGCGGCGGCATAACGCGCGAGCTGGACGTCGCGCGCGGCGGCGACGCGGGCGGCGACTTCGGCGGAGCCTTCGGAAGGCGGCGGCAGGATCAGATCCGCGGCGGTGACCGCGGGCACTTCGATGCGCAGATCGATGCGATCCATCAGCGGGCCCGAAATGCGCATCTGGTAGTCCGACGTGCAGCGATCGAGCTGCCCGCGCTTGCAGGAATAGCCGGGCTCGTAGGCGCGGCCGCAGCGGCACGGGTTCATCGCGGCAACCAGCATGAACCGCGCAGGGTAGGTGACGCGATGATTGGCGCGCGACACCGAGACCTCGCCGTTCTCCAGCGGCTGGCGCAGCGAATCCAGCACGCGCGGATCGAATTCCGGCAGTTCGTCGAGGAACAGCACGCCGTGATGCGAAAGCGATATCTCGCCCGGCTTGGCGCGCAGGCCGCCGCCGGTGAGCGCGGCCATGCTGGCGGAGTGATGCGGGCTGCGGAACGGCCGCCGCGCGGTCAGCGCGCCGTCGCGGATTTGGCCGGCGACGGACGCGATCATCGACACTTCCAGAAGTTCTGAAGGCGACAGCGGCGGCAGGATCGAGGGCAGCCGCGCCGCCAGCATCGATTTGCCCGCGCCGGGCGAGCCGATCATGAGCAAGTGATGCCCGCCGGCGGCCGCGATCTCGAGCGCGCGCTTGGCGCTCTCCTGGCCCTTGATGTCGCGCAGATCGAGCTGCGCCGCCTCCTGCTCGTGCACCCGCGGCGAGGGGCGCGACAGCACCTGCGTGCCCTTGAAATGGTTGGCGATCTGGATCAGCGATTTGGCCGCGATGATCTGGATGTCCGGGCTCGCCCAGGCGGCTTCCGAACCGCATGCGGCCGGACAGATCAATCCCTCGTCGCGTGCGTTCGCTCCGATCGCCGCCGGCAGCACGCCGGCCACGGGCGCGATCGAACCATCGAGCCCGAGTTCGCCCAGCACCGTAAAGCCGTTGAGCGCATCCGGCGGGATCGCGCCGATCGCAGCCATCAGGCCGAGCGCGATCGGCAGATCATAATGGCTGCCTTCCTTCGGCACGTCGGCCGGGGCGAGATTGACCGTGATCCGCCGCGCGGGCAGCGCGAGACCGGAAGCGATCAGTGCCGAACGCACCCGCTCGCGCGCCTCCGACACTGCCTTGTCGGGGAGACCAACGATCGCAAACGCCGGCAAGCCGGGCGCGACCTGCACCTGCACATCGACAGCGCGTGCCTCAATCCCTTCAAACGCTACGGTAGAAACCCGCGCAACCATGCCGCCCCCCGCTTCACAATCGAAGGTAGCGGGGAACCGCAAACTATGTCAAGAACATTGAGAGAACAGAGCGGAAATACTTAACATCGCAAGCGGCCATTTTCATCGGCCGGTTGCAATCCACGATTGGCGTCCGTCGAGGGTATCCGGGGCCGGCAGCGAGGCCAGCCCCGGTACCGACACACCCTCAAAGCTGCATGTTCATCGGCTCGGGATAATAGTGAAATCCTTCGCCGGTCTTGGCGACGTGGCCGTATCCGGGCCAGGCGAAGTGATAGGACATCACCGGGATCTTGTTGGCGGCCAGCATCTCCAGCAGCTTCACCCGCGACGCCGCAGCCTGCGCCGGATCGGTGTCATAGGAGAATTCCATCCGCGGTTTTTCCAGCAGCAGCACGGCGTGGTGGGATAGGTCGCCGAGGAAGCAGAAGGATTTGCCCGCCGACGTCACCATGAAGATGGTGTGGCCGACGGTGTGGCCGGGCGCGGCGAGCGCGGTGACGCCGGGCAGGAATTCCTGGTTGTCCTTGATGAACACGATGCGATCGCGCACCGGCATCAGGTTCTTGCGCGCATGAACGATAAAATCCTTGTAGGGGCCGCCGAGCTTGCCCTCATCGGTCCAGTAATCGAAATCGCTCTGGGTGATGTAGACCTGCGCATTGGGGAACAGCGGCTTGCCGTCGGCGCCGACGAGGCCGCCGATGTGATCGATATGGGCGTGCGAACACACCACCGCGTCGATATCGGATGCCTTGATGCCGGCTGACGCCATGCTCTTCTGCTGCTGACCGGTGGTCGGGCCGAACAAGTTCGAGGTGCCCATGCCGGTGTCGAACAGGATCAGCTTGTCGCCGGTGTTCACGATCGGCGAGTTCTGTTCGAGCACGACGTTGTCGGGGTTGAGGAAGTTGTTGGAGAGCATCTTCTTCACTTCCTCCTTCGGCACGCCGGTGAAGGTGCCGGAGGGATCGCCGAGCGGCAGCTGGCCGTCGGAGACCACGGTCACCTCGGCATCGCCGAGGATGAAGCGGTGCCAATAGGGTGTCTGCGTGCCGAGTTTCGGCGCCTTTGCCAGCGCGCTGCCGCCGAGCATCGTCGAGGCGCCCAAACCGGCGCCGAGCGCAAGCAAAGACCGTCGCGAAAGATTCGTCGTCATACGCCTTCCTCCACTGTTTTTATGATTGCAGTTCGTGCCCGGACAGATTCATCCGTGATTGCAGGCTGCGCCCGCTTCCCGAAATTGGCAAGTAGGATGAGACGGCACCTCAGGGATGTGAAAATGCGGTAGCGAATCACGACGCTGTTTTTGCGCCCGCGACTCTACGCGATGGTATCCCAGATCTTTTCCGGCAAGGTCAGGCTGGCCGAGCCGTTACGAAGATGGCATCGCGCAAACCAACAGTTCGCCGCGTTCCGCATCGCGTCGAGGCGTTGCTGCAGGACGGATTTCGATGATCGCCGACGACTACCAATCGTCGTAGATCCATTCCTCTCTCAGGTATCGAGGCGGCGATCGCGCTTGTCGTGACGGATATGTCCGCTCGGGCTTGCGCGACGAGGTCGCAGCCGGCCGCGCTGCAGGCGGTGACGCCCTGGGCGGACTCGGCTCGGAGACTTTCGCGAGCGCGCGCTTCATCTCTTCCTGGCTCGCCTTGAGTTCGCCAATGGCCTTTGCGTTGTCATTGGTCGTTTGCTGCTGGTTCGCCCTGAGCTGATCGATGTTGCGTTCCATATTGGCGAGATCGCGCACGATCGTTTGCAGCAACTGTGTCTGATCGGGGGGCGTCGCGGCGGTTGCCGGCGGAGCCTCCTGTGGTGGCGCGGCCTGAGCAAGGGATGTTGGTGGCGGGGAGGGTGCGGCTTCCGGTGGCGTTGCCAGCGTTGCCGCCGCCTGCGCGACCATTGCTTGCGGGGCCATTAATTGCAGCGGCACGGCATCCGCCGCGGCTACTTGAACGGTAGCTGGAGCAGGCTGCGCGGAGGTTGGCGGATTTTCCGGCGGCGATGACGGGGCTGAAGCAAGCTGCGGCGCCGGGCCGGCGGCAGGCAGCTTGGCCCCGCCGCCGTAGGACGACTGCAGGATCAGGGCCGCGACCACGATGCACGCCGCCACCGGCAATGCAATGAGTGTCCGGAGCGTCGAACTTTTCTCCGGTGATTGGGGGGCGGGGCTGGCTGAAGGCGGATGCGCGGCATCGCGCTCCATTTTCTCAACCTGCTCGGTCAAGCGCGCTAGCTGCTCGTCTGCGCGCTTGATCTCTTCGTGGGCGTGCGCAAGCTGTTCGTCCGGACGCGCGGCCTGGGCATCGCGGGGTTCGGGTTCGTTCGGAGTAGGCGTGGAGGTCATTGGCGTTTCCCTTTTCCGTCCAATGTCATCCGAAGTGGCCGGTCGACCGTCCGGCAGCGCTCCGTGCAGTCTAGTCCAAAGCTGACCGTATCATGATAGAATTGGGATCAGCGTCCTGCAATCCGGCGGGCCACTGCCAGCGGCAGGCAGCACGCCGGCTCGCTCGCCGGTTCCATCCGGCCGGGCGAGCGTCGCCGACTGGCCGGCCCCGATTCATCTGGCCAAAGCCAGTTCAAGGGGCGCTTCTAATAGTATGATCGACAGGTCGCGCGGGGGTTACTTCCCGGCGCGTTTCTTCTCGATGGTATCCCAGATCCTGCCGGCGACGTCAGGACCGTTGAGACGCTGGATCGCGCGGATCCCGGTCGGCGACGTCACGTTGATCTCGGTGAGGTTGCCGTCGATCACGTCGATACCGACGAACAGCAGCCCGCGTTCGCGCAGCGCCGGACCGAGCGTGTCGCAGATCTCGCGTTCGCGCGGAGAGAGCTCGGTGGCCTGTGCGGCGCCGCCGCGAACCATGTTGGAGCGCAGATCGTCCGGGGCGGGGACGCGGTTCACGGCGCCGGCGAATTCGCCGTCGACCAGGATGATGCGCTTGTCGCCATGCTTCACCTCGGGCAGGAAGCGCTGGATCACCCAAGGCTCGCGGAAAGTCACGGAGAACATGTCGAACAGCGAGCCGAAATTCATGTCCTGCGGCATGACGCGGAACACCGCAGCGCCGCCATGGCCGTGCAACGGCTTCATCACCACGGCGCCGTGCTGATCGCGGAACGAGTTGATCTCGTCGAGGTCGCGCGAGATCAGCGTCGGCGGCATCAGATGCGCAAAGTTCATCACGAACAGTTTTTCCGGCGCGTTGCGCACGGAAGCCGGGTCGTTCACGACAAGCGTGTTGGGGTGGATGCGCTCGAGGAAGTGGGTTGAAGTGATATAGGCGAGGTCGAAGGGCGGGTCCTGCCGCAACAGGACGACGTCGAAATTGGTCAGCGGCTCGCGCTTGGCTTCGCCGAGGCTGAAATGGTCGCCGACCTCGTCGCGCACGGTGAGAAACTGCACCGGGGCCACCAGCTCCTCGCCACGCAGCGAGAGCTTGTCCGGGGTGTAGTAGGAAAGGCTGTGGCCGCGCTTTTGCGCTTCCAGCAGCAGCGCGAAGGTCGAATCGCCGCGGATGTTGATGCGCGCGATGGGGTCCATCTGTACGGCGACATTCAATTTCATATCGGGGGTATCCGGGTCTCTGGAGGGATCTACTTAGGGGCTGGCGTCGAATGCCGCTAACAGATGGCGCGGCAAACGTCGGGGCGCAATCAGGATAGCGTCAAAACGAAGCTCAAATTCGGCATGCTCGGGATGCGCCATCAGCCAGGCCTGGGCGGCGTCGATGATGCGCGCCTGCTGGCGCGGCGTCACGGCATAGGCGGCGTCATCAAGGTTGGCCCTGGCCTTGACCTCGATGAAGGCGAGCAGGTTGCGCTTCTTCGCGATCAGGTCGATCTCGCCATAGGGGGTGCGGAAACGCTTGGTGAGGATGCGATAGCCCTTGGCGATCAGAAAGGCGGCGGCGCGGCTCTCGGCCGAAAGCCCGGTGCGAAAGGCCGCGACCCGCGCCGGCGAAGCGAGTTTTACCGGCGCATCGGGCGGCGAGGTGCCGTCAGTCTTCGCCATCGCCGCCTCTTTGCTGCTTGTCGTCTTGCTTGTCGTTCTCCTTGGCGAGCTCCAGCGCGCGGGCGTAGACCTCGCGGCGCGGCCGTCCTGACAGCTCCACCGCATGCGCGACGCTGTCCTTGACGCTGCCGCGCGCCAGGGAGGCGCGCAGGAGGTCGTCGAGGTCATGCTGGGTCATGATTTGCGCGTCGGCGCCGGGCGGGCCGACCACCAGCACGAACTCGCCGCGGGTTTCCAGCGTAGCCGCGGCCTTTGCAAGCTCTGAAACCGGCGCGCGCGTGATGTCCTCGTGCATCTTGGTCAGCTCGCGGCAGATCGCAGCATCGCGCCCGGCCATGATCTCAGCGAGATCGGCCAGCGTCTCCTGCACGCGGTTGCCGGATTCGAACATCACCAATGTCGCATCGATCCGGGCGAGTTCGCTGAGCCGCGTCCGCCGCGCGCCTTCCCTGGCCGGCAAAAATCCCTCGAAGTAGAAGCGGTCGGTGGGGAGCGCCGCGACCGACAGCGCGGTCAGCACCGACGACGCGCCGGGCACCGCGATCACGGCGTGGCCGGCGGCACAGACCTCGCGCACCAGCTTGAAGCCGGGATCGGAGATCAGGGGCGTGCCGGCATCGGATACCAGCGCGATGGCGGCGCCCTGCGCCAGCCGTTCCAGGATTTTTGGCCGCGCCTGCGCGGCGTTGTGCTCGTGATAGGGCTTGAGCTCCGCGGAAATTGCATAGCGCTCGGTGAGGCGGCGGGTGACGCGGGTGTCCTCGCAGGCGATGATGTCGACGCCGGCCAGCGTTTCCAGCGCGCGCAGGGTGATGTCGCCGAGATTGCCGATCGGCGTCGCCACCAGATAAAGGCCGGGCACCGGCTTCGGCGCGGTCAGGACATGCCCCTGAATCGAAAATGTTCTGTTGGCTGAACCGGGTTCGCCTTCGGAGCCGTAGTTGGAACTGGCTTTTGCGCGCATAATGGCAATTCTAGAGAGCTACCGGCGCGAGCGCCATACGCGGTGGCATGACGGCAAGGCCGGCATTCCGGAACCGTGTGGCGGCGCGCCATGCAACCCGTAATCCTTTTGTTTTGGTTAACTATTCGTCGACTATATGCTGAACATCAGGTTCAGAAGCGGTTCAGGAACCTTGGCTCAGATAGCTGAAGTCCTGGCCGACGGCGGTCGGTCACAAGAAGAGACAAGATGGTAGGCCCGCTCAGTCGCACGCCCGGATCGTCCGATCCCGGGCTGCCCAATTCCACGCCTCGCGGTCCGACCCGCCGGGCGGCGGTCGGTTTTATTCTCGGTGCGCCGCTGCTTGGCGCCTGCGCCGGCGGCCCGGTTTCCAATCCGTTCGCCACGCCGCAGCAGCCCGAAGGTCCTGCGGGCCCGCAGCAACAGCCGCTTTCGGTCGGCAACGGCCAGGTCAAGGTCGGCCTGATCCTGCCGCTCTCGGCCTCCGGAAATGCCGGCGTTGCCGCGCAATCGATGAAGAACGCGGCCGAGATGGCGCTGGCGGAATTCCAGAATCCCAACATCCAGCTTCTGATCAAGGATGACGGCGGCAGCCCGCAAGGCGCCCAGCAGGTCACCCAGCAGGCGCTCGGCGAGGGCGCGGAAATCATCCTCGGACCGCTGTTTGCGGGTTCGGTC
>Ga0081540_1002548_pt1 | contig 14782 bp, 14 predicted proteins | sample TabmetS2T1R1_FD_71024 | JGI IMG/M metagenome (GOLD analysis project Ga0081540, IMG submission 71024) | Tabebuia heterophylla rhizosphere microbial communities from the University of Puerto Rico - S2T1R1 | ecosystem: Host-associated > Plants > Roots > Rhizosphere ... | reverse complement strand
GATGCCGCCCTGGCGGATCTTCGACCAGCGCGGATGGTCTTTCGCGTTGTCGCCGTAAAGCACAAGAATGGGCGTCGCCTTGATTGCTTCCACCTTGTTGCGGTCCCCGCCGAGCGTCGGCTCGACGGCGACCAACGCCTTGACCTTCTCCGGCCGCGCCTCGAGCACCTTGTAGCCGAACGAGCCCGACTGACTGTGCACCATGACCACGCAGGGGCAAATCTTGTCGACGAGTTCGATATACCCGGCCACCGTCTGCTCATCCGTAGTGGTCCAGCGCGGCACGGCCTGTTTCATGAACTGCTCGTACGCCTCGGTCGGGAACTGGACGCCGGGATAGCTCGCGCGTTTGGCTTTGTCGTCATTCCATGACCCGGGCGGGCCGATGCGAAAGCGCTCCCACGGATCGCCGAGCGGCAAGAACAAGGCCTCGCCCTTGAAGGTGTTGGTCCAGCTGGCACGGCCGCGCTCGACGGCGTCGGAGATATAGGTGTCCCAGCCTTTGCGGATGAAATAGGTGAGCCAGCCCTCGCCGCCGTCGGGCTTGGTCTCGTAGGTCACGCCGGTCAGGCCGCCGCCGTGCCACAACAGCAGCGGCAGCTTGCCCCTGCGGTTCTGCGGCAGGAAATACTGCACATACATCTGCTCGACCTGGTACTTGCCGTTGGGATCGATCTTGGCCGGGACGCCGCCGGGGGTGAACACGACCTCCTTGACCGGCTGCCCGGTGATCTCGATGACTCGTCCGCCGAGGTGGAACGAACCCATCCCGCGTAAGAGAATTGGCTCGTTGCTCTGTGCCCAGGCCGGACCCGCGGCGAGGCCGAGTGCCAAGACCATGATGGAATGCCGCATCGCACCCTCCCTTTCTTGATCGCAACGGCGTGCTCAGGCTGCGCGCCGCGCATCCTCCGCCATTTGCTTGAGCACGTGGCGCAGCGCGTCCGGCGCGCGCATCCGCTGCGGGAACGCAAGCCGCAGCGCGGTGCGCTCGAGCTGCAGCTCGAGCCCTTCCGGGTCGCAACCCACGCAGCGCCAGTTGCCGTCCGGCGCGCCGAGGAGCTTGGTGGCGTAAAGCCGCACCGCGTCGGCATGGTCGCGGTTCATGTGGGCAATGATCTCAGGCTCGGCGGCGAGGAGCTCGGCGGCGTCGCCGGTCTCGGTCAGAACCTCTCTCGGCGCGAGATCGACGATGCGGCCGAAGCCGGCGACGAGATGCGCCGCCTTGAGGATCATCCGGTAGAAGGCGAAATCGGCAAAGCCCGCGAACATTTCCGCCTCGGGCTGACGATCGAGATACCGCCGGCGCACGCCCGGGTCGTCGCTCGCCGCGGCGGTTCCCATGAGCATGACGCGGGCGCCTTGCAGGGGATCGCCGGGCTTGCGCTCGTCGATCATGAGCGACACGCGAGGGTCGGCGAGAATGTTCTTGGTGTGCACGGCAAGGCGCGAGATCAGCAAGAGCGGCGCGCCGTCGGCCGCGGTGGCGACGTTTACCAGCGAGCAATAGGGGTCGCCCGAGCCCGGGATCAGGGTCGCGAGGGCCCCCGAGCGGCCCTCGCGCAGCAGCTTCTTGGCGGCGGCGACGGGGTCGAAATCCGAGGTCGGCTGCATTTGGCGTCTCCGGCAAAGGATGTTACCAAGCGCCGCCGGCGCAGCGAAGCCGGGAGAAAAAGCTCGATTCTCGGCGCGCCAGCTTGAGCGGGGGCATGATCGCCGGTCCGAGCTATGCTAATAAACCCCCTGACGAATCATGCGTTTGCCAGGGATTCGCCACATTTCGGCCGTGCTTTGGGGGCTTTCAGAGTCGCCAGGGCGAACGCAGGGATTAGGGGCTCATGCCGACCATCGCTCTCGTCGATGACGATCGCAACATCTTGACCTCGGTCTCGATCGCGCTCGAGGCGGAAGGTTATCGCATCATGACCTATACCGACGGCGCATCAGCGCTCGACGGTTTCAAGACGTCGCCGCCCGACCTCGCCATTCTCGACATCAAGATGCCGCGGATGGACGGGATGGAAACCTTGCGGCGGCTGCGCCAGAAGTCCGACATGCCGGTGATCTTCCTCACCTCTAAGGACGAGGAGATCGACGAGCTGTTCGGCCTCAAGATGGGCGCCGACGATTTCATCCGCAAACCGTTCTCGCAGCGTCTCCTGGTCGAGCGCGTCAAAGCCATCCTGCGCCGCTCGGCGCCGAAGGACGGCAGCGCGCCGAAAGAGACAGATGCCGCCAAGGTGCTCGAACGCGGCCTGTTGCGCATGGACCCCGAGCGTCACACTTGCACGTGGAAGAACGAGCCGGTGACGCTCACGGTCACCGAGTTCCTCATCCTGCAAGCGCTGGCGAGCCGGCCCGGCGTGGTCAAGAGCCGCAACGCGCTGATGGACGCGGCGTACGACGACCAAGTCTATGTGGACGACCGCACGATCGACAGCCACATCAAGCGACTGCGCAAGAAGTTCAAGGGGACCGACGACGATTTCGACATGATCGAAACGCTCTATGGCGTCGGCTATCGGTTCAAAGAAATGTGACGTCAGGAGCGGATTGGCGACCGGGCTCGACCGCCTAGGATCGGCGCCGGCGGGGCCCGCGGTGGGGGCGTGCAACCGGCAGACCGACTGTGCTCAATCGAACGCCGGAGAGTTTCAAGGCCGACGTCGCGACGCAAGGCGGCGACGCCAAACCGTCGCTCGCTGAAAGCGCACGCCGGTTCGGCGGGCTATTGAAAGGCTGGTCGCGCTCGGTCCGCGGGATATTTTCGCGCGCCTCGAACGAAAACCGAATCAGCCTCGAGCCACGGCCGCTGGATGATACGGCGCCCGCCAAGCTCGGGCGCCGCGTCCGTCGCCTGTGGCTGCAAAGCCGCTCGCTTTTTCGTCGCATTTCCCTTTCGAGCCTCGGCCGCCGCGAGCGAGGGCGCGAGAGCCCGCTTTCGCTGGCGGGCGCGGCACTGCGCCAGTCCGTCGACCTCGCATCGCAACGCTGGCAGCGCTTCGCTCGCGCGGCCGCGTTCAACCTCAGCCAACTGGACCGCACGCTCGAGAGTCTCAAAGTCGAGCTGGAGCGGCGCGACGACCGCCCCTCGCTGGCGACAGCCGGACGAAGGCGGTTCGCCGCGCTGTTGCTTCGCGGCTGGCAACTGTTCGCGCGCGTCACCTTTTCCAGCCTGAGCCGGCGCATCATCTTCCTCAATGTGACCGGGCTGCTCGCGCTCGTGATCGGCATTCTCTATCTGTCGCAATTCCGCGCCGGTCTGATCGACGCGCGCATCCAGAGCCTGCTGGTGCAAGGCGAGATCATCGCCGGCGCCGTCGCCGCATCGGCCGCGGTGGAGACCGACACCACCATGGATCCCGAGCGGCTGCTCGACCTGCAGGCGGGCGAGAGCTACGGCCCGTCGGAGGAGGCGCTGTCCGGGCTCGAATTCCCCCTCAACCCCGAGCGCGTCGCGCCGGTGCTGCGCCGCCTCGTCTCGCCCACCAACACGCGCGCGCGCATGTACGACCGCGGCGGCGTTCTTATTCTCGACAGCCGCAATCTCTACGACGTGCTGCGCTTCGATCTGCCGCCGCCCACGCGCAAACCTGGCGTTCTCGAGCGCGTCTACGTCACCATCCGCACCTGGTTCAGCCGTGGCACGCTGCCGCTCTACCGCGAGCTCGAGCCGCAGAACGGCAAGGGCTACGCCGAGGTCGGCAACGCGCTCAAGGGCTTCAAGTCCAGCATGGTACGCATCAACGAACGCGGCGAGGTGATCGTCTCGGTCGCGGTGCCGGTGCAGCGCTTCCGCGCGGTGCGCGGCGCGCTCATGCTTTCGACCCAGGGCGCCGACATCGACAACATGGTGGGGGCCGAGCGGGTCGCCATCTTCAAGGTGTTCCTCATCGCCGCCGGGGTGATGGTGGTGCTGTCATTCCTACTCGCCGGGACGATCGCCGGCCCGGTCCGCCGACTGGCGGAGAGCGCGCAGCTGGTGCGGCGGCGCATCCGTTCGCGCGTGGAAATCCCCGATCTGAGCCACCGGCGCGACGAGATCGGACATCTCTCCGGCTCGCTGCGCGCCATGACCGAGGCGCTCTACAACCGCATCGAAGCGATCGAAAGGTTCGCCGCCGACGTGGCGCACGAGCTCAAGAACCCGCTCACCTCGCTGCGCTCGGCGGTCGAGACGCTGCCGCTTGCCAGGACCGATGACAGCCGCGACCGGCTGCTCGCCGTCATCCAGCACGACGTCAAGCGGCTCGACCGGCTGATCTCGGACATTTCCGACGCCAGCCGACTCGATGCCGAGATGCAGCGGCAGGAGCCGCAACCGGTCAATGTCGCCAAGCTCCTCACCACAGTCGTCAGCGTGGCCAACGAGCGGCACGACGACGGCGTCAGCGTCACCTTGAATTTCGAAGGCGGCCGTGGCTCCACGTTCATGGTGTTCGGGAACGATTCCCGCCTCGGCCAGGTCGTCGACAATCTGGTCGACAACGCCCGCTCGTTCTCGCCGACGGGCGGCGTCGTGCGCGTCACGTGCCGGCGATTGCGCAACGAGATCGAGATCGTCGTCGAGGATGATGGACCCGGGGTGCCGGAGGAAGCGAGGGAGAAGATCTTCGAGCGCTTCTATACGCACCGGCCGCACCAGCCGTTCGGGCAGAATTCGGGCCTCGGGCTATCGATCTCCAAGCACATCATCGAGGCGCATGGCGGCCGCATCCGGGCGGAGAACCGGCAGCCTCCGGCAGATGCCGGCGAGGCACCCGTCGTGCTCGGAGCCCGTTTCGTCGTGCAGCTGCCGGCCATGTGATGGCGGCCGAAATTCCGACCGTGCATGCCTCCGCGGTGTTGGCGGGCCGCCGCGCCGTGCTCATCCGCGGACCGGGGGGTGCCGGCAAGTCGCAGCTTGCGCTCGCTCTCCTCCAGGCGGCGGATACGGGGCTGTTGCGGTTCGCGCGCCTCATCGGCGACGACCGCGTTCACCTCGAAGCGCGCCATGGCCGGCTGCTGGTGCGGCCCGCCACGGCACTGGCGGGACTGATCGAGGTGCGCGGGCTCGGCGTTCGCCGCCTCGATTACGAGCCGGTTGCCGTCGTCGGTCTGCTGGTCGATTTGGCGGCCGAGGATGCGGAGCGCATGCCGGCGGCAAGCGAGGCGGTTCTGCTCGGCGTGACGGTGCGACGGCTGGCGCTCCCGCCCGGCGCCGCCCCCCTCGCTCCAGTGCTTGCCCTTCTGCGATCACCCGACGGTGACATTAAACCTCCGTCATGATCCTTGCGGCTCAGGCCGCCCGCACAAAATTAACCGGCCGGACGGACCATGGCGCTTCCCTACCGCCGGGAAAGGTGCGATTTGCGCGATGCAACACGATCCCCAAACCCCCGGAAAGGCCCTTGCGCACGGGCTTCGGATGGTCATGATGGGCGCCCTTTCGTGCGGTGCAAGCGGGACGCGCCGGCGGGGAGTTCGATGATCGGCCTCGTACTCGTCACGCACGGGCGCCTTGCCGCCGAGTTCCGGTCGGCGTTAGAGCATGTGGTAGGCCCGCAAAAGCAGATCGAGGCGGTCACCATCGGGCCCGATGACGACGTCGAGCAGCGCCGCAACGACATCATCGAGGCGGTCAAACGGGTGGACAGCGGCGAAGGGGTGGCGATCCTCACGGACATGTTCGGCGGCACGCCCTCCAACCTCGCCATCTCGGTCATGGGACGGCCGAAAGTCGAGGTCCTTGCCGGCATCAATCTGCCGATGCTGGTGAAGCTCGCGAAAGTGCGGGACGAATGTCCGCTGACCGAGGCGGTCGCGGCTGCCCAGGACTCCGGCCGCAAATACATCACCATCGCCAGCCGCGTTCTCACCGGGAAATGAGCGAACCTGGGGGCGAAGCCTCCTCCGCCAACCATCCGCCGGACGAGGCGCCGATCGTGCGCGTGCTCGAAATCTGCAACAAGAAGGGCCTGCATGCGCGCGCGTCGGCGAAATTCGTGCAGACGGTGGAGAAATTCGACGCCGAGGTGAAGGTCAAACGCGGCAACGAGGTCGTGGGCGGCACCTCGATCATGGGTTTGATGATGCTTTCCGCCGGCCCCGGCACGACGATCACCGTCGAAGCGAGCGGACGGGACGCGGCCGCGGTCGTCGACGCGCTGGCGGCGCTGGTCAGCGGACGCTTCACCGAGGAAGAATAACCCCTCGCCGCGCTCCGCCTTTGTCAGAGGACGTTGCCGCTGGTGCAGCCCGTTCCGTGGCGTTCGCTCGCAATCCAATCAGGCGTCGACGGTTTGGCGCGCGCTCGCCGTAGCAGGCGCGGGCGGCTTGACGTCCTTGAATACGGCAAAGCTATCGGCTGTCTCCGGCATGACCGGGAAATGGAAGCCGCATTGTGGGCAGGGCTGCGCGAGCCGCGCCTGCTCCTGATGCAGATCGTAGGGCTTGTCCTCGGCGTGGCTGCAACAAGGGCAAACCCGGATGAGACGCGTGCTTTTAAGCTCGAAGTTCACGATGATGTCTTCCATGATCGCGCCGGTGCGCACCGCCCACTGCTTGGCATGCTTGTGGTAGGTGTTCATGTGCCAGTCCTTGAGCGCCTCGAAGCTCGTCCAGAAGCTCACTTCGTTGTGCCACGTAGGGTCATCCGGGTGCGTCCACCAGGTCAGATGCAGGAAGCCTGGTAGGTTCTTAAGGTGATGCCGCACGCCCGCGAACACGAGCTTGAACTGCTCGTAGTCGCCCGAAGTCCTGAATCTCACCCGTTGCATGCTCTGATAGATAGCCATGATGGTCTCTCCCGATCGCGCTGGATGAAAAGTCCAGCACACATTGGCGAGCAACCTGCCGCTTGATTTGCCGCGGCAAAAGAACCGGTGGGCGAAATTTTGACAGAGCCAGCGGCGCAATTCTGAGCATTTGCACAACTGTTGTGTGCTTATAGCAGCGATCGGCCGGCGACCTCCGCGCTGGGGGAGAGTGCCGAGCCGCATGGCGACGAAGCGGAGTGAGCCCCACCGCGCCGCTACGTCAACGCGCGTGCGACGCGCGCGATGCCTTCGCGTATCTGCTCCTCCGTCAGGGCCGGATATCCGAGCACTAATGAGCGCGTGCTGTAAGGTGTTTGCGTGAAATCGAACGCGACAGCCGAGCGAAGCGAATAGACGCCGACACCGTGATTTAGTGCCGTTGCCTGAACCGTGGCGGCAGTGGGCAGCGAATCCGGCAGATGCCACATCACATGCATGCCGCCTTGATGACCCGAGACATCGACCTTGCCGAAATGCTCTCGCAACGCGTCGAGCAGGCAGTCGCGGCGCGAGCGATAGACCGATCGGACGTGGTTGAGATGGCGCGCAAATGAGCCGCTGGAGATGAAATCGGCCAGCACCGCCTGATCCAACCAGCTTTGGCCGGCGTTGAGAATCGCCTTGATTGCAATCGCCATCTCGGCGAGTTCTACTGGCACGGCGAGGTAGCCGATCCGCAACCCGGCCCCGATGGATTTGGAGAAGGTACCGAGATAGATCACGCTCGCCGAGCTATCGAGACCAGCCAGCGCGGTGAGCGGCGGACCGTCAAAGCGAAAATCGCTGTCATAGTCGTCCTCGACCACGTATGCGCCCACGCGGGCTGCCCAATTCAGAAGCTCACTGCGCCGACCGGCGGGCAGCGTCTCGCCGGTGGGAAATTGATGCGAGGGAGTCACATAGACGAAGCTCAACGCCCGCTCCGGGAGGTGATCGACGCAAACGCCATTCTTGTCGACCGGCACGGGGATCATTTCCGCGCCGTAGCTCTCAAAGGTGGACAGCGCGCCGCGATAGCACGGATCCTCGATGGCGACCGGCGTACCAGGCCGAACGAACAGGCGGGCAATGATGTTGAGCGCTTCCTGGATGCCGTTGACGATGAGAATTTGTGCCGCGCGGACATTCATGCCGCGCGCGGTGCCGAGGTGATCGGCGACAGCGTGCCGCAGCTCCAACAATCCCGCCGGATGCGGATATTCGGATAGCGCCGAGCCGGCACTGGCGAGCCGGTTGAGCAGCAGCCGGCGCCAGATGCGTCGCGGAAAACAGTGCGGGCAGGGCCGGCCGACAAAAAAATCGAAGATCGGCTTGCGACCGGGATGCACCAGTTGTTGTGGCTCGCCGCGGAACAGGATCGGCGGTCGACGGATCGGTTTGCTTGGCGCGGGGGACTTGGCGGCATAGCCGTGCAGAGGCCACGAACTTGCATACGACTGGCTGACGAAGGTGTGGGAGCCCTTCGCTGCCTCGATATAGCCTTCGCTGGCCAGCCGGCTGAACGCGAGGAGCACGGTATTGCGGGAAACGCCGAGTTGATCGGCCAATTGCCGCGAGCTTGGCACGTAGCTGCCGGGGCGCAATTTGCCTTCGGTAATCAGCAGGCGAATTTGTTCACTGATCTGCTCGTGTAGCGGACGGCCGTGCCCAGCCTCGATGTGGAGCGGAATTTGAGCCGCGGACGGCCCGCGGATTGCAGAAGGGGCGACAAGCTCCGCAGCCTGACCGAGCGGGGGTGGTGATTCCCCCGGTGTCACTCTTACACTGCCCATCTTGCACCGTAGCGCTGCTGGCTCCTCTGGTACCGTCGTTTTTTCGCCCTCCGGTCCTTTCCGGGCCCCAGCAGCTATTATCTGCTGGCGTTTACGAATGGCAACTGGCCCCGACTGGCCCGCTCATAGTGGCGTCGTGCAGGCCCCGCTGGTCCGAGGTCCAGTTCCTGAAGCTGCAGGAGGAAGCGATGGCTAAGAAGCGGCTCAGAGGTGTCTTCTCCTTCACTGCGACCCCAACCCGCGATGACGGCGCGACAATTGACCTCGATCGACTGCGCACACATCTCGATTGGCAAATCGAGAACGGCGTGCATGGTATCGCCGTGCTCGGCAGCACCGGCTCGAACGGGTCCTTCACCGAGAAGGAGCGCGAGGAGCTGATCAAGGTCGCGACCAAGCACATCAACGGCCGCGTGCCGCTCATGGCGGGCACCGGCTCGATTACGACAGACGAAGCCGTTCGCATGTCGGGATTTGCCGAGGACGTGGGCGCCGACGCTGTGATCGTCGTTCCCATCACGTATTGGCCGCTGACCGACGACGAAGTGTACGAGCACTACAGCCGCATCGCGAAGGCGATCAAAATCCCGGTCGTGATTTACAACAATCCCGGCACCACGGGTGTCGATATCAAACCGCCCCTGCTCGCACGGCTAGCCGAGATCGACAACATTGTGGGCGTCAAGGAAAGCTCCGGCGACCTGTCACGAATCACCCAGATCCGCATGCTGACTAAAGGCAAGATGACCATCTTCCATGGCTGGGAGCCGATCACCCTTCAAGGCTTTTGCGCGGGTGCCGAAGGCTGGTGTCCGGGTTTGCCCAATGTTCTGCCGCGCGAATGCGTCGAGCTGTTCGACCTCTGCGTCGAGAAGAAGGACCTCCGGGGCGCCCAGCAGTTGTTCGATCGGATCTTTCCGATCTGCAAGCTCATGGGCGACACGGGGTATATTCGTGTCGTCCACACCGCGCTCGATCTCATGGGGCGTTCCGTCGGCGCGCCGCGCCGACCGCTACGTATGCTCGATGCCGAGCATCGAGCGCAGTTGGTCAGGATCTTGCAGGAGTTGGGCGTGCTCGGTCGATCGGCGGCGCAGCAAGCCGCCGAGTAACATAGCGGATGGGTGGCACTGGGAGGGAAACGATGCCCGTGAAAAACCGAAGGGACTTTCTAAAACAGTCCGTCAGCGCGCTCGCCGCGAGCTCGTTGACCGGCATGCCGGCATTCGCGCAGTCCGGGCCTGTGAAGATAGGTGTGCTCGCGGCCCGCTCGGGTGTGCTTGCAAGCATCGGTGAATGCGCGCTTACCACCGTTCAATGGTGGGCGGACCGCGTCAACCAGTCCGGCGGCATCCTCGGCCGCAAAGTCGAGCTGGTCGTCGAAGAAGAAGGCAATGCAAAAGAGACGGTCGAGCGCTTTCGCAAGCTTGCCCTGCGCGACAATGTTGAAATGATCACCGGCTTGATCTCCACCGGCAACGGTCTCTCGGTCGGGCCGATCGCCGAGGAGCTCAAGACGATCTGGGTATCGTGGGACGCGACCACGCAAAAGGACGTCGTCGAGACTTTGCCCAATCCGAAATACGCTTTCCGCAGCACCGACAACGAGGTCGAAGGCCTCATGGCCTCCCTCCTCACGGTCAGACTGTTCAAAGGCAAGATCAAAACCGTCGCCAATCTCGGCACTGATTACTCCTACGGCCGCAACATGTGGGACACGTTCATGGCGATGATGAAGAAATACGACATGAACGTCACCCCGGTCGCCGACCTGTGGGTCAAGGTGGGCACCACGGACCTCACTTCCTTCGTGGCGTCGCTGCAGCAGGCAAACCCCGACTTGATCATGTCGTCGCTGCTCTTTACCGATACTTTCATCTTCATGAAGCAGGCGCATGCGGCAGGGCTTACCAAGAGCGCAAAGCTCGTGATGCCGGCCGCGGGCTTCCAGCTTAACGAGCTCAAGAAAGAATATACTCCTGAAGGCATGATCCTCGGGCACAACTCGATGTATTTCGAGTCGCCCAACGCGACGCCGCTGCTCAAGGACTTCGTGAAGTCCTACCGGGAGAAGACCAAACTGTTCCCACACTTCGAGGCAGAGCGCGCCTATTCCGCGGCGGAGTCCTGGAAGGCGGGCGTAGAGAAGGCAGCCAAGCAGAACGGGGGGAAATGGCCGGCCAAGGAAGCCATCGCCAAGGCAATGGAAGGCATTACCATTCCGTCATTGGGCGGGGATTTTTCCTGGCGAGAGGACCACATCCCCGATTGCAACTACTACATGGGGATTACGACTCACAAGAATCCCTACGACATCGTGACGATCGACCCGGTCTTCACGCTCGACACGCGCGAATATCAAAAGCCAACCGGGGCCGACTTCTACAAGTGGATCGAGGACAAGAAATTCAAGGATCTCTAGTGTGCGCTAGCGCAAGGAGGAGGTCTACTATTTGCTGTGGGGCGTCAATATCCTGATCAGCGGCGTATTCAACGCCGCCGTTCTCTTTCTGATCGCCGCCGGCCTGCAAATTGTCTTCGGTGTTCAGAAGATCGTCAACCTCGCTTGCGGCTCGTTTTACGCGCTGGGCGCCTATTTCGGCATCACCGCGCTTGCGTGGGCGGTCAAGCTTCAACTGCCGGTCGCCACCTTTATCCCAATCTTGATTACCAGCGGATTGCTGTTGGCAGCTGTGCTCGGGCCGACGGTGGAACGACTGTTGCGCTTCGTTTATCATCGTGACGAGCACTTTCAACTTCTGCTAACCTTTGCGCTGGTTCTCATTTTCGAGGACATCATCAGGATCTTCTGGGGTGCGTCACCGCTGCAAAGCAATAACGTTTATTTCGCATTCGGAGAGTTGCCCCTAGGACACAATGTTGCGGTCCCGAACTACAACCTGATCGTCATTGGGATTGCGCTGGCCATCAGCCTTGGGTTCGGATGGTTTCTGCAAGCCACCCGCTTCGGCAAGATTGTTCGGGCGACCGCCGAGAATGCGGCAATGTGCGAGGCGCTGTGCATCGACCTGTCAAAGGTCTATGTCGCGGTGTTCACCTTGGGTGTCGCGCTTGGAACCGTGGGCGGGGCGCTGGTCGTTCCAGCCGCCGCGGCATCGCTTGATATGGGCGTCGAGCTGATCGTCGACGCCTTTGCAGTGGTGATCATCGGCGGCCTAGGTAGCATGCCTGGCGCGCTAGTGGGTGCACTCGTGGTCGGGCTGACCCGCGCGGCGGCGATCTGGCTCTATCCCGAGTTCGAGATGCTGGCAATCTACGTCATCGTTATTGCGGTGTTGATCCTGCGGCCGCGGGGCTTGCTCGGGAAGAGCGCATGAGCGTTGCAAGTTTGAATGCTTCGCTGACAGGGTCCACCCGGCATGGCGTGAGACCGGTCCACGTCGTGCCGCTCCTCGGATTGCTGATCATCGCCGCGTTTCCCTATATCGCCGGCCCGCATTACGCGATCCTAATGTTCTCGGCGATGGGGTTTGCCATCGCGCTCATGGGGCTCAATCTGCTGTTTGGATTCACCGGCCTGTTGAGCTTCGGGCATGCGATGTTTCTGGCCATCGGTGCCTATACGGCGGCCTATCTGACCTCGGCGAAAATCATGGCCCTCGAGGCAATCCTGCTTACCGCGGCGGGGGTTGCGATTGTGGTGGCGGTGCCGATCGGGTTGCTGTGCATCCGCTACGTCAAGATCTATTTCAGCATGCTCACGCTGGCGTTCAGCATGCTGCTCTACTCGTTTCTGTTCAAATTCTATCCGATCACCGGCGGCGACGAAGGGTTGCGCATCAAGCTGCCAACACCGTTGCTGTTCGATCTGTCCGGGCTCGATACCGTCACGATTCTGACGGGGCCGATGTACTTCTACGTGTTCGGCATGCTGATCGCGCTCACGTTTCTGATGTGGCGCCTCACCCATTCCGCCTTCGGGCTGGGACTGCGTGCGATCCGCGAGAACGAGCAGAAGGCGCGATATCTCGGAGTCAATGTGCAGCGCTACCGATTGGTCGCCTTCGTCATCGCGGGCGTCTATGGCGCGCTTGGCGGCGTGATCGTCGCAATACCGGTGGGGCTCGCCGAGCCGAGCATCGCCTACTGGGTGCAGTCGGGCAATTTGGTGTTCATGCTGCTGCTCGGCGGCTACACCAATTTCTTCGGGCCTGTCCTCGGCGCGATCCTGTTCATCTTCTTTCAGGACCAGTTGATGTCCTATACCGAATACTGGCGGCTCACCTTCGGCGTTCTGCTCGCCGTCATCGTCATCTTCTTCCCCAATGGTCTGATGGGCGTGCTGGATCACCGCCGCGTCTGGTCGACATGACAATCCTCCAGGCGGCCGAGGTGCGAAAATTTTACGGCGCGTTCTGCGCGCTCGATGGCGTGAGCCTTGTCATCGGCGAAGGCGAGCACGTGTCGATCATTGGGCCGAACGGGGCGGGCAAAACCACTCTGGTCAACGTGCTCACCGGGCTCCTTCGGCCCAGCGCCGGCACGGTCACATTCAAGGGACACGATATCGCCCGGCTCGATCCGCTGCGCTTGTCGCGCCTCGGAATGGCCCGCTCATTCCAGCTGGTCAACATTTTTCCTCAGCTCAGCGTGCGGGAGACGATCGCAGTTGCAGCCATTTCGAGGCTCGGCATGGGTGGACGGGCCTTTGCGGCGCTGCGCAAGAACCGCCTCGTGTGGGAGATTGTCGAACGTGTCGCTGGCCTGTTCGGATTGGCGGGCAAGCTGGAGCAGCCGACGAGAAGCCTTTCGCAGGGCGATAAGAAACTGCTCGATGTGGCGAGCGCTTTTGCGCTCAGTCCCGAAATCATCCTCCTGGACGAGCCCACAAGCGGAGTGAGCACGGCGGAAAAAACAACCATTATGCAAGTGCTGGCGCGGGCAGCCAAAGAGACTGGGATCAAGGCCATCATTCAGGTCGAGCACGACATGGACATTGTGTTCGGTTACTCGAGCCGCATCATTGCCGTGCATAATGGCAAGATTCTCGCGGACGGCAGCCCAGCAATGATACGCGCGCGCAAAGACGTCATGGCAATCGTGGTCGGGAGGCCCTGACCCCCATGCTGGAGGTGTCCGATCTTGCCGTAGAAATTCAAAGCAGCGAGATCTTGCGCGGGGTCAGCTTCAAAGTTGCCGCGGGTGAACTGGTTTGTCTCGTCGGGCGCAACGGCGCCGGCAAGACGACGACGCTGCGCGCGATCATGGGCTATGTGGCGCCGCGGACGGGAGCGATCCGGCTTGCCGGCACTGATCTGCGCGGGAAATCCACCCTCGATCGGGCACGCCTTGGCATCGGTTATTCGCCCGAGGACAGCGAGGTATTGGGCGAGCTGACAGTGGCCGAAAATATAGAGCTGCCGACCTGGACGCGGCGGACCGAGAAATCCGCCCACGAGCGGATCGAGCTCGCGTTTCAGGTGTTTCCCAATCTTCGGAGATACGCGACGCGGCCAGGGACGCACTTGTCAGGCGGAGAACGTAAGATGCTCTCGATTGCCCGCACCCTTGCCCTTGATGCGAAACTACTGCTGCTGGACGAACCGTTCGAGGGGCTGTCGCCCGCAATCATTCCCGGCATTCGCCACTCGGTGCATGAAATCGTGCGCCTCGGTCGCACCGTGTTGATCGCCGAATCAGAACTGCAGCATGTACCTGACTATGCCGACCGCATCTATGTCATGGAGCGCGGGGAAATTGTCTTCGGTGGTAGCCTTGAGCAGGCGCACCGCGACCCGGCAGTCCACCGCATCATCGGTACAACGGTTTAAACTGTTAGGCGGCCATTGCGCCAGCTTCAGCAAGCAGCATCTTGAGCCGTGCGCGGTCCTCCCCCTTGAGCATGCGCAGCGGCCGGCGTGGCTGTCCGACTGGCCGCCCGAGTAAGTCGAGACCGGAATGCGCGACCCGGATGTGCGATTTGGTGCAAATGATGTCGCAGATGGGGAACAGCTTGTCCCACATTCCCTGCGCCGCTGGCGCGTCCCGTTTATCTACGGCCGCGCCGAAGAACTTCATAGCGAGGTTTGGAACGAAGTTCGTACATACGGGCGCCCAGCCGGACGCCCCGGCCATGAAGGCCTGCAAGCTGCTTGATTCCCATCCCGCAATCACTGTGACCTGATCTCCAGTCAACAGCCGGATCGCGGTGATGCGCGTGAGATCGCCCGTGCTCTCCTTGATACAATTGCA
>Ga0081540_1002547_pt1 | contig 14787 bp, 12 predicted proteins | sample TabmetS2T1R1_FD_71024 | JGI IMG/M metagenome (GOLD analysis project Ga0081540, IMG submission 71024) | Tabebuia heterophylla rhizosphere microbial communities from the University of Puerto Rico - S2T1R1 | ecosystem: Host-associated > Plants > Roots > Rhizosphere ... | reverse complement strand
GCCCTGGTCGGCGCGCGACACGCCCGCGCGATCCCGACAGCCGTGGCCCTGGGCGCCGTCCTGGTCAGCGTCGCCGACACCCTCGGACGCACGGTGCTGGCCCCCACCCAACTGGCCGCCGGCCTGGTGACCGCCCTGATCGGCGCGCCCTATTTCGTCTGGCTCCTTTGGCGCAGCCGCACCACCTGACCTTCAGACCGGCGGCTGCGAGGCGACCTTGGCCATCTCCCGGATGGCGAGGGCCGCCCGGACGAGCGGGTTGTCAGCCAGGTCGCCGATGGTCTCGATGCCGAAGGCCTGGCGCAGCCCTTCGGCCTCCACCTCGGACACCCCCGCGAACGCCGACACCGGCGCCCCGACGAGGTCCGTCACGGGAGAGGATTGGAATTCCGGGTCGAGGAACGCGTCGAGGTTCACCGAAACTGCCATACCCCGATGCTGTCACACGCAGTACCGGACCGCATCCACTGTGGAGTGCCCACGGCGTCAACATCCGCCGCCCGTGAGGCTGCCCCGGGACAGGGTCACGTCCTGGCCGGTCAGGTGGATGCGCAGCGCGGCCGGCAGCACCTCCACGCGGTCATAGACCAGGTTGCGAGGCAGGGACTGCAGCGGGAACGTCGTCTGCTGGGCGGTCACCTCGGCCAGCACGTTCGCGGCCGGGAAGCGTACGCCGAACATCTCGATCTGCCGTGGCGAGATGTCCAGCGTCGTGCCGCGGATCTGCGGGCGGCCGTGCAGGACGATCGGGGTCGGGTCGCCGGTGCCGCCCTTCTGGGTGGCGGTCAGGAATCCGTTCTCGGCGCCGAAGACGGTCGGGTGGTCGCCGGGCGGCTGGGACAGGGCCGAGAACGGCCGCACGGTCACGCCCCCGATCGTCAGCCGAATGCCGCCGGCATCGACGGTCACCGACCGGTAGGCGACTCCCGGGGGCAGGGCGGGGAGCGTACGGGAAAGGTCTCTCTGGTCTATTTGTTTGAGCACCAGCTTCGCGATCGGGTCGCCGGGCGAGTGGTCGCCGCCGAGGATGTTGACCTTGGCCGGCTTGAGGGTCAGGTTCGCGCCGGACAGGGTCGGGGTGGTGAAGATGGTCAACGGCACGCCGACCGCGGTCGTCTTGATGCCGAGCAGGCCGTTCGCCGCCGAATAGGTCACCGCGCGGCCGCCCACCTCGGCCGGCAGGGCCGACAGGGCCGTCGTGGAAACACCCGCGAGCGCCACATGCACGCCGTCCCGCCGCGGCGAGATCGACGTGTACGCGACCCCGTCCGGCAGATGCGGCAGGTGTTCGGTGCGCGCTCCGCCGGTCAGATCGCCCACCTGGCCGGCGGGAATGGTCTGCCCGAACATCTGCAGGCGCTGCGGAATCGAGCGGACCGTCTCCCCGGCGATGGTCATCTTGAGGAACAGCTTGGCCTTGACGTTCTCGGCGGCCTCGGGCGGCATCACCACGTCGACGGTGAGGCCGCCGTCGGGCGCGCGACGGAAGAGCGGCATGGTCGCGCCGGGCGTGGCCGGCAGGTTCCGGAAGCCGACCGTGATCGTCGCGTCGATGCTGCCGGCGTGGGTGGTGTTCTTGGCGGGCTGGCTGACGTCCTTCATGGTGGCCACGAACGCCGCGTGGTGTACGCCGCTGAGTGTGGCATCCGGCACGGAAAGGCGCAGCTCACCGAGGGTGCCGCGGAGCACCTGCGGCACCAGCGGGCCGCCCGCGACCCGGACCGTGGGCGGCTGGGCGAGGGCGCCGGGGCACGCGACCTGGCTGCTCACCCGGTCGACCACCTGCCCGCTGAGGTAGCCGTCGAGGAACGGGACCGGGACGGCCAGCGAGAGCATGCCGGCCGCGACGGCCAGCAGAAGCCCGCTGGCCGCCACGGCCATCCAACGCTTCATGTCGATGATTACGGGACAGTGACCGCCTGGGGTTCAGAAATCTCCGCGGTTGCCGGGGCCGGGCGCCGGATGAAGACGGCCAGCCCGGCGGCGACCATGACGGCGGCGGCGAGGAACGGCAGCCGGTATCCGCCGGCCGAGAGCGTGGCGAGCACCGCCAGCCCGAGGGCCGACCCGACCTCGGCGGTCGTGCTGAACACGCCCGAGGCGAGCCCGGCGTCCTCCGGGGTGGCCGACGACATTGCCATCGCGGCCAGCGACGGGAACGCCAGTCCGCCGCCGACGCCGAGCAGCACCATCGAGGGCAGCACGTCGATCAGGTAGGAGCCGTCGGCCGGCACCCGGGCGAAGTAGACCAGCCCGGCCACCACCAGCGCGAGCCCGGTCAGCACCAGCCGCCGCGCCCCGAACCGCCCGATCAGCCGGTCGGTGTACCGCAGCGACAGCCCGCCCATCACGACCGTGACCGGAAGGAACGCCAGCCCGATCTGCATCGCGTCGTAGCCGAGCACGTGCTGGCAGTAGAGCACGCCCACGAAGAACATCCCGAACATCCCGGCCGCGCTGAGCAGCTGGGCCAGGTTGGCCTGGGCGAGCGGCGCCGACCGGAAGATCCGCAGCGGCACGAGCGGCGCCGGCGCGGTGGCCTCGCGCACCACGAACGCCACGCCGAGCCCGAGCGCCAGCAGCGCGAGCCACAACGACCCGCCCGGGGTGACCACCGTGTAGACCGTGACCATCAGCGCCCCGGTGATCAGCACCGCCCCCAGGACGTCCGCACCCTGCCGCAGCCCCGGCCCCCGATCGGCCGTGATCAACCTCCGCGCTGCGGCAATGGTGCAGACTCCCACCGGCACGTTCACAAAGAAGATCCAGTGCCAGTTCACGGCCGAGGTGAGCACGCCGCCGAGCAGCAGCCCGATCGCTCCCCCGGCCGAGGCCACGAAGCTGTACACGCCGATCGCGCGGGCCTGCTCGCGCGCGCCGGGGAACAGCGTCACGATCATGCCGAGGATGACCGCCGAGGTCGCCGCCCCGCCGACGCCCTGCAGGAACCGGGCCGCGATCAGCATCTCCCGGCTCTCCGCGAACCCGCACAGGGCGCTCGCGACCGTGAAGATCAGCAAGCCGGCGATGAACACCCCGCGCCGCGACACCAGGTCACCGACCCGGCCGGCCAGAAGCAGCAGGCTTCCGAACGGGATGAGGTACGCGTTGACCACCCACGCCAGCCCCGACTGGGTAAATCCGAGCTCACCCTGGATGGAGGGCAGGGCCACGTTCACGATCGTGACATCCAAGATGATCATCAACATGCCCGCGCAGAGCACCATCAGCGCGATCCACCTGCGATCCGTCGTCTTCGGCACGGCTGCCGACCTCCTTCATTCATTACGATCGCCAGGACAGACCGACCGCTCCGGCGAAATTCATCGCCGGGCCGGCGATGACTTTCGTGCGGGACCGCGGTCGGTATCTACAAGGAGGTGGCGCGGTGGACACCGAGTTCGTCCGGCAGGCGGATCCCTACCGGCGGGAGCTGCTCGCCCACTGTTACCGGATGCTCGGCTCGGTCTACGACGCCGAAGACCTGGTGCAGGAGACGTACGTGCGGGCCTGGCGCTCGTACGACCGCTTCGAAGGTCGTTCGTCGATGCGCACCTGGCTGCACCGGATCGCGACGAACGCCTGCCTGAACGCGCTGGAGTCGCGCAGCCGCCGGCCCTTGCCGATCGGCCTCGGCGCGCCCAGCTCCGACCCGGCCGACGCGCTGATCGAGCAGCGCGAGGTGCCCTGGCTCGAGCCGATGCCCGACGCGATGATCAACGACCCGGCCGCGGTGGTGACCGGCCGGGAGAGCATCCGGCTCGCCGTGGTCGCCGCCATGCAATATCTTCCGGCGCGGCAGCGGGCCGTGCTCATCCTGCGCGACGTCCTGCAGTGGCCGGCCGCCGAGGTCGGCGAGATGCTCGAGATGACCACGGCCTCGGTGAACAGCGCCCTGCAACGGGCCCGCGCCCAGTTGCAGCAGGCCACCGTCACCGCCGACGAGGTGTCCGAGCCGACCGAGGCCGAGCAGCGGGAGCTTCTCGACCGGTTCGTGGCGGCGTTCGAGGCCAAGGACATCCCGGCGCTCGTCACCATCTTCACGAAGGACGCCGTCTGGGAGATGCCGCCCTTCACCGGCTGGTACCAGGGGCCCGAGGACATCGCCCGGCTGGTCGACACCCGCTGCCCGGCCGAGGGCCCCGGCGACATGAAACTGGTTGCCACAAAGGCCAACGGCCAGTTCGCGTTCGGCCTCTACATGCGCGACGGCGACACGTACCGGCCCTTCAACCTGCCCGTCCTGACCCTGACGCCGCAGGGCGTCAGCCACGTCAGCTCCTTCTTCGACCTGCGCCTGTTCGCAACTTTCGGGTTGCCCGAGTCGATTCCGGTGTGACATGGATGTGGCGCTGCGGGCCGGGGTGGCCGTGCTGGAACGGGCGGTCGCCTACTGCCTCGGCAGCGTCACCCTGGTCCGGCCGCCGATGCTGGCGCGGCCGACGCCGTGCGCCTACTGGGACCTGCATGACCTGCTGGAACACCTGATCGACTCGATGGCCGCGCTGGAGGAGGCGGTGACCACCGGCCGGGTGACGCTCGTCCCGCCGACCCGGGCCGGCGATCTTCTGCCGATGGTGCGGGAGGGCGCGGCCCGCCTGCTGGGCGCCTGGACGAATGCCTGCGGCGCTTCCCTCGTACGCGTGGAAGAAGCGCAGCTGAGCACGCCCCTGGTGGCCGGCGCCGGTGCGATCGAGCTCGCCGTGCACGGCTGGGATGTGGCCCGCGCGTGTGGCGCCGACCGGCCCATCCCGGACGGGCTCGCCGACGAGCTGCTCGACCTGGCCGTGATATTGATCCGTCCCGCCGACCGGCCGGGCCGATTCGGGCGGGCGGTGGGGCTGCCGGGGGACGCGCCGCCGGGTGCGAAACTGGTCAGCTTCCTCGGGCGTACGCCCGGACAGGTCCTTCCCGAGGCCGCCAGTTGATGGGTCGTCGGCCGGTGTCTAGCGTGCGGGGATGATCTCGCAACTGGTGGCGGTGACCTTCGATGCGGACGATGCGGCTCGGCTGGCGCGGTTCTGGGGCGGCATGCTGGGGCGGGAGGTCGTCGAGGATTGCGGCGGCGTGCTCCTGACCGGCGAGGATGCCCAACTGGGTCTCCGGTTCGTGCCGGGCCGTGCGCCGAAGGTGGGCCGCAACCGCATGCACCTTCATCTGACCAGCGACAGCCTGGCGGACCAGCAGCGCATTGTGGCGACCGCGCTGGAGCTCGGCGCCGGGCACCTCGACGTCGGGCAGCGGCCGGAAGAGGGGCACATCGTGCTGGCCGACCCGGAGGGAAACGAGTTCTGCGTGATCGAACCCGGCAATGCCTTCCTCGCCGGGTGTGGCCCGCTCGGGGAGCTGGCCTGCGACGGCGCCCGGGAGGTCGGCCTCTTCTGGAGCGCGGCGCTGGGCTGGCCGCTGGTCTGGGACAAGGATCAGGAGACCGCGATCCAGTCACCGCAAGGTGGCACGAAGGTCGCGTGGGGAGGACCGCCGCCGGAGCCGCACGAGGCGCGGGGGCGGCAGCGCTTCGACCTCATCGGCGACGCCGACCGCTTGGTCGCCCTCGGGGCCACGTTTGTCGCCGCCGGGGCCACGAGGCGCGAGGCCGGGCCGGACGGCGGCGTCGTGCTGGCCGATCCCGGCGGCGACGAGTTCTGGGTGAGAGGGTCATCGTGTGCCTGACACCACGGGCGAGTCCGCCGCGCTCGAGGCCCTGCGTGCGCTCGTACGGATCCCCACCGTCAGCCGCCGCCGGGCCGAAGAGGTCGAGCCGGGTGTCTTCGAGCGGTTCCACGCGGAGCTGCGGGCGCGCTTTCCGCTGCTGCATGACCACCTAGAGCTCACCCGGATCCCGTCGGACGGTCTCCTCTTCCACTGGCCCGGGGTGAGCGCACGGCGCCCGGTCGTGCTCATGGCCCACCAGGACGTCGTGCCGGTCGAGCCGGACGACCCTTGGCAGCATGATCCGTTCGGGGCCGAGATCGCCGACGGTCACGTCTGGGGTCGCGGCACCCTCGACGACAAGGGTCCGCTGGTCGCGTTGTGCGCCGCGGTCGAGGGTCTGCTCGCGGACGGCTTCACCCCGGCGTACGACGTCTGGCTCTTCTTCGGTTGCGACGAGGAGGTCAGCGGCAGCTCGGCCGCCACGGCGGTCGAGGAACTGCGGCGCAAGGGCGTCGAGCCGTGGTTCGTGCTCGACGAGGGCGGCGCGGTCGCGTCGGGCGCGGTTCCGGCCGTCGACGTGCCGCTGGCGGTCGTCGGCGTCACCGAGAAAGGCGTCACGAACGTCGAGCTGCGCGTCGAGGGCCGCGGCGGGCACTCCTCGGTGCCCGCCCGGCTGGGGCCGACCGCCCGGCTGGCCAGGGCGGTGACCAGGATCGACGCGATCGCGCACCCGGCACAGGTGCCGGACGCGACGGTCGAGTTCTTCCGCCGGCTCGCCCCGCATGCGCCGGCGGTGGTACGCCCGCTGATGAAGCGTGCCGGGCGACTGCGCCCGCTGCTCGCGAGCGTCCTCGGCCGGCTCGGGCCGGAGGCGTCGTCGATGACCCGGACGACCGCGGTGGCCACCACGCTGTCGGGCTCGCCCGCCCTCAACGTGGTCGCGACGGCCGCGGTGGCCGGGGTCAACATCCGGGTCATGGTCGGCGACAGCGTGGACGACGTCCTGGTGCGGATGCGCCGGGCCGTCGCCGACGATCAAGTGACGTTCGAGGTCGTCGACCGCAACGAGCCGTGCCCGCTCTCGCCGGTCGACGACGACGCCTTCCGGTTGCTGGAGGCGACCGTCGGCGAGGTGTTCCCCGACGCCGTGACGGTTCCCTACATCATGATGGCCGCGACCGACTCCCGGCATTTCGCCGCGATCTGCCCGCGCGTCTACCGTTTCGCACCGCTGCGGATGTCGAAGGATCAACGCGCCGCGATCCACTCGTACGATGAGCGCGTGGGCGTGCGAGACTTTCGCGACGCGGCGACGTGGTACCGGCGTCTGCTCCAGAATCTCGCCTGACCTGCGCGCGCTCGATCCGAAAGGAGCCGGCGATGAGCCGACCCGAGTCGACTGCCGGCCCCGTCGCCCTCGGCACCGGCCCCGCGGGCGCCCGGGTGCCCGGGCTCGTCCGGATCGTCGGATTTCTTGTCTGCGTCGAGATCGCCAGCGGCATCCTGCAGGGCTACTACACCCCGATCTGGAAGGACATCGCCGGCCACCTCGCGATGAGCGACGCCGACGTCAACTGGTTCGAGGCCGCGCAGCTGGTGGTCGCGGCGCTCGCCGTGCCACCGCTGGCCCGGCTCGGCGACATGGTCGGGCACAAGCGCGTGCTCGTCGCCTCGACGGCCGTCACCGCGCTCGGCTCGTGGATCCTGGCGTTCTCGCCGAACTTCGTGACCTTCCTCATCGGCTTCGCGATCCAGGGCGCCTACATCGTGTGGCTGCCGATGGAGATCTCGATCATCCACCGGCGTACGGCCGGGAGCCCCCGCCAGCACGCGCTCACCCGCCAGGCCGCCGCCGTCCTCGTCGGCGCCCTCGAGCTCGCCGTGATCGTCGGCGCGCTGACGAGCGGCGCGCTCGTCGAGTCGACCTCCATGTCGTTCGTCCTCGCGCTGCCCGCGATCGCCGTCACGCTCGTGCTGGTCCTGATCGTCTTCGGCATCGAGCACGTGCCCGGCCATGGCCTGACCGACCTTGATCTGCCCGGCCTGGGCCTGCTGACCCTCACGCTCGGCCTCGTCATGGGTGGGCTCATCGCCATCCGCCTGCAGGGCCCGGCGAGCGCCCTGGCCTGGGGCCTGCTCGTCGCCGGGATCGCCGCGCTCGTCGTGTTCACGCGCTTCGAGGCCGCGCGCGAGCATCCGTTCGTCGACGTGCGCCTGCTCGCGCTGCCCAGGCAGTGGCCAGTGCAACTGACGGCGTTCCTGTTCGGCATATCGGTGCTCGGTGCGCAGATCCCGCTGTCCACGTTCGCGCGGACCGATCCGGACGCCGCCGGGTACGGGCTCGGCGCCGACGCGTCGTTCGTCTCCACGCTCATCGGCATCTACGTGATCAGCCTGGCGATCGGGGCGTTCACGCTGCCCGTGGTCTCCCGGCTGCTGGGCACCCGCACGGCGCACGTCCTGTACTGCCTGCTCGTCGCCGTCGGCTACGGGCTCTTCCTGCCGTTCCACGCCACGACGACGCAGGCGGTGATCAACATGGTGGTCGCCGGGATCGGCTCGGGCGGGCTGGTCGCGGCGCTGCCGGCCGCGGCCGCCGCCGGCGCGCCGCCCGCCGCAACCGGCATGGCGACCGGGATGACGAACGCGACGAAGACCGTCGGCGGCGCGATCGCCTCGTCGATCTTCGCGATCGCGCTGTCCGCCACCGGTTCGCTCGACGACCCGACCGAGGGGCACGCGCCGCTGTCCGGCTACATGGTCGTCTGGTCGGTGTGCGCGGTCGCGGCGATCTTGGCGGCGGTCGGGCTCATGTGGCTGCCGTCCGACCGCGGCGCCGGCGCCCGCGGTGCCGGCGCCCGCGCTGCCGTCGCCGGCCAAGGGTGAGCGGGACGCGTGACGATCGGCGTCGTTCTCCGGGTCGTGTTCGCGGGCCTCGGCGTCGCGTTGGCGTCCGCCGTTCTGCTGGTCACCGTCATCAGCTTGCTCCCCGGTCATTCCTGGGCTCAGGAACGGGCCGGGATTGAGTGGACGAACCAGGGTCCGCGGATCGCGGTCGTCGCGGTTGTCGCGGTGATCCTGGCCTGCGTGGGGGCGCCGACCTGGCGTTCGCGGGTGGTCCTCGCGGCCGTCACCGGGCTCGCCGTGGCCGGCGCGAGCGTGCAGCTGGGGCGGGTGGTGACCGCCGTACACCGGGCCGGCGGCTCGATCGACCTGGTCAGCGTCCTGAGGCAACGGCAGGCCCCGGCGCCCGAGCCGGACGTGTGGGCGGTCTATCGGCACGTCGACGGCCAGGATCTCAGGCTCGCGATCTGGAAGCCGGACGTCCGGAACGCGCGGGTCATCTTCGCGATCCACGGCGGCGGCTGGTTCAGCGGCCAGGCGACCGACGAAGCCCCCGACGCGGCCTGGTGGACCGCCCGCGGCTGGCTGGTCGTGAGCGTCGACTACCGCCTCGCCGACAAGACCCACGCGACCTGGGACAAGGCGCCGGCCGATGTGGCCGACGCGCTCAGGTGGACGACCGCCAACGTCGCCCGGTACGGCGGAGACCCCGGGAACATCATCGTGATGGGCGGCTCGGCGGGCGGCAATCTGGCCATCAACCTCGCGTACTCCACGAACGTGGCCAAGGCCGTGGTGGCATCGGTGCCGGTCGTCGACCCGCAGGACGCCTACGACCACGGCGTGGCGATGTCCGGCTCCGACCCCAAGGAGTTCATCGGCAACTACCTCGGCGGCGCCCCGGCCCGATACCCGGACCGGCTACGGGCGATCTCCTCGGCGACCTATATCGGCCCGGGAGCGCCGCCAACGCTGATCATCGAGCCCGAGGAGGACGGCTTCATCCCCTCGGAGGGGGTGTTCGCCTTCGCGGACCGTGCGAGGAAAGCCGGCGTGGACATGACGATCGTGCGGCTGCCGGTCGTCAACCACTTCTCCGCCTACGCCGACTCCCTCGCGGGCCAGGCCAACCGCACCATCGCGGCCGCGTACCTGGAAAGGCTCTTGAATTAGCCTTGGTGCCACTTCTGGTTGGCGGTGCCGGCGCAGTCCCAGAGCTGCAGCGCGGCCCCGTCGTTGCCGTTCCAGTCCTTGATGTCGACGCACTTGTTGGCCTGCGGGTTCACCAGGTCGCCGGCGCCGGAGAGGACGAACTGCTGAGCCGGGTTGCCGCTGCACCCGACGATCTGGATGACCGCGCCGTTGGCGGTGGAGCCCCAGGCCACGTCCATGCACTTGTTGTTCTGGGTGCGCAGGGTGCCGCCGGTGAAGGTCCAGGCCTGCGCGGGCGTGCCGTTGCAGCCGTACATCTGCAGGTGGACGCCGTCGGAGAAATTGGCGCCGGGCACGTCGATGCACCTGCCGTTCCAGTTGCTGATCACCCGGGTGCCGCCGCCTCCGCCGCCACCGCCGCCGCCGACCTGGTTGACGGCCGCCTGCGCCTCGGCCATGTGGGACTGGTAGGCGCCGTTGTTGTAGGTCGTCCACTGCGTCCAGCCGCCGTTGGCCCAGATGGTGTGGGTGGCCTGGGCGTTGCACGTCGGGTCGAAGGCGCAGCCGTCGGACACCTCGCCGTGCCAGTACGAGTTGATCTGCCACAGGCCGCGGTCGACGCTGCAATCGGTGTTGATCAGCCGGGCGTGGGTCCAGCCGGCGCTCTCCGCCTCGGCGACGGCGACCGAGATGACCCAGTCGTTGCCGCCGAAGCCGGCCTGCTGGGCGAGCTGGGCGACCTGGACCGCCGAGTAGTGGTCGCCCTCCAGGAAGCTCTGCTGCGTGCACACGGCGAGGGTGCTCACGGTCTCGCCGCCGGGTTTGACGGTGCCGGCGTTCGCTGCAGTGCTCTGAGCGAGGACGACCGTGGCGAACAGAGCGATGACGACGGCGACACGGCGAAGGACAGGCACGGCGACCACCCCAAACTGTTAACAAAGTTCGTAATGGCCGCACGCTAGGCCTCTCCATCGGCCCCTGTCAATGTCCTAAGAGGCAGCCGTCAGGGGCATGTGTCGTCCGGAGAGAGGCACGCGTCGGGAAGGAGGAACCAGCGCAGCTTCTCGAACGCCGGCGGCAGGTCCAGCCGCACCCCGTCGGTGGGTTCCGGCCGGGACGTCATGATCTCTCGGGCCTCGTCCAGGTAGCCGGCCAGCGCGTCCTCGCCGACGGTCGCCGAGGGCGCCGGCGGCATGCGCACCGATCCGTCGGCGCCCAGAACCAGGTCGGCAAGGCGCACGGTGGGACGGACCTGGCCGACGTGGGTCCACAGGCCGGTTCGCGGGGAGAAGCGGTACTCCGGCAGCATCCGGGCCCCGTACGAGGCGATCAGCGCCACCGCCGAGATCAGGTAGTCGGCGACCGTCCCGGTGATGAAGTAGTTGAAGTTCAGGCGCGACCAGCCCGGCTTGATGCCCTCCCAGCCGTCGACGATCTCGCCGCGGAACTCGCGGGAGTGTGCCTCGTCGATGCCCAGCAGGCGGTGGCCGTACGGGCCGGCGCACGAGCACCCGCTGCGCGCCTGGATGCCGAACAGGTCGTTCAGCAGGGCGGCCACGAAGTTGTGGTGCAGGTACTTCTCCCCCGCCCGCACCTGGAACGACACGATCGACAACCGGTCCGCGTCCAGGTCGCCGAGGATCTCGATCTGCGGCGTGGCGGCCCACCGCTCGCGGGCGCGCTGCCACAACTCGTGCTCGCGTTCCTCGATCCGGGCCGCGCCGACGGCGTCCTTGACCGCGAAGACCAGGCCGGCCCGGATCGACTCGACGATCGCCGGCGTCCCGCCCTCCTCCCGCGCCACCGGATCGGTGAGATAGCGGTGGCCGGTCGGATCGACGTACGCCACCGTGCCGCCGCCGGGGATCACCGGCACCCGGTTGGTCAGCAGCTTGCGGTCGACGACGAGGACGCCCGGCGTCTGCGGCCCGCCCGCGAACTTGTGCGGCGACAGGAAGACGGCGTCCTTGTCGGCCATGGTGATCGGCACGTACGGCCCGGCCGCCGCGTAGTCCCACACCGACAACGCTCCGTGCGCCCGCAGCATGCGCGACACCGCCGCCGTGTCGGTCAGGATCCCGGTCACGTTCGACGCCGCCGAAAAACTGCCAATTCTCACCGGACGCGCGGCATAAGCCTGCAAGGCCGCGGAAAGCGCATTGATGTCGACGTGCCCGGTATGGTCCGAGTCGATCTCGACCACGTCGGCGATCGACTCCCGCCACGGCAGCTCGTTCGAATGGTGCTCGTACGGCCCGACGAAGATTACCGGGCGGTCGGACGCCGGAATGTGCGCGCTCAACGCGTACGCGTCATCGAGTTTCTCCGGAATGCGCAGCCCGAGAATGCCGACCAGCTTGGCCACCGCCGAGGTCGCCCCCGAACCGCAGAAGATGACCACGTGGTCCGGCCCCGCCCCGACGCTGCGATGAATGATCTGCCGGGCCTCCTCACGCAGCGCCATTGTCTGCGCCCCGGTCGCCGACGCCTCGGTGTGCGTGTTCGCATATCGCGCCAGCACCTGCTCGCGAATGAAGTCCTCGATGAAGTCGAGCGCCTGCCCCGACGCCGTGTAATCGGCATAGGTGATGCGCCGCGCCCCGAACGGCCCGTCCAGCGCCTGCCCCTGCCCGATCAGCCCGTCCCGGATCCGTCCCAGCATGCCCTCGTCATTCACCCCCCGATTGAACGTTGCCCGGGCACCACCCGACAAGCCGATCGGTCGGTGCAATTCGGTAACTGGCCGTCGCGGGTTCCGCTCCTTTTTCCGGTACGGTGCACCGCCCGCCGCCCAACCGCAGCAACGACCTCCCGCGAAGCGAGCGCATCCTCGCCAACGCCGCCGCACACCGCCCAAATCCGAAATGTCAGGCCGCGCCCCCCTACTACTCGGGGGTGCCGTGGGTGAGTTGTCCCGCCGGCTGCCCCTATCGATGTTGCTGCACCGTCGCGCTCCCGGTGATCAGGGCAATCAGGGTCGCCGAGCCGCTCAGCGCGACCATCACGCCGACGACCCTCTCGACAACGGTCTGCCTGGCCACCCGGCGATCCATCGCCTCGGGCGTCTAGCACTCCAGCCTGGGATCGTGAGGTAGAAGGCGGTCGATGGTTGGTGGGATCGACTCCCGGGACATACTCATTGCGAGTGACGGGTTGCTGGTTGCGGCGGCGGTAGTGGCTGCCCCGGGCGCGGGCTTGGTGTAGGCGGCGCCAGTGTGGCCGGGTCCGCACACTTTGCCAACCCGGCGGGCTGTGTCCCAGTCTTCCTGGTCGGTCGGACAGCGCGGCTCAGCTGGCGGTGTGGCTTTCCCCAATTTGGGCGACAAAGGTCTTCACGGCGGGGAAGGCGAGGTCCGGGCGGTCGCGGAAGATGGTGTGACGCGCCCCGGGAAGTCGCACGACGCGGGTGGTGTCGGCCGGTAGCTGGCTGGCGAGTTCCTCGACCACGGGCAGCGGGCAGACCGGGTCGTCCTCGCCGGCGAGGATCAGGACGGGACACCGCACGGCGCCGAGCAGGCTCCAGGGATCGAAGCTTAAGACCTCGTGGCTGTCGTAGTGCGCGGCGACGTCCGGGTTCCTGATCATCCTGGCCAGGAACCGGCGGGACTCCTCCGCCCAGCCCGGCGTGGCGCTGTAGAGCGGGTAGCAGACGCGGATGAACTCAGCCTGGAGATCCTCGGCGTCCGCGGCGGATCCATCCCGGCGGTAGGCGCGGACCCGCTCGATGATGGTGGCCGCTTCGGGGCCGCCCACGCGGCCGAACGCCTCAATGCCACGCGGATCGTCCCAGTGGCCACCAGTCGTGTTGGCCAGGATGACGGCGCCAGGGTGATCGGGGAACAGCGCCGCGTAGGTGAGCGCGACGTCGCCGCCGAAGCTGCTGCCGAGGACGACCGGCCTGCACAGCCCGAGCGCGTCGCACAGCCGCCGCAGGTCATCGGCCCAGGTCCGCATGTTCCAGGACTCGGCGCTGCTGCGGTCGCTGCGGCCGTGGCCGCGCAGGTCGAAGTACAGGACCTGGAAATCAGCGGCCAACGGCTCCAGCGCGGACTTCACTGTCATGTGGTCCAGGCCGGGGCCGCCGTGGACGGCCACCAGGACCGGGCGCTCCACCGTCGTGTCCCCCTGCGGGATGACCGACGGGCCGGAGACATCGAACCACAGGGACACATCGCCAAGGCTGATGCGCACGCGACCTCCAAGACGACTGCGGCGGGACTCGGGTTGTTTGGCCTGATCTGATCGTTGGCGGTCTGGATGGTAACGGCGCATCCGCTGCCGTCAGGGTGCTCGCTGGCGCGATGGCGTAGACGTCGTCGAGTTGGCCTTCGGCGGCGTGGCGCAGGATTCGGGGTGCGATCCTACTGGCGCCGCCGATGCTGCTCGTCCCGTGCGGGCCGCGGATATCCATGTACTCGGGTGTGCCTTCCCAGTGGAACGCGACCGCCACGTGATCATCAGTGACTTGTGGAGACAACTGAAGATCGTGTAGCGGACGCTGGGCACAGCGTAGCCGCCGAGGAGTGGTTGGCCGAGTTCGACTGCGCGTTCGCCCGGATCGCGGGCAGGTTCAGGCGGAGCGCCGGCAACGGGGCCAAGGGACCACGAGACTACGACTGGGCCTGGATAGCCCTCACGCCGCCGGCCGATGAGCGCGTCGGCCACCACTGGCTGCTGGTACGCCGCCGCATCAGCGACGGCGAGCTGGCGTTCTACCGCGCTCACGCGCCCCGCCCCGTGCCGCTGGCCCTGCTCGTGCACGTGGCCGGGTCCAGGTGGAAGGTGGAAGACGGCTTTGCTGGCGGTAAGGAGCTGGCCGCCCTGGACGAGCACCAGGTCCGCAGCTGGACCTCCTGGCACCGGTGGACCATCCTGGCCCTGCTCGCCCATGCCTTCCTGTCCGTCCTGGCCAGCCAGGCCGCCGCCGGCCACCCCGGTGATACGCAGCTGATCCCGCTGACCCGCCACGAGATCCGCCGCCTGTTCACCGGCCTGTCCCGGCAGGTGGCCGCGGGTTACGCCCTTCACCTCGCCGGACAGAAGAGCGGCGCACCGCGGATGCTGCTGATCGGCGCCGCCGTGCTGACCGTGGTGCTGTCGTGGGCCGTGATCAACACCGTCTACACCCTGCGCTAC
>Ga0081540_1002546_pt1 | contig 14792 bp, 15 predicted proteins | sample TabmetS2T1R1_FD_71024 | JGI IMG/M metagenome (GOLD analysis project Ga0081540, IMG submission 71024) | Tabebuia heterophylla rhizosphere microbial communities from the University of Puerto Rico - S2T1R1 | ecosystem: Host-associated > Plants > Roots > Rhizosphere ... | reverse complement strand
GCCGGGCGGTGTCCGTGTTCCTTCCCGCCCCCCGGGCGGGCACGAGCGCGATGGCGCACATCCTCGGCCCCCCCGCTCGCCTTCCGGCCCCCAGCCGGGTCGACGGCGAGCCGCTGCTCGCCGGCCGCATCTAGGTCGCTCCTCCCGGCCACCACCTCGAGATCGAGCCGGGACACGCCGCGCGAGGACGCCTCCGGCACCCGGTTCACGTGCCCCGAGTGCGGCGGCGTCCTCTTCGAGCAGGACGAAAGCGGCCTGCTGCGGTTCCGCTGCAGCGTCGGCCACGCGTTCTCCAATCACGCTCAAGCGACGACGACGATGCGCCGAATACTGGGCTGGAGCACCGTTCCCGTGCCTGCACTTCCCCCCGCCCCCCGCACAGCCATCGCGCTCTACGTGGCGTTCGTGGTCGTGCTCGCGGCGCTGATCCCCGTCTCGGGGCCGGTACGGATCGGCGAGGTCCTCGCGGGGATGGCATTGCAGTCCACCGCGATCCTCGTCCTCGTTCTCGACCGCCACATCCGCGGCCACCGGGCCATCGTCGTCGCCGGCATCGCGGTGTACCTCGCCTCGGTCGCCCTGCTGCGCGACGGCGCGGTGGCCGGCGGCTTCGGCGTGCTCGTGCTGCTGCCGGTCATCTGGGCCGCCCTGCGCGGCCGCCAGCTCGAGATGGGCTTCGCGATCGCCGGCGGCGCGCTGGTCTTCGCGGTCCCGCAGATCGTCGTCGGCGCTCCCGAGTACCCGTCGACCGGCTGGCGCGTGGCCATCCTCACCACGATGGTCGGCGTGGTCATCGGCGTCTCCGTGCTGCGCCTCGTCGAGCGTCTGCGGACGCACAGCACCCACTCGGCGACGATCCTCGGCGCGATGGGCGAGGGCTTCGCCCTGACCCGCGACGGCGAGATCGTGGCGGTCAACCCGGCGCTGTGCGACATGCTCGGCATGACCGAACCGCAGCTCGTCGGCACGTGCCCGCCCTATCCCTTCTGGCCGCCCGAGCTGCGCGACGAGATCGAGCAGACCCGCCGCGAGGTGGTGGCGGCCGGCGGAAGCGAGTTCGAGATCACCCTCATGCGCTCGGACGGGTCGCGCTTCCCCGCCTCGATCACCGCCGCCCGCGCGCAGCTGGGCGACGGCAGCAGCGCGTTCGTCAACACCATCCGCGACGCCACCCAGCGCCGCGCCCACGAGGACGGCATGCGGCGCCGGGCCGACGAGCTCAGCGCGATCGCGTCGGTGACCCGCGCGGTCAGCCACACCGATCCCGACGACGCACGCCGCACCATCTGCGACGTCGCGGTCGGCGTCACCGGGGCAGCGCGCGCGGGACTCTGGGAGGCCGACGGCGACGGGATCCTGCACAACACCTGGAACGTGGGCTCCATGCGCAGCCCGCTCCCGGTGGGCCACGACCAGCCCGAGAACGGCTCGCGCCTGGCCATGGCCACCGGACGCCCGTTCTTCGTCGACAACGCCGACGGCAGCCCGCACGTCGATCAGCGGATCCTGGCCGCCCTCAGCGGTGCGGGGGCCGACGCTTCGATGGCCTTTCGCCCGATCAAGGACGCAGACGGCGTGCGCGGCGTGCTCGTCCTCGCCTGGACGCCTGCGATCGCCGAGGTCCCCCCGCAGGTCGAGCCGCTGCTGGACGTCCTGTGCCAGGAGGCCGCAGCGGCGATGCAGCGCGCGGATCTGCTGCAGCGGCTCGCCGAGCTGTCGCGCACCGACGAGCTCACCGGGCTGCCCAACCGCCGGGCATGGGAGGAGCTGCTGGATCGCGAGATGCGCGTCGCCCGGCGCACCGGCCTGCCGCTCTCGGTCGTGATGGTCGACCTCGACCACTTCAAGGCATACAACGACCATCACGGCCACCAGGGCGGCGACCGGCTGCTGTGGCTTGCCGGGCACCTGTGGCGCGAGAACCTGCGCGACACCGACGTGCTCGCACGCTGGGGCGGCGAGGAGTTCGGGCTGCTGCTGCCCGCCTGCGACGCCACGAGCGCCCACCAGCTGCTCGGGCGCCTGCACGAGCTGCCGCTCGACGGCGTGACCTTCTCGGCCGGGATCGCCGAGTGGGATCGCGCCAGCTCCGACGAGTCGCTGATCGGCGCGGCCGACGCCGCGCTCTACGCGGCCAAGCGCGCGGGACGCAACCGCACGCTGATCGCGCCGGCGCTGAGCGCCGCCTGAGCTCGCCTCGTGGCGGGCAAGATACCCGCCATGCGCGTGATCGCCCTGGAGGAGCACTTCTGGACGCCCGCGGTCGCCGAGGCCATCGGCGCACTGCGCAACCCCGACGCCGGGCCCGACTCCGAGCTGGGGGCCAACCTCGCCGATCTCGGCGAGCGCCGGCTGGCGGCGATGGACGCGTCGGGCGTCGACCTGCAGGTCATCAGCCACACCACGCCCGGCGTGCAGCACCTCGACGGCGCCACGGCGGTCCCGCTCGCCCGCGAGGCCAACGACGTCCTCGCCGCTGCCGTGCACAAGCACTCCAGCCGCTTCGCCGGACTGGCCACGCTGCCGACCTCCGACCCGGCGGCGGCTGCCGACGAGCTCTCGCGGTCGGTGCAGGACCTCGGGCTGCTGGGCGCGATGGTCAACGGTCACACGAGCGGGCGCTTCCTCGACGACCCGGCCTTCGGCGTGCTGCTCGAGCGCTTCGAGCGCCTCGACGTGCCGCTCTACCTGCATCCCACCGAGCCCGTGCCCGCAGTCCGCGAGGCCTACTACGAGGGCTTCGCGCCGGCGGTCTCCTGGTTCCTCAGCGCCGCCGCGTGGGGCTGGCACTCCGAGACCGCGCTGCACGTGCTGCGCATGGTCCTCGGCGGCGTCTTCGACCGCCACCCGCGGCTGCGGATGATCATCGGCCACATGGGCGAGATGCTTCCGTTCATGCTCCAGCGCGTCGACGACAACCTGCCGCCGCGGGTGACCGGCCTGCAGCGCATGCCCTCCGCGTACGTCCTCGACCATGTCGTCATCACCACCAGCGGCCTCTTCAGCGTCCCGCCGCTGCGGTGCGCGCTGGACGTCTTCGGCATCGAGCGCGTCCTCTTCTCGATCGACTGGCCCTACGCGCCCAACGAGGAGGGGCGCCGGCTGCTCGAGGAGGCGCCCCTGACCGGCGAGGACCTCGAGGCCTTCGCGCACGGCAACGCCGAGCGGGTGCTGGGGATCTAGGAGTCGCCCGCGCCGCGCCCCGCCGTCCCATGTGCGACGCTCAGACCGCTTGCCCGATTCCGCACAACGCGCCGACCTCACCGTCCTCCTGCGCACCGAGCACGCGGTCGCCAGCGTCCTCGGCTCGGCGGCCACCGAGCTCGACGCGCGCCCGCGCCTGCTCGAGGAGATCGGCGAGGCGCTGGGGTGGCACGTCGGCGCCTACTGGGTGCCGGACGACGAGGCCGGGCGCACGGTCCTGCGCTGCGTGGCGGCCTGGCACGCGCGATCGCTGCCCGCCGACGAGTTCGTCCGCGCGAGCCTCGAGGCGACCTACGACCCGCCGGACATCCTCCCCGGCCGCGTGTGGCTGAGCGGCGAGCCCGCCTGGGTGGCCGACGTGCGCGCGCGCTTCCACCTCGCCCGCGCCGCCGCGGCCGCGCGCACCGGCCTGCGCTCGGCCTTCGGCGTGCCGATCCGCGGCCGCGACGCCGCCCTGGGCGCGATGGAGTTCTTCAGCACCGACGTGCACGCCACCGACGACGACCTGCTGGCCACGATGACCAGCCTCGGCAGCCAGATCGGGCAGTTCGTCGAGCGCTGCCGCGCGCTCGAGGCGCTGCGGGTCAGCGACGCGCGCAAGAGCGCGATCCTCAACGCCGCCTTCGACTGCATCATCACGATGGACGCCGAAGGCCGGATCGTGGAGGTCAACGAGGCGACCGAGTCGACCTTCGGCTACACGGCCGATCAGATGGTGGGCAGCGACCTGGCCGAGCTCATGATCCCGCCGGGCAAGATGCGCGACGCGCACCGCCGCGGCCTGAAGCGCTACGTGGAGACCGGCACGTCGCGCATGGTCGGCCATCCGGTCGAGCTCGACGCGATGCGCGCCGACGGCTCGACCTTCCCCATCGAGCTCGCCGTCACCCGCCCGGAGCTCCCCGGCGCGCCGCTGTTCTGCGGCTACCTGCGCGACGTCACCGAGCGCAGGGAGGCCGAGCGCTCGCTGCAGACGCTGGCCGACGAGCAGGCCGCGCTGCGCCGCGTGGCGACAGCGGTGGCCGCCGAGCTCGAGCCCGCGCAGCTCTTCGCGCTCATCACCGAGGAGATCGGCCGCCTGCTCGAGGTCGGCTCCTCCTACGTGCTGCGCTACGACGACGCCAGCAAGACCGCCGAGGTCATCGGCGCGTGGGCCGACGACGGCGTCGACCGCATGCCGAACGGGACCACCGTCCCGCTCGACGGGGACACCGTCGTGCCGACCGTGTGGCGCACCGGCCGCCCGGCGCGGGTGGCCAGCTTCGAGGGCATGAAGGGCGAGCTGGCGGCAACGCTGCGGGCCCGCGGGCTGTACGGCTCGCTCGGCGCACCGGTCACCGTCGCCGGGCGCACGTGGGGCGCGATGGTGCTCTCGCAGACCACGCCCGAGCCCCTGGCGCCGGGCACCGAGGAGCGCCTGGTCAACTTCGCCGAGCTCGCGGGGCAGGCGATCGCCAACGCCGCCGCGCGCACCGAGCTCGCCGCCTCGCGCGCACGGATCGTCGAGGCCGGCGACGCCGAGCGCCGGCGATTGGAGCGCAACCTGCACGACGGCGCGCAGCAGCGCCTGGTGGCGACCTCGCTGAGCGTGCGCCTGGCCGCCGCCCGCGCCAAGGGCGACCCGCAGCTGCGCGACATGCTCGGCCGCGCCGGCGACGAGCTGTCGCTCGCGCTCGAGGAGCTGCGCGAGCTGGCCCGCGGCCTGCACCCGGCGATCCTCTCGGACCTCGGGCTCGGCCCCGCGCTCGAGACGCTGGCCGAGCGCGCGCCGGTCCCGGTGCTGGTCGACGTCGCGCTCGACGGCGGGCGGCTTCCCGAGCCGGTGGAGGCGGCCGCCTACTACGTCGTCGCCGAGGCGCTGACCAACGTCGCCAAGTACGCGCGGGCCTCCGAGGCGCGCGTGCAGGTCGGCCGGACCGACGGCCGCGCGTTCGTCGAGGTCGCCGACGACGGCGTCGGCGGCGCCGACGAGAGCTGCGGGTCGGGGCTGCGCGGCCTCGCCGACCGCGTCGAGGCGCTCGGCGGGCGCCTCACGGTCGTCAGCCCCGCGGGCTCTGGCACGCGGCTGCGCGCCGAGCTGCCCGCCGGATGAGAGCGGCTACGCCGGCTCGGGGATCAGGCCGTCGCCGGTGAACTCCTCGCCCGCCTCGAAGAAGCTGAGGTCGGCGGGCGGGAGGATCACGTCGGAGGCCGCGAGGTCGTCGTCGCCGACCGGCGCGCCCTGCTTGCGCACGACGTCCAGCAGCTCCTCGAAGGCCTCGTGGAAGGCGTCCTCGTCGCCTGCCTCGACGGCGGCGACCGCCGCGTCGTCGAGCTCGTTGAGGCGGGTGTGGAGTGCGTCGTCCAGCCGGTACTGGCCCTCGTTGGAGATGCGGACGATCACGCGCCCTGCCCTTCCTCGAGCTGCTTGGACTCGCCGCCGCCGCTCGAGCCGCTGCCGAGCTCGGCCTTCATCTTGGCCAGCTCGTCGTCGACCTGGCTCTGGCTGGAGAGCTCCGCCAGCTGGCGGTCGATGTCGTCCTGCCCGCTGCCCAGCTGGGTGAGGTCGTCGAAGGTGCCGGCCGCCTCGAGCTCGGCGACCGCGTCGGCGCGGGCGCGCATCTGCTCGGTCTTGTCGGCGGCGCGCTGCATCGCCAGGCCGACGTCGGCCATCTCCTCGCCGACGCCCGTGGCCGCCTCGGAGATCCGCACCTGGGCCTCGGCGGCCGAGTACTGCGCCTTCATGACCTCCTTCTTGGTGCGGAAGGCCTCGATCTTGCCGCGCAGCTTGGCCTCGGAGTCGGTGAGCTTCTCCTGCTGGGCCTCGAGCTCGGTCACCTGCTGATCGAGCGACTGCAGCTCGTTCTGCGCCACGTTCTTGCGCTCCAGGGCGACGCGCGCGAGATCCTCGTTGCCGGACGAGAGCGCCTGGCGCGCCTGCGTGTCGAGCTTGACGACCGACTGCTCGAGCTTCTGGGACTGCATCTGAAGGCGCTTCTTCGCGGTGACCACGTCCGCGATGCCCTTCTTGACGTTCTGCAGCGACTCGAGCTGCTTCTGGTAGCTGTAGTCGAGCGTCTCGCCCGGGTCCTCGGCCCGGTCGAGCAGCCGCGAGATCTTGGCCTTGATGACGGTCGACATCCGTCCGCCCATGCCCGGCATGTGGACTCCTCGAATCGCTGGATCAGTTTCGGTTCGATTAGCGTAGTGCAGCGTGGAAGAGCGCACCGTCGCCGACTCGCGCAGCGTGCTCGTGCACTGGATGGGCCCGACGGACGCCAACTCGGCGGGCTTCGTGCACGGCGGCGTGGTCATGAAGCTCTGCGACGAGGTCGCCGGGTTGGCCGCGGTGCGTCACAGCCACCGCCGGGTCGTCACGGCCGCCGCGGACCGCATGACCTTCCTGCTGCCCATCCACGTCGGCGAGCTGGTCACCCTGAACGCATCGGTCAACGCGGCCTGGCACACCTCGATGGAGGTCGGCGTCCGCGTCGAGGCCGAGAACCCGCGCACCAGCGAGATGCGCCATACGAACACCGCCTACTTCACGATGGTCGCCGTCGACGACGAGGGCAACCCGGTCGCGGTCCCCGCGCTGCTGGCGACCACGCCCGACGAGCGACGCCGGGAGGGCGAGGCGCAGGTGCGGCGCGAGAACCGGCTGGCCGAGCGCGAGCAGCTCCGCGAGCGCCGCAGGGTCGAGGTCTGATGCAAGCGCGCGAGGAGTTCCTGGTCATGGCCTTCGAAGTCGCGCTGCAGGGCGTCGAGTCCGGCGAAGGCGGCCCTTTCGGCGCCGTCGTCGTGCGCGACGACGAGGTCCTCGCGAGCGCGCACAACCAGGTGGTAGGGACCAACGACCCGACCGCCCACGCCGAGATCGGCGCGATCCGCGCGGCCTGCGCCACGCTTGGCTCCTTCCAGCTCGACGGCTGCGACCTCTATGCCAGCTGCGAGCCGTGCCCGATGTGCCTGGGCGCGATCTACTGGGCGCGCCCGCGGGCGGTGTTCTACTCCGCCACGCGCCAGGACGCCGCGCAGGCCGGCTTCGACGACGCCTACGTCTACGAGGAGATCGCGCTGCCGCCCGAGGCGCGCACGCTGCCGATGCAGCGCGTCGAGCATCCCGAGGCCGGCGCGCCGTTCGCCGCCTGGGCGGCGAAGCCCGATCGCGTGGAGTACTAGCGATGGCCTACGTCCACGGCTACGACGAGCGCGCCAACGAGCGGCTCGACGACCAGGCGCGGGCGCTGCTGGACCTCCTGCACGCCGACACCGCCTACCCCGCCGGGAGCCTCGTGCTCGAGGCCGGCTGCGGGGTCGGGGCGCAGACGGTCACGCTGGCGCAGCGCAGCCCGCAGGCGCGGTTCGTCTCGATCGACGTCGAGCCCGAGTCGGTGGCCGCCGCCGCGCGCCGGGTCCAGGCGGCGGGGGTGTCGAACGTCGAGCTGCGCCGGGCCGACATCTTCGACCTGCCCTTCGAGGCGGCGTCGTTCGACCACGTTTTCGTCTGCTTCGTGCTCGAGCACCTCGCGCAGCCGGTCGCCGCGCTGGAGATCCTCAGGGAGCTGGTGCGGCCCGGCGGCACGATCACCGTCATCGAGGGCGATCACGGCTCGACCTACTTCCACCCCGACAGCGCCGCCGCCCACGAGGCGATCCAGTGCCAGGTCGAGCTCCAGCGAGCCGCCGGCGGCGACTCGAACATCGGCCGCCAGGTCTACCCGCTGCTCGTCGCCGCCGGCCTCGACGCGGTCCGCGTGCGCCCGCTCGTCGTCTACGTCGACGCCAGCCGCCCCGAGCTCGTCGACGCGTTCACGCGCAAGACGTTCACCGCGATGATCGAGGGCGTCCGCGACGATGCGATCGTCGCCGGCCTCATCGCCCCCGAGCGCTTCGACGAGGGCATCCGCGACCTCTACCGCACCGCCGAGGCCGACGGCGTCTTCAGCTACACGTTCTTCAAGGGCGTCGGGCGACGGGCGTAGCCATCAGACCGGCGCGGTCCGCGCCCCCACCGCGTAGCCGACCACGTTGATCGCCATGTGGATCGCCGAGACCGCAGCGAAGGCGATCGCCGCCAGCCACACCGGCATCACCCAGATCGGCAGCAGCGCCACCCAGATGCCGAGCACGAGGTCGCCCTGGTCCAGCACCGCCAGCGCGACGCCGCCGCGGCCGTGGCGGCGCTGCCCGGGCGCGACGTCCAGCTGGCGCTTGAGGAACGAGTTGGGCAGCTCGCCGCCCACCGTCCCCAGGCCGATGAGCAGTCCGACGAGCAGCGGCGAGGACCTGCTGACCTCCTCCGGGATCTGCTCGCGCCACCAGCCCCATTGCCAGAGCAGCAGCGTCGCGAGGACGACGCCAACCGTCATGCACAGCGCCCCGCGCCAGGTCTTGTTGTCGCCGAACACCCGCCGGCCGCGGAAGGTCGCGCCGCCGTCGAGCGGGCGCTTGAGCGGGCGCAGCAGGTCCCACGTGAGGACCGGCGCGTGGAGCGCGGGCGCGCCGAGAACCGCGAGGAACAGCCACAGGGCGTTCATGGCGCGCAGCAGGGTATGCGATGAGTCCCGCGGATCCCTACCGTCCAGAGACCATGCACGCCGATCTGAGCGACCGCTTCCGCCACGTCATCGACGCCAACCTCTACATGACGATCGCCAGCGCAGACGAGGTCGGCAGCCCGTGGGCCTCGCCCGTCTACTTCGCCCACGCCGACTACCGCGAGTTCATCTGGGTCTCCAAGCCCGGCGCGCGCCACTCGCAGAACATCGCCGTGCGCCCGTACGTGGGGATCGCCGTCTACGACTCGCACGCGCCGATCGGGACGGGCGGCGGCGTGTACGTCGAGGCCACCGCGGAGCAGCTGCTGGGCGAGGACCGGCTGCCGGCGCTCGAGGTGTTCTCGGCGCGCTCGGTCGCGCATGGCGGCGAGCCGTTCGGCCTGCCGGACGTCGAGCCGCCGTCGGCGCTTCAGGTCTACCGCGCGACGGCGGGCCAGCACTGGGTGCTCGACGAGCGCGACCTGCGGATCCCGGTGACCGTCTAGAGCCCGGCGGGGTGGCGCGCCCTGTACCCCCGCGTCGAGCGCAGGTTCGGGCGCCAGCGCGGGCCGGAGAGCCCGCTGGGGTCGCCGGCGGCGCTCGTGTCCAAGCGCAGCCCGGCGATGACGACGAAGGCATGGCTGGGGTTCGTGTAGATCGTGATCCACGTCCCCTTGCCGGCCTGGCCGAAGCGCAGGAAGCTCGACGAGTCGCGCGGCCGCGACAGCAGCGACGCGCCGTGGAGGGCGAACGACACAGTGCCCGAGCAGTCGTAGGCCTTGTCGGTGAACTTCAGGTTGTGCCCGCCGCCGAGGCGATACGGCATGCCGACGATCGCGTTGGCGGCCCAGATCGCCTGCTTGACCTCGTCCGGCGCGCCCTCAGGCGCGTAGGCGACGCCGTTGGTGAGCTGGGCGACGAGGCCCGGGACCGTCGGCTGGAAGACGATGCCGTAGGCGGCGCCTCCGGTCGACGGAGCGGGCGCGGGGGTGGGAGTGGGCGCGGGCGTGGGCGTCGCGGGCGGAGCAGGGGTCTGGGCGCCGGCCGGGGATGCCACCACGGCCACGAGCAACACGACCACCGCCAGGGCGATGCCCCGCAAAGTCCACTCCTCCTCTTTCGTCGGCCTGCGGGGTTAGCTGACGGGCTGGCGCTGAAAGAGCCTGCGCCTCCCATGGCCCTCACCATGGGATTCGCCCCAACTTCTGGGTCCCCCGTTCCCCGGTCCATAGCGGGGATTCGGCGTTGATCGGCGGGACCCTACAACACGGAGACGCGGAATGCTCGGAAGTCGAACAACCCGCGCAGCCGTCGCCACGCTCTCGTACCGTTGTGGCCGATGCGCCGCGCCGCTTTCGCTTCTGCATGCCTGCTCGCCGCGGTCGCCGCGGGCTGCGGCGGCAACAAGCAGGCCAAGCAGCAGGGCCTCGACGTCCCCGCCGGCCCGGCCCAGACGGTGCAGAGCAGCAGCGAGGAGGGCGTGTCGAACCAGCTCGGCATGCCCTACATCGCCACGAAGAACACGACGCGCGTCGCCGGCGCCGACCCGATCGCCGACGCGGCCGGCGCCTCCCGCGCGGTCTTCCCGTCGACGAGCGCCGACACGCGGCCCAACGCGGTGGCGCTCATCGACGCGCGCGACTGGCGTGCGGGGATCGCCGGCGCCGTCCTGGCCTCGACCCCGATGCGCGCGGCCATCCTGCTCTCCGACGGACTCAAGCTGCCCGCGGCCAGCGAGGAGGCGCTCAGGGCGCTCCAGCCGACGGGAGCCAAGAGCCCGGGCGGCGCGCAGCTCGTGCGTGTCGGTGACGTCGCACGGCCGCCGGGTCTGCGCACCGCCGAGATCGCCGGGCGCGACCCCTTCGCGCTGGCCCGGGCGATCGACGCCTTCCAGAGCGCTGCCCGCGGCACCCCGAGCTCGCGCGTCGTCGTCGTCTCGGCCGACGAGCCGGCCTATGCGATGCCCGCCGCGGCATGGGCGGCGAAGGCGGGCGACTCGGTGCTCTTCGTCAGCCGCGACTCGGTGCCGGCCGAGACCCGGGCGGCACTCAAGGCCCACGACCAGCCCCACATCTACGTGCTGGGCCCGCCGTCGGCGGTCAGCGACACGACGCTCGACGACCTCAAGCGCCTGGGCACGGTCAAGCGCATCGGGTCCGAGGACCCGATCGACAACGCGATCGACTTCGCCCGATACACGGACCCGAGCTTCGGCTGGGGCGTCGTCGACCCGGGCCACGGCCTGGTCTTCGCGCGCAGCGACCGGCCGCTGGACGCCGCGGCGGCAGCGCCGCTGTCGGTGAGCGGGTCGTACGGGCCGCTGCTCGTCCTCACGTCGGCGACATCGCTCGACGCGGCGATGAGCCAGTACCTCCTCGACATCCAGCCCGGCTACACCAGGGATCCGGTCCGCGGCGTCTACAATCACGGCTGGTTGATCGGGGACGACCGCGCCATCTCCGTGGCGACCCAGGCCCGGATCGACTCCCTCCTGGAGATCAAGAAGGCCCAGACCACAAGCCCGTGAGCGAAGCCGAGAGCCCGATCCGCCAGTCCCCCGGCCATGAGGTCAGCGTCGAGGACGTGCGCCAGCTGATGGGCGCCTCGACGCCGCACTTCGCGCTGCAGCTCCGCGGCCGGATCGCGCGGCTCATCAGCGGGCTGCCGGCCGGCCACCCGGCGCGGATCGAGGGCGAGCGCGAGATCGCGCGCCTGGAGCGCCTGGGCTTCGGGGGCGAGTTCCGCGGCATGCATCACGAGGACGGCATCCCGCCGCTGCCCTCCCTCGACGACCCCGCCGCGCTGTCGCCCAGCGACGACGCCGCCTGAAACCGGCCACCGCTGCCATCATGCGCGCCCGTGACGACGGGCAGCGACGACATCTATCGCGCGGCGGCCGCGCTGGCCGACCGCGTCCCCCCGGAGCTCGTGCCGCTGGCGCGCGCCGCCTTCAACCTGCGCTGGTCCTGGACGCCCGGCGCCGCCGAGACCTTCACGGCGATCGACCCGCGCCGCTGGGAGCTCAGCGGCGAGAACCCGATCCGGCTGCTGACCGAGACCTCGACGGACGCGCTGCGCCGCGCCGCGCGCGAGACGGCGCTGGTGAGCCGCGCCACCGCGCTGGAGGCCGAGATCCACGACGATCTCGAGCGCCCCACGGCGAGCGCCGGGCCGGCGAGCGCCGAGCGCCCGATCGCCTTCTTCTGCGCCGAGTACGGCATCCACGCCTCGCTGCCGATCTACTCCGGCGGTCTGGGCGCGCTGGCCGGCGACATCCTCAAGGAGGCCTCCGATCGGGCGCTGCCCTACGTCGCGGTGGGCCTGCTCTACCACCAGGGCTACTTCCGCCAGCGCATCGACGCGTCCGGCTGGCAGCACGAGTCGTGGATCCAGACCGATCCCGAGCGCCAGCCCGCCGCCCTCGTCACCGGCGACGACGGCGAGCCGCTGACCGTCACCGTGCCGGTCGGCGAGGAGGACGTCGTCGCGCAGGTGTGGCGGGTCGACGTCGGCCGCGTGCCGTTGTTCCTGCTCGACACCGACCGCCCCGAGAACAGCCGCGTGGCGCGGTGGCTGACCTCGCGCCTGTACATCGGCGCCCGCGACCTGCGCCTCGGCCAGTACGTCGTGCTCGGCGTCGGCGGGATGCGCGCGCTGCGCGCGATGGGCATCGAGCCGGGCGTGGTCCACCTCAACGAGGGCCATGCCGCCCTGGCCTCGCTGGAGCTCGCGCGCGGCGAGCTCGGCGACGGCGGCTCGCTCGACGAGGCGCTCGCCGCCGCCCGCTCGCGGACGATCTTCACCACCCACACGCCGGTGCCCGCCGGCAACGACACCTACGAGCCCGATCAGGTCGCCGCGACTCTCGGCCGGCTGGCCCGCGGGGTCGGCCTCGATCTCGACCGGCTCCTGGCGATGGGCCGCACCCACCCCGACGACGCCCGCGAGCCGTTCGGCGTGACCCAGTTCGCGCTGCGCACGAGCCGCGGCGCCAACGGCGTCAGCCGCCGCCACGGCGAGGTGGCGCGCGGGATGTGGGCCCAGATGTGGCCGGACCGCCCGGGCGACGAGGTGCCGATCGGCCACGTCACCAACGGCGTGCACCTGCCGACCTGGCTGGGCGGCCCCATGCGCGCGCTGCTCGACCGCCACCTCGGCGAGAACTGGCTCGACCGCGCCGACGACCCGGCGACCTGGGAGCCGGTCGACGACATCGCCGGCGCCGAGCTGTGGGCGGCCCGCAACGCGCAGCGGACCGAGCTGGCCGAGTGGGCGCGCGAGCGCAGCGTCACCGACCGCCTCGGCCGCGACGAGCCGCGCGAGTACGCCGAGGCGCCGGGCTTCGACCCCGGGGTCCTGACCATCGGCTTCGCGCGCCGCCTGGCGACCTACAAGCGCCTGCACCTGCTGGTGCGAAGCGCGGAGCGGATCGTCGACCTTCTCAGCGGCGAGCGCTCGATCCAGATCCTGCTCGCCGGCAAGGCGCACCCGAAGGACGACGAGGCCAAGCACAGCCTGCAGGCGCTCTTCGCGCGCAAGGGCATCCCCGAGATCGGCCGCCGGGTCGCCTACATCGAGGACTACGACCTCGCCATCGGCGCGCGGCTGACCCGCGGCTGCGACGTGTGGATCAACGTCCCGCGCCCGCCGCTGGAGGCCAGCGGCACGAGCGGGATGAAGTCGGCGGTCAACGGCGGCCTTCAGCTCAGCGTCCTGGACGGCTGGTGGGCCGAGGCCTACGACGGCACCAACGGCTGGGCGCTCTCGGGCGAGGTCGACGGCGACCACGACGCGCAGGACGACCGCGACGCCGACGAGCTGCTGCGGCTCCTGCACGCCGAGGTGGTCCCGGAGTTCTACGACCGCGACGCGGACGGCCTGCCGCGCGCCTGGCTGGCGCGCACCAAGGCCTCGCTGCGCACGAACGGGCCCGCCTTCTCGGCGACCCGGATGCTGCGCGACTACGTCGAGCGGATGTACGCCGAGGCGACGCGGGTCTAGCCCGCCGGCGTCGTCTGCCCGCGCTCCAGCCGGGCGGCCGACTCTGGGTCGTGCGTGGGCAGGTAGATCGTCGGGCGCTCGGCGGCGAGGCGGCGGATGCGCGCCAGCGTCTGGGCCGCGCGCGCGGGGTCGGGCGCAACGCCGTCGGGCCGGCCGGCGAGCATGAGCTGCTCGGTGTAGGAGGCGTCGCCGGCGATGAAGACGACCTCGTCGCCCGTGTCGATCGCCACGGAGAGATGCCCCGGCGTGTGGCCCGGCGTCGCGACCAGGCGGACGTCACCGGCCGCGGTCAGCGCAGCCGAGGAGCCGAACGGGCCGAACGGCCCATCGGCGAGGTCGGTGAGCGTCGGCGCGAAGCCGTCGGGCCAGTGCTGGGGCAGGAAGCCGCGCGCCTTGCCGCGCAGGCCGCGCGCGCCGCGGTAGTCGACGCGCGACGCGACGACCTCGCTCCTGGGGAAGTGCCCGAGGCCGCCGGCGTGATCGGTGTGCAAGTGGGTCAGCACGACCCATCGCGCGTCGCCGGGATCGAAGCCGAGCGCGCGCAGCTGCGGGCCGATCTCCTCCTCGGGCGCGACCTGCTCGCGCACGCCGAAGCGGAAGTACGGCTGCCAGCGCGTGAAGTACCCGGGCTCCGACGCCCGCGCAGTCTCCCCGGTGTCGACGACGAGGAGCCCCTCCGGGTGCTCGACGAGCCAGGCGAGGATCGGCAGCGGCTCGGTCCACTCCGTGGCCATGAGCAAGCGTGCGAACCTGCGCCGCCCGCCGCCTCCGTCGCGCTGGAGCGCCTTGATCGAGACCGTCCCGGTCCGGATGGCGTGAACCCGCACGCCGTTTGAGAGCAAAATAGATGACATGTCACGCAACCTACCAGAGAACGCGTGACGTGTCATGTAATCTGTCGGCATGGACCCCGTCGAGGAGCTGCGCTACCTGGTCCTCGGCGCCCAGCGCGAGGGCGCCAGAGCGCTCGCCGAGCTGCTGCGTCCGACCGGCCTGACGCCCGCTCAGGCCGAGGTGCTGGCGGTCGTCCGCGGCGCCGACCGGCCGCTGACCGTGCGCGAGGTCGGC
>Ga0081540_1002545_pt1 | contig 14792 bp, 18 predicted proteins | sample TabmetS2T1R1_FD_71024 | JGI IMG/M metagenome (GOLD analysis project Ga0081540, IMG submission 71024) | Tabebuia heterophylla rhizosphere microbial communities from the University of Puerto Rico - S2T1R1 | ecosystem: Host-associated > Plants > Roots > Rhizosphere ... | reverse complement strand
GAAGAAGATCGGCCTCGAGCTCGTGGTGCGCGTCGACGGGCACAAGCGCACGCTGATGCTCCCGCCGGCGCTCGGCGACTACGAGCCGACGGGCGCCTCGTTCGACGGCGCCGCCCTGCACGTCACCTTCGATGGCCCCTCCTGACCCACTCACCGATCTGCGCGACCGCGTCCAGGCCGCCCAGGCCGCGGCCGAGCGCCTGGCCGGCGAGGCCCGCGCCCAGGTCGGCGACATCCCGCGCGAGACGCGCGACGAGCTCGACGCGCTCGTCGGCCTGCTGCGCGCCCTGCGCGAGCTGGTGCCGCCCGAGCTCCAGCAGCAGGTCGGCGACCTGATCCGCCAGGTCCTGCTGCTCCTGCGCGCGATCATCGACTTCTGGGTCGACCGCCTCGATGCCCCGCCCGCCGCGCGCGGTGGCGTCGAGGTCCAGGACATCCCGATCGACTGATCCGGAGCCGTTAGGAGGTGCAACACCGTCGCGGCGCGCGGCCGTGCCGCTACGGACCCGCCGGCGCCTGCTGTGCCGGGAGCGCCAGGAAGAACTTCTGGGCGATGGGAGCGGCGACCTCGCCGCCGGACTTGCCCTTCTCGACCAGCACCGCGACCGCAAGGTCGTCGCGGAAGGCGATGAACCAGGCGTGCGTGGGCGGCGGGTTGCCGCCGCCGTACTCGGCGGTGCCGCTCTTGCCGGCGACCTCCCCGGGCACCGCGGCCAGGGCGGTGCCCGTGCCCGAGGTCACGACGCTGCGCATCAGCGTCCGCAGCGTGGTCACCTCGCTCGCCGGCAGCGACGGGCCGCTGCTGTGCGGGTCGGTCGAGAGCAGGCGCGGGACGTGCCAGCGCCCGTCGGCGACCGTCGCCGCCACCCCGGCCATCGCCAGCGGGCTGGCGAGGATCCGGGCCTGGCCGATCATGGCCGCGGCACGCTCGACCGAGTCGGTGCCAGGCGGGACCGTGCTCGCCTTCGTTCGGCCCAGGCCGAAGTCGCGCGCGGTGCGCGTCAGGGCGTCGGAGGGCAGGCGCTTGGCCAGCGAGACGAAGGCGGTGTTGCACGACTGCGCGAAGTCGGTGGAGAACGGCACCGCGCCGGCCGCCTCGCCCTCGAAGTTCTTGAACTGCTTGCCCCCGACATCGATGGTCGGCGGGCACGCGACGGTGTCGGTCGTCTTCAGGCCGTCGCGCAGGAGCGCGGCCGTGCTGACCACCTTGAACGTCGAGCCCGGCGGGTAGCGGCCGTCGATCGCGCGGTCGAAGGTCTGGTCGGTCGGGCGGTTGGCGACCGCGAGGATGTCCCCGGTCGAAGGCTGCAGCGCGACGATCGCCACCTTGTCGGTGCGCCCGCTCAGCGCGGTCTCGGCCGCCTGCTGCACGTCGCGATCGAGGTTCGTCTTCAGCGTCTGGCCCTTCTTGCCAGGGCGCCGCAGGAGCGTCGCGGTCGGGCTCCCGGCCGCGTTGCGGATCACGATGCGCCGCGCCGCGCTCCCCGCGAGCCGCCTGTCGAACCGCGCCTCGACACCCCACTGGCCCACGTCGTCGCCGGGCGCGATGGCGCCGCGCGACTTCTGGACCTGCTCGGCGGTCGCCGGTTCGACGCCGCCGAGCAGCGCGCGGGCGAAGGACCGCGTCGGCGCGAGCTGCGCGGTCCCGTCGACGGTCTGCACGCCCTGGATCGCGCCGATGCGATCGGCCAGCGGCTGGTAGTCGGCGTTGCGCAGGGTCAGCGCCTCGACGAACTGCTTGGGCCCCGCGCGCTTGGCCGCCGCCGCGAGCTTGTCGCCGTCGATCTTCAGCACCGCCGCGAGCTGGCTCGCCGTGGCGTCGATGTCGGTCACCTTGGCGCGATCGATGCCCACGCGGACGACCTCGCGGGCCATGACCAGTGGCCGCCCGTTGCGGTCGATGATCGGCGCGCGCGGCGAGTCGTCGCGCACCGTGCCCAGTCGACTGCGGCCACGCAGGCGCGGATGGATGTTCGCCGGCGTCCAGCTCACGCGCCACGTCTTGTCCTCGCGCGCGAGCGCGACCGTCGTGGCGTAGCTCCACTGCCCGATGCCGGGCACGGTCCAGGTCACGCGCACTTCGGCGTCGCCGGAATCGTGCTCGGTCCGGACCTTGCCCACCGACGTGCGCACGCGAGCGCCGTCCAGGCCTCGGCGGCTCGCGGCCAACGCGGCTGCTGCCGCGCGCGGGTTGTCGGTCTCCTGCGCGGCGGCGCGGTCGTCCCCTCGCGCCCACGCCTGCAGGTAGGGATCCAGCGCGCTGCGCGGCCCCGGCGACTTGCCCGGCCCGCCGAAGACCACGAAGGCCACCGCGCCCGCCACGACCGCCAGCGCCGCGACCGCGGCGACGCGCGCATAAGCGGGGCTGGAGCGGGGCACGATGGCAGCCAACCTTGTCCGGTCGCCCGTGTCCAGGATTCGCCCCGCTCAGGGGGGCTATCCGTACGGGCCGGGCATAGAATGATCGATGGATGGCGCCGCCGACTCCGATACCGACCGGCTCCGCCTCGTGCGCCACATGACAGGCGTGCTCGGGCGGATCGGCCGCAACTGGCGCGCCCTCACCAGCGAGCAGCGACTCGCCGCCATCGCCGCGATCCTGCTGCTCCTCTCGATGCTCCTGCCCTGGTACCAGGAGACGGGCAACGCGATCGTCGGCGGCAAGCTCGAGCGCATCGACGACGCCAAGAGCGCCTTCGGCGTCTACTCGTTCGTGGAGGCGGCGATCTTCGTCGTCGTGGTCGGCGTCATCGCCCTGCTGTGGGCGCGCGCCGAGCGCAGGACCTTTCATCTGCCCGGTGGCGACGGCACGGTGATCCTGGGCGCCGGGCTGTGGGTCATGTTCCTGATCTTCTATCGCCAGCTCGACAAGCCCAACGGGCGCAAGGAAGGACTGATCCAGACCTCGATCGGCGTGCAGTGGGGCATCTTCATCGCCTTCCTGCTCGGCGCCCTGCTGGCCTATGCCGGCTATCGGATACGCGCGGCGCACGTGCCCGAGCCGGCTGTCGACGGCGCGCCGCCGCCCACCCGCGTGCGCGAGCGCCCGGTCGCCCAGGAGCCGCCGCCCGGCAACCCGGACGACGGCTCCCCGACGGTGGTCGCCCGGCGGCGGCCACCGCCGGACGACGATCCCTTCGAGCGCCAGCTCTCGTTCGACGAGCCGGCGGAGTACCGCCCGCCGCCCCGGCGCCGCTAGCGCGCGCCGCCGCGCGGCAGCGCCTGGATCAGGGCGGCGACGGCGACGCTGCCGGCGGCCAGCCACAGCAGCGACGTCTGGAACGCCTCGGGGACGGAGTGCCCTGCCTGCAGGGCGCCGAAGTACACGACGCCGATCACCGCGACGCCGAGCGCGTTGCCGACCTGCTGGGCGGTGGCCAGCACGCCCGACGCGGCGCCAGCGTGGTGCGGCGCCACGCCCGCCAGGACGATCCCGATGATCGGCCCCATGACGAGCCCGATACCGGCGCCGTCGAGCAGCATCGGCCCGGCCAGCCACAGCACCGACCCGCCCGCGCCGACGTGGTGCACGGCGAAGTACAGAGCGATCAGCGCCGCCGCGCGGACGACCGCGCCCAGCGCCAGCGCCTGACGGCCCAGCCGTGCCACGAGCTTGGCCGAGGCCAGGGTGGTCACGAGGAACCCGACCCCCTCGAAGCCGAACACGAGCCCGCTCTGGAGGGGATCGAGGTGACGCCCCTCCTGAAGCTCGAGCGCGAGCACGAGGAAGAACGAGGCGACGGTGACGAAGAACAGCACGACGGTGGCCATGCCGGCGCTGAAGGCGCGCTCGCGGAAGAGCTCCGGCGGGACCAGCGGGCTGCCGCCGCGCCGCGCGACGCGACGCTGGTAGAGGCCGAAGGCGGTGAGCACGACGCCCGCGCCGAGGAACGAGGCCCACGTCCACAGCGGCCAGCCGTGGTCGCGGCCTTCGATGAGCGGCAGCAGGATCGCCACGAGCCCGGCGCTGACGAGGTCGGCGCCGACGAGGTCCAGGCGCGTGGCGCCCGGCGCCTTCGACTCGGGCACGGTGCGCGCGACGAGCGCGAGCGCCGCCAGGCCGACCGGCACGTTGACCAGGAAGCACGCGCGCCAGTCCAGGCCCGCCGGGTCGAGCTCGATGAGCGCGCCGCCGATGAGCTGGCCGCCGACCGCGGCGATGCCGAGGGTCAGCGTGTAGGCCATGAGCGCCTTGATCCGGTCTGGGCCGGTGTAGGCGACGCCGAGGATGGCGAGGACCTGCGGCATCATCAGCGCCGACGCGGCGCCCTGCGCCACACGCGCCGCGACGAGCAGGGCGGCGGTCGGCGCCACGCCGCACGCGGCCGAGGTCAGCACGAACAGCGCGAGGCCGATCGTGAACATCCGCCGGCGGCCGAGCTGGTCGCCGAGGCGCCCGCCGGTGATCAGCCCCGCGGCGAAGGCCAGCCCGTAGCCGGCGACGACCCATTGGATCGCGTTCGCGCCGGCGTGCAGGTCGCTCTGCATCGTGGGCATCGCGACGTTGACGATGAAGAAGTCGAGGACGACCATGAACGTGCCGGCGAGGACCACCGGCAGCGCGGCCCACTTCCGCAGGCTGGCCGCCCGAGTGCCGTTGAAGGCGTCGATGGTTGCGGTGTTGGTGGACATGGCCACGACGGTCCCACCGCGGCGAAGGCCTGTCGATTCCCTCCGAGGTAATGGCGGCGGGGCCACGGCGGTGCCACCTTGCCGTCCCATGACCGACACCACAGCCCTCATCGACGACTACATCGCGATCTGGAACGAGCCCGACTCCGGGCGCCGCCGCGAGCTCATCGCGCGGACCTGGACCGAGGACGCCAGCTACGTGGACCCGATGCTGACCGGCGCGGGCCACGACGGCATCGACGCGATGATCGCCGGAGCCCAGCAGCAGTTCCCCGGCCTGCGCTTCGAGCTGGCCGGCGCACCCGAGGCCCACCACGACCGGGTGCGCTTCACCTGGCACCTCAAGCCCGAGGCCGGCGGCGAAGCGGTCGCGATCGGCAGCGACTTCGGCCTCGTCTCCGACGACGGCCGCCTGCGCAGCGTCACCGGGTTCCTGGACCTGGTCCCGGCCGGCTAGTTCCAGGCGAGCACGGAGCGGCGCTCCCAGTACTCCTCGGCCGGCTCGGCGAGCACCGCGAGGCGCTCGTCGAGCTCGGCATCCCAGCGGACGTCGAGCGCGGCGAGGTTGCTCTGCAGCGTCTCGATCGTCGCGGCGCCGCTGAGCACGACGTCGACCCAGCGCTGGGCGAGCACGCACGCCAGCGCGAGGGCGTCGGGCGTTGTGCCGCGCTCGCGTGCGGCCTCCTCCAGCGGCCCGGTCCCGTCGCCGCGGGCGGTGAGGCGGCCGTTGGCCAGCGCCTCCTTGACGATCACGCCCAGGCCGGCCTGGCCGGCCGCCTCCAGCGCCGGGCCGGCCGAGCGGTCGTGGAGGTTCCATGTCGCCTGGACGGTGTCGAAGCCGCCCACCTCCAGCGCGCGCTCGATCGTGTCGGCCTGGCGCGGCCCGGTCGTGCTGATGCCGATGAAGACGCCCTCGTCGCGCAGGCGCGCGAGCTCGCCGCGGACGTCTGGGTCCTCGAGGACCCCGCTCTCCAGCGTGGCGGAGTGGATCTGGTAGAGGCACAGCCGGTCGCCAAGCAGCTCGCGCGTCTCGCGCAGCTGGCTTCGCAGGTGGCCGGCGGAGAGGTCCTTGACCTCGTGCGTCTCGACGTCGACCCGCCAGTCCGCCGTGTACGTGTAGCCCCACTTGGAGCCGACCGTCACCTCGGCGGCGCTGAGCCCGCGGGCGAGCAGCCACGACGCGAGGAACGCCTCGCCCCGCCCGTACGAGCGCGCGGCGTCGTAGTAGCGCACCCCGCCCCCGTAGGCGGCGTCCAGCACGGCGTGCGCGTGGGCTTGCATCGCCTCGACCGCGGTGTCGCCGACGTCGGCGGCGTGGCCGAGGTTGATGTACCCGGGCCGGCCGAGGGCGGCCATGCCGATGCCGATCGGGCTGACGGGGAGTCCGGTGGCGCCGAGGGTGCGCATGGAGGCCTACGGTAGTGCTCGCGGTTAAGGTCCGAGGGGTGGCTTCGCACTCCGATACCCACCGCGTCGCTCGGTCGCTGGTGCTCGGGCTGCTGGGCCGTGCGCGCGGCGGGGTGATCGAGCTGCGCGAGCCCGGCGGCGGCGTCGTGCGGCTGGGCCGGCCCAGCGACGATCCGCTGCACGCCGTCCTCGAGGTGCGCTCGCCCGCGTTCTACCGCCGGCTGGTGCGCGGCAGCTCCGGCCTGGCCGAGGCCTATGTGGACGGGCTGTGGACGAGCCCCGATCTCGTGACGCTCATACGGATCGGCGCGCGCAACGGCGAGGCGATGGACCGCCCGCGGCGGCTGCTGCGCCCCTTCGTCGCGCCGGTGCGCGCGGTCGGGCGCGCGCGCAACACGATCGCCCGCAGCCGCAAGCAGATCAGCGCGCACTACGACCTGGGCAACGACCTCTTCGCGCTCTTCCTCGACGAGCGGATGATGTACTCGGCGGCGATCTTCCCGCGGCCGGGCGCGACGCTGGAGGAGGCCGCGCTGCACAAGATCGACGTCGTGTGCCGCAGGCTCGACCTGCAGCCGCGCGACCATCTCCTCGAGATCGGCACGGGCTGGGGAGCGCTCGCCGTCCACGCGGCGGACGAGTACGGCTGCCGGGTCACGACGGCCACGATCTCGCGCGAGCAGCACGACCTCGCGGTCGAGCGGGTCCGCGCGGCAGGCCTCGATGATCGCGTCGAGGTCGTGCTGGACGACTACCGCGAGCTGCGCGGCACCTACGACAAGCTCGTGTCGATCGAGATGATCGAGGCGGTCGGGTGGAAGGACTTCGGCACCTTCTTCGCCCGCTGCAGCGAGCTGCTCGCGCCCGACGGCCTGATGCTCCTGCAGGCGATCACCACCAGCGATCGCGCCTACGACGTCGAGAAGGGCAACCGCAGCTTCATCGCGACCCGCGTCTTCCCCGGCGGGTGCCTGCCGTCGTCGAAGGTGATCGCCCGCTGCGTGGACGGCCGTACCGACATGCGCGCGATAGCGGTCCACGACATCAGCGGCCACTACGCCGAGACGCTGCGCCATTGGCGCGAGCGGTTCGACGCGCGCCGCGACGAGCTGCCCGCGCTGGGCTACGACGAGCGCTTCGCGCGCCTCTGGGAGCTCTACCTCGCCTACTGCGAGGCCGGCTTCCGCGAGCGGCGCATCCGCGACGTGCAGGTGCTGCTCGCCAAGCCTCAGTGGCGCGGCGAGGCGGCGGCCATGGCCGGCCGCGCCGACGCCCTCGAGGCGGCCTGAGGCCGCCTCGAGCGGGCGGTGATCGCCACCCCGGCGAGCGCGATCGCGCCGCCGACCGCGGTCATCGACGACGGCACCTCGCCCAGCGCGACCCAGCCGACGAGCGCGGCGACGGGCGCAACCGCGTAGAGCGTGCTCGCCGCCGCGGTCACGTCGACGCGCGCGACGGCGTAGGCCCAGGCGAGGAAGCCGAGCCCCGAAGCGCCGAAGGCGAGGAAGGCCACCGCGATGAGGGCGCCGGGCGGCGCGGAGGCGAGGTCGCCGGGCAGGCCTGGCGCGAGCGGGAGCGCCATCGCCGCGCCGAGCCCCATCGCCCACGCCGTGACCGCGAGACTGCCGTAGCGAACGAGCAGCGCCTTCTGCGAGACGAAGAACGTCGCCTGGGCGAGCGCGGCGCCGAGGACGAGCAGCGCCCCGCTCGACAGGTGCACGCCACCACCCGCGGCGACCGCGATGATCGTCGCGCCCGCGAAGCCGATGCCGACGCCCAGCCATCCCATCGGCCGCAGGCGCTCGCCGAGCAGCGCTTGCGCGAGCAGCGCGGTGAAGATCGGCGAGACGTTGACGAGCAGGCTCGCGGTGGCGGCCGGCACCGTGACCTCGCCGGCGTTGAGCAGCACCTGGTAGACGGTCATGCCGCTCAGCGCGCAGAGGACGAGCAGCGGCAGGTCGCGGCGCGCGGGCCGGCCGACGCGGCGGTAGGCGGCCAGCGCGCCGAGCACGACGGCGGCGAGCGCCAGCCGCAGGAAGGAGAGGTGCTCCCAGCCGAGCGTGCGCACCGCCTCGCGGATGGCGGCGAAGGCGGAGGCCCAGAGCACGACCGTGGCGGCGAGTGCGACGGGAGCCACGACGCGGACGATGCCGCGCGGATCACCTCACGTCCATTTACGAATTCGCACTTCAGCCGTAAGCTGTGCTTTGCAATGCTCGACGTCCGCCGACTGCACATGCTGCGTGAGCTCGCCGAGCGCGGCACCATCGCGGCGACCGCTCAGGCGCTCGGGTACACGCCGCCGGCGATCTCGCAGCACCTCGCGGCGCTCGAGCGCCAGGCCGGGGTGGCGCTGCTGGAGCGCCAGGGCCGGCGGGTCACGCTCACGCCGGCGGCCCAGCTGCTCGTCGGGCGCACCGAGCGGGTGCTGGCCGAGCTCGAGGCCGCCGAGGCCGAGCTGGCGGCCGGCGAGGTGCGCGGTACCGTGCGCCTGGCCGCCTTCCCCACCGCCGCCGCGACGATCGTCCCGCGTGCGATGGCGAGCTTCGCCGAGGAGCACCCGGCCGCCGAGGTCACGCTCGCCGAGCTCGAGCCGGAGGACGCCCTGCCGGCGCTGAAGCTCGGCGAGGCAGATGTCGCCGTCGTCCACAGCTACGACTTCAGCCCCCGCGCCCCCGATGCGAGCGTCGAGCTCACGCTGCTGCTGGAGGACGACCTCCACCTCGCCGTGCCCGCCGATCACCCTGCCGCCGGCGACGTCGTCGACCTCGCGGCCCTGGCCGGCGAGCGCTGGATCGCCGGATACCTCGACACCGCCTGCCACCGCGTCGTCGTCACCTCGTGCCGGGCCGCCGGCTTCGAGCCGCGCGTCGCCGCCCGCTCCAACGACTTCCGCGTCGTGCTGGCGCTGGTGGCCGCCGGCCAGGGCGTGGCGATCATCCCCGGGCTCGGCTTCGACACGGTCCCCGACGGCGTCTGCCTCGCCCGCCCGGGCGGCGGAGCGCTGCGCCGCCGCATCCTCGCCGCCGTGCGCACCGGCAGCGCCGGCCACCCGGGCGTGGCCGCCCTGGTGCGCGCGCTGGAGACGGCCGGTCACACGCAGCGCGCCACCGCCTAAGAGAGGACATGGACCCCGACATCGACGACGACGCCCTACTGGTCGCCGCCGTCGAGGACCCCGAGGCCTTCGCGCAGTTCTACCGCCGCCACGTGCGCGGCATGCTCGCCTTCTTCCGGCGCCGGACGCCCGACGCCGAGACCGCCGCCGACCTCACCGCCGAGACGTTCGCGGCGGCGCTGGAGGGCCGGCATCGCTACGACCCCTCGCGCGGTCCCGCCCTCGGCTGGCTGTATGGCATCGCGCGCCGGCGGCTGGGCGGCTACCAGCGCCGCGGCCGCGTCGAGCGCGGCGCGCGGCGGCGGATGGGCATGGCGCGCATCGAGCTCACCGACGAGATGCTCGAGCGCGTCGAGGCGATCGCCGACGCCGAGCTCGCGCAGATAGACGTCGCGCTGGGCGCACATGCGGCCATCCGCGCACCGCTCGCGGCGAGCTGCGTGCAGGCAACGAGGGAGGACCGCCCACCGCCGAGACGGTCCGATCGGGCAAGCGTCCTGCCTAGGGCCGCCCTGGGCCGCACAGGGCAGGATTGTCCCGGGTAGCCCAGCCGCTCGCCCACGCGGGAGTGCGTCCGCGCCGGCAGGCCCACCTCCCTCGCTGCCCTGGCGGCGCGTCGCACGAGGCGCGCGCGGAGAGCGCCGCGCGGCGGCGCGATCGTCCTGGCCGCGGTCGCGACTGCCGCGGTGGTCGTCGCGGTCGTGATCGTGCTGGCGTCGCCCAGCGGCCACCGCGCCGGGAGCGAGCCGCCGCCACCGCAGTCCCCGCCGCAGACCACGCCCGTGCGCCCGGTCCCGCAGACGACGGTCGCCGTGCTCAACGGCACGACGGTCACCGGCCTCGCGCGCGCCACCGCGAACAAGCTGATCGCCAACGGCTTTCGCGAGGGGGTCGTCACCGACGACGCCACCAACCAGCACCGTGCGCGCACGACCATCTACTACGAGCCCGGGTTCAAGGAGCAGGCCCAGACGGCCGCCGGCTGCCTGCAGTCCGGCCTGGACCGCGTCCTGCCGATGACGACCAACGCGCGCGTCGCCGCCGACCGCGCTCAGATCGCGGTCTTCGTCGGCACGGACACGATCCCCTGAGGCGTTCAGCGCCCGCGCGGCTGCAGCAGCCCGCGGTCGAAGGCCGTAGCCACCGCCGCCGCGCGGTCCTTGACGCCGAGCTTCGCGTAGACGTGCAGCAGGTGGGTCTTCACCGTCGCCTCGCTGATGAACAGCTGCGCGGCGGCCTCGCGGTTGGTCGCGCCCCGGGAGACGAGCTCGAGGACCTCGAGCTCGCGCGCGCTGAGCGGCTCGTCGTTGCCCGGCGAGCGGACCTGGCCGAGCACGCGCGCCGCCACGCCCGGCGACAGCACGCTCTCTCCGCGCGCGGCCGCGCGCACCGCGCGCAGCAGCTCGGCGCGCGGCGCGTCCTTGAGCAGGTAGCCCGTCGCGCCTGCCTCGATCGCCGGCAGGACGTCGCTGTCGGTGTCGTAGGTGGTGAGGACGAGCACCCGCGCGGCGATCCCCTCCTGGGCCAGGCGCGCGATCGCGGTCACGCCGCCCATCCGCGGCATCCGCAGGTCCATGAGCACGACGTCGGGCTCGAGCTCGCGCGCGCGCTGGATCGCCTCCGCGCCGTCGCCCGCCTCGCCGACGACCGCGAAGTCGGGGTCGCCGCGCAGCATGCCCGTCAGCCCGTCGCGCACGACGGGGTGGTCGTCGACGACGAGCAGCCGGATCGGGCGCCCCGTGCTCACGCCGGGACCGCGGGCACGGTCGCCGAGACGGCGGTGCCGGCGCCGGGCTCGGACTCGATCTCCAGCGTGCCCGACAGGCCCTGCACGCGCTGGCGCATGGCGGTGAGGCCGAACCCGCCGTCGGGATGCCGGTGGCCGTTGCGCGCGGCCGGGTCGAAGCCGACGCCGTCGTCGCGGACGTCGAGGCTCACGACGTCGCCCATGTAGGAGAGGGTGAGGCCGACACGCGTGGCATGGGCGTGCTTGGCGACGTTGGCCAGCGCCTCCTGCGCCGTGCGCAGCAGCGTGCCCTCGACCTCGGCGCACATGGTGCGCGGCGCGCCGGTGGTGGTCACCGACGCGGCGACGCCGTGCAAGGTCGACCAGCGCTGGGCGACGTCGGCCAGCGCGTCGGGCAGCAGCGCTCCCTCCAGCGGCTCGGGCGCCAGCGCCTGCACCGAGCGGCGCGCCTCCGACAGGCTCTCGCGCGCGAGCCGCGCGGCGGTGTCGACGCGGCGGCGCTGCTCGCCGGGCGTCCCGTGCTCGGCGGCCTCGAGCTGGGTGATGATCCCGGTGAGCCCCTGCGCCAGCGTGTCGTGGATCTCGCTGGCCATCCGCTGGCGCTCGTCCAGGACGCCCGCCTCGCGCGCCTGGGCCAGGAGCTGGGCGTGCAGCCCGGCGTTCTCGCGCAGCGACTCCTCCAGGCGCCGGTTTGCCTCGGTGAGCTCATCGACGAGCCTGGCCTGCTTCTCCTTCTGGACCTCGTCGACCCAGGCGAAGAACATGATCGCACCGGCCACCGCGCAGTTGACGAGGACGATGATCGCCCAGATCGCCCACGAGCCCGCGTCGCCCGCGGGCAGGCCGCCGTTCTGCGAGGTCCCGGTGACGACGGCCACCGCGGCGACGCCGACCGGCTTCCACGGGTCGGCGAGCCAGATGACCGAGAAGTAGCCGGTGAAGGTGAAGAAGCCGTACCACGGGGCCAGGAGCACCAGGGCGGCCATGAGCACCACGAGGACGGCGAAGTGGATCCCCGCGAGCGCCGGGCGCTCCCGGCGCTCGGGGTGGACCACGTCCCACCACACCAGCCACAGCGCGGTGGCGCCCGAGAGCGCGACGACCGCGAGCCGGTTCGATCCGATGAAGAGCGTGATGATCGTGCAGATCGCCAGCAGGGCGAAGCGCATGCCGACGAAGACCGCGCGCTCATGGCGCTCCCATGCCTCGAGTCTGCTGCTCATCCGCTCATCTAGTCCCAACGGAAGAGGGTACGCGCGCACGCCGCCGCGACGGCCGCCCAGACCGCGAGCGCGACGAGGTGCAGCGGGCGCGGGAAGTCGCCGCGCATCGCCGCCTGCAGCGCCCCGACGCCCGCGCCGAGCGGACTCACGTCGCTGATGTGGCGCAGCGTCGGCCCCATCGCCGCCCGCGGCACCCACAGCCCGGCGAAGAACATCATCGGGAAGAACACGATCGCGCCGACCGCGTTGGCGGTGCGGGCGGTGGTGGTCACGGCCGCGACCAGCATCCCGATCCCCAGCAACGCCGCCGCGGTGAGCGCGTAGGCAAGGACGAAGCCGACCGGCCGGCCGGGCAGCCCGACCCCGAAGGCCAGGCGCGCGACGACGAGGACGCCGACGGTCGCGGTGACGCACACGCCGAGGTTGACCGCGACCTGGGCGGCCAGGACGCGCGCCGGGGCGACCGGCGTGGTGGCCAGCCGGCGCAGGACGCCCTTCTCGCGGTACGTCGCGACGACCGTGGGCAGCGCGCTGACCGCGAGGATCGCCAGCGTGAAGGCGATGACGATCGGGACGTAGGCGTCGACGAGGCTGACGCCGCCCAGGTCGTTGTCGGGGCCTGACGACGCAAGGCCCATCACCACGAGCAGGACCACCGGGAAGGCGACGCCCCAGAAGAGCGCCACCGGCTCGCGGCGCAGCAGGCGCCATTCGACCTCGATGAGCTTGGCGGTCATGCGGCCTCCTCGTGGTGTCCGGTGAGCGTGACGAACGCGTCCTCGAGCCCGGTCTGCTCGACGCGCAGCTGGCGGGCGACGACGCCGTGGCGGGCGAGCGTCGCGGTGACGGCGGCGAGGCCGTCGTACGGCCGTCGCCGCCGGTCAGCCGCCCGTTGGCGCCCGATGACGATCCGGACTTCCTCAAGTCGCTGGACCGCTACCGGGACCCGCGCACGACGATGAAGCCGCCGGAGCCCGAGGACCCCAAGAACAAGGACGACGATTCCCCGTCCGACAACGACGAGGGAACTGCCTGAGGTTCGTAGCTGGCAGCTCCTACGCGGATTTCCGGTGCTCGGGGAGGTCGTTGTCGCGCTCGGACTCCGTGGTGCCGCCCCAGACGCCGTACGGCTCTCCGACGGAGAGCGCGTGCTGCCGGCACTCGGGCTGGACCGGGCAGGTCCCGCACAGCGACTTGGCCACCATCTCGCGTGCGCGTTTGCGAACGCCACGCTCCGATTCGGGTGAGAAGAAGAGCTCCGGGTTGACGTCCCGGCATGCGGCTTGTGACTGCCAGTCCCACAGATCCATGAGCGGGCGGGGCAGGCGAGGCATCCCTCTCGACATGGCAACCTCCTTGACTCACCGTGAGCGCGGACGGGCGCTCGGTGAAAACTATGCTCATCTCTTACGTAGTTCAACCCTTGTTGTCTCGAAGTTCGGGCCATTCGTTATCACCGCGTGCCGTTGCGGCCCGTGATCAGCCCATTTCAGGCGCACAGCAGGCGGCGTAGCTGTTCACGTCATCACCTCGTGTGACATGAGTCACTTGTTCAGCCACGCTCCGAGAACGGCCGCGACCAGTCCGGTACCCAGGTTCAGCACCACGTTGAGCAACGCCTTCCGGCGATGTCCGGAAGCGGCCAGCGCCGTCGTCTCGGCCGCGAACGTGCTGTACGTCGTGAACGCGCCGCAGAACCCGACGCCGACGAGCAAAGCGATCGTGTGATTGCCGACGCTGCTCAACAGCCCGAGCAGAAAACTGCCCAGAACGTTGACGCAGAAGGTTCCCCAGGGCAACGGGGAATCGATCCGGGCACCGAGCAACAACCGGGCCACCATGTGCTTGTCCACCAGGAACCTGAGCGGTGCACCGACAGCGGCGCCGAGTGCGACCAGCAGGAGGTTCATCGCGTCCGCCGGCCGGCGTGCTCGCCGATCGTTGCCGCCGCCAACGCCGCGGCGACCGTGCCGAAGAAGTAGACGAATGCAACAACCATCTGCACGTGCAGCAACTTCTCGGTGTCGACCGCGAACGTCGAGAACGTCGTGAAGCCGCCGAGGATGCCGGTGCCCAGGAACGGCCGCAGCAGCGGATGATGTCGCGGGGTCAGACGCGCGAGCAGAACCCCGATCGCGAAACAGCCGAGCACGTTCGCCACGAACGTCGCCCAGGGAAAACCGGTCGCTCCGTGCGGCACGGCCTCAGCCAGTCCGTAACGGGCCAGCGAGCCGATCACACCACCGAGAGCGACGACGCCGAGGATGCGTAGCAGTCCCGGCTCAGCCGTCATTCGCCGGATCGTACCGGTAGTACTCGTGGGCGCCGTGGGCCGTGTTCTGCTCGCCGGTCAATGCCCTGATCACCGTCGCATGGGTGATCGCGAGCACCGGTCCGTCGGTGCTGGCGGTGTGCCGGGCGAGGGCGGCGCGGGCACGCGCGCGGACCTGGGACAGCGGCTCCCAGGGGCGCTGAACGCCTTCCGGCCATTCGCCGTCGTACGCCTCGAACTCGGCTTGTGCGGCGTGGACGTCGGCGATGCTGCGCCACAGGCCGCTCTGGTCCGGCAGCCAGTCGCGCAGGTCGTAGTCGACGCGTACGCCGAGCGCGAGCCGGTGGCCGATGATCGCGGCGCTGTGCAGGGCGCGGGTCAGCGGCGAGCTGA
>Ga0081540_1002544_pt1 | contig 14794 bp, 12 predicted proteins | sample TabmetS2T1R1_FD_71024 | JGI IMG/M metagenome (GOLD analysis project Ga0081540, IMG submission 71024) | Tabebuia heterophylla rhizosphere microbial communities from the University of Puerto Rico - S2T1R1 | ecosystem: Host-associated > Plants > Roots > Rhizosphere ... | reverse complement strand
CGACGGGGATCGTGGAGGCGCCCCGCCTCGGCCGCCCGTGGGGCCCCCCTTCCACCCGCCGTTCGGAGATGTGGCGCGAGAGCAGCTGTTCGATCGGCCGGTAGAGGGTTGAGATCGTGATGAAGACCGCCGACCAGAGCACGGTGATCTGCCCGTAGTCGGTCTTGCCGAGCACGTGCGAGGCGATCAGGAAGTAGGCGTAGGTGATGACCCCGGTGAGGCCGACGCCGACGGCGAGGAAGCTGGCGGTTTTCCCGTAGTCGGCGCCGCTGACCGGCTTCGCGGCCTTCTCGCCGCTCACTCGCCGTCCCCGCGGCCGCGCTCGTAGTGCGAGGGCTCGACCCCGAGCGCCAGCTCGACTCGCCGCACGCGCTCGAAGACCCGCTGGGTCATCACCCGCTGGCCCGCGAGCAGGTCGCCGATCACGCCCAGTGCGAACAGCTGCACGGCGGCGATGAAGAGGACGGCGCCGAGGATCAGCGACTGGATGTGGCCGTCGCTGCGGCCGTTGAAGATCCAGTCGATCAGGAACGGCAGCCAGGCGGCGAAGGCGAGCAGGAGGACGACGGCGCCGGCGGCCGAGAAGGCGCGCAGCGGCTCGTAGCGGGCGTAGATGCGGAGGATCGCCGGCACGTTGCGGCGCACGTAGTCGCCGGTCGAGCCGGCGAGCCGCGACTCGCGCGTCTGCGGGTTGGTCGCGACCTCGACCTCGTCGACCGCGACCAGCATCTTGCCGGCCTGGATCAGGCTCTCCAGCGTGTAGGTGAAGTTGTCGACGACGAGCAGCTGCAGGGCGGCCTCGCGGTTGTAGGCGCGGAAGCCGGAGGTGGTGTCGGTGACCTCGGTCCCGGAGAGGCGGCGGACGACCCAGCTGCCGAGCCGCTGCAGCCCCTTCTTCGAGCCGGAGAAGTGGTCGATCTCGGCGACGCGGCGGTCGCCGACGACCATGTCGGCCTCGCCGGCGATGATCGGCGCGACCAGCTTGGAGACGTCGGCGCCGCTGTACTGGTTGTCGGCGTCGGTGTTGACGACGACGTCGGCGCCGAGCTTGAGGCAGGCGTCGAGCCCGGCCTGGAAGCCGGCGGCGAGGCCCTTGTTGTTGGTCAGGCGGACGATGTGGTCGACGCCCTGCTCGCGGGCGACCTCGAGCGTGCGGTCCGTCGATCCGTCGTCGATCACCAGCAGCTCGACCGTGTCGAAGCCGTCGAGCGTCCGCGGCAGGTCGGCGATCGTGGCGGGTAGCGTCGCCTCCTCGTTCAGGCAGGGGATTTGGATGATGAGCTTCATGACCCAGTCGATCAGGGTATTGGCCGCCCCGGCGCGCGGGTCCTGTCACCGGGGGAGGGGCCTGCGGGCGGGGAAGTATCTCCGTTCTCGGCCCCTCCCCCGGTGCCACCCGCGCGAGAGGCGTAGAATTCCAGGACTGATTGACGAGTCAGTCAATGTGCTTATGAGCTCCCAGGTCACACCCGTTGACGAGGCCCACCTGAGGCGGGCTTTGGAGCTTGCGGGGCGCGGGCGGGGGAGGGTAAGTCCGAATCCGCTCGTCGGCGCGGTTGTCGTCAGGGATGGCGAGGTGATCGGCGAGGGGTTCCATGCTGAGCTGGGCGGATTGCATGCGGAGCGGGCGGCGCTCGTGGACTGCCGCACGCGGGGCGAGGACCCGGCGGGGGCGACGATGTACGTGACGCTCGAGCCCTGCGCCCACCAGGGCCGCCAGCCGCCCTGCGTCGAGGCGATCCTCGAGGCCGGGATCGCGCGGGTCGCGATCGCCTCCGAGGACCCGACTGAGAAGGCATCCGGGCGCGGCCCGGGGATCCTCCGCGACGGCGGCGTCGAGGTCGTCTTTGCCGCCGGCGCCGAGGCGGCCGCGGCGCGGCGCCTGAACCAGCCCTTCCGCAAGCATTCCCGTACCGGGCTGCCGTACGTCACCCTGAAGCTGGCGATCTCGCTCGACGGCCAGACGGCGACGGCGCCCGGTGAGAGCCCCTGGATCTCGGGCGAGCCGGCGCGCGCCCTGGTCCACCACTGGCGGGCCGAGTCCGACGCGATAGCGGTCGGCATCGGCACCGTGCTGGCCGACGACCCGCTGCTGACGGCGCGGATCCCGACCGCGCGCCAGCCGGCCCGCGTCGTCTTCGACTCCGACGCCCGGCTCCCCTGCGGCTCGCAGCTGCTCGCCACCCTCGACCAGTCGCCGCTGCTCGTCGTCGTCGCTCCCGATGCCGACCCCGCCCGCCTCGGCGCCCTCCGGGACGCTGGCGCCGAAATCGTCTTCGCTTCCGGGGACACGCCCGCCGACCGCGTCAAGTCAGCGCTCGCGGATCTCGGCAGCCGCGGAATCACCAGCCTCTTCCTGGAGGGCGGCAGAACCCTCGCCTCAGCCTTCCTCGCTGCCGACCAGGTTGACGAGACCAGGACCTTCATCGCTCCCGTCCTGCTGGGTCAGCTGAGCCCGCCCGTCGCGGTGGGTGACCCCGAGGGGGAGTCCGAGAACGAAAACCTCGCCCGCAGGACTCCCCCTCGGGGGCAGGCCCCGCCGCGCCGGAGCGCTCTCGAGTCATCCACCGAGCAGGTAGGCGACGATCTCTTGATGACCGCGAGATTCAAGGAGTGGTGACGTGTTCACGGGACTGATCCAGGACTTGGGCAGGGTCGAGTCGCTCGATTCGAACGGCGACGGCGCAAAGCTCCGCATTGCGACCGCGCTTGCGCCCGAGATCGGCTTGGGAGATTCGGTCGCGGTCAATGGCGTCTGCCTGACCGCCACCGCGGTCGACGACAGCGGTTTCGAGACGGAGGCGATGAACCAGACGCTGACGGTCACCGCGCTCGGCACGATCGAGGCGGGCGACCCGGTCAACCTCGAGCTGGCGATGCAGGCCTCTGACCGGCTCGGCGGCCACATCGTCCAGGGCCATGTCGACGGCGTCGGCACGATCGCCGCAGTCGAGGAGGACGGGTTCGCCCGCCGGGTCCGGATCGAGCTGCCGCCGGAGCTGCTGCGCTACGCCGTCGACAAGGGCTCGATCACGCTCGACGGGGTCAGCCTGACCGTCGCCGAGCTGGGCGATTCCTGGGTCGAGGTGTCGCTGATACCCGAGACCCTGGAGCGGACCAACTTCGGCCGGGCGGCGCCGGGTGGCAAAGTCAACGTCGAGAGCGACGTCGTGGCGAAGTACGTGGAGCGTTTGCTGGCACCATTCGCAGGAAAGGATCGAACGTGAGCGGGATGACCGAGACTCGAGGAAAAGACAGCGTGGCGAGCCGTGGGGCCGACAGCCCCTTCGCGACGATCGAGGAAGCGCTGGAGGAGATCCGGCGCGGCCGGATGATCGTCGTCTGCGACGGCGAGGACCGCGAGAACGAGGGCGACCTGGTGATGGCGGCGCAGTTTGCGACGCCCGAGGCGGTCAACTTCATGGCCAAAGAGGCGCGCGGCCTGATCTGCCTGGCGCTGACCGCCGAGCGCTGCGAACGGCTCGGCCTCAACCTGATGGCGGCGAAGAACGAGGCGCCGCTGCAGACCGCGTTCACGGTCACGATCGAGGCCGCCGGCGGCGTCAGCACCGGGATCTCGGCCCACGACCGTGCCCACACGATCCAGGTCGCGATCGACCCCGACTCGGGGCCGCGCGACATCGTCGTCCCCGGCCACATGTTCCCGCTGCGGGCCAAAGACGGCGGCGTCCTCGAGCGCACCGGCCACACCGAGGCCAGCGTCGACCTCGCCCGCCTCGCCGGCCTGATCCCCGCAGGCGTGATCTGCGAGGTGATGAACGACGACGGGACGATGGCCCGCGTCCCCGACCTCGCCCCCTACTGCGAGAAGCACGGCCTGAAGATGGTCACCGTCGCCGACCTGATCGCCTACCGGCGGCGGACCGAGAAGCTGGTCGAACGGGTCGTCGATACGGCGCTGCCGACCGCGCTCGGCGACTTCACCGCGGTCGGCTACCGCTCCCTGGTCGACGACAAACACCATGTGGCGATGGTCAAGGGCGAGGTCGACGGCGCCGCGGACGTGCTGGTCCGCGTCCACAGCGAGTGCCTGACCGGCGACGTCTTCCACAGCATGCGCTGCGACTGCGGCGAGCAGCTGGAGGCGGCGATGTCGCAGATCGAGGCGGAGGGCAGGGGAGTCCTGCTCTACCTCTCCCAGGAGGGCCGCGGGATCGGGCTGCTGAACAAGCTGCGCGCCTACAAGCTGCAGGAGGAGGGGGCCGACACGGTCGAGGCCAACCTCAAGCTCGGCCTGCCGGCGGACCTGCGCGACTACGGGATCGGCGCCCAGATCCTCGCCGACCTCGGCCTCACCAGCATCCGCTTGCTGACCAACAACCCGAAAAAGATCGTCGGCCTCGAGGGCTACGGCCTCTCGGTCTCCGAGCAGGTGCCGATCGAGTTCCAGCCCAACAGCCACAACGAGGACTACCTGCGGGCGAAGCGCGACAAGATGGGCCACTCGCTCCACCACCAGGGCCTTGCCCTCGACGAGGAGATGATCCACGACGAGGAGGAACGGGACGCGCGCGGGGCCGAGGGCGGCAATGGCTGACGGCGACGGGGTCTTCCTCGAGACCTTCGCCGAGGACGAGAAGGCGCGGTTGGAGCCGCTCAACTGGGCGGTGGTCATCGGTCGCTACTACGAGGACCTCGCTCAGCGGCTGGAAGCCGGGGCCCTGGCGGGGTTCGAGCTCGCCGGCATCCCCGCCTCGCAGGTCACCGTGGCCTCCGTCCCCGGCGCCTACGAGCTGCCGTTCGCGGCCAAGGCCCATGCCGAGACCGGCAACTACGCCGGCATCGCCTGCCTCGGCGTCGTGATCCGCGGCGAGACCGACCACTTCGACTTCGTCTGCGCCGAGTCGGCGCGCGGCATCCAGGACGTCCAGCTCGAGACCGGCGTCCCCTGCGCCTTCGGCGTCATCACCTGCGACACGATGGACCAGGCCCTCGCCCGCGCCGGCGGCGACAAACGCGACCAGGGCCGCAACGCCGCCCTCACCGTCGCCCGCATGGCGCTGCTCGAGCGGCAGCTCGCCTGACTTAGAAGAACTTCTAAGAAGACGATCGTCTACCATCCACGATCCTCATGGCGAAGGTTTGTCACAGCTGCGGTAAGGGACCTGGCTTCGGCCAGTCCCGGAGCCACTCGATGGTCGCGACCAAGCGTCGCTTCGACCCGAACCTGCAGAAGGTCCGGATCCAGGAGGGCGGCCGCCCGTTCCGGGCCTACGTCTGCACGCGCTGTTTGAAGGCAAATAAGGTGACGAAGGCCGCTTAGCCGGCCCGTTTTTCTTTCGCGCCGCGGCTCTTCTTCGTTCTGCTTCTCGTCCTTGCGGCGGCCTTCGAGCGCCCGCCCCTCACCGCAACCTTCCTGCAGGTGTGGTTGCGGTGAGGGGCGGGCGCTCGGGGGAGCTGCCCCCTATTCCAAGAGGGACCGCAGGTCAGCAGCGACGGCGCCAGGTTCGTCATCTAACTGACTCCAGGTCAGCCGGGTGATCGAGTAGCCGGCGACGCGGAGGCGGCGGTCGCGGGTGCGGTCGTCGCGGAAGGCTGCTTTGGTGCCATGGCCCTGCCAGCCGTCGAGCTCGACGATCTGGTTGGTACCGGGCCAAAGGCAGTCGACCTGGTAGCGCTTGCCGGTGACCTCGAGCCAGGCGTTGAGCCGTGGGATCGGTAAGTCGTGGCGGCGCAGGAAGGGCACGAAGAGTTCCTCGAGCGGGCTACGCCGCCGCCCCGAGGGCTCTTCGGCAATGCGATCAAGCGCGCTCCGGACCTTGCGAATGCCTCGGCGCCCCGGATAGCGCCTGAGGAGCGCAGGCAGCGACAACGCATCCCACAGTTCGAGGTATTCCGCCTCTCGAATGGCGTTCTCGACCACGTCGGCAGAGGCCACGGCCGCGAGGTCAAGGACCGTACGAGGCACGGTCGTAACCGGAATTTCGTCATGCACCGTCACCTCGTCAGGCGGCAAGGCCTTGCTCGCATGCCGCTTGATCCCGCGAGGGGACCTGCTCTTAGGCCGCAGCGTGACGTGGATCGCCCGTTCCGTCGCGTGCCTGATCCCCCAAAGCTCCGCCGCCGACCAATGACTAAGCACAGCCCCCGTCCCACAACCGAGAGTGGCCGCCATCCACCACCCACGCTGCGGAATAACCCGATGTCCCACCGCATAGACGCCACGGTGCAGCAGATGCAACCGCCCCTCGTCGACCCACCGTCCAACCGCGCTCGTGCTGAACCCCAGGTCAAGTAACTGCGCGAGTGACACAACCCCGTGCTGAGCCCGAGCCAGCTCCGCCAGCCCCGGCCCGTCTCGTCGAGGTTGCATTTCATCCCGCATAGCGGGATCAAGGGCAACCTCGGCGGGGGTTCTCCCCCCGAGCCTTGCGGCGGCTGAGGGTTGGGGGCTCTAGTCGGTTTCGGCGGCGGTGGGTTTCTCGGGGGGCTCGACGGAGAGGCGGGGGAGGATGCGGCTGAGCCACTCGGGGAAGTACCAGGCCTTCTTGCCGAACAGCTGCATGATCGCCGGCACCAGGACGGTGCGGATGACGACGGCGTCGATGAGGACGGCAGAGGCGAGGCCGAGGCCGAAGAGTTTGATGATCCGTTCTTCGCCGAGCATGAAGGAGGCGAAGACGGTGATCATGATCGCCGCCGCGGCGGTGATCACGCGTCCGGTCAGGGCGAGGCCGCGGGTGACGGACTCGGTGGCGTCGTGGCTGTGCTCCCACTCCTCGTGGATCCGCGACATCAGGAACACCTCGTAGTCCATCGAGAGCCCGAAGACGATCGCGAAGAGGAAGATCGGGAAGAAGGAGATGATCGGGCCGGTGTTGTCGACGCCGATGATGCTGGCGCCCCAGCCCCACTGGAAGACGGCGACGACGAGGCCGAAGGCGGCGCCGATCGAGAGCAGGTTCATCACCACCGCCTTCAACGGCACCAGCAGCGAGCGGAAGACGACCATCAGCAGCAGTGCCGAGAGCAGGACGACGACACCGATGAAGAGCGGCAGCTTTTCGGTGATCGCTTCGCCGAAGTCCTCGAAGATCGCGTTGATGCCGCCGACGTGCAGCTGCGACCCCGTCTGCGCCTCGATCGGCGGGATCACGCTGCCGCGGATGTGGTCGAGCAGGTCGGTCGTCGCTTCGCTCTGCGGCGAGGTCGTCGGGTAGACCTGGAAGACGCCGGTGTTTTCGGCTTCGTTGAGATTGACGTCGGTGACCGAGGCGACGCCCTCTTCGCCTTCGAGCTGTCTGCTCAGCTCTTCGAGCCCTTCGGCGTTGCCTTTTTCGGGCAGCGCCTCGACCATCACGAACGGCCCGTTGAAGCCCGGCCCGAAGCCCTCCGAAAGCAGGTCGTAGGCCTGCCGCGTCGTCTTGTCGGTCGGTTCGGTGCCGGCGTCGTTGGTGCCGAGCCGCAGCGACAGCGTCGGGATGCAGAGGATCAGCAGGAAGGCGCCGGAGAGCAGCGCCGAGAGCACCGGCCGGCGCTGGATCTCACGGCTCCAGCGGAACCAGCGCCCGCCTTCGTCGATGCTGGTCCGGCGTTTGGCGAGGCCCGGGATGCGGAGGCGGTCGACCCGGTGGCCGACGATCGTCAGCAGCGCCGGCAGCAGGGTCAGCGCCGCGATCATCGTGAACAGGACCGCCAGCGCGGCCGCGGTGGCGACGCCGTAGAGGAAGGGGAGGCCGAGCAGGAACATCCCCATCAGCGAGATGATCACCGTGATCCCGGCGAAGAGGACGGCGCGGCCGGCGGTGTTGACGGATTTGATCGACGCCTCGCGCGGCTCGAGTCCTTCGTCGAGGCCGTTGCGGAAGCGGGTGAGGATGAAGAGCGCGTAGTCGACGCCGACGCCGAGCCCGATCATCGCCGCCAGGACCGGCGCGAAGTTGGCCGTGTCGAAGACGTGGGTGCCGAGGATGACGAGGCTGATCCCGACCCCGAGCGCGAACAGAGCGGTGATGATCGGCAGCCCCATCGCGACGACCGAGCCGAAGGTGATCAGGAGGACGATCATCGCCGCCAGCAGGCCGATCCCGAACGAGGAGTCGCCTTCTTCCTGTTCGGCTTCCTGAATCAGGTTGCCGCCGAGCTCGACCTGCAGGCCTTCGCCGTTGGCTCCCTGCGCGATGGCGATGATTTCGCGCGTCTTGTCTTTGTCGATCTTGTTGTTCGGGGCGTCGAACTGGACGGTCGCGTAAGCGATCTTGCCGTCGTCGGAGACCGCTCCGGCGCCGCCTTCTTCGTAGGGGCTGGCGACTTCGCTGACGTGCGGGAACCCTTCGACTTCTTCAAAGACCCCTTCCATCTTCTTCTTGACGGCCGGCGATTCGACGCCGGAGTCGGCCTTGTAGACGATCTGCACGGTGTCGCCCGACTGCTGGGGGAAGCGGTTTTCGAGCAGGTCGAAAGCTTCCTTGGAGTCGGATGCGGGAAGCTTGAATTCTTCGGTGAAGTCGGCCCCGACCGAGTTCGAGATGCCGCCGACGATGATCAGGGCGGCAATCCAGCCAATGATCACGGTCTTCCGGTGGCCGGTGATCCAGGTGGCGAAACCTCGCATTCGGCGCCACGGTAGCAACGCGCCCGGGCGGGCGTCTTCTCGAATCCTGCTGTTTCAACGACGTGTCAGGACCCGAACCCGGACGTGGCGGCGGGCGCTCCGGATAGATTCCCTGCTAGATGTCCGATCCATCGATCGCCCGCTTCCGGCGGGTCATCACCTCTGCATATGCCTCGCTCGAGGCCCGCCGCCAAGAGGTCAACGACCTCAACGTCTTCCCGGTCGCCGACGGCGATACCGGCGACAACATGGCGATGACGCTGCGCGCGGTGATGGAGGAGCTCGACCGCCTCGACGGCCAGTCGGTCGACGAGGTCGGCCGCACCGAGCTGGTCCAGGCGCTGGCCCGGGCGGCGCTGATGGGCGCCCGCGGCAACTCCGGCGTGATCCTCTCCCAGATCGTCCGCGGCGCCGCCGAGGAGCTCGCCAGCCGTCCCGGCGAGCTGGTCGACCCGGTGCTGGTCGCCGCCGCCTTCGCCTCCGCCGCCGACGCCGCCTACGACTCGGTCCGCGAGCCGGCCGAGGGGACGATGCTGACCGTCTTCCGCGAGATGGCGCACTCGCTCGCCCGCCAGCTCGCCCACCTCGAAGCCGACAAGCAGCGGCTCGGCCGCGACGTCTCCGACGAGGAGCAGGACGCGGTCCTCGCTGGCGTGATCGAGCGGGCGATGGAAGACGGCGAGCGCGCGGTCGCCCGCACCCCCGAGCAGCTCGAGGTGCTGCGCGAATCCGGCGTCGTCGACGCCGGCGGCCACGGCCTCGTCCTGATCCTCGCCGGGGTCGTCGCCGGCCTGCGCGGCGACGACGCCGAGGCGCCCGAGGTCTCCCACCATGAGGCGCCCCGGGGTAGCCTGCCCCACCACGAAGACAGCCGCTACCGCTACTGCACCAACTTCATCGTCTCCGGCAGCGGCCTCGGCCGGCGTGAGTTCCTGCCGCGGCTCGAGGGGCTCGGCGACTCGGTGCTCGTCGTCGGCGACGACGTCACCCTCAAGGTCCACGTCCACACCGACGACCCGGAGGCGGCGGTGGCGCTGTTCGACGGCGTCGGCGCGGTCACCAACCTCGACGTCGCCGACATGCGCGAGCAGATGGCCGAGCGCAGCGCCAGGCTGGCGGCAGGCGCGGGGCGCACCGGCGTCGTCGCGGTCGCCGCGGGGGAGGGGCTGGAGCGGCTGTTCGCCGAGCTCGGCGCCGTCGTCATCCCCGGCGGTGAGACGCTCAACCCCTCGACCTACGAGCTGCTGGCCGGGATCCACGGCGTCGCCGCCGAGGAAATCCTCGTCCTGCCCAGCTCCTCCAACGTCGTGATGGCCGCCGAGCGCGCCTGCGAGCTCTCGGAGAAGCCGGCCAGGGTGGTCGCTGCCACATCGCAGCAGGCGAGCCTGCTGGCGTTGGTCGAGCTCGACGCCGACGCCTCGGTGGCGGACAACGCCGGGCGGCTCGAGTCGGCGCTCGCCGGCGTCAACACCGGCGGCGTCGCCCCCGCTGCCCGCGACGACGCCCAGGGCCGCTTCCGCAAGGGCGACGCGGTCGGCTTCGCCGACGGCGAGATCGTCGCCTGGGGCGGCGCCGGCTCGACCCTGACCGAGACGATCCAGCACCTCGCCAAGGGGGCGGAGATCGTCACCGTGATCGCCGGCGAGGGGGCGCCGATCGCCCTCTCGGAGATCGACACCCACGTCCCCGAGGGCGTCGAGATCGAGACCCACGAGGGAGGACAGCCGAGCTGGTGGTGGCTGCTGGCGGCGCAGTAGAGGCGAAGGGCTGGGTGCCGTCGTTCGCCGCCGGCCGCGAGCTGGGCCGGGCCGACCTCCGCGACGCCCCCGTCCATTGGCCGCGCCCCAGCGTCCTCGCCGCCTCGCTCCAGGCCCTCGACGGCGTCGGCCCGAAATCAGCCGAAGCCGCCGCGGCGGCGGGGATGAGAAGCATCGGAGATGTCCTGTGGCGACTGCCGATCCGCCACCGGGACCGGCAAGTCCGCCTGCTGAAAGCTGTCGAGCAGGGAGAGACGGCGACCGTCCTGGTCACCGTCCTGGGGAGCAGGCCGCGCCCCTTTCGCAGGGGTCGCCTGACCATGGTCGGAGTCAAAGTCGGCGACGAATCCGGTCACGTTCGCGCGACCTGGTTCAACCAGCCCTGGGTGGCGGAGAAGCTGAGCCCGGGCACGGAACTGCTGCTCACCGGCAAGCTCAACCCTCGCGGCCTGGTGGTGAGCGAATGGGAGCTCGTGTCTGCGGTGGGTGACCCCGAGGGGGAGTCCGAGAACGGAGGCGAAGCCCCCGCCCGCAGGACTCCCACTCGGGGGCAGGACCCGCCGCCCGGCGCTCCTTTCGTCCCTGTTCATCCCGCGACCGAGGACCTCAGGGCTCAGAAGATCCGCGACTGGGCGGAGCAGGCTTGCCGGCTGGCCCCGAACCTGATCGAGGGTCTCCCCGCCCAGATGCGGGCCCGCCGCCGCCTCGCCGGCGTCGCCGACGCGATCGAGGTCGCTCACTTCCCCGAGTCCCCCGACGACCTGACGGCCGCCCGCGAGCGCATCGCTTTCGAAGAGCTGTTCCTGCACCAGGCGCTGCTCGCGACCCGCAAGCGCTCGCACCGGGTTGCCCGCCCGGCGCCACGGCTCGGCCGCCCCGGCGCGCTGGTCGGGCGCTGGCTCGAGTCGCTCCCGTTCGAGCCGACCGCCGACCAGCTCGCCGCCTTCGTCGACGTCGACGCCGACCTCGACTCGGGCGAGCCGATGCAGCGCCTGCTGATGGGCGAGGTCGGATCCGGCAAGACCGTCGTCGCCCTCTACGCGATGCTGCGGGCGCTGGAAGCCGGCCACCAGGCGGCGTTGATGGCGCCGACCGAGACCCTCGCCGAGCAGCACGCCCTCACCCTCGACCGCCTGCTGGGGGCGGAGGCGATCCCGTTCTCGCTGCTCACCGGCGCGACCCCGGCGCCGACCCGCAAGCGCGCCCTCAACCAGCTCGCTTCCGGCGAGCTCGGACTGATCCTGGGCACCCACGCGCTGATCGAGCCGACCGTCGAGTTCGTCCGGCTCGGCGTCGTCGTCGTCGACGAGCAGCACCGCTTCGGCGTCGAGCAACGGCGGGCGCTCGACCAGAAGGGCGTCGAGGGGATGGCGCCGCACGTCCTCCACATGACGGCAACCCCGATCCCGCGCACGCTCTCTCTGACGGCCTACGGTGACCTCGACACGACGGCGCTGCACCAGCTGCCGGCCGGGCGCCAGCCGGTGGCGACGCGGCTGGTCGAGGAGGACGAGCGCGCCGGCGCCTACGAGTTCGTCCGCCAGCGCCTGCGCGAGGGGCGGCAGGCGTTCGTCGTCTGCCCGCTCGTCGCCGAGTCCGAGAAACAGCCCGGCAAGGCGGCCGAGGTCGAGGCTGAACGGCTGGCGCTGGGAGAGCTCCGCGAGTTCACGGTCGGCGTCCTCCATGGCCAGATGCGCTCCGAGCAGAAGGCGGCGGCGATGGCGGCGTTCGCCAGCGGCGAGACCGACGTGCTGGTGGCGACGACCGTGATCGAGGTCGGGATCGACGTCGCCAACGCGACGGTGATGATCATCGAGGGGGCGGAGCGCTTCGGCGTCTCCCAGCTGCACCAGCTGCGCGGCCGGGTCGGGCGCGGCGAGCACGCCTCGGTCTGCCTGCTGTTCGCCGAAGATGCCGGTGAGCTGGCGCGGCGGCGGCTGCGGGCGGTGGCACGGTGCGTTTCCCGGCGGGCGCATATCTTTGCTTTTCGATTCGGCTGAAAAGCGATATCTCGCTTTATCTGGACGCGGGCGCGACGATCCTCGCCGCAGATCCGGCCGAGACTAAGGGAGCTTACGATCTGGCTGAGCCTAACGAATGGGATATGTACCAGGACTTCGGCCACAGTCACTGGCAGAACAGTTTGATCTGGGGCATAGGCCTGCATGATGTTTCCATACTGGGTCCCGGTATGATCTATGGTAAGGGTTTAACGCGCCGTGGTCCGGGGCCACGCGCTGAAGTTCGTCCCGGCGACAGCCCTGTCAGCCTGGGGGGCGGACGTCCCGGCGCGCAGGCGCAGACGCCGCTCGGTGAAGGAGCGCAACGCGCTCAGAACAATTCGATGGACGGACAGGGAAATAAAGCGATTGCGCTGAAACTCTGCCGGAACGTGACCCTGCGCGATATCTCTATTTTGATGGGCGGACATTTCGCGCTTGTGGCGACCGGCGTAGACAACCTGACGATCGATAACGTCAAGATAGATACCAATCGCGATGGCCTGGACATTGACTCCTGCCGCAATGTCCGCATTTCCAATTGCAGCGTCAATTCGCCAAACGACGATGGCGTTTGTTTGAAGAGCTCGTTTGCTCTGGGGTATGCGCGCGCCGTGGAAAACGTGACCATCATTAACTGCCAGGTCTCCGGCTATGATCCAGGAACCTTTCTAGACGGCACATTCAAACGCACACAGAAGCAGGCGCCGGACCGTGACGGTCCGACTGGTCGAATCAAATTTGGCACTGAATCGAATGGCGGCTTCAAAAATATCACGATCTCGAATTGCGCCTTCGACCATTGCCGCGGCTTCGCCATCGAAACTGTCGATGGCGGAATCATCGAAGACATCAACGCGTCGAACCTTACGATGCGGGATGTGACAACAGCGCCGATTTTCCTGCGCCTGGGCAGCCGGATGCGCGGTCCGAAAGATACGCCCGTAGGCGCGATTCGCCGCGTCAACATCAGCAACATCGTCGTTTCGGACGCCGAAGCGAAATTCGCTTCGATCATCAGCGGCATTCCAGGCCATGACATCGAAGACGTTCATTTGAGCAATATCCACATCGTTTATCGCGGGGGCGGCTCAAGAGAAGACGCCGCCATAGAAACGCCCGAACGCGAGAGCTCCTATCCCGAACCGAGCATGTTCGGAACGATACCCGCATACGGGTTTTTCATTCGCCACGTGAAAGGCATCGAACTGAACAATGTCGAAGTCAGCTATATGAAAGTAGACCTGCGCCCGGCGTTCGCATTGATCGATGTGAAAGGCGCCGATTTCAAAAACGTCAAGGCGCAGCGCGTGGCGAACGCCCCTATCTTTACGCTGAAAAATGTCGAAGACTTCGGCGTATGGCAAAGCAAAGGACTGTCTGATACGCGACTTGAGAAGGTAGCTGATAAGAAACTTTAACTTCTCAGAACTGTTCCGGAACTCACAATACATTTATCGGAGAACGATGATGAAATTATTGGTTTCACTGATTACAGCCTGTCTGTCGATATTTTTTGCGGCAGCGCAAGCGCAGGACGCGACAATCAAGCTCAACGAAAAGGGATTTGTCGCGTTATTCGACGGCAAAAGCCTGAACGGCTGGAAACTGGTACGCGGCCATGGCCCGGGTTACGTTATAAAAGATAACCTTTTGGTCTGTCCCCTGGACGGCGGAGGAAATCTATTCACAGAAAAAGAGTATTCAAACTTCATCTTCCGATTCGAATTCAAGACCGAACCAGGCGGCAACAATGGCGTGGGTATCCGCGCGCCATTCGAAGGCGACGCGGCGTATCAGGGAATGGAAATACAGATTCTCGACGACGGTCACGAGAGATATAAGGGCAAGATCAAATCGGAACAGCATCACGGCTCGGTTTATGACGTCATCCCGGCTCGGACCGGATTCTTGAAACCCGCCGGCGAATGGAATACGGAAGAGATTATGGCCCAGGGCAGCCACATCCGCGTGACACTCAACAACGTGATCATCTTAGACGCCGATCTGAATAACGTCCGCGAGGAAGCGGTGCTCAAGAAACATCCCGGGTTGAAGAACAAATCCGGTCACATCGGATTTCTTGGCCACGGCTCGCTGGTCGAATTCCGAAACATCAGGATCAAAGCGCTGCCGTAAAGCTCGATTGCGATTATTGAGTTGCCGCTTCTTTAGTCGCGGAGCGACCGTGGCAATTGCGATTATGGAGGTGGCGATTCTTTAGTCGCGGAGCGACCGTGGCAATTGCGATTACGGAGTGGCGCTTTTTCGTTGCGGAGCGACCGTGCAATTGCCGATTTTGGAGGTGGCGCTTCTTCGTCGCGGAGCGACCGTGGCAATTGCCGATTTTGGAGGTGGCGCTTCTTCGTCGCGGAGCGACCGTGGCAATTGCGATTTTGGAAGTGGCGCTTCTTCGTCGCGGAGCGACGGTTTGAACTTAGGCCGGCGTTTCAACGCCGGTT
>Ga0081540_1002543_pt1 | contig 14794 bp, 15 predicted proteins | sample TabmetS2T1R1_FD_71024 | JGI IMG/M metagenome (GOLD analysis project Ga0081540, IMG submission 71024) | Tabebuia heterophylla rhizosphere microbial communities from the University of Puerto Rico - S2T1R1 | ecosystem: Host-associated > Plants > Roots > Rhizosphere ... | reverse complement strand
CCGGCCAACTCGGCGACCTTCGCGTAGCGCGGTCGGTAGGCGGCGAGGACCTCGAGGACGTCCTTGCCGATCCTGACGCTGCGGTCCCATCCCGGCCAGTCGAAGGCGCAAGCCACCACGCGCTTCTTCTTGCCCTGCTCGATCATCACGCGCACCGGATCGGTCACGCCGCCACCGTAGGACGTTCGTTCGTCAGCCGCGACCCGCTGGCTCCGGGCGGCAAGGTGTCGACTTTCCGAACCGCGAAGACATGGCACATTTCGGCGGCTCGCGGGTGACAAGTACCAGGTCAGACCCGCTGTAGCCTCCTGAAGCACACATTCGCACCATTGGGCGCTAAGCGCCCGAGGAGGTACATCATGCACCGAATACCACGTCGTCTCTCCATCGTCGTGGTGGCCCTGGCCATCGTCGTGGGTACCGGCGTCGCAGCCTTCGCCCACGGCGGCCTGACTTTCGGGTTCAAGAGCATCCGTGAGGGCGTACCCAACGGGGTCGGTCGCTTCTCGCTCACGAGCACCGACATCCGCGAGGGGCAACCGATCCCGCACCGGTTCTGGGGCTGCACCGGTCCCGGCGTCTCGCCCGAGCTGTCCTGGCGGGGCGCGCCGGCGAAGACCCGCAGCTACGCCCTCACGGTCTACGATCCCGACGCGCCCACCGGTAGTGGCTTCTGGCACTGGATCGCCTGGGACATCCCGACGGGTACCACGTCATTGCCGACCGGGGCGTCGCTGCCGGCTGGTGCGGTCAACGGTCCCAACGACGGCGGAGGCTTCGGTTACACCGGCCCGTGCCCGCCCGTCGGCGACATCACACACCACTACAAGTTCACGATCCTCGCTCTGGACACCGCGAGCCTGGGTCTTCCCGCCGACTCCCGCGCCGCCCAGGTTGGGTTCACCATGCGGCTGCACATCATCGCCACGGCATCGTTGACGGCAACGGCACGCCAGTAACTCAGCGAGGTACCGGACCGGTGGGGTGGCGGTTCGCCGCCGCCGCCCTACCGCTCGAACGGTTGTATGCTCATCGATGGAATCAGGACGAGAGGGGGCAGGATGGCACTCGGCCGGTTCAGTCGCCGGCGCCCGTCCCCGGCAAGCCCGCACCAGGACCTCGCCGACACCGGGCCGAAGGACCAGGAACTCGAGGAGCGCCGACTCGGTGCCGCCATCGTCGCGGGCGAGGTTCCGCCCATCTGGTACCGGCAGCGGATGGCCGCACTGGCCGCCGAACGGGACGCGACCGATCCGGTGGACGACCAACCGCCCGCCTGAACCCGGGTGACCATGTTGAGCGCGACCTGCGACCGGTCGCGCTGAGCCGGTCGGCGCTACCCGCCAATGAGCTGCGCCACCGGAAAGATGTGGTCCTGCCAGATCAGGCGGGAGGTCTCCTCGGGGTAGGCGGCGACCGCCGACGGCGTATCGAAGATCTGGGTGAGGCGCTTCCCGGCGTCGTAGGCGGGCCAGCCCGGGTCGCCGTGCGTGGCGAACGCCGTCCAGGCGGTGCGCATCTCCGCGGACAGCGCTTCTGCTTCGGGAGACGGGCCTTCCCCGATGAGCAGCGCCGGCTGGCCGCTGTCCAGATTGCCGAACACGAGTGGTACGTCGAGGCCGTGGCACGCGCCCAGGGCACCGCCCATGCCCGGGGCCGGCCAGGTCAGCTCGTACACGTGGACCCTGCCGCCGCCGGCGGTCTGCGCCTGGGCGAGGTGCAGGGTAGGCATGCGGAACAGCCAGTCCGAATGAACCAGTTCGTAGAGCTCGTCGGGGCCCGCGTCCGCAAACGCGTCCCGGTAGCCGCGTTCCCCGTCCGGCTCGGGCGCGAAGACCCGCAGGGCGGCGGCCGCCTGCTCCCGCGTGACCTGGCCGAGCAGGCCGCTCAGGGCGCTGAACAGCCGCTGCTCGTCACGGGTGTGGCCGACCAGCAGGTCGATGTCCCGGCAGGCGCCGTCGGCGAGCGCCCGCCACGGAGTGACCGGCAGGACATCACCGTCGACGACCGGCGCGAACGGGATCGACCTGTGCCCCACCTGGCCCCACCGCGGCGCCCGCCCGGCCGCCGTGGCGGCAACCGCACCACCGGCGGCGACCAGCCGCGCCGGGTCGACGGTGGCCAGCTCCGCCACCGTGGCGCGCACCCCCAGCTCGTCGGCGCAGGCCGCGGCGATGTCGGCGGCGAGCTCCGTCGAGAAGAACGGACCCGGCACACTCTGTGCGACGGCCCGGCGGAACAGCCCGGCCGCCCGCGGCATCGCCAGTAGAGCCGCGACCGAGCCGCCGCCGGCCGACTGGCCGAAGACGGTGACCCGGTCCGGGTCGCCGCCGAAGACCTGGATGTTGTCGTGTACCCACTCCAGCGCGGCGAGCTGATCCAGGAGGCCACGGTTGGGCGGCGCACCCGCGATCTGTGCGAAGCCTTCGGCGCCGACGCGGTAGTTGAACGTCACCACTACGACGCCGCCGTGCCGGGCGAGGCGACGACCGTCATACTCGGGGCTGCTGGAGGCGCCGATGGTGTAGCCGCCGCCCTGGATCCACACCATGACCGGAAGCTTCGCGGCCGGGTCGGGATCCGGCGACCAGACGTTCACCGTCAGCCACTCGTCGCCCCCCGCACCGCCCAACGCCGGGTCCCTGCCGAACGCGACGGGCTGGGGCGGCGGCGGTCCGTACGACTCGGCCGGCCGTACGCCGTCCCAGCTTCGTACGGGCCGCGGGGCGGCAAAACGGAGTTCGCCGACCGGAGCCTCGGCGAACGGGATGCCACGGAACACCGCCACGTCCGCCTCACGCCTGCCACGCAGCGCCCCGGCCGCGGTACGGACTTCACAGGTCGTCATCGCTTCCTTCACGTATCCCGGTGAGTTGGCCGCGAAGCACGGGGAGGCGCTCCCCGGCCAATGGCACTGCGGATCGTCCCGCGGCATCCAGACGCGGGCCAGCCATTTTCCCGGGAGCAACACAGGTCCACAGTGGACAGATCAGGCGTCCCGCAGGCGGGCTGTCTCGACCTGGCTGATCTCGTGGAGCCGGTCGAACAGGCCCCGGATCACGGTGAGCTGTTGAGCGGGGTGCGGCCGTGCGATGATCGATGCCCTGACGCGACACCCGGAGGACGAATGGCGGGCTGGTGGCCCTGGTTGATCGGGGCGCTCGTGGTGCTGGCCGGCGGAGCCGCCGTGGTCGCGGCGCACCGCCGCTCGGCAGGCCGGGGTGCCCGGCCGCGTTCGGCGCCGGCCGGTCGCACCCGCCCGACGGGATGCACCCGGCCGCCCGCCGCACCGGCGCGTCCGAAGGTCACGGCGCCGGTCGCGGTACGGCCCCGACCCGGCGAAATCTGGTGGGCGGACGTGCCGTACGAGGACGGCACCGGCTCCAAGGTGCGGCCCTGCCTGGTGCTGCGGACCGGCCGGCACGGCATGGACGTACTGAAGATCACCAGCCAGGACAAGAGCAACCGCACCGACCACGTCCGGATCCCCACCAGGACCTGGGACCCGGGCGCGGACCACGACAGCTACCTCGACCTGACCGATCCGATCCGGGTGGTGCCGGCGGCGTTCGCCGACCGCGCCGGCAGCTGCGAGCCGCGGCTGTGGCGCGAGGTGCAGCTCCTGCACGATCTGAGGCCGGGCGCCGGCCGGCGGCGCTGAGACCTGGCGCGGGCCGGCGGCGCGTCATCCGATCGGGTGACCCGAGTCGTTTGTCTGGCGCGGTCGCGGGTAACCGCGGCCCGGGCCTCTGCCCGATGCCGGCAAGACGACTGCTCAGAGGTGGGCACGACCATGACCATGAACGGTGACGAACAGTACGACCGCGGCCTCGAGGCGCTGCGGCAGGCCGACGGCGGCGCCGGGCAGAAACTGCTCGAGGCCCTCGCCGACGTCTCGCCCGAGCTCAGCTACCGGTCCGTCGCCTGGTCCTACGGGGACCTCTATGTCCGGCCCGAACTGCCGCGTCGCGACCGCGAGTTGCTGACCCTCGGCATCCTCACCGGTCTCGGCGACGCCGAGGCCCAGCTCGAGGTGCACGTCAACGGCGCCCTCAACGCCGGACTGACGCCGTCGGAAATCGTCGAGGCGCTTCTGCAGTCGGTGGTCTACTGCGGGGTGCCCCGGGCGGTCAACGCCACGCTCGTCGCCAAGAAGGTCTTCGCCGAGCGCAACCTGCTCCCCGTCCGCCCCACCCCGGCCGGCTGACCCACCGACGGACGCCGGGCGCCACCCGCCCCCGAAGGCGCCCGCGGCTGCGTGTCGGCTGATCGGCAGGCGGGGTCCGTCCGCTTCGGCGGCGACTACGGTCGAGGCATGATTGTCGGCTTCGGGGACTACGAGCTTGATCTGTCCCAAGTAGAGCTTCGGCGTTCCGGGACACGGGTGTCGGTCGAGCCGCAGGTCTTCGCGGTGCTTGCCTACCTGGTGGCCCACCGCGACCGGGTGGTGCCGAAACAGGAGCTGATGGACAACGTCTGGGGTGGCCGGTTCGTCAGCGAGACGGCGGTCACCACCCGGATCAAGCAGGTGCGGCAGGCGGTCGGTGACGACGGACAGGCTCAACGGTTCATCCGGACCGTGCACGGCCACGGGTACCGGTTCGTGGGTACCGCGCAGGTGCGCGAGCGGCCGCCCGTACCCGGGCAGGAGCTGGTGCGGTACGCGACCAGCGACGGCCTGCAGATCGCCTTCCAGACCACCGGGAGCGGTGAACGCGACATCGTGCTCGTCGCCGGGTTCGTCTCACACCTGGAGTTCGACTGGGCCGAGCCACGGCACGCCGCCTTCCTCGACCGGTTGAGCTCCTTCGGCCGGCTCATCCGGTTCGACAAGCGAGGGACCGGCATGTCAGACCGGCCCATCGACGTGCCGGACATGGAGACCCGGGTGCATGACGTGCTGGCCGTGATGGACGCGGCCGGCTCCGCAAGGGCCGTGCTGTTCGGATACTCCGAGGGCGGGCCGATGTCGATCCTGATGGCGGCCACGCACCCGGAACGGGTCGAGGCGCTGGTGATCTACGGCTCCTACGCGCGGCGGTTGCGCACCGACGACTACCCCTGGGCGCACGATCCCGAGGAACGGCTGCAGTACATGGATCGGCTGGCCGCCGAGTGGAGTTGGGAAGCCGACATGCGCGCCATGTGCCCGTCTGCCGACGACGCGATGGCCCGCTGGTGGGGCCGGCGCGCCCGGGCGGCGGCCACCCCGTCGACGGTACGCGCGCTGCTGACGATGAACTCGCTGATCGACATCCGCCGGGCGCTCGGTTCGGTGCGGGTACCGACTCTCGTCATGCACCGCCGTGGCGACCGGGACAGCCACGTCGAGGAAGGCCGGTATCTGGCCGCGCACATCGCCGGCGCGCGGTTCGTGGAACTGTCCGGCGCGGACCATTTCATCGCCGTCGACGCCGACCAGATCCTCGATCCCGTCGAGACGTTCCTCGCCGACCTCGGTCCGGTACCGGCACCGCCGCGCGCGCTCGCGGCGGTGCTCGCCGTCGTCGGCCCCGGCATCGTCGCGCCGTCCGCGGGCCGCGTGGCCAACACACCCGGCGGGCAGACCATCATCGTGTACGACGGCCCGGTCGCCGCCATCCGCGAGGCGCTGTCCGTCCTGAGCGGGCCGCACAAGGCGGGTACGCGATTCGGCTTGCAGATCGCCGAGGTACCGCGGACCGGGACGGTCGCCGACGGGCCGGGTGTCGAGGCGGCCGTGGGCCTTGCCGAACGGGCCGCGCCAGGACAGCTGCTCGTCTCGCAGGCAGTGCGCGACCTCGTGGCCGGGACCGGACTGGAGTTCACGCCGGCCGGCGATGGTGCCTACCGGCCGGCGCTGCCGACACCCGGCTTGACGTGAACCCTGGGCTCAGACGGCCTTGGCCTCGACCGTGACCGGTACCCCGTTGGTCAGCATGTCGAAGACGGCCGAGCGCGCCCGCGACTGGGTCACCAGGCCCAGCAACTGTTCGGGCGAGCCGTCACCGCGGATCGCGAAGTTGACCCGGATGTTGTTGAACCCGTTGCGCACCCCGGGGTCCAGGCCGAGGATGCCACGCAGGTCGATGTCGCCCTCGACTGTCGATGTCACCTCGGTCAGGGCGATGCCTCGCGCGGCCGCGATGTTGGCCAGGCCGCTGGTCAGGCATGCGGCGAGCGCGTGCAGAAGGAACTCGACCGGGGTGGGGCCCTGGTCGGCGCCGGTCAGGACCGGTGGATGGTCGGCGTCGTACCGGTGGTCTTCGGCCCGCGTGAACTCCTGGCAGGCGCCGAAGTAACCGTTGATGCTGGTGCGGTTGTGCGTACCGCTGACCCAGCGGTTGCTCGCCCGGAACTGGAAGTTCGCCAGCTCCGGCTGCCCTTTCACCGCATCGATCGTGGCGAACAGCGTCTGGGTGTCGACTCCGTTGATGGACACGACGTACTCCTTTCTTGGGCCGCCTCAGGCGGTCACCGACAACTGCAGCGAGGCGAGATAGTCCGCCTCTGCGTTCAGGGCGTGGCGCAGCCGCTGCTGCAAGGCGACGAACTCCGGCAACGGCGGGTACCGGCTCAGCGCACAGGTGATCTCAAACGTCTCCCGCAACGCGGCGTCCCGGGCGGTCTCGTACCCCGACAGGTCCGCGGCATCCCCGCGAAGGAACGCGTCGATGCTGCCGGCCAGCAGCTCGGCGTCGCGGAACGCGTCAGTGATGCCATGCCCGGTGATCGGATCGCGGTGGCACCCGGCATCGCCGACGAGCGCCCAGCCCGGCCCGGTCGCCCGGCGCAGCTGGTTCGGCAGCCGCACCGCGCCCCGCACCCGCGAAGCGATCCGCCCGGCACGCGCCCGCGCCGCCAGCGTCGGCGACACCGCCGCGACGAGACCGAGGAACGGTTCCACCGCGGCGCCGCGTACCCCCGAAACCATCGACGCCGGGCAGCACACCCAGACGCAGGCCTCGCCGTCGTGGGTGGGGAAGACACCGGCGTAGCCGGTCTGTCCACTGGCCAACGTGCCCGCGTGATACTCCAGGCGTCGCCAAGGGAGCCCGGCCACGTACACGTAGAACGTCGCGTTGTCTGCCGGGTGCGACTCGCGGACAGCCGACCCCGACCACACCGCCATCCGCGACCGGACGCCGTCGGCGCCCACGACGACCTTCGCCGGCAGACAGATCCGCTCGCCGTCCACCGCCGACGCGAGTACCCCTTGTATCCGGCCGTCCTGGGCGCGTAGCAGGCCACAGGCTGTCAGCCCGGTCCGGATCCGGGCGCCGGCCCCGGCTGCCGCCGCCGCGAGGATGCCGTCGAGGATGTGTCGCCGCGGAGCGACAAGCTGGTCGACTCCGGCCCGCGGCTTGACGGCGCGCACCTCCTCGGCGTCGCCGATGCGGAACATCACCTCGCGCAGGCTCGGCGCACCGCTGGCCAGTACCCGGTCCAGCAGGCCCCACCGGGCCAACTGCACGACAGCGCCACGGGCGAGGCCGTGCGTGGAAAGCGTGTCGCTCGGCATCCTGGCGCGCTCGACCACGGTCACGCGGTGCCCGAGCCGGCCCAGCAGCATCGCGGTGGCGGCACCACCGCAGCGCGCACCGACCACGACTACGTCCGCCTGGCCGTCACCCTCACCCATACGACGACGATCCCCCGGCGCCGCGTCCGGTCCTTGGAGGCGACGTGGAGCATCTGTTCTCCACAACTACGCGACTTCGCCGTCGCCGCCGCGAAGCCGCCCGGGATCACGCCACGACGAGCCGGGCTTTGAGCCGCAGGAAATCACCGTAGCGCGCGGCGGCCTGGTCGAGTGCTTCCGTCTCCGCGGCTGTGAGGGCTCGGTAGGGGCGCAGGTCGAACTGCACGTTGTCGTTGGCGATGGTTCGCCGCATGGCGGCGACGAGTTGCCCGTCGACCAGAGCCATACCGATGGCGCTCTCCCGGGTGCGTGGCACGTCGCCGGCGGCATCCAGCACCCAGCGGGAGTCCTGGTACCCGCGGTAGGTCTCGTCGAGGATCTGGAGGAGGTGGCCCGCGGGCTTCTGCGGTCCAGTGGGGGCATCCCCGGGCGCGTGCCAGAAGGTGCGCCCGTCGTGCTGGAACGAGTCGAGTCGGTCACGCACCTGCCGCAGGCCGGCGCGCACATCGGTGAGGGTGAGCGTGGCCCAGTAGGCGAGGTCCCGTTCGGTCGCCGGACCATGCCCGGTGAAGTAGCGCAGCGCCAGTTCGGCCAGGGCCTCGGTCCGGCCGAGCCGGCGCGGCGCCGGCACGCGCTCGTCCATGCGCGCGTAGGTGTGCTCACCGTCGACGACCGCTCCGCCGCAGATCAGCCCGTGCAGCTCGGCGTGGGCCAGCAGGATCATCAGCAGCTGCCCGCTGCCCTGGATGCCGCGGTCGCGCAGCTCGTCCGCCAGCTGCGGGCGGGTGAGCTGTCCGCGGTTCGCCAGTGCCCGCATCACCTCGCCGACCGCCCGGTCGACGGAGTGCTCGTCGAGGCCGTGGACCTCGCGTAGCTGCTGGCCGGTGACCCGCCGCACGCGGGGACCGGTCAGGTCGAGCAGCCAGCCGAGGTCCTCGGCCGGCACGAAATGCCAGGTTGGCCGCAGCACGTGCGTGCGCAGAACGGTGCCGTCGTCGAGCAGCGCCGCCAGATCGTTCTGGTCCGGTCTCCGCGTGCGGCAGGCCACTGCCCAAGCCGCCTGATTGGGGTTTTCCGCCTGGACAGCCAGCAGCGAGCCGACCACGTCCCGCGCCGACACCGCGTGCGGCGGGACCAAGTGCTGGCTGCGCAACCGCCAGCGAGCAATATCGAGGTCCTGCATAACGCCACCTCCTCCCGGACCCGAGCCGGGACAGCCTAACCAGGCCCTCTGACATCCGAGCCTCGCGGCGCCAACGCGACACGGGCGCGACCTCCAGGGGGCGCCCCGGCGGGTGGCGGGAAAATGCGCGGCGTGCGGTGGCCGGGGCGGGTTAGGTTGCTGGGCGTGAGCAGGATCGTTTCGGTCAACCTGGCGGTGCCGGAGCCCAACCCGGCCAAGGGCGTTGGTGTCACGGGCATCAACAAGCGACCGGTTGACCACCTGGTCACCGTGCGCGCGCCGGGACCCAAGACGACGGGGCTGCACAGCGGCCTGGTCGGTGACCAGATCTTCGACATCGAGAACCACGGCGGCGACGACCAGGCCGTCTACGCGTACGCGCGGGAGGACTACGACTGGTGGCAGGCGCGACTGAGCCGCCGGCTGGCCAACGGGCTCTTCGGTGAGAACCTGACCACCGAGGGAGTCGACGTCAACGGCGCGGTCATCGGCGAGCGGTGGCGGATCGGTCCACGTTTGATCCTCCAGCCGACGTTCGGCCGCATCCCGTGCGTCACCTTCCAGCACAAGATGGGCGAGCCGCGCTGGGTGAAGACCTTCACCCGGGCGAACCGCCCCGGCGCGTACCTGCGCGTGCTGGAGCCGGGCGAGGTGTGGGCCGGCGATCCGGTGACCGTGGAGGACCGCCCGGCGCACGGGGTGACGATCGCGCGGGCGTTCCGCGCGTACCTGACCGAGCCGGAACTGCTGCCCGAGCTGGTCCAGATCGAGGGGCTGCCCGACGACCTGCGCGAGACCCTCGCGGAGCGGCTTCACCAGCGACGGTAGCTCGTGATCGGGCCCCTTGGCGCTGGTTCTCGCCGTGGTGTCGATTTCGCCGGTGGTCGTTCGTGTAGGGGATGACCGGCCACAGTGGACGGCGGCGTGCGGCGCGTAAGGGAGCAGTTCATGCGTTCAATCACGGTGACCATGTGGGTCACCCTCGACGGTGTGGTGCAGGGCCTCGGCCGCCCGGACGAGGACACCCGCGGCGGCTTCGGGTACGGCGGCTGGGGCCAGCGGTACAACGACGAGGTGATGGGACGCGAGCTGGCCGAAGGCATGGCCAAGCCGGGTGACATGCTGTTCGGTCGCCGCACCTGGCAGGACTTCATCACCGCATGGGGACGTTCGACCGACGGCAACCCGGTCACCACGCACCTGAACGCGTCCACCAAGTACGTCGTCTCACGGAGCCTGGACGACGTGGATGCGTGGCCGAACTCGATCCTGCTGCGCGGCGACGCGGTCGACACGGTGGCCGAGCTGAAGGCCCGGCCGGGCGGGGACCTGTCAGTCATCGGCAGCGCCGCGCTTGTGCGAAGCCTGCACGCGGCCGGCCTGATCGACCGCTACACGCTCCTCATCCATCCGCTGGCCCTGGGCACCGGCAGCCGACTGTTCGAAGGTCCCGCGCCATTGACCGAGTTCGACCTGACCCGCAGCGTCACGACCACCAAGGGCGTCATCATCGCCACCTACACCCGCCAGTCAGGCAGAGACCGCTGAGCGGCCGGCTACGCGCGATTCGTGCGGCGACGGGTCGTCAGGCGGCGGGACTTGGCCTGAGTGCCACAGTCTTCCATCGCGCACCAGCGGCGGGAACCGTTGCGGCTGCGGTCCAGGAACAGCCAGCCGCAGCCGCCCTCGGCCACCGGGCAGGCCCTCAGCTGGGACAGATTGGCGGTGGTCGCGAGATCGACCGCGGCATAGGCCAGGCGGTCCGGGATCAGCAGAGCGCCGGCGGCGGCGGTGAGCACCGCCGGCGGCTCACCGGGGCCGCCCAGCCGCAACGACGACCGGACGGTCGCCGCCGACCAGCGCAGGACCAGCCGTTCCAACTCGGCGACAGCGCCGTCGGCCGGCGCGGACGAGCCGAGCACGGCGGCCAGGACCGCGTAGAGGGCCTCCCGGATGTCCACGGCAGAGTGCCACGCCTGGAGGGCCGAGGCGGGCTCGGCGGCCCAGGCGGAAGACACGCTCTCCGCCTCGGCGTCGGTGACCAGGCCGACGCTGCGCTCGGTCGACGAGGTGAGCACTCGGTCGCCGTGCTGGAAGTCGACCCGCCAGCCGTCGACGAGCGCGACCCGGGCGGTCAGCTCGCCGGCGGTCAGTGTTGCGGACAGGCCGCTGACGTCGACCGAGATCGGGTGGTCGTCGCCGGCGGCCAGCGCGAACGCGGGATGCTTGGGCACGCCGCCGAGGTGGTGGGCGATGGTGACACCGATGACGCCGTCGGCGGGCGAGAAGAACCGCGCGGTAACCATCGGCCGGTTGAGGGTGTCGCCCCGGCCGGTGATCCGGCCGGTGGGTGCGAAGACGGTGAAACCGCGCTCGTCGAGCTCGACCGACTCGACTGTGCCGGGGCGCAGCACGCTGACCCCCGGGCGCAGTTGCCAGTACCCGTCGGTGAACTTCATTATTTCTCTGCTCCTGCGGTGATGCCGCGCGAAAACGTGCGCTGGAAGATGATGAAGAACAGGATCGCCGGCACCAGGCTGATCAGCGCGCCCGCGTTGGTGGTCGGGGCGTCCATCAGCCGGTCGCCCTGCAACGAGGCCAGCGCGACCGGGATGGTCTGTGTGCTGTTGTCGATGAGCATGACCAGCGGGATCAGGAACTCGTTCCAGGTCCAGATGAAGAAGAAGATCAGCAGCACCACGAGGGTCGGCCGCAGGTTCGGGAAGACAACCCGCCGCAGCACCGTCCACTTGCTGGCGCCGTCGAGCTGCGCCGCCTCGAGGATCGAGCGCGGGAACGTGCCGAGCACGGAGGCGAGCAGGTAGGTGCCGAACGCGCTCTGGATGACGGTGAAGATGATGATCACCGAGAGCTGGGTGTTGTAGAGGCCGATCTGCTTGGAGATGTAGTAGAGCGGGTAGATCAGCGCCTCCTGCGGCAGCATGTTGGCCAGCAGGAAGAGACCGACGATCCAGAGCCGGCCACGGACCCGGCCGATGCCGAGGGCGTACGCGTTGAGCACCGAGACGGCCACGCCCAGCACCGCGACGGAGCCGGCGATGAGCAGCGAGTTCCAGAACTTGAGCGGGAAGTTGACCTCGTTCCAGTAGGTCGTCAGTCCCTTGGTGTAGAACTCGGTCGGCCAGCTCAGCGGGCCGCCCGCCGAATAGTCGCCGGGCGACTTGAACGCGTTGAGCAGCATGAACACGAACGGCACGAGCATGACCAGCGCGGCCAGCGTGACCAGGACCAGCACGATCCAGCGGCTGCCGCCGCGGTGGTGCCGGTCGCGGGTCTTCGGGCGCGGTGCCGGTGCGGCCGTCGCGTCGGGTGCCGGTGCGAGCGTTGTGGCCATCTCAGACCTCCCGGTCCTGGCGCTCGCTGCGGTACTGCAGCCAGATGAACACCGCGGCCACGACGATGATGATCAGCGTGAGCACGGTGGAGATGGCTGAGCCGTAGCCGACCTGGAGCTTCTTGAAGAACGTGAAATAGGCGAAGTACGACGGCACGTTGGTCGCGTTCTCCGGACCGCCGCGAGTCAGCGCGAACACCGGGCCGAAGACCTTGAGCGCGGCGATCGTGCAGGTCAGGGCGACCACGAAGGTCTCGGGCCGGATCTGCGCCAGGGTGATCGACCGGAACCGGTGCCACCAGTTGGCACCGTCGACCTCGGCCGCCTCGTAGAGCTCCGGGTCGACGCGTTGCAGCGCCGCCATGAACACGACGATCGGGTAGCCGATCTGCACCCATATCATCACCGCCATGACGCTGGGCAGGGCGGTGTCGGGGTCGCCGAGCCAGTCGTGCCGCAGCGCGCCGAGCCCGATCGCGTCGAGCAGGCTGTTGAACGCGCCGTCGGGGCGCAGGATCCAGCCCCAGACGATGCCGGCGACGACGACCGGGAGCACCTGCGGCAGATAGAACGCGGCGCGCAGGGCGGCGGCGGTGCGCGGCTTGAACCGCCGCGCGATGACGTCGAAGAGCACTGCGGCCAGGACCAGCCCGAGCAGGGCGACCACCACGGCCATCTCGACCATGGTGACCCCGGCCTGCCCCCTGGTCCCGCGCCGGCGGGTGGTCATGGCAGCACCACGTTGAGGGTCGGGACGGTGGTCGACACCGGGTCGAGGGTCACCGAGCCGGTCGCGGTCCGGGAGCCGCTGGTGGCCCGGATCGTCCAGGTCCCATAGGGCAGGGCCAGGCGCAGCTTGCCGGTGCTGTCGGTGGTGGTGGTCGTGGTCAGCGTCTCGCCGGCCGTGCAGCCGGTGCCGGCGGCGTGGATCGCCTGGATGGTGGCGCCGCTCACCGCCACCCCACCGCGCTTCACCACCACGTCGACCGCGTCCAGGCTGGCGCTGCCCGCGGTCGTGGCGGCCGGGTTGCTGGCCAGGACCGCGCCCCGGCTGCCGCCGGTGTAGGCCGCCGGGTCGGCGTCGGCGCAGTCCCCGGCCCACACCTGGTAGCCGCTGGCGTACGGGAACAGCGGGGTGATCGTCCGGGTCGTCCCGGACCCGGTGGCCGACTGCTGGAACGACCTGGTGCCGACGGTCAGGTTGCTGTTGGCCACGGTCATGGCGATCCCGTAGGTCCCGGTCGGGATCACCGAGCCCGACGGGGCGACCAGGCCGACCGAGAGGGTGGCGGCCTCGTCGTAGTCGAACTGGACCTTGGTGATCTGGCTGGCCGTCACCCCGACCGACTGGGTGGCCGGCTGGTTGCCCTGGCGGTCCACGAACCCGGCCACGTTGAAGGTGGCGGTGTAGGTGCCCGGGTCCAGGTAGGCGAAGAAGGCGCAGCCGTCGCTGGTGGTCACCTGGCTGGCCGACTCGGGCCCGCTGATGCTGACCGTCCGCCCGCCAAGGGGCAGGGCGTCACGGTCGAAGGCCTGGATGAGGATGTGGCCGTCGTTGGGGTCGTAGGTCCCGCCGGGCGGGGTCAGCAGGGTCTGGGAGGTCACCGGGGCCACCCCGCCCATGTCTGGCCAGGTCACGGTGACCGTGACCCGCTTGTAGGCCAGGCTGGAGCCGCTGGTCGCGGGCACGTCACAGGCGGTGCTGGTGCTGCCCGGCGACGCCCAGGCCACGTCCTGGACGACCGTGTAGGGCGCGGGCAGGTTGCACGCGGTGGTCGTGTACGCGCAGGTCGTGCGGCCGAGCGCCACCGACGAGAACGACCTGGACCTGACCTCCTCGAGCTGGCGGGCGGCCAGGTAGGCGGCCGCGCTGCGGTTGCGGTTGCCCCGGTTGACCTCCAGGGCACGGCCGATGCCGATCGAGACGGCCGCGAACACCAGCGCGAACACCGTCACCGCGACCAGCAGCTCGACCACGGAGTAGCCGTCCTGGCGCTCGGGCCTCTGGCGCACCTGCCCTCCCCTCGTCACTCGGGATCTTGCTGGAGCAATCGTCGGTTCCGAGCCCTACTTGAGGACGGCCTCGCCCTCGCAGAGGGTGAAGGCGGTCGTGCCCGACTCGAAGCTGGCGCACTCGGAGTTGATGTCCACCGCCCGGTAGTCGTCGGCGAAGCGCTCGCCCTCGGTGACGCTGTAGGGGGTGCCGTCCACGGTCACCTTGGCCGTGCCGTTGGCGATGCTGACCAGGGCCACCTGGCGCTCGGTGGTGGAGCCGCCGCCGGGGGTGCTGGCCGTGCCGGTCCCGGCGCCGGCCACCGTGGAGCCGGTGGCGACCGTGGTCGCGGTGGCCGAGCCGCTGTCGGCGGTCGCGCCCGAGGAGGTCGCGGCGGCCGCCGAGCCGGCGGTGACCAGCGGCTTGAACGGGTCCTTGACCGACCCGGCGGCCGCGGCGGAGCCGGTCACCGAGGTCGAGGGCCCGATCAGCTGGGCAATGGTGGTGGTCGGGACGGCGCCGGCGGTGGCCGGCGGGGCCGTCTGGCCGTCGTCGGTCCCGCCGAGCAGCGGCCGGACCACCAGCAGGCCCACGATCAGCAGGAGCACCGCGACCAGACCGGCCACCAGCACCAGCTGCCGG
>Ga0081540_1002542_pt1 | contig 14794 bp, 14 predicted proteins | sample TabmetS2T1R1_FD_71024 | JGI IMG/M metagenome (GOLD analysis project Ga0081540, IMG submission 71024) | Tabebuia heterophylla rhizosphere microbial communities from the University of Puerto Rico - S2T1R1 | ecosystem: Host-associated > Plants > Roots > Rhizosphere ... | reverse complement strand
CGCGCTGGTCGTTCCGCTGCTTGCCCCCGCCTTCGCGGGCCGTGGGCGGCAGCTAGCGGCGGAGACTCTGTCGGCGCTGTTGACCTGGACCTTGCTGGTCATGACCGCCGTCGCCGTCATGCTTGCCGCCTTGGCCAGTGTGCTTACCAGTGTGCTGATCGGCGGCGGGCAGTGCGCCGGCGCACACGCGCTCGCGACCCGCATGTTGCTGGTCTTCGCCCCTCAGGTGATCTTCTACGGTCTCGGCATCATCTTGGCCGGGACTCTTCAAGCGGCGGAACGGTTCTCCTGGCCAGCGCTCGCCCCACTGCTGTCCAGCGCTACGGTCATCGCCGCATATCTGGTCTACGGCGCGCTGGCTGGGCCGGGACGATCGGCGGAAGCGCTCACGACCGCGGACGAGCTGGTACTGAGCCTGGGCACGACACTGGGAGTCGTTGTACTAGCCGGGTGCCTGGTACCCGCCGCGGCACGACTCGGGCTTCGGGTCCGGCCGACCCTGCGGTTCCCGGAGGGCACCGCAAGCCAGGTACGCCGGGCGGCGATCGCCGGCGGAGCGACTCTAGGTGCCCAGCAGGTTGCGGCCGGGCTCGTCATCTGGCTGTCCAACGACGGCACGACTACCGGCACGGTCGTCGTGGTCACCCTCGCCCAGACGGTGTTCTTGCTGCCTTGGGCCGTTCTCGCCGTCCCGGTGGCAACCTCGGCGTTTCCGCGGCTGTCGGGGCTGTGGGACGCCGGAGACCGACCGGCCTTCACCGCGCTGACGGACCGCACCTCCCGCGTCGTGATCACGGCGGCGGCGCTGGGAACGGCGGCGTTCGTCGCCGCGGCCGAGCCGATTGCCACCGTGTTGCTCGACCCGACCACGACACCGGCCCACTCGGCGTTCGCGCCGGCGATCGTCGCGTTCACGGCGGGCCTGCTGGGCTGGTCACTCGTGGCCTTGCTTTCCCGAGCGTGCTACGCGGCTAATCGGGTCGGCCCGGCCGCGCTGGCCCAGGTCGCGGGGTCGGCGGTGGTCATCGTCGCCGACCTGCTGTTCTGGTGGCTCGCTCCGACCTCGTATCGCGCCGTGATCCTTGCCCTCGGCAATACTCTCGGGGTGACTGTCGCCGCCGCCTCGCTGATCGGGCTGGCCAGTCGGCGCGGTGTGCTGACCGGCATGGGCACATTGGTCACGCACTCGGCCCGGGCCGCTGTGGCTGCTGCTGCGGGTGGCATCGCCGGTTGGAGTGTGGGTCGGCTCGCCCACGGGCCGGGAGTCGTGATGGCGATCGTGCTCGGGCTCGCCGCTGGAGCGCTGGGGATGGTGGTCGCGGCCGGCGTACTGGCGTTGATCGATCGGTCGCTCCTAGACCGCGGCCTGCTCAGCCGCGAGTACATCGATCGCCCCCGGCAAGATCTGGCCCAGCTGCGCCGCGGCGGGCGACCGCAGTGAGCCGGTCGACCCCTTCGGTGGCGCTAGTCCTCGCGATGAGTACCGGCGGGATCGGTGTGCACGTCCGCATGCTCGTCGACGGCCTCACCCGGCGCGGATGGTCGGTGCTGGTCGGCGGTCCATCGATGACGGACGACGTCTTCGGGTTCACTCAAGGCGGAGCGACCTTTGTCCCGGCCCGGATCGCCGGCAAAGTGGCCGATCCGCTGGCTGCCGCAGCTCTGTGGCGGGCGACGCGCAACGTCGACGTGGTGCATGCCCACGGGTTACGGGCCGGGCTGGTGTCGACGATGGCCGGTCGGCGCCCCCTCGTGGTCACCTGGCACAACATGGTGCTTGCTCCGGCCGGGCTACGGCGCCGGGCGCTGGCGATGGCGGAGACGACCGTCGCCCGAGCAGCCACGGTGACGCTCGCCGCGTCGGAGGATCTGGCGGCGCGCGCACGTGAGCTGGGCGGCCGGGACGTGCGGTACGCGCCGGTCGCCGCACCGGTGCCCGAGGTCCACCGCACTGTCCGCGAGGTCCGGACCGCACTCGGACTCGAGCCCGATCGGCCGCTGGTCGTCTCGGTGGGCCGGTTGCACCGCCAGAAGGGCTACGAAACGCTGATAGCAGCCGCAGCGAGATGGATAGACCTTCACGCGCTGGTCGTCGTGGCCGGGGGCGGACCGGATGAGGCCGCGCTGCGGACTCTTATTGCCGACTGGCGGGCACCGGTCAGGCTGCTCGGCCGGCGCACGGACGTGCCGGACCTGCTCGCCGCTGCCGACGTTGTTGTGCTGACCTCCCGATGGGAGGCGCGCTCTTTGGTCGCGCAGGAAGCGCTGCTCCTCGGCCGGCCTCTCGTGGCCTCGGCCGTCGGTGGCCTTCCGAAGCTGCTCGGCGACGGCGCCCGGCTGGTGCCGGCCCGCGATGTCGACGCGCTCGACGCCGCCGTCCGTCTGTTGTTGACGAACCCGCGCCAACGAGCGGACCTGGCCGAGCGCGGCCGCGCCCGCGCTGCTGGCTGGCCGACTCCCGACGACACGGTGGCGCAGGTTGCTGCCGTTTACCAAGAGATCACCGGCGTGGCGGGTTGAACGACGAGGTCCGTTACCAGCGCGGTGTTAGGGTGGACTTCCGTGGATCGGCAGATCGTTGGCGCGGCAACCGCCATGATCACCGGCCCGCATACCGGTATGTGACGCCGACCACGGGAGCCTCGTTGGCGAATACGCCTCAGCCCACCAAGCATCTGTTCGTCACCGGAGGCGTCGCCTCATCGCTCGGCAAGGGTTTGACGGCTAGCAGCCTCGGCAACCTGCTCAAGGCTCGCGGGCTCCGGGTGACGATGCAGAAGCTCGACCCGTACCTCAATGTCGACCCAGGGACCATGAACCCGTTCCAGCATGGTGAGGTCTTTGTGACCGAGGACGGGGCGGAGACAGACCTCGATATCGGTCATTACGAGCGTTTCCTGGACACCGACATGGCCGGATCGGCCAATGTCACGACCGGTCAGGTGTATTCGACCGTGATCGCCAAGGAACGTCGCGGCGAATATCTGGGTGACACGGTGCAGGTCATCCCGCATATCACCAACGAGATCAAGCGGCGCATCCGGGCGATGGCTGATCCCGGACCGGACGGGCGGTCGCCGAACGTGGTGATTACCGAGATCGGCGGGACGGTTGGCGATATCGAGTCCCTTCCATTCCTCGAGGCCGCCCGCCAGGTGCGTCACGATGTCGGCCGAGAGAACTGCTTCTTCTTGCACGTGTCCCTGGTGCCGTATCTGGCGCCGTCGGGCGAGTTGAAGACAAAACCGACGCAGCACTCCGTCGCCGCACTACGCAGTATCGGTATCGCCCCCGACGCGCTGGTGTGCCGGAGCGATCGGGAGCTGCCGGAGAACGTGAAGCGCAAGATCGCTCTGATGTGCGACGTCGACGCCGAGGCGGTGGTCTCGGCGACGGACGCGCCGAGCATCTACGAGATTCCCCGAGTGCTGCACGCCGAGGGTCTAGACGCCTACGTCGTGCGCCGGCTCGGTCTCCCGTTCCGGGATGTGGACTGGACGGCGTGGGGCGACCTGCTGGACCGGGTGCACAACCCGAGGCAGGAAGTCACGGTTGCCCTCGTCGGCAAGTACGTCGACCTGCCGGACGCATACCTGTCCGTGACCGAGGCGCTGCGCGCCGGAGCTTTCGCCCGACGGAGCAAAGTGACGATCAAGTGGGTTCCTTCGGACACCTGCGAGACTCCCGCCGGCGCGTCAGCCGCCCTAGGTGCCGTAGACGGTGTAGTGATCCCAGGTGGCTTCGGCATCCGCGGTATCGAAGGCAAGGTCGGCGCGGCGCGCTACGCCAGAGAGCGGGGCATCCCGATCCTCGGACTATGCCTCGGTCTGCAGTGCATGGTGATCGATGCGGCCCGTCACCTGGCCGGCATGGAGCGCGCGAATTCGGCTGAATTCGACCCGTCGACGCCGGAGCCCGTTATTGCCACGATGGCCGACCAGGTCGACATCGTCGCGGGCAACGCCGACCTCGGCGGGACCATGCGACTCGGCTCGTATCCGGCAGTACTCGCCGACGGATCACTCGTCGGCGAGGCGTACGGCGTGCCCGAGGTGTCCGAGCGGCATCGACACCGGTACGAGGTCAACAACGCTTATCGCGACCAACTCGAGGCCGCGGGCCTCGTGATCTCTGGAATGTCTCCGGACGGGCGCCTCGTGGAGTTCATCGAGCTGCCCCGTGAGGTCCACCCGTTCTTCGTTGCCACCCAGGCGCACCCCGAGCTGAAATCCCGGCCCACCCGGGCCCATCCGCTCTTCCGTGGGTTGATCGACGCGGCCCTCGCCTACAACGCGGCTGAGCGGCTGCCCGTTGAAATACCCGATGACGGGCCACTGGCCGAGACGCTGCGCGGCGCCAACGGCGCGAGCCGGCAGGCCGCGGTGGCCTGGTGAGCGACCCGCACTATCCCGTCCTAGCTTCGACGCCGATCTACCACGGCCGGATCCTGTCGCTGCGCAAAGACGACGTGCGGATGAGCGACGGGACCGTGGCCGTGCGGGAGGTAGTCGAACATCCCGGCGCCGTCGCCATCGTCGCACTCCAGGACGACGGCCAGGTGGTGCTTGTCAACCAGTACCGCCATCCGGTCCGCACTTTCCTGTACGAGCTCCCCGCTGGTCTGCTCGACATGCCGGGCGAGGTTCCGCTGGAAGCCGCGCGGCGGGAACTGTTCGAGGAGACCGGCCTTGCCGCGCAAGAGTGGTCGGTGCTCCTCGACCTCTACACCTCACCTGGGATGACCGACGAGGTGATCCGGATCTACCTGGCGCGGGGCATCTCCGAATCCGCGGACCGTTTCCAGCGGGAGGACGAGGAGATCACGATGACCACAGTTCGGTTGCCCCTCGATGACGCCGTTGCGCGCGTGCAAAGCGGTCAGATCACCAATGCGGCGGCGGTTGCCGGCATCTGCGCGACTGTGCTCGCCCGGGATGCCCAGTGGCGGCCGTTGCGGCCGACCGACGCGCCCTGGCTCGGCGAGCAGGGCCGCGCCGCGTCGTGACCGCAACTCGGTCGATCGCCGCGCTTGGTAGCGATCCGCTCGCTCCGGCCCGCGCAGTGGCCAGCTATCTCGATCATCTGGCGGTCGAGCGCGGCGTTGCCGCCAACACCTTGCTGTCCTATCGGCGTGACCTCGGCCGTTACCAGGAGTACCTCGACCTGCGCGGCGTGTCGTCCCTTGCAGCGGTCGACGCGCCTCTCGTCAGCGGATTCTTGGCCTACCTCCGGTCCGGCGATGCCGAGCATCCAGCGTTGTCCGCGCCATCGGCCGCACGGGCGGTTGTCGCTGTCCGGGGGCTGCACCGCTTCACGGTTCGGGAGGGTCTGCTGTCCGTCGACGTTGCGCACGGCGTCCACCCACCAACGGCCGTGCGCCGTCTCCCGAAGGCAATCAGCGTGGACGACGTCGAACGGCTCCTTTACGCCGCCGGTTTTGACGAGACCCCGCTTGCCATCCGCGATCGCGCGCTGTTGGAACTGCTGTACGGTACCGGGGCCCGGATCTCGGAAGCGGTCGGCCTCGCCGTCGACGATCTGGATCTGGCGGAGCGCACGGTGCTGCTCGCCGGCAAAGGCGGAAAACAACGTCGAGTGCCGGTGGGGTCGTTCGCCGCTCGGGCCGTTGAGGCCTACCTGGTGCGGGTGCGCCCAGCGCTGGCCACGGCCGGCCGGGGGAGTCCAGCCCTGTTCCTCAACGCCCGCGGCGGCCCGCTTTCGCGGCAATCGGCCTGGACGGTGTTACGGACCGCGGCTGACCGCGCCGGTTTGGCGGCCGGAATTTCCCCACATACCCTCCGGCATTCATTCGCGACCCACCTCATGGAAGGTGGCGCGGACGTCCGCGTCGTGCAGGAATTGCTCGGCCATGCGTCAGTGACAACGACGCAGATATACACCCTCGTGACCGTTGACCAGTTGCGCGAGATCTACGCCGCGGCGCATCCGCGTGCCCGCTGACGGGACACTAAGGGGTTGGGGGCGCTTGCGTGGGCCGCGCCTGCTCATCCGCCACCGCGGCCGCAGCTTCGTCGACCTCGGGCAAGGCCTCCTCCTCGGTTGGCGGGCCGATCGCCGAAGCGAGAACCCCGGAATTGGGCAGCTTGACCTCTCCGACGTCCGTCGAGATCACCGTGTACATGATTCCGGCGTCCACCACGGTTCCGGTAAACGCACCGCCCATGCCGCCGTTGTGGATGGTGACTCGCTCGCCCGGTACGTAGGGCCGGGCGATCAGCAGCACCATCCCGGCGAAGTAGTTGCTCAGGGTCTGCTGCGCGGCGAGGCCGATGATGGCACCGATGAGCGCACCTCCGACGAGCAAGCTCGCCGGATTGACGTCCAACAGGGCTAACAAGCCGAAGACGATGAGCACGTATCCAGCGGTCGTTTCCACGAACCGCAGGATGGTGGCGGCGGGCGCGCCCACCCGAGTCTGGCTGAGGGCCACGATGTCGCGGCCGGCCGACCGGATGGCGCTCACGCCCAGAATGACGAACGCCGCGGTGAGGCCGATTACGACGTACCGGTAATTGTCCTCCCGGTGGACCCCGCCGAGGTTGACGCCGGCAATCAGTGCCGCGAGAGCCAGGATGCCGGTGATTATGCTGCGACGAAAATTCGGCCGCTTGGTCGACGGCTGCTCACCCTCGGTGGTCGCCCGGACTTCACTCACGAGGTGCCGTCACGCGCCGAGATGCTCGCTCGCTCATACACTTCCTCTTCGCGCGAGCGCTCATCGGTCGCTCGCTGCCCTCCTCGGCGCTCACGCGCCTACGATGCTCCGCTCGCTAGGACTTTTCTACGGGATCGCCGTTTCCGGTCAGCGTGGTGGTGGTTCGTCACGCGTGGCAACGGTGGTCGGGCGCCTTGCTGAGGTAGCCTCGCCCGGAGCGTCAGGTTGACCGGATCGGCTAGGGGGTTGCGGCGCCAGATGACCTCAACTCCGCGCGACTCGTTCGTCGCACTCGACATGTCCGCGGGACCGCCCGAGCTCGACCCAACCCTTGCGACGGCGGGGGTGGAAGCAGTCGCGCCGGCGGAGGCAGCAGCACCGATCGACGACCCGGCCCGGCAAGTCGATCCGGCCCTGGCTCGCCGCCGCCGACGGATACCTGATCCGGCGCCGCTCGAGCGGCACGGGCCAGCGCGGATCATTGCGCTGTGCAATCAGAAAGGCGGTGTCGGCAAGACCACCACGGCTATCAACCTGGGCGCCGCACTGGGTGAGTACGGCCGCCGAGTCCTGCTCGTCGACTTCGACCCGCAGGGCGCCCTGTCGGTCGGCTTGGGGATACAGTCGCAGCGGCTCGAGCGCACCGTCTACAACCTCCTCATGGAGCGTGGCGTGACGCTGGAGGACGTCCTGCTGAAGACGAGCGTCCCCGGTGTCGATCTGCTTCCCAGCAATATCGACCTGTCTGCCGCAGAGGTGCAGCTGGTCAACGAGGTCGCACGCGAACAAGCGCTGGCCCGCGCATTGGCGCCTGTGCTCGACAACTACGACATCATGCTCATCGATTGCCAACCGTCGCTCGGGCTGCTGACGGTGAATGCATTGACCGCAGCCCACGGCGTGATCATCCCGCTGGAATGCGAATTCTTCAGCCTGCGGGGCGTCGCATTGCTCATCGACACGATCGACAAGGTGCGGGAACGTCTCAACCCCAAGTTGAGGATTGATGGCATCCTGGCGACGATGTACGACGGCCGGACGTTGCACGGCCGCCAGGTCTACTCCCGCGTGGTCGAGGCGTTCGGGGACGAGGTCTTCGACAGCGTCATCTCCCGCACCGTGCGCTTTCCGGAGACAACCGTGGCCGGCGAGCCCATCACCAGCTGGGCACCTACATCGGGCGGTGCCCAGGCCTACCGGCACCTGGCGCGCGAGGTACTCGTACGCGTCGCGTCCGGGTGACTCGGCCCGCACTGCCCATACCCGAGCGAATGAGCCTGTCCGCGGAAGACGCTGTCGCGATCGAATCGCTGGCGGCAGACGCCGGTTTCGCCTCCGAGCCGGACGACGGCCGGTTCCACGTCAAGCTGGTCAACTTCGACGGCCCGTTCGACCTGCTGCTCAGCCTGATCAGCCGCCGCCAGCTTGACGTCACCGAGGTTGCCCTCTCCCAGGTCACGGACGAGTTCCTTACTTACCTCAGCGCGGCCGGCGAGTGGGACCTGGGGCAGGCGACCGAGTTCCTTGTCGTAGCGACGACTCTGCTCGATCTGAAGGCCGCGCGCCTGCTGCCCGCGGCCGAGGTCGACGACGAGGAGGATGTGGCGCTACTCGAGGCGCGGGACCTCCTGTTTGCCCGGCTGCTGCAGTATCGCGCCTACAAACTTGCGGCCAGTTACCTGTCCGAGCTCGAGCGGGCCCAAGCGCCGCGCCACGGCCGGTCCGCGACGATTGATCCTGAGTTTCGGTCCTTACTGCCCGAGGTCGTCCTGTCGATCAGCCCGCTGCGATTCGCGGCCCTCGCTGTGCAGGCCCTCACCGCCCGGCCGGCGCCACAGGTTTCGACCGAGCATGTCCACGCGCCGCGGGTCAGTGTGGCGGAACACATGGCCGTCGTCAGCGATCGGCTGCGCAGACAGGGGGCCGCGACGTTTCGGTCTCTCGCGGCGGACTGTGCGACCACCCTGGACGTCGTGGCGCGCTTCCTTGCGCTGCTGGAGCTCTACCGTGACGGTGTGGTGGCCTTCGACCAGGTCGCCGCCCTGGGCGAGCTGCGCGTCCGGTGGACGAAGATGTCGGCCGGCCCGCCGGAGCCGGCGGAGCGGCACCGCGATCTCGTCGACGAGGAGTACGGGTGACCGAGAACGAGCCGCCGGCACCGGACGAGCCGGGCTCAGGTCCGGCGCCGCCACCGCTCGGCGACGGTATGTCCCTGACCGCCGCTCTCGAGGCGGTGTTGTTCGTCGTGGATGCTCCGGTCGCCGTCAGTGCGCTAGCGGCCGCCTTCCAGCGACCCGATCGGGACATCGAGGCCGGCCTGATCTCCCTGCAGGAATCGCTGGACGCGCGCGGAAGCGGCCTCGAACTGCGCCGGGTCGCCAGCGGAGTGCGGTTGTATACCCGACCCGACTACGCGCCGTGGGTAACCGCGTTCCTACTCGAAGGACAGCGCAGCCGACTCAGCCAGGCCGCGCTCGAGACACTGGCCGTGATCGCCTACCGCCAGCCGGTCACCCGCGCGAAGATCTCCGCCATCCGCGGGGTCAACGTAGACAGCGTCGTGCGCACCTTGACCTCCCGAGGCCTCATTGTCGAGACCGGAACCGATCCCGACACCGGCGGCGGCCTGTACTGCACGACCGACCTGTTCCTGGAGAAGATGGGCCTTCGTTCGTTGGCCGAGCTACCCTCGCTGGCTCCGATGCTTCCCGATGTCGACACGCTCGATACCGATGCCCTCTGAGCCGGGGCGTGCGACCTCCGACTCCGCGACCATCCGATTGCAGAAGGCGCTGGCCGCCGCGGGGCTTGGTTCACGGCGAGCCTGCGAGGAGCTGATCACCGAGGGACGCGTCGAGGTGGACGGCGTCGTCGTCACGGAGTTGGGTCGGCGGGTCGATCCGGCTACCGCCGTCGTCCGGGTCGACGGAGCGCGGGTCAACATTCGCCCGGACCTCGTATACCTGGCCCTGAACAAGCCAAGGGGCATGCTGTCGGCCATGTCCGACGCGCGCGGCCGGCCGACCGTGGGTGATCTCGTGGCCGATCGACCCGAACGGCTGTTCCACATCGGGCGATTGGATGCCGACACTGAGGGACTGCTGCTGCTGACCAACGACGGCGAATTAGCCCATCGGCTGACCCATCCGTCCTTCGGGATAGCGAAGACCTACCTGGCCGAGGTACCGGCGCCGGTCCGTCCCGAGGTGGGGAAGCGGCTGCGCACCGGGATCTCGCTCGACGGTCGGAACGTGGAGGTCGACGCATTCCGGGTTCTCCAACGCGACGGCGACCGAGCCATGGTCGAGATCGTGCTGCACGAGGGTCGTAAGCATGTCGTGCGGCGGCTCCTCGCCGCGGTCGGCCATCCGGTGACCCGGCTGGTGCGGACCGAGGTCGGTGGAGTCCGGCTGGCCGGACAGCGCTCGGGCACGCTTCGGGAGCTCACCCGGGAAGAGCTGGCGGGGTTGCATCACCTCGTCGATACACCCGCGGCGCCGCCCAAATCGCAACCGAAGATTGGAGCGTGAGCGTGGCCATCCGGGCGATACGGGGAGCCATCCAGATCGATCACGACGGTCGGGATGAGATCCTCGCGGGCACCACCGAGCTGGTGCGGGAGGTGTTGCGGCGCAACGACCTGGCCGACGAGGACCTCATCAGCATCATGTTCACGGCCACCCCCGACCTGACGGCCGAGTTCCCGGCGTACGCTGCCCGGGCGCTCGGGCTTACCGACGTGCCGCTCATCTGCGCCACTGAGATATCGGTACCCGGCGCGATGCCGAGGGTGCTTCGGCTGCTCGCGCACGTCGAGACGCCGCGCTCGCGGGCACAACTGCGGCACGTGTATCTGCGCGGTGCGGCGCAGCTCCGAACCGATCTGCCGCAGTGAGTGCAGGTGGACACGCCCTAGGCGTAAGACCCTCGAACGTGCTCTCGTATCCTCTCCCGGTGTCAGAAACATGCCTGGCCGCCGAGTCTGAACCGCCAGCAAAGGTGCGCTTCGAGGGTGTCGTCGCGATCGATGGACCATCCGGCACCGGAAAATCCACCGTGGCGCGCGCGCTGGCGCGTCGACTCGCGGCCCGGTACCTCGACACGGGCGCGATGTACCGGGCCGCCACCCTGGCCGTACTGCGGGCCGGGGTGGACCCCGCCGACGCTCCGGCGGTCGTTGAAGTCGTACGTCGAGTGGGGATCGACGTCGCCACGAACCCCGATCAACCCGTCGTCCGCCTCGACGGCGAGCGGGTTGACGGTGACATCCGTTCTGCTCCGGTTACCGCAGCTGTGTCGGCGGTGTCGGCCATTTCTGGAGTACGGACTCGGCTCGTCGCTCGGCAGCGCGAATTGATCAGTGGTGGTTCGGCAACCGGATTGTCCGGAATCAGCGGCATCGTTGTCGAGGGGCGCGATATCGGGTCGGTGGTGTGGCCGCAGGCCGACGTCAAGGTCTTCCTGACCGCCACCTCGGCCGAGCGAGCGCGACGTCGAGCCGGCGAACTGACCGGCGTCGACGTGCATTCGGTCGAGGCTGATCTGTCGCGACGCGACGCGCTGGACAGCTCTCGAGCGGACAGCCCGCTGCAGATTGCCAATGGCGCGATCGAGCTCGATACAACCGGCACCGGTGTCGACGGGGTCGTCGACCGGGTGGTTGAGCTGATCCACGCTCGTCGTCATGCGGTCTGATACGGCGCCGGTGCTCGCCGGAACCGGGCGAACTCGATGAGCGGTCCGGATGAGATCTCGATCTCGCCCGTCGTTGCGGTCGTCGGTCGGCCCAACGTCGGTAAGTCGACGCTCGTCAACCGCATGCTCGGGCGTCGCGAGGCGGTAGTTCAGGACGTGCCGGGCGTGACGCGGGACCGGATCGCGTATGACGCGATATGGGCCGGACGGCGCTTCACTCTCGTCGACACCGGGGGATGGGAGCCGGACGCTCGCGGCTTGCGAGCCCGCGTGTCCGAGCAGGCCCAACGCGCGGTGGCCACGGCCGATCTGGTGTTGTTCGTGGTCGACGGGCAGATCGGCGCGACGGATACCGATCTCACGGTAGCCCGCACGTTGCGGCGTTCCGACCGGCCCGTGCTGGTCGTCGTCACCAAGGTCGACGACGAGCGGACCGAGCCCGACGCGTCCGAACTGTGGTCACTGGGGCTGGGCGAGCCGCACCCGGTGAGCGGATTGCACGGGCGCGGAAGCGGCGATCTGCTCGACGCGATCATCGCTGCACTACCGGCGGCGCCACCCGAACGGCCGGAGGACCTCGGCCCACGCCGGGTGGCGTTGATCGGTAGACCCAACGTCGGCAAGTCCAGCCTGCTCAATCGACTCACCGGCGACGACCGTGCGGTGGTCGATCCAGTCCCCGGTACGACGATCGATCCGGTGGACAGCCTGGTCGCGCTCAACGGGGACATCTGGCGGTTCGTCGACACGGCCGGGCTGCGCCGACGGGTCCGGCAGGCGGCCGGCATGGAGTACTACGCCAGCCTGCGTACCGCCAGCGCGATCGAGGCAGCTGAGGTCGCGATCGTCGTACTCGATGCGAGCGAACCGCTGTCCGAGCAAGACCAGCGCGTGCTGGCCGGCGTCGTCGATGCCGGGCGGGCCCTGGTCATCGCCGTCAACAAGTGGGACCTCGTCGATGATGACCGCCGTTACCAGTTGGAACGCGAGGTCGATCGCGAGCTCGGTCGGGTCCGATGGGCGCCGCGGGTCAACGTCTCGGCGCGTACCGGTCGCGGGATCGATAAACTCGCCCCGGCTCTGCGCACCAGCCTTGCCTCGTGGGACCGCCGCATCTCCACCGGGCGACTCAACACGTGGCTCATGGCCATCGTGGCGGCGACGCCGCCACCAGCCCGCGGCGGCAAGGCCCCAAGAGTGCTGTTTGCGACCCAGGCCGACACCCGGCCACCGCGGTTCGTTGTTTTCGCGACCGGCTTTCTCGAGGCCGGCTATCGACGTTTCCTGGAGCGGCGGTTGCGGGAGGACTTCGACTTCGTCGGCACCCCGATCCAGATCGTGGTGCGGGTGCGGGAGCGCCGCGGGCCGAAGAACCGGCCGGCCGGGCGCCGTGAGCTACGCTGATCGGGCGATCGGCCGGTAAGGCCGGACGTGCGGGACGTGGCGCAGTTTGGTAGCGCACCTGACTGGGGGTCAGGGGGTCGTGGGTTCAAATCCCGCCGTCCCGACCACTGAACCCCCCGTAATTGCTGGCCTCTAGTCACCGGCAAGATCACTCGACCGCCTGACTGGTCACATTCTGGTCACATGATCTTGAAACGCTAGAGGCCACCGTGACCTCTGGGCCGGACATTTCAGGGCACCTGTCAGCAAAGGGATCCGCGCCAGCGACAAACCAGCGGCGTCGGCTTTAGTCTTCAATTCCGCGCGAGGCGCGGTGCGACGTGCACGTCCACGAAACGCCCCAATGAGGAGGCACCATGATCCGTCCATGTAGGCCTGCGCAGCGCGTCTTGGCAGCAGTCGGGGTAACCGTGGCCATTGTCGTGGCAGGTTTTGTCTCCAGCGCGCCGGCAGGAGCCGGCACGCTCACCAAGGAGACGTTCTCGTTCAGCGACCCGTTCTCCGGTTCGTTCGAATGTGACGGGTTCACGGCCCACTTTGCCGGTCAGGACCACGGCATGGTGACCACCTGGTTCGACGCGAACGGCGACCCGGTGCGGCAGCAGGGAAAGATCGCGGCGGTTGAGACCGACACGAACGACAGCACCGGTGCCAGCGTCGTCGTGCGGACGCAACTCAACGTGCACATCGACTACTCCAACGATGTGCAGAGCCTTACCGGGATCCGCAACCTGTCGACCGAACCCGGCCGCGGTGTCGTGATCCAGAGCGTGGGCAACCGGGTGTCATTAGCATCCGACCCCGAGGTGCTGATCGCCGTGCACGGGCCGGCCGACGACATCAACCTGGGCGGCGGCTTCTGCGAAGCGCTGAGCGGCTGAGGGTCACGCGCAAGCGCCGCCACGCCCTCATTGCGCGTCTAAGCCTCGTCGACACTGAGCGGGCTCGCGTAGTCTGCTGCCCGTGCGGAGCTGGATTGATAGCGCCGGCGAGGTCGTTTGGGAGCCCTCCGCGTCACTGATCGCAGAGCTCATCGAGGCAGGTCAGCCCTTCTGGCTTGACATCGAGAATCCGACGGATGAGGTCATTGACGAGCTGGCCACCCGCCTCGAGCTGCACCCGCTGGCGGTTGAGGACTCCAAAGAGTTTGGCCAGCGCGCCAAGCTGCAGGTGTATCAGAACGGGACAATGCTCGTCGGATTCGGCCTCGATGAGCAACTCCGCGAACCGGTCGAAGTGCACTGCTACTACACGACCGGATTCCTGATCACGCTGCGTCGAGCGGCCAGCCCCGCCGTTGATGCCGTGCGCCAGGCCGGCTCGGTCGGTCCTCAGCTCGGCGGCGATCCGATTCGGGCGCTTCATCCACTGATCAGCTCGCTGTACACCCAGTTCTCCGCGCTTGCGCTGGAACTGGACGAGCGGCTGGATGCGCTGGAGCAGCGGGTGCTGCGCGAGGCCGATGACAAGGAGCTAGCGGAGATCACCGCGATGCGGCGCCGTGCCGCGGAGACCCGGAGGATCATCACACCAGGCCGAGATCTTGCCGCCCGCACGCCGCTCATACAGTCGCTGCCCGGCGCCACCAGCGAAACCCCGCTGTACGCCGAGGACATCAATGACGAGCTGCACCAAATCGTGGCCGACTTCGCCGCGATCGAGGAACGATGCGTCCTCCTGCTGGGTCTGCACGCGGCGCTCGCCAACAAGCATCTGGCGGCCGTGAGCCGTCGGCTGGCAGCGGTGGCCACCATCTTCTTGCCCATCTCATTCCTCGCCGGATTCTGGGGCCAGAACTTCGAGGTCCTCACCGGCACCATCGAGCAGGGATGGCCGGCGTTCCTGATCCTCAGCGTGGGCCTGAGCGCGCTTTTCGTCACGGTGACCGTCTTCGCGCTCAACCGTCGCAGGTGGAACTAGTGGTCACGACCGGAAGTTCGCCCAGGGTCTGCCGGGCCCAGATGGCGCCTCGCGGCGTTGTCCTCGTCGTCCATACCTACGGGTATGGCCTCCTCGTCC
>Ga0081540_1002541_pt1 | contig 14800 bp, 10 predicted proteins | sample TabmetS2T1R1_FD_71024 | JGI IMG/M metagenome (GOLD analysis project Ga0081540, IMG submission 71024) | Tabebuia heterophylla rhizosphere microbial communities from the University of Puerto Rico - S2T1R1 | ecosystem: Host-associated > Plants > Roots > Rhizosphere ... | reverse complement strand
AAGGCCAAGCTCGACGCCGAGATCGCGACCAAGCAGGCGGCAAAGCACCTGACGCTCGGTGAGGCGCTGTCCTCGCCCAAGGTCATCACGCTGAGCCTGATCTATTTCGGCTTCGTCGGCGCGCTCTATGGCATGCAGTTCTGGCTGCCGCAGATCGTCAAGGCATTCGGCCTCACCAACGCGCAGACCGGCTTCGTCACCGCGATCCCCTATCTGTTCGGCACCATCGCGATGATCCTGTGGGCGCGGCATTCGGATGCCACGCGCGAGCGCGTCGCCCATGTCGGCGGGCCGCTGCTGCTCACCGCACTCGCGCTTGCCGTCTCCAGCTACATCACCGATCCCACCGTCACCATGGTCGTGCTGACGGTTGCCGCGATCGGCGTGTTCTGCACCTTCGCGGTGTTCTGGACGCTGCCGACCGCGTGGCTGTCAGGCACGGCCGCGGCCGGCGGCATCGCGCTGATCAATTCGATCGGCAACCTCGCCGGCTTCGGCGGTCCGTATTTGATCGGCTGGGTCAAGGACGCGACCGGTTCCACGTCAACGGGGCTATTGGTGCTGTCGCTGTTGCCGCTCGTGGCCGGGCTTCTGGTGTTCCTCGGCGGGCACGAGACCAAAAACGAGTTCGCCGGCGCCGGGCAGGCGAAGTAGTCGCGACGGACCTTTAGGATGGGCACGGCGCTAAAACGCCGTTGCTCACCTCTTGGGATTCGCGACCGCTAAATCGGATAGCGCCATGTCAATGCGCGCCGCACGATGAGAAGCGCAATCACTGTCGCCACGAGTGCCGTCACCCAAGCCCAAATGAAGATGGTGTCCAGGCGCAGGACATAGCGCTCGGTGAAGGCCAATCCCAATAAGACGATGGCGAGAACGTTCCCCGTCCAATAGAGCGGCGAGCGCATCATGCCGGTTGCCGCGTATTCGAGGGCGCGTTCACGCGCTTGCCTCACGCGCCAATACATAAAGGCAAAAAACGCCAGGGCCGGGATCCATGTCATGGCCGCACATTCGCACCCGGACTTTTACAGGCAGTAAAGCGTCGAATTGAACACCGACACACCGGTCGGTCATTCGGAACGCTGTCCGGGGGGATGACCGGGTTTCTCTGGAGAACGCAATCACCCCTTAACTAAACGTTTGTTCACGAATTGATGATCACTGACGATTGTTGACATTCGTCAGTGATAAATCGATACTCTTCATCAGTCGTCATACGATGGGAGAGTTTCATGTTCGCCCGGTACCCTTTCTCTAATCATTACAAGCTATTGGCGGGCGCATCGCTGGCTGTCGCGGCGTTGGCGCTGGCCGGCTGCAATGAAAAGGCGGCTGAAGCCCCCGCTCCGGGACGGCCGGTTCTGGTCGCCAACGTGCATTACGCGGCTGAAACCCCCGAGCGCAGCTTTGTCGGCACCATCCGGCCCCGGATTGAGAGCGACATGGGCTTTCGCGTCCCCGGCAAGGTCGCAAAGCGCCTGGTCGAGGTCGGCCAGACCGTGGATGTCGGCCAGCCGCTCGCCACCCTCGATGAAGTCGACCTGAAGCTACAGGCCGAGCAGGCCGAAGCCGAATTCCGCGCCGCCACCGGCGTGCTGGCGCAGGCCACCGCCGCCGAGCAGCGTGCCAAGGATCTTCGCACCAAGGGCTGGACCACCGATGCCCAGATGGATACGAGCCGTGCCGCCGCCGACGAGGCGCGTGCGCGCTATAACCGCGCCGAGCGGCAGGTCGAACTCACCAGGAACTCGCTGTCGTATGCGACGCTGGCCGCCGATACCCGCGGCGTCGTCACCGCAACCCTGATCGAGCCGGGCCAGGTCGTCGCTTCCGGCCAGACCGCGATCCGCGTCGCGCGCTTTGCCGAGAAGGAAGCCGTGGTCGCTATACCCGAAACGCTGGTCGGCCGCGCCAAGACCGGCACCGCCAGCGTGACGCTGTGGTCGGACGCAGAGAAGAAGTATGTCGCGAAGCTGCGCGAGATCGCGCCGTCAGCCGATCCGGCGACGCGGACTTATCTCGCAAAATTCTCGCTGCCCGAGGCCGACGACAAGGTCTCGCTCGGCATGACCGCGACGCTGACGCTCGCCGATGCCGCCACCGAGCGCGTGGCAAAGCTGCCGCTGTCGGCGCTTTTCAACCAGGGCGGCAATCCATCGCTCTACACAGTCGACAATGCCGGCGCGCTGAAGCTGCAGCCGGTCGTGGTGAAATCCTATGACAGCGACGCCGTCGTGATTTCGGCCGGCGTCACCGAGGGCGCCAAGGTGGTCGCGCTCGGTGTGCAGAAGCTCGATCCGGCCCAGAAGGTCCGGGTGGTCTCGTCGCTGTCGTTCTGAGTTTTGTGCCCTCATTGCGATCGCCGCGAAGCAATCCATTGCGCCACAAGGAAGTATGGATTGCTTCGTCGCTCCGCTCCTCGCAATGACGGCATCTCACGCTCCTGTCCTTGGCAATCGGTTTATTGTTGGAGACTGACATGAAGCGCTTCAATCTCTCGGGCTGGGCGGTGAGCCATCCTACCCTGATCCTGTTTCTGATGATCGCGCTCGGCGTTGCCGGCTTCTTCTCCTATCAGCGGCTCGGCCGCGCCGAGGACCCGTTCTTTACGGTGAAGGTGGTGAACGTCTCCGCGATCTGGCCCGGCGCCACCGCGCAGGAGATGCAGACCCAGGTCGCGGACCCCATCGAGAAGAAGCTGCAGGAACTGCCGTACTTCGAGAAGGTGCAGACCTATTCCAAGCCGTCGTTCACGGCGCTGCAGGTCACCTTCAAGGATTCGACGCCGGCAAAGGACGTACCTTACCTGTTCTACCTGCTGCGCAAGAAGATTGCCGACGTCCAGGGCCAGCTGCCCGCGGGGCTGCTTGGCCCCAACGTCAACGACGAATTCTCCGACGTCGATTCCATTCTCTTCATGATGACCGGCGACGGCGCCGACTACGCCCAGTTGAAGAAGGCCGCCGAAGGCCTGCGTCAGCGGCTGTTGAAGGTGAACGGCGTCACCAAGGTCAATCTCTACGGCACCCAGGACGAGCGTATCTACGTCGAGTTCTCGCATGCGAAACTGGCGACGCTCGGCATCACGCCGCAGGCGCTGTTCGATTCGCTTGCCAAGCAGAACAACGTCACCCCGGCCGGCACCGTCGAAACTTCCTCGCAGCGCGTGCCGCTGCGTGTCACCGGCGCGCTCGACGGCGTCAAGGCGGTCGCTGAAACCCCGGTCGAGAGCAATGGCCGCGTGTTTCGCCTGGGCGACATCGCCACCGTCACGCACGGCTTCGTCGATCCCCCGACCTTCACCGCCCGTCAGGAAGGCAAGCCCGCGCTCGGCATCGGCGTGGTCACCACCAAGGGCGCCAACATCCTCGAACTCGGCAAGGACGTCGCGAAGGCGACCGACGAGTTCATGAAGGCCGTGCCGCAGGGCATCGAGGTCGAGCAGATCGCCGACCAGCCCAAGGTGGTCGAGCACGCCGTCGGCGAGTTCATACATTCCTTCATCGAGGCGCTGGCGATCGTGCTGTTCGTCTCGTTCCTGGCGCTCGGCTGGCGCACGGGCATCGTGGTGGCGATGTCGGTCCCGCTGGTGCTGGCCATCGTGTTCATCGTCATGAACACGATGTCGCTCGACCTGCACCGCATCACGCTCGGCGCGCTGATCATCGCGCTCGGCCTTCTGGTCGACGACGCCATCATCGCCGTCGAGATGATGGTGGTGAAAATGGAACAGGGCTGGGACCGCATGCGCGCGGCGTCGTTTGCCTGGGAATCAACTGCGTTTCCGATGCTCACGGGAACGCTGGTCACGGCCGCTGGCTTCCTCCCCATCGGCTTTGCCAATTCGGCGGTCGGCGAATATGCCGGCGGCATCTTTTGGATCGTCGCGATCGCGCTGGTCGCTTCCTGGTTCGTCGCGGTGATCTTCACGCCCTATATCGGCGTCAAGCTGCTGCCGAACCTCGCCCATCACGCCAATCACGATCCGCACGCGGTCTATGAGACCCGCATGTATCGTGGCCTGCGTGCGGTCGTTCAATGGTGCGTCGATCATCGCGTCAAGGTGGTGCTTGCCACCGTCGGTATCTTCGTGCTCTCGATCATAGGCTTCGGCCGCGTCCAGCAGCAGTTCTTCCCGCTCTCCGAACGGCCCGAGCTGTTCCTGCAGCTGCGCCTGCCGGAAGGCACCGCCTTCAACGTCACGGAAAAGGCCGTGAAGAGGGCCGAGGAGCTGCTCAAGGGCGACAAGGACATCAACACCTACACCGCCTATGTCGGCCAGGGCTCGCCGCGCTTCTGGCTTGGCCTCAATCCGCAATTGCCGAACGAGGCCTTCGCCGAGATCGTCATCCTGTCGAAGGACGTCGAGGCGCGCGAGCGCATCATGGCCAAGATCGAGAAGGCGGTCGCTGACGGTGCGCTGCCGGAAGCGCGCGTGCGTGTCGACCGCTTCAATTTCGGCCCGCCGGTCGGCTTCCCCGTCCAGTTCCGCGTCATCGGCCCCGACGCCAACAAGGTGCGCGACATCGCCTATCAAGTGCGCGACGTCGTCCGCGAGAACAAGAACGTCAAGGAAGTGCAGCTCGACTGGAACGAGCAGTCGCCTTACCTCAAGCTTGTCGTGGACCAGGACCGCGCCCGCGCGCTGGGCCTGACCCCGCAGGAAGTCTCGCAGTCGCTCGCCATGCTGATTTCAGGTGCGCAGGTCACGACCGTGCGCGACGGCATCGAGAAGGTCGGCGTGGTCGCCCGTGCCGTGCCGTCCGAGCGGCTTGATCTCGGCAAGGTCGGCGATCTCACCATCACCTCCCGCAATGGCATCGCCGTGCCGCTACAGCAGATCGCCAAGATCGAATATGCCCATGAGGAGCCGATCATGTGGCGCCGCAACCGCGACATGGCCATCACTGTGCGCACCGACGTCGTCGACGGCGTGCAGGCGCCTGATGTGACCAACCAGATCTGGCCCAAGCTGAAGGACATCCGCGACAGGCTCGAGCCGGCCTACCGAATCGAGCCGGGCGGAGCGTTCGAGGAATCTGCCAAGGGCAACGCCTCGATCTTCATCCTCTTCCCTGTCATGGTCATGGTGATGCTGACGCTCTTGATGATCCAGCTGCAGAGTTTTTCGCGCCTGATGCTGGTTTTCCTCACCGCGCCGCTCGGCATCGTCGGCGCCTCGCTGGGGCTGAACGTCGCCAACCAGCCCTTCGGCTTTGTGGCGCTGCTCGGCCTGATTGCGCTCGCTGGCATGATCATGCGCAACGCCGTCATTCTCGTCGACCAGATCGAGACGGATGTGTCCCATGGCCTGACCCGCCGCGAGGCGATCGTCGAAGCCACCGTCCGCCGCGCCCGCCCGGTGGTGCTGACCGCGTTGGCGGCGATTCTGGCCATGATCCCGCTGTCGCGCTCGGCATTCTGGGGCCCGATGGCGATCACGATCATGGGAGGTTTGTTTGTTGCAACCTTCCTGACCCTGCTGTATCTGCCGGGCCTCTATGCCCTTTGGTTCAGAAAGAGCCTCGAAGAGAGCGGCCCCAGTGAGCAGGCGGCTGCCGCGCCGCAGCATCAGGACGGCGGACAACCTGTATTTCCGCTTGCCGAAGCAGCGGAATAATTGAACATTGAGATCAGGACCATGACGCTGGTTGCAGAACATACCGAAACCGACACCCGCGAGCGCATTCTCGTGGTGGCGGAGCGTCTGTTCCGGCAGCTCGGCTACCAGAAGACCACGGTCGCCGACATCGCCAAGGAATTGCGGATGAGCCCCGCCAACGTCTATCGCTTCTTCGATTCGAAGAAGTCGATCCACGAGGGCGTGGCCCGCACCCTGATGGGCGAGGTCGAGACCGAGGCGCGGCGGATCGTGGCGCAACCCGGACCGGCGAAACCGCGCCTGCGCGAATTGCTCAAGACCATCAACCGCATGAACTCGGAGCGCTATGTCGGCGACAACAAGCTGCACGAGATGGTCGCGATCGCGATGGAGGAGGACTGGGACGTCTGCGTCGCCCATATCGAATGCATCACCGGCATGATCGGCGAGGTGATTGCGCAGGGCGTGGCGTCGGGCGAGTTCGAGGCTCCCGACCTGCCGCTCGCCGCGCTCTGCACCTGCACCGGCATGATCCGCTTCTTCCACCCGCAGATGATCGCCCAGGCCGTCAACAAACCGACCGCCACGATCGACCAGATGGTCGATTTCCTGTTCCGCGCCCTTGAGCCGCGCCAGGCGAAATAGCCGCGCGGGGCATTAGCCGCCATAATCCGTCATTGCGAGGAGCGTTAGCGACGAAGCAATCCAGCTTCTCGCTCGCTGTGACGGCGTCTACCAGACCGCGTGGGCCAAACCAATCGTCCGCGCCGGCCGCAGCGGCGACTATTTCGAGATCAAGCCGGAAAACATGCTCGAGATGGTGCGGCCCGATTGAACCCCAGGGAACTCCGACCCGTCTCGATCTTTATCAGACAGTAGTTCGGAGATTGCCTTGAAGCGCTGGCTTGCAGGAGCGGTTCTGCTTGTCTGCCTCGTCGGCCCCGCGCATGCCGGGCTTGATGCGGCATCGGTCAACACTGCGGGTTGGAAAGGCAAGGCGCCAGCCAAGGACAAGCTCGATCCCGCGATCGTGCGGCTGCAGGTCCTGTTGGATCGTGCCGGTTTCTCGCCCGGCGAGATCGACGGCAAGCTGGGTGAGAACGCCGTCAAGGCCTTGCGCGCTTTCGCCGAAGCAAAGGGTTTTGCCGTCAACAGGCAGCAGCCTCTGACACCGGAGATCTGGAATGCGCTGACCACAGCCAGTTCGGACCCGATCGTTGTCAACTATGGCATCACCGAAAAGGATGTGAAGGGTCCGTTCCTGAAAAAGCTTCCCGCCAGAATGGAAGACATGCGGGGACTGAAATCCCTGGACTACGCCAGCCCCCGCGAAGCGATCGCCGAAAAATTCCATATGAGCGAGGCGCTGCTCGAAGCGCTCAATCCCGGCAAGAAGTTTGACCAGGCCGGCCAGATGATTTCGGTCGTGAACGTCACGACAAGCGAGACGAGACCGACTGGCGGACGTGTCGAGGTCGACAAGACCGGACAGACCGTAAAAGTCTTCGGCAATGCGGGCGAGCTGATCGCGTTCTTTCCGGCGACGGTAGGCAGTAAGGAGAAGCCCACGCCTGGTGGCGTGCTCAAGGTGACCTCGATCGATGCCAGGCCGAATTATCGCTACAACCCCGACTATAAATTCAGGGACGTCACTGCCAAGCGCGCCTTCGACATCAATCCCGGTCCCAACAACCCCGTCGGCTCGCAGTGGATCGGGTTGTCTGCGGAGGGATATGGCATTCACGGCACCGCCAATCCATCCAAGATCAGCAAGGCGGAATCGCATGGTTGCGTACGCCTTACCAATTGGGACGCCGACCGGCTGGCAAAACTCGTGAAGAAGGGTACGGAGGTGGCGTTCACCGAACAGCCGGCGACGAAACAGAAGTGACGCGTGTCACGGCCGATGCTGCTCTGATTTTGCACGGGCCACGCTGGCACGGGCAAACGCAATTGCCTTGTTTCGCGTATCCGAATCCGCGAAAGCGCGATCAGGAATGATCGCCGCATTTTGCGAACCAATCCAAAGCAGCACCAGGTCCTGAGCGGCGGTCACTCCGGTGATCGCAGGCCAGGTCCACCGCGCCTGCGACAGCTTGCCGGTGATCGAGACCCCGTTCTCATCAAGCACCACAGTCTTTGCGTCGAAGGCATTTGGGACGGCGGACAACGCCCCGGCGATGGCGCGGCGGCGAACCAACCACATCGCAAGGGTGAGCGTGAGAATGCCGGCAAAAAAGGCGAACAGGCTGAAGCGGCCAACAAGATCGATTGCGATTGGGCTGGCGGTCTCCAGCGCAGCCAGAGCCTCGGCCGCAAGTGCAGCGGGAATCGCCATGAAAAAGGCGCCGGCGTAGATCGCAAGATTGGTCCAGGTGGACTGCTGCTTTCCGACAATGGCGAAGTATCGGGCGTAATCTTCAGCGCCGAGCTGAACCTGTAGCTGAATTGGCTGTGACACGCCTGATCTCCGCCCGCAATTTGCTGCTGTACCTGGCAAGAATCCTTACAGCCATTGGTGGGTGATTTGGGTCAGGCGGTTCGAATCTCGGTAATCAAGCAAGCGCCGGCAAGCCACCGCCCAGCACCCATTTCCGGAACGGAATCCGCGACTTGCCGTTAACAAAGGGCAGTTCGGCCGCGTCAATTTCGTATCGTTTTCAGAGCGAAGTGTTCACCCGGGACAGGCAGTTTCCGCTAGAATCCCCGCTCATCTGCGCCGAACCATGAGGTATCAGCCATGAGTTTTCGCCGCGACTACATCACCAAGCCGATCTTCTCCTTTGCCCGCGGCGTGCTGCCGCCGATGTCCGATACCGAGCGCGAGGCGCTGGAGGCGGGCGATGTCTGGTGGGATGCCGATCTCTTCACCGGCGATCCTGATTGGTCGAAGCTTCTTGCCAACGCGCCGGCGACGCTGACCGACGAGGAGAAGGCTTTCCTCTCAGGTCCTGTCGATGAGCTCTGCGCAATGCTCGACGACTGGAAGATCAATTGGGAGTGGCGCGATCTGCCGCCGGAGGCCTGGGAGTTCATCAAGCGTCACAAATTTTTCGGCATGATCATTCCGAAGGAATTTGGCGGGCTCGGCTTCTCGCCCTATGCGCATTCCGAGGTGGTGCGCAAATTGTCGTCGCGTTCGCTTGCCGCCGCCGTCACCGTGATGGTGCCGAACTCGCTCGGGCCGGGCGAATTGTTGATGCGCTTCGGTACCAAGGAGCAGCAGGACCGCTGGCTGCCGCGCCTCGCCGACGGCCGCGACATTCCCTGCTTTGGTCTCACCAGCCCGGAAGCCGGCTCGGATGCCGCCTCGATGATCGACAATGGCGTAATCTGCAAGGGCACGTTCGAGGGCCGCGAGGTGGTCGGCCTCAAGCTGAACTGGCACAAGCGCTACATCACGCTTGGCCCGGTCTCGACGCTGCTGGGTCTCGCCTTCAAGGCCTATGACCCCGATCATCTCGTGGGAAGCGAGGAAGACCTCGGCATATCAGTCGCGCTGATCCCGACGCATCTGCCGGGCGTTCAGATCGGCCACCGCCATCTGCCTGCGATGCAGGTATTCCAGAACGGCCCGAACTGGGGCCACGATGTCTTCATCCCCCTTGATTACATCATCGGTGGCGAGGCACGGCTCGGGCAGGGCTGGAAGATGCTGATGACGGCGCTCGCCGCCGGCCGCGGCATTTCGCTGCCGTCATTGTCGGCCGCCGGCGCCGCCTATGCCGCGCGCACCACCGGCGCCTATGCCCGCATCCGCGAGCAGTTCGGCATTGCCATCGGCAAGTTCGAGGGCATCGAGGAGCCGCTCGCCCGCATCGCCGGCACCGCCTATCTGCTCGACGCCGCGCGGCGGCTGACCTGCGCCGCGCTCAACCAGGGGCATCATCCCGCGGTCATTTCCGGCATCATGAAACTGCACGCCACCGAGCGGATGCGGATCGCGATCGACGACGCCATGGACATCCACGGCGGCAAGGCCGTGATCGACGGACCGCAAAACTATCTCGGCAATCTCTACCGCTCGGTGCCGGTCGGCATCACGGTCGAGGGCGCCAATATCCTCACGCGAAATCTCATCGTGTTCGGCCAAGGCGCGATCCGCGCTCATCCGTTCCTGCTCGAGGAAATGAATGCGCTGGGCGAAGCCGATCGGGCCAAGGGGCTCGACGACTTCGACAAGGCGTTCTGGAGTCACGTCGGCCACAGTTTCAAGACCATGTTCCGCGCCTGGGGCCGGAGCTGGACCTTTGGCCTGTTCGCGCCGGCGCCCGATGCCGGCGAGGCGACGCGGTTCTATCGGCAGCTCTCGCGCTACTCTTCGGCGTTCGCGCTCTGCGCCGATATGGCGCTGCTGACGCTGGGCGGTGCGCTCAAGCGCAAGGAGATGCTCTCGGCCCGTTTCGGCGACATCCTGTCCGAACTCTATCTGTTGTCGGCGGCACTGAAGCGCTGGCAGGACGAGGGCCGGCAGAGGGCCGATTTCGCCGCGCTCGAATGGTGCATGGCGAGCGGATTCCGCACCATCGAGAATCGTTTTGCCGAGATCCTCGCCAACCTGCCGAACCGCTTCGTGGCCGTCATCCTGAAATTCCTGATCCAGCCGTTCGGCGCCAGGGTGACCGGCCCGTCCGACCGCGTCGTGCACCAATGCGCGCAGCTCGTGCTGGAGCCGTCGTCGTCGCGCGACCGGCTGACGGCGGATCTCGCAGCCGTCGATGACGACGGCGGCGTCGCCCGGCTGGAGAAGGCGTTCCGCCTGGTGACGGCCGCGGAAGATGCGTCCAAACAGCTGCACGCGGCGCGTCTGCATGACTGGAAGGAGGCGGTGGCGAAGGGCGTCATCACCCAGGCCCAGGGCGAAAAACTGGCGGCGGCGCATGAGGCCGTCGCGAAGGTGATCGAGGTCGACGATTTCGCGCCCGAGGCATTGTCGCCGATTTACAGGAAGGCCGCGGACGTGCATCAGTTCTTCCAGGAATTGGGTGAGCAGAGGGCGGCTAGCTGATGGCGCGACCGGTTTTCATCGTCGACGGCAGCCGCACGCCGTTCTTGAAAGCGCGCTCCGGACCCGGACCGTTCACCCCGGTCGATCTCGCCGTGCAGGCGGGACGACCGCTGCTGGCGCGGCAGCCGTTTGCGCCCGATGCCTTCGACCAGGTCATTCTCGGCTGCGTCAACGTCATCGCCGACGAGATGAATCCGGCCCGTGTCGCCGCGCTGCGGCTCGGCATGGGCGAGAAGATGGTGGCATTCACCGTGCAGATCAATTGCGGCTCCGGCATGCAGTCGATCGACACCGCCTATCGCTATATCCGCGAGGGCGTCTCCAACCTCATTCTTGCAGGCGGCGCGGAGGCGCTGAGTTACGCGCCGCTGGTATGGCCGCAGCAGGGCGTGCGGTGGTTCGCTGGCCTTGCGGGAGCGAAAGGCATCGGCGCAAAAATCATGGCCGCGCTGAAGGCAAGGCCCGGCTATTTCAAGCCGGTCATCGGGCTTGAACGCGGGCTGACCGATCCCATCACCGAACTCAACATGGGCCAGACCGCCGAAGTGGTCGGACATCTGTTCGGCATCACCCGCGCGCAGTCGGATATCTATGCCGCCGAGAGCCACAAGCGGCTGGCAAGAGCGCAGTCGGAAGGCTGGCTCAAGGGCGAGGTTGAAACCGCCTTCGCGCGCGACGGCAAGTTCTACGATCACGACGACGGCGTGCGGCCGGACTCGACGCCGGAGAGCCTGGCAAAATTGAAGCCGGTGTTCGAGCGCCCCTGGGGCAAGGTCACCGCCGGCAACTCCTCGCAGATCACCGACGGTGCGTCGTGGGTGATCCTCGCGTCCGAAGAGGCGGTGGCGAAATACGGCCTGACACCGAAGGCGGTCATTCTCGACAGCCAGTGGTCGGCGCTCGATCCCGCCATCATGGGGCTGGGTCCGGTGTTGTCGGCAACCGAGCTTTTGAAGCGCAACGAACTGACGCTGTCCGACATCGAAACCTGGGAATTGAACGAGGCCTTTGCGACGCAGGTGCTGGGCTGTCTCGCCGCCTGGAACGACGAGAAATTCTGCAAGGAAATTCTCGGCCTCGACGGCGCCGCGGGCGAACTCGACCAGAGCAAATTGAACGTCGATGGCGGCGCGATCAGCCTCGGCCATCCCGTGGGGTGCAGCGGCAACCGCATCGTGCTGCATCTCGTCAACGCCATGAAGCGGCTGGGCACAAGGCGCGGCATCGCCACCGAATGCATCGGCGGCGGGCAGGGCGGCGCGATGCTGATTGAGACGGTGTGATCATGGATTCGAGGATCATGAACCTTCTCGGCGATCGCGTGCTCGAACTCGGGCCCAGGCCCGATGCGAACAGCCCGTACCGGAATTTCAAGCTGACGCGCGATAGCGACGGCGTCGCCTGGCTGTTGTTCGACCGGGAAGGGGCCAGCGCCAATACGCTCTCCGCCGACCTGATCGAGGAGCTCGACAGGATAATCGCCGAGCTGGAGACCCAGCGGCCGACCGGTCTTGTCATCCGTTCCGCCAAGAAATCCGGCTTTATTGCCGGTGCCGACGTCAACGAGTTTCGCGGCGCCACCGATACTGCCGCAGTCGAGACCGAAATCGGCCGCGCGCATGCGGTGATCGACCGGCTCGAAGCCTTGCGGTTTCCGACGGTAGCCGTGATTCACGGCTTCTGCCTCGGCGGCGGCCTCGAGGTGGCGCTGGCCTGCCAGATGCGGATTGCGATCGAGGATGCGCGCTTTGGTTTCCCCGAGGTGATGCTCGGCCTGCATCCCGGTCTCGGCGGCACCGCGCGCTTCACCGAACTTGTCAATCCGATGCAGTCGATGCCGCTGATGCTGACCGGCAAGACCATCGATGCCCGCCGGGCAAAATCGCTCGGGCTGGTCGATGCAGTGACTGAGGAGCGACACGTTCTCAATGCGGTAAAGGACGCCGTGTCCGGCCGCCTGAAGAGCCCGCGGCCGGTGTTTCTCAAATCCGTGCTCGGCCTCAATCCGGTCAAGCGCTTGCTTGCCTCGCGGATGCGCGCCGAGGCCGCCAAGGCAGCACCCGAGGAGCATTATCCCGCGCCTTACGCGTTGATCGATCTCTGGGAAAAGCACAGCGGCGACAAGCGCGCGATGCTCAACGCCGAGAAGGCTTCGTTCGCCAGGTTGATCGTAACGCCGACCGCGCAGAACCTGATCCGGGTGTTCTTCCTGCGCGAGCAGATGAAGAAGCTCGCCGGCAGCGGCAACAAGATCGAGCACGTCCACGTCATCGGCGCGGGCGCGATGGGCGGCGACATCGCCGCGTGGTGCGCCGGCCAGGACATGCGGGTGACGCTCGCCGACATGAAGCCGGAGCCGATCGCGAGCGCGATCAAGCGAGCGGCCGACCTGTTCGGGAAAATCCTGCGCAAGCGCACTTCGGTCCGTGATGCGCTGGACCGGCTGATGCCTGATATGCAGGCCGAAGGCGTCCGCAACGCCGATCTCATCATCGAGGCGGTGCCGGAAAAGCTGGAGCTGAAGCAGAAGGTCTATGCCGGGCTCGAGCCGAAGATGAAGCCGGGCGCGATCCTTGCGACCAACACATCAAGCATTCCGCTGCAGGATCTGCGCACCACGCTCTCGAGGCCCGAGCGGCTGCTCGGCCTGCATTTCTTCAATCCGGTATCGCGGCTGCAGCTCGTCGAGGTCGTCAGCCATGACGGCACGGATGCACAACTGCTGAAGGAGGCGCTGGCCTTCGTCGGCGCCATCGACCGCCTGCCGCTGCCGGTGAAGAGCTCGCCGGGCTTCCTCGTCAACCGTGCGCTGACGCCCTACATGCTGGAAGCGATGCTGATGCTCGACGAGAAGCTCGACAGGACCGTCATCGACGCCGCGGCGAAAAAATTCGGCATGCCGATGGGGCCGATCGAGCTCGCCGATCAGGTCGGCCTCGATATCTGCCTCGATGTCGGCGACATGCTGCGCTCGAAGTTCGGCGACATGTTGCCCCCGGCGCCGGCGTGGTTGCGCGACAAGGTCGCCAACGGGGAACTCGGCCGCAAGACCGGCAAGGGGTTTTACACCTGGAAGGACGGCAAGGCCGACACCGGCGGGATGTCCGCGATCTCGGAGCCGTCGGCAGAGATGATCGACCGGCTGATCCTCCCGATGTCGAATGTCTGCGTCGCATGCTTGCGCGAGGGCATCGTCGACAATGCCGATGTGGTCGACGGCGCCGTCATCTTCGGTACCGGCTATGCGCCGTTCCGCGGCGGCCCTCTGAACTATGCGCGAACCCGCGGCGTGGAGAACGTGGTCTCGACGCTTCGCGCGCTCGCGGAAAAATTCGGCGGCAGATTTGCGCCCGACGCCGGCTGGGAGAACTTCAAGTGAATGAAACGCATGTGCACGCGCCGCCCTCGACCGTAACTGAGCCGAGCGGCGATCTCTGCACCCGCACGCTGGCGATGCCGGCCGACACCAACGCCAATGGTGACATTTTCGGCGGCTGGCTGCTGAGCCAGATGGATATCGGCGGCGGCGTGTTCGCCTCCAAGGTCGCGAAATCCCGCACCGTGACCGTTGCGATCGAGGCGATGAACTTTCGCAAGGCCGTCTATGTCGGCGATCTCGTGTCAGTCTACGCCAATCTGGTGCGGGTCGGACGCACCTCGATCACCGTTCATCTCGAAGCCTGGGTCGTGCGGCGCAAGGAAATGCAGTCGATCCTGGTGACCGACGGCAATTTCACTTACGTCTCGATCGACGAGGACGGTCACCCCCAGGCCATCAAGCGTGAGGGGGCGCCGATCGCGACCTGACCCTTACGGGCAGGGACGCTCGTAGCCGTCGCGGCCGATGAACGTGCCGCGGCGGGCGTCGTAGCTCGGCGAGCGCATGCAGCGCGGGGTGTCATCATAATAGCGCGGCGGGGGAGGTGCGTATTGCGCCTGGACACCGCAATAGCGCGGCGAAACCGCCACCCAGCCCTCCGGCTGTTCCATGTAGCAGCCGCCCTGATACCAGCGGTAGCCGCCCGGCCGCGGCTCGCCCTGGGCGCCGATGGCCGCACCGGTGCCTGCGCCGACGATGGCGCCGATCGCAGCCCCGCGGCCGCCGCCGAGCGCGCCGCCGACAATGGCGCCCGCAGCCCCACCGAACAGCGCGCCCCCGAGCGTGCTTTCCTGCGCCGCAGCCTCCT
>Ga0081540_1002540_pt1 | contig 14801 bp, 14 predicted proteins | sample TabmetS2T1R1_FD_71024 | JGI IMG/M metagenome (GOLD analysis project Ga0081540, IMG submission 71024) | Tabebuia heterophylla rhizosphere microbial communities from the University of Puerto Rico - S2T1R1 | ecosystem: Host-associated > Plants > Roots > Rhizosphere ... | reverse complement strand
GACCTCAGACGATGCCCTCCTGCCGGAGGGCGCCGATCTCCTTGGCCGAGATGCCCAGCCACGAGCCGAGGACGTCCTCGACGTGTTGGCCGAGCTGCGGTGAAGGCTTGAGCCTTGGCGGCGCGCCATCGAAGCGCACCGGCCACGCGGGCATTTTAACCTCGCCGGTGGCGGGATGATTGACCGTCTGCATGATGCCGCGCGCAAGGAACGAAGGCTCGTTCATCAGTTCGAGCGTGTCAAAAACCGCTCCCGCCGGCACGCCGGCGGCGCCAAATTCGCGCATCGCCTCTTGCTTGGTGTGCTGGCGGGTCCAGGCGCTGATGATCGCGTCAATGTCCGCGGCGCGCTCGCTGCGCGCCTGTTGGGTATCGTAGCGAGCGTCCCCGCGCAGATCCTCGCGGCCGATGACTTTGAGCAGGCGCTGCCAATGCTCGGGGTTGGCGCGGCTGCAGAAGACGTAGACATAGTCATTGGGCCCACCGGGGTGGCAGGGGTAAAGCGCCGAGGGTGTAAGCCCGCCCGGCGTCGACCGGCTGCTGCCATCGCGCAGCACGGCATGGCCGCTCTTCTGGGTTCGCGAGAACGGCACGCGCATATAGTGCAGCATCGCATCCTGCATGGCCACCTGGAGCAGGCGGCCCTGGCCGGTCTTGGCGCGCTGGTAGAGGGCCCCCAGGATGCTGATGGCCATCAGCATGCCGGTTCCGGTGTCTCCGAGCGACGGGCCGGGTTTGACGGGCGCGCGGTCGCCTTCACCGGTGACGCTGATGGTGCCGCCCGCCGCCTGGGCGATCATGTCGAAGGCCAGGTTCTTCTCGTAGGGGCTGCCGGCGCCAAAGCCCTTGACCTGGCAATAGATGATGCCGGGATTGATCGCCTTGACGCTGTCAAAGCCAAGGCCCAGGCGTTCGATGGTGCCGGGTGCCATGTTCTCGACCGTGACATCGGCGTGTGCCAGGAGCGCGCGCACGAGCTCGAGGCCGCGCGCTGACTTGAGATTCAAGGTCACCGATTTTTTGTTGGCATTGAATTGATGGAAGTACCAGGGGTCATCGTCGGGCTGGCCGGGCCGGAGACGGCGGCCGGGATCGCCGCTGCGCAAATTTTCGATTTTCACCACCTCGGCGCCGAGCCAAGCCAGCGCCTCGGTGCAGGAGGGTCCGGCCTCGAACTGCGTAAAGTCCACGACGCGAATGCCCTTGAGACAATCGAGTTCGACGCCAACGCTCATGGCCGCTCTCTCCCGTTGCGATCGATGCTTCATGGCTATGGCTATTATTGCGCTGCCGCCCGCGGGCTTCCAAGCGGCAAGCGCGGCCGCCCCGTGGGCCCATTGTTTTTCGCCCGCTTTTTTTGCCGCCGTAAGGCGCCATCAAGGTCGTGGGAGGCGCCCTCGGGGGAAGCGACGGTGTGGATGGGCGGCCCCAGCGCCCCCTTCCCCCGATCCACCGGTCCTTCCCGCTGTCGCGGCGGCGCTGTGCTCGTGGGGGCCTCTGGGGTGCGGGCCAGGCCTGAGCGGGAAAAGACCAGACCAGGCCAGAGCAGCCAGACCAAACCTGAGCGGCGCCGAGACCTTGACAAGTTCGGTGTTTGTTCTTTTTATGTTCTCAACGAAACGCAAGAAAACATAGTGTTTTGGGCGCTCCTGATTAGGGGCACTCCTGATTAGGGGCGGCCCCGAACGGGTGATTAGGGGCGGCCCCGAACGGGCGAGGGTTCAAAACAAAGGACCGTTTTTGCATGCAAGGCGCGGCCACCATCCTGCATGCGGACCTCGACGCCTTCTACGCGTCGGTCGAGCAGCTGCTCGATCCCTCCTTGCGCGGCAAACCGATCGCCGTCGGCGGCGGAGTGGTGCTGGCGGCCTCTTACGAGGCGAGGGCGTTTGGCGTTCGCGGCGGCATGTCGGGGTGGCGGGCACGCCAGCTCTGTCCGCAGTTGCGCTTTGTTGGAGGGCACTTCGATGCCTATCAGCGATTGGGCGACGCGGCGCTGAGCGTCATCGGCGACTACACGCCGCTCGTCGAGCGGCTCTCCATCGACGAGGCCTTCGCCGACGTCGCAGGCTGTGAACGTCTGTTTGGTTCGCCGGTCGAGATTGCCAAAACCATACGGCGCCGCGTGCGCGCGGAGCTGGGACTTGCAATCTCGGTCGGCGTGGCGCGCACCAAACATCTGGCCAAGATCGCCTCGCAAGTGGCCAAACCCGACGGCTTGGTCGTTGTCGACCCCGCTAGCGAGCGCGCCTTCCTTCACGAGCTTCCCGTCGAGTTGATGTGGGGGGTGGGTCCGGTCGCCAAGGCGCGACTTGCCGCCGCCGGGGTGTGCAAGATCGGTCAGTTGGCGGCGATGCCGGATCAGCGCTTGGAGGCCCTGATGGGCCGCGCGCTGGGGGCCAAGCTGGCAAATCTCGCCTGCAACCGCGATGCGCGCGCCATCAAGACCGAGCGCCAAGCGCAGTCGGCCGGTGCGCAGTCGGCGCTGGGCAAGCGACCCGCGCAGGCGCACGTCTTCACGCCGGTGCTTTGGCACCTTGCCGACCGGATCGGGACTAGGCTACGGGCCAAAGCGCGCCCGGGTCGGACGGTGTCCGTGCGCGTTCGTTTCGCCGATCTGCGCGCGGTTACGCACTCCGTGACGTTGCCACAACCGGTAGCGCAGACCGCGGTGCTGGCCGAGATCGCCGAAAATCTCGTGCGCGCCGTGCTGGCAAAGCACCCGCGCGAGCGCAGCATCTCACTGCTGGCAATTTCCGTGTCGAACCTCGAGCGGCGCCCGCTGATCCAACTCGAACTCCCCCTTGGCCTGGCTGACGAGGCGCGTCGCCCCGGCTCGCGCAAAGCCGCGGCGCGGGCGCAGGTGGATCGCGCCATGGATGCGGTCCGCGATCGCTTCGGGTGGGAGGCGGTTCGGTACGCCTCCCTCGCCGGCGGGCAACCCGCATCCGTTCCCGATGCCTTCCGCCGCCTCGCCGAAAAGGACCTATGAGCCCGCTCAAGCGGGCCCCTCGAAGGGGCGCGGGTCGAGAAAGCGGTCGAGCACGTTGGCCAACAGGCGCGAGATGTTGTTGTCATAGCCATGGCTCGGCAGCGAGCCGCAAAAGGTAATCGATCCCGTGGAGAACACGGCGCCCTTGCCGTTTGCGGTTTCAAAAAACGTCATGTCGGCACGGATCATCTCGGTCGGCGGCTGGCCGGTCGTCGTCGACAGGTGGGTCAGATACTCCTCCGGCACAAGCACCCAGGGGGTCTCCGGCGGGTGGTTTTCGCTGGCGGCGACGACCACGGCGTTGCGCGGCGTGCCCAAGCGCTTGTCGGTGCGATCGAGCTCGAAGCCGGCCGCGCCGTGCCCCGACAAGCCGAAATCGCCGATCGTGTCGTCGCTGATGCCGGCGAACATCCAGGCGACGCGCGCGTCCTCACGCACGCCGGGTTTGAGCCGGTAGTAGGAGCCGGCGAAATTGCCCTGCGCCGTAAAGCCCACTCCGACCAGTTCCTGCGGTGGACGGCCGTTGCGCCGCCACAGGCCGCCATACTCGCCATCGAGCTGGTTGTAGTACTCGCCGACCTCGGCGGCCCAGGCACGGATGCCGCCCTCGGCGCGGCGGATTTCGAGCAGGCCCGGTTGATCCGGGGCGAGCGCGATCTTCCAGTAAAAGCCGTTGCCGCCGAGATAGCAGAAGCGGCCGCCGCCATCGCGATAGGCCTCGAGCGCATCGAGCATCTGGCGCGTGTGGTACTCCGGGTGGGTTCCCGTCAGCACCACGGCATAGTCCTTCAAGGCGCGGTGGCCGTCGTGATGCAGCTCCCAATCGGTGAGCACGTCGAAGGCGTAGCCCTTGGCCTCGAGCCAGGACAGCAAATGGTGATCGGCGGGGTAGTGGCGCAGCCCCGAGGCGCGCAAATCTTCGTGCGGGTAGGTGATGTAGCCGATGCGCACATTCAGCATCGGGCGATGCCAGGAGGCAAAACAAATGCCGGTTCGGTCCGTATGGTAGTTATAGGTGGACCAGCCAAATTCCGGGTGGTCGCCGGGGTAGTTCGGATAGCCGTTCCACGCCTTGCTCAGAGCCCGCCAGGTCTGCCGCCAAGTGGGATCGGTCAGCCACTCGAGCCGGGCGTTGTTTTGGTAGATGACGTAGGTGAAGGTCGACATCAAAACCAGGATCTTCGCGCCCGGCTTGCCGAGGGGCGGCACGACAAAGAAGGGAATGTTCTCCCGCACCCCGCCGGCTTCGAGCAGGAGAGCATAGGAACCCGACGCCAGGTCCGATGGCAGCCTCCATTCGTGGGTCGCCGGCCAGCGGCAATCGACGATGTCATCGTCATGAAAATGAATGGCGGCATACTCGTCCTCGGCGTGGCGCCAGCACATTTCCCGTCCGGACCAGGTCGAACCCGTCACCGCCCGCGTCGGCATGTTGCAAAGGCTGCCATGGAACCGCCGCGGCCCGATGTCGATGATGTCGGTGCCGGCGATCTTTTGCGCGAAATCCCAGCACGCGAGCAGTCCCGGCAGCACGTCCCGGCCGGCGGCGCGCGCCATCTCGGCGCTATCGAGCACGCGATCAAAGAGCATGGGACGCTCGATGCGCCCGTTGAAGCTGCGCCCGCCGCCAGCGGCCGCGCCTATCAGCAGCTTTGGCCCGGCGGCCGGCATCGCCCCGTCATGGCGGGTGCTCGCCACGCGGGCCTCGCCGTCCGGCTCACCGCGCAAAAGCGGCTGCTGGCCGACGCTGAGTGTCGATGTCGCGCTGTCCCACGTCAGCCAAACCCGCGCCCAGGCTCCCTCGTGTAAGACGTGGCCCGTTGCGATCTTGCTCGGTGCGCCGCCGGCGCCGCCGAGCATGGCGCAAGCGCTCCCGTCCTCGGCGATGAGGAGACCAAACCCGCCCCCCTTTGGCGAAAACGCGGTGAGGATCGGTCGGCTGCTACCGGCAACGCGGGTGGGGCAAATGGTGGCGATCACCGTCAGGGCGCCCAGGCCCTCGAGCGCGCGGCCGAGGTCGGCCACGCCGTAGGAGCCGGGTGTGACCGTTTGCGCCTGGCACGGTGCAATGGCGCGCACGTCCGCATCCACCTCGACCGTGCGGATGCCGGGCCCTGCGGGGTTGGCGTCGGCGGAAATGACGCGCACGATTTGAGCCGAGGCGATCTCGCTGCCCGTGGCATTCGATACGTGGAAGCGAATGGTTTCGGTGGGACGGACGGAGAGACGATCTGCGTAGCCGGTGAGCGGGATCATGGGGCGAGGTTTAAAGGGTTATGGCAAGGCCCGCATCATGACCAGGCAGCAAACATCTGGCAATCGCCAGGCCCACGGCCTGCGGGCCTTTGCCGAGGCCACCCGTGGTCGCCAAGGTGGAGGTTAGCGCCCGGCAGGGTCCTTTAGCCCAGCGCCCCTTAGCCCAGCGCCCCTTTTGCCTACCGCCCTTTTGCCTAGAGCCTCTGGGGGCTCATGGGCGCACGCCAAAGAAGGCGGCGAGGTCGGGTGCCGGCGCTTTGATTTCCACCACCACGGCATCCTCGATGGCCTCAAGGCCGTGCAGCACGCCCTTGGGGTGCCGACAGACATCGCCGGGCCCCATGATGAACGCCGTGTCGCCGACGGTCGACTTGACCTTGCCGCTGACGACGTAGGCAATGGATTCGTGGGCGTGGGTGTGCAGCGGTGCGCCGACGCCGGCGGCGTAGCGGATCTCCAGAAAGGTCATCTCCTCGCCTTGCATCAGCGGCTTTACCGCAAGCTCGCCGCCATAGGTCGGTTTGCCCTCAACCGAGTTGACCTTGATTTCCGTGACGTCGGCATTTCTCGCGCTGATCACGTGCGACCTCCTCGCGTCATGGCCCTCAAGCCGCCAGCCTTGGCCGGCCTTCGCCCGAGGCTAGGATAGTCGGGCGGCCGCACAAGGCGGCGTTTTGTTTTGGCACCTTGGTGTGTCTTGAGAGTTTTGCCCGATGATACCATTTTGAGGCCGTGGGGCTTGCCCAGAGGCCTTCGTTCCCGCAGCCAAGCCATTGGTTCGCCTGCTAGGGCGGAGGTTGGGGCAGAGCCGCTCAAAGGCAGCAGGACATGCAGAACACCAGCCCACTGCCCATCGATTACAAGACGCATATCCTGATCGCCGTTCGGGGCGATGGGGTTATGACGGTGGTTTGCGATTGGCCGCATCTGCCAAGCCTGGCCGAGGTGCAGGAGCAAATTGACGCCAGCGCCAGCGGTTATGCCGCCTTTGCGCTGTGTACACCGACGTCGATTTTGCCGGTTGATCGGACCGGCGGCGCCCGCGACAAGTCGCGATCGGGCCGGTGGGCTTAAGGCCGCAGCTCGGGTCTCTACGACTTTGGGCTAACTGGGGCGGCCCGCGGCCAAGGCTTTGAGGCGTCTCAGCGCATCGCGGGCGAGCGTTTGCGTGAGCTCGGCGGCGGGGAGCGCTCGCGCCAAGGCCGCAGCTTGCCCAGACCACAGCGACGTGAAGTCGCTCGAACCCTTGGCCTCGGCCGCGGCTTTGAGCGGCAGCAAGGCGCCTCCGGCCAGCGGGAAGGCCGGCGCCTCCGCCGAGATCGGTCCCAGGTCCCGCATCAGGCGATTGATGACGCTGCGGGCGGGGCGGCCGGTGAATAGGTTGGTCAGGGCCGTATCATCGTCGCGGGCGGTTGCAAGCGCCTGCCGATTGAGCGGCGGAACGTTGGCCTCAGGGCAGAACAGGTAGGCGGTTCCGATCTGGACGGCGCTGGCCCCGAGCGCGAAGGCGGCGGCAATGCCGCGGCCATCGGCGATGCCGCCGGCGGCGATCACCGGCACCGACACGCTGTCCACGACTTGCGGCACCAGCGCCAACGTGCCCGCCTGGGCGGCCAGGTTATCGGTGAGAAACATGCCGCGGTGGCCGCCCGCTTCGTAACCCTGGGCGATGATGGCGTCGCAGCCGTGCTGCTCAAGCCAGCTGGCTTCCCGCGCCGTGGTTGCCGAGGCGATCACCTTTGCTCCCGCGGCCTTTACGCGCTGCAACAACTGGGCCTGCGGCAGGCCGAAGTGGAAGCTCACCACCTCGGGTTTCAACTCCTCGACGATGGCGCAGGTCTCTGCGGTAAAGGGCGTGCGGTCGGAGCGCGGCGCAGGTTTGTTGGCATCGAGGCCGAGCTCGGCGTAGTAGGGCGCCAGGCGTTCTTTCCATTTTGCTTCGCGCCCGGCATCGAACTGAGGCGGCGCGTGCGTGAAGAAGTTGAGATTGACCGGCTTGCGCGTGCGCTGTCGGATCACTCCCAGCACGCCGCGCACCTGCTCGGGAGTGGATAGCGCGCTGCCGAAGGAGCCGAGACCGCCCGCCTCCGATACCGCAATCGCCAGCTCCGCCGTCGAGGGTCCCGCCATGGGCGCGAGCAGGATCGGGTGTTCGATGGCAAACAAATCGATGATCTTGGTGTCTGGCCACGTGGACATGGGAGGGCTCATCGTTGTGCGGCGGCCAGCGCCTTTTTTAATGCCTTGGTTTCCTCAAAACGCTTGCTGACATCGCGCATCACCGCCCCGATACCGAGCATCCGGTTTTCCGCATCGCGGAATGGCACGATCGAGAACTCAATGGAGATGCGCGAGCCGTCCTTGCGTGATGCAGGCACCGCCAAGACATCGCCCGCCGCGTAACGGGATTGCCCGGTGCGCACGGTGTTGCTGTATCCCTGCCAGTGGCGCGCGCGCTGGGCCTCAGGGACAATGATATCGAGCGATTGGCCCACGGCTTCGGCCGCGGCATAACCGAAGAGGCGCTCGCAGCCGCTATTCCAGAAGCGGATAATGCCCTTCTCGTCGGCGAACAGAATGCCGTCCGGCGTGTTGGCGAGAAAGCGCGCCTCGAACTCGGGAATAGGCATGGTCGGTGGATATCGCTGTGTCGCTGCGGCGTGGGGCCGGGTTCGCCTCGCGGGCAAGACCGGCTGCGGCCCTAGCACCCTAGCATCGTGCCGCCGGCTTGGGGAGCCCGCCTGGCGGCAGCTGTCAGCATGGTTTGGGCAACGCCCCGCGCCGGCCCTCCTCTGCTTGCTGCGGCTCAGCTAAACCTGGTGCCTTGGGTAAGCTTCAGGACCCCGCCCATGCGGATCGTTGCCTGGAATTGCTGTATGGCGCTGCATCGCAAGTTCGACGCGCTCATGCGTCTGCGGCCCGATATCGCCATCATTTGCGAGTGTGCAGAGCCGCAGCGGTTTGCCGCCTTCGGCGGCCTCAAGCCTGATGAGGTGGTGTGGATCGGCGACAATCGCAACAAAGGGCTCGCCGTCTTCACCTGCAACGGCTATCGAGCCCGGCTCGCGGAGCCTTATTACCCGACCATTCGCCATATCGCACCCGTGCACATCACGGGACCGCTCGAATGCAATCTGCTGGCCGTGTGGGCCCAGAATGCCAGCCAAGGCATCAATCGCAAGCACCAGCTCGGTCCGCTGCGCCGCGCGCTTAGCAAATACAGGAGCTTTTTGACCGAGCAAACCAGCATCGTCGCCGGAGATTTCAACAACAACGTCTTCTGGCATCGCCCCGGTTGGCGGATCAATCATGCCAACGCGGTCGCCTCGCTGGCCGAGCTCGGCCTGGTCAGCGCCTATCACGAACTGCGGGGTGAGAGGCAGGGTGGCGAGAGCGTGCCGACGCTCTACTGGCGCGACCGCAAGAAAGACGGCCCGCGCTATCACATCGACTACATTTTTCTCTCGCCGCGGCTGCTGTCGCAGGTGCGCGAGTTGACCGTCGGCGGCTATGAGGATTGGTGCGGCTCCGGGCTCAGCGATCACGTTCCCATGGTGATCGATCTCGACCTGCGCGGCTCCTGGCCGCCGGTGGCGCCGGGTCGCGGCCGCCTCGACGGTTGTGCTCGGCGCTAGCCCGTCGGCGCCACGGCGGCATAGTATTGTGGCGCCTCACGACGGTCGAACATGCCGTAGTCGCGGACCACGCGCACGCGGCGCAGCCTGGCGCCGGCCCGCAAGCTGAGGCTGCGTTCGAAGGCTTCGGCTGCGGTCTGGTCGCGCCACGACGTCAGCAAAATGGCGTCCCCGGGCGTCAGGACGGCGTCGAACACGTCCCAGGTGACGAGACCGGGAGCCGCCGGCGTCAATCCCAACCCGCGCGCGACCTGGTCCGAGGCGGCGCGCGGCGCGCCTGCCGCGGGCGGCTGCTTGCCATCGATCAGGATGACGGTGGTGCCGGCGCCGACCGCGGTCTCGTCCAATCGCTGCTCCCGCAGCACGTGGCCCTCCGGCGGTCGGCTATCCCTTGTCAGCTGACCAACGCGCAGGTGATAGTCGAGGAATACCTCGGAGCGCCCCTTCTTTTGCACGTCATGATGCGCGGCCTGCGTGCGCCAGCGCACCAGCGACTTCTCATCGCGCCAGCTCGACAGCGACAGCAACCATCCCTCACGCGTCAGGCTGCGGTAGCGAATGTTGTCAATGAAGCCGTCGATCCGTTCGAGCTCGGGCTTGAGCGCTTTGGCATAGCCGAGATAGGCATCCCAGCGATCGGATTTGGGATGAACTTCGAAAAGTACGCAAAACATCGCTGCCTCATGCTGATCGATCGAGCGCGGCTCCCGCCCGCGTCCTACATTTGTGTTCGTCGCGCGCCCGGATGCGGCAGCCGGCAAACTGGCAATGCCAACCCCGGGTGCTCACTGCCGCTGTTGCGCCGCGATCGCCTTGAAGTCGTAGGTGGGATAGAACTCGGTTCTGAAACCACCCCAGGCGCTTTCCTCAACGGCGCGGTTGACCTCCCGCAGGCGTTCTGGAGGCACGCGCAGCGTGACCACCTGGCCGACACCCATCATCACATACCAGGAGACCACCTCGATGCCTTCCGGTGGGAACTTCTTGAAGTAGCCGCTCGCCTGCAGCTGTTGATTGATCTGATCGAGTGTCTTGGATTGGTCATGACGGAGAAAAATGGTGAGCAGGAAACTGCCCTTGCCGGCATCGGCGCCGGGGGCGGCTCCTTGTGCGTGGGATCCCTCCATTGGCAAGCCGAGAAGCGCGACGGCCGCCAGGGCCGCCAGCGCTCTCGATCGGACGTTTGCTATCATGACACACCTGGCTGGTTACAAGAGGGTGTTTGCCAAAAAAGTGTGGGCTGTCGACCGGCAACGCCGGAACGGCGGCGCGCGTTCCCACGGCGCCGCGGCCGCGGGCAGGCGCGGGTTTGGCGCGCCCCGGCCGCCCCGCCCGCATCCCCTTGAGGCCAAGTGGCTAGCGCGGCGGCGTGTAAACACACTCCAATTTCAGGCCATCGGGGTCGGAGAAAAACACGGCATAGTAACCCCGGCCGTTGTTGTACTGCGGGTAATCGGCCGGGGGATCGAGGATGGTGGCTCCCAGCGTGCGCACCGTCTCGTACATGCGGTCGACGTCGGCGCGACTATCGACCGCCCAGGCGACATGATGCAGGCCGGGCGCGTAGCGATCATGCTGGCGTTGCGCACCTTGCGCGCTGGCCTTGACGATCCCGATCGAATGCAACCCCAGTTGCGAGACGAGGTTCCAGTCGTAGCCGCGCGCGCCCTTGCGCTCGAGCCGGTAGCCCAGGGCCGAGAGGATCGTGTCATAGAAGCCGAACACCTGATCGGGATCGCGTACGGTGAGATCGAGGTGATGAATGACGCCTGGCATTGATTTGACCCATCAAAGGGGCCGGCTTTTTGCCGGCGCGCTGCGGAAGAAGACGCCGAGTGCCGCGGCCGTCGCCCGGGGCGCGCTTTCCGGAAAGAAATGACCTCCGTCGAGCGGCCGGCCCGCAACGTCGTCGGCCCAATCGCGCCAAAGCGCCAGCGGCCCGCCATGCTCCGAATACCACGTATCGAGCGGACCGTGCGCACTCCACAGCACCAGGATCGGGCAGCCGATGCGCCGGCGGCTTAGGCGATCCGCCCGATCATGGAGGCGATCGATGCTTGCGGCGGCACGATATTCCTCGCAGATGGCGTGCGCGTGATCGGGCTGCTGCAATGCGCGCACGTACGCCGCCCGCACCTCGGCCGGAAAGGCTGTTGCCGAGGAGCCCCATTGGCCCAGCGCATTGTCGATGATGGCCTCGGCGCCAAGGCTCAGGATCTGCTCGGGAAGGGGTGGCGGCTGAGCCAGCAGCGACCAGGGCCAATAGGCCAGGGCTAGCCGTGCATCGGCGTGCTGCCACGCCGCCTCGATCGGCAGGATGTCGAGGACGGCAAGTCGATCGATGCGTTCGGGATGATCGAGAGCCATGCGATAGGCGACGCGTCCGCCGCGATCATGGCCGCACACCGAGAAGTGTCGAAACCCGAGCTGCTCCATGACCGCGACCATGTCGCGGGCCATGGCTCTTTTGGCGTAGGGCGCATGATCATCTGTCGTGGCTGGGCAGCCGCTGCCGCCATAGCCGCGCAGGTCGGCACACACCACCTTGAAGTTGCGAGCCAGCAATGGGGCGACCTCGCGCCACATCAGGTGGGTCTGGGGAAAGCCGTGCAAAAGCAGGAGCGGCGGGCCCGCGCCGCCGACACGGGTGAAGATCTCAGTCTCACCGGTCGCAACCGCCGCCGTGGCGAAATCGTGCATCGCTCGCAATCTTGGCTTGCTTCTGGTCGACGTTGGGCTCGGCCGTTAAACGGCGCCGGCAACCGCTGTGTTCCGACCCTGGCGGCGGCGCGAGCCCGGGCGCGCAGGCCAGGCGCGCGCGGGAAGCGAGCCGGCGTGCCGCTCGGGGTAATCTCGCAAGGGCGCTACAACGCGACAACCCCTGGGGGGCAACCCCAGCCGTGGGCGGCCCGCAGCGGGGCGCCAACGTCCTTAGGCTGGGGCGCGCCGTCACGGCGCCGATGGCCGAGCAGCGCCGGTTGCCGCAAGCCAGTGCAAAATGGCGCCGTTGAGTTCGCGCGGATAGGCATGGCTGAGGTCATCAACCTCGCGCAAGGTTACGGCCGCGCCCGCGCTCGCCAGGTAGTGCTGGGCCTGCTGGGCCAGCTCGACGGGAAACATCCAGTCGAGGGCTCCATGAATGATCTGGATTGGCAAGCCGCGCATTCGGTCGGGATCGGCCAGCTGCACCAGCAGCGGGTGGAAGGCGGCCGACACCGGTGCAAGGTGCGTGAACGGGGAGTGTGAGGCAAGACCGGAGACGTAAGCGAATGTGCCGCCGTCGCTCATGCCCGTGAGGAGGAGGCGCGTTACATCCACGTTCCACCGCGATTGGATATAGTCCAACATGCGCAAGAGGTTTGGGGTGTCCAGGTCTGGTCCCAGCAAGGCCCAGGTGTTTTGCGTCGAGGTCGGCGCGGCCAAGATGGCGCCCCGGCTGCGCGCATCGCGCACCCAGCTCCAGAGAAACTGGCGCCCGGTGCCGCTGCCGCCGTGCAGCGCCGCTACCAGCGGCCAGGCGCGATCCGGCGCATAGTGCTCCGGCACGTAGAGCCAGAAGCCACCCCGTTCACCACTGCCGACGTGCATCACCCCGGTGCTGTCGCGAACCGGCGCCCGCAACAAAAGCCGCTGCAAATCCTGATCCGATCGCAACGCCGGATCGAGAAAGAACTGGTTCACGGGTGGCAGGATGCTGGCCAGGGGATAGAGCGCGGCCAGAGCCTCGGGCAGCAGGCGCAAGGCACGGTAGATCGCGCGCATATCGCCACCCTCGTCAAGCGCCGCGCGTAGGTCGGCGAAGGCCTGTGAGGCTGCGGTTGAGGCGCTATCGAGCGGCCCGGCAACACCCGCAAGGGCCTCGGGCCACGCCGGTTGGCTTGCCCGTGCGGCTCGCAAAGCCTCCTCCGGTAATCCGATGCTCGCCACCACCTTGCCGATGTCGGGTGGATGGAGATGGCGGGCAACAAATGCGAGCATCTCGAGCACGCGCAGCAACGGGCTGAGCACGGCAAGGACGGCGGCGGACTGCCTCGCGGTCAGGGCGAGCTGTGGGTTTTCAGTGCGCATCGTGCGATCCCGACCGCGACCGCTGCATCAGACCGCGGTATTCCGGTCGCCGAGCCGTCGAGCTTGCCCTCAGCGCGTCCAAGAAAGCCAGCTCAAAATGGCCTCGCCCATAATCAGTTTCTTGTCGGCCTCGGGGATCCAATCGATCTCCAGCAGATGGTCGACACATTGGCGCCAGGAGCAGGGCATCTTGGTGATGTCCGTGCCCCAAAACAGCCGCCGCGGACCGAAGGCGTCGTACATGGCCCGATAATGCCGGTGCAGGCTTTTGAAGGGATAGGCGTCGTCGGCATAAAACGGGCCTCCCGTCAGTTTGACGGCGACATTTGGAAGTTTCGCCAGCGCGGTCAGTTCCCGCATCTGAGGAAACGCCGCGTCGCCTTTGGCGCCCCTCAGCGCCCCCATATGGTCGACCAGCAACCGCAAAGCTGGATGGCGTGCCGCGATTTCGCCCAGCCGCGGCAGCCAGTCGCCCGCCAGCAACGCAATGGGCAATTGCGCCTGCTCGGCAGCCGGCCAGAGCCAGTCGAGGGTGCCGTCGGTGGGCCAGGAGCGGTTGTGCGGCTGATTGAAATAAAGCCGCAAGCCCAGCATCCCCGGCCGCTGCTTCCAGGCCCCGATGTCGACACGGCGCTGCGGGTGGTCGAGCAGCGGATAACCCAGGATGGCAAAGCGTTTCGGATAGGCAAGGACCGCCTCCACGGCCTGCTCGTTGGCCTGTGGATCCCAGCTAACGGGAGGATGCAGGATGGCGCCATCGATGCCCGCCTCGTCCATGTCGCGGATTGCATCCTCGGCCAGATAGGGCGTGGGGCGGTGCGGCGGGGTCGGTGTGCCCCGGCGCCAGAGGTGGACTTGCGCATCTATCAAGAGCATTGCAGCCTCCGGCGCACTCTCCGTCATGGGCCCTGGCGCAGTCGCGCCAGCACTTTCAAGCCTGCATAGCCGTCGGCGGGTTTGATGCCGATCTTGGTCTGGAAGGCTCGCACCGCGGCCACGGTTTCGGGTCCGATGCGACCGTCGGTTCCGCCGGTGTCGAAGCCCCGTGCCGTCAGCAGGCGCTGGATGTCTTGCGCTTCGGCAAGCGTGGGGGTGCGTTCGCCGCCGGGAAAGTGCTGAACGAAGGGACCCTCGCCGCGAATGCGGTCGGCGAGATGCACGCTCGCCAGCGCGTAGCTGTCGGCCGGGTTATAGGATCGCACGGCGCGGAAATTCTGGGTGATGAGAAAGGCTGGACCGCCAACGACCGGCTGCCAAACGCCGGCCCGCTCGCCGGGACGCGGAAACGGGCGGCCGTTTGCACGGCTGACGCCCAAGCCTTGCCAGGTCGCGATGGTGCGCAGCCCGCCCGCCTTTGCGTTGGCGGGAAGGCGCACCTCGTAGCCCCAGCCTTCGTGTCGGCGGTAGCCACCCCGCTTGAGAAGGTACTGGGCCGTTCCGGCAAAGGCATCCTCGGGGGAACCGAACGGCGAAACCTTGCCATCGCCGTCGGCATCGACGCCCATGTTGAGCCAAACCTCCGGCATCCACTGCGTGTGCCCCATGGCGCCGGCCCAAGAGCCCAGCATGTCCTGTTCGCGCGCCCAGCCGCGATCGATGATGAGGAGTGCATTGAGCAACTCCTGCTCCCAGTAGGTGCGTCGGCGCGGCTCGCCCCAAGCCAGGGCGGCGAGGGCGGGAAGCACCGGCCGCATGTGCTTGCGGTTGACCACCACATCGCCGTACGCGGTCTCCATGCCCCACAGGGCGAGCATCAGGTAACGGTCGACGCCGTACTGGCGCTCGATGCGCTCAATCAGTGCCGCGTGCTCCCGCGCCCGTTCTTTGCCCGTGATGATGCGCCAGTCGGAG
>Ga0081540_1002539_pt1 | contig 14806 bp, 13 predicted proteins | sample TabmetS2T1R1_FD_71024 | JGI IMG/M metagenome (GOLD analysis project Ga0081540, IMG submission 71024) | Tabebuia heterophylla rhizosphere microbial communities from the University of Puerto Rico - S2T1R1 | ecosystem: Host-associated > Plants > Roots > Rhizosphere ... | reverse complement strand
GGCGATCCGGCAGGAGGCGTGAACGGCAGCCGCTCGGCCCCGTTCGTCAACCATCGGCTCAGGCCCGGGCGGCGACGCGGTGGCACCTTCTCGTCGTTCTGCGACGTCGTCGAGCCGGTCGGGGCGTCTCGCGGCCCCGCGGGCGGCCCGGCACCGTCACGGAGGGCCGGCTCGCTGTCGGGGGGCGTCATCACACCGACGGCAGGCTTGTCGTGGGGAGCTGCCGGAGCCGGGCGCGACGACGAGCCCGGTTCCGGCCGGAGCGGGGGAGCCAACGGCCGGGCATGCTCTCGCGGCCGGCGAGCTGGCGTGGTGGGCCGCGGCGGACGCTTCACTCTCGGGGTGAACGGGGTCGTGCCCAGCAGCTGGTCGAGGCCGTCGAGGAGGGCGGCGCGCGTGATTGGCAGCGGGACGACGACGACGCGGTCCATCTGCAGGTCCACCAGCTGATTCCACGCGGGCTGGTAGCCCGACACGATGAGCACTCGGGCGTCGAACCCTTGGGCGCGCAGCCGCTCCAGGATCTGCATGGCCGCCGACGGCTCGCCGAGGTCGAGGACCACGGCGTCGACGTCCTTGCCCGGGGCGAGTTCGTCGAGCCGCTCCACCGGATACTCGATCACGTCATGGTCGTCCGCGATGCGCATGGCCAAGGCCATGGAGCGCGAGACGACGAGCAGCCGGGCCACGTCAGAACCTGCCCGTGAAGTTGTGGATCACAGTGATGACGGCCGGACCCATGATGACGAGGAACAGGCACGGGAGGATGCAGAAGATCAGCGGAAAGAGGATCTTCACGGGGATCTTCTGGGCGATCTCCTCGGCACGCTGACTGCGCTTGACACGCATCTCCCGGGCCTGGACGCGCAGCACCCCGGCGATGGGGATACCGAAGGCGTCGGCCTGGATCATCGCCCCGACGAAGGACCGCAGCTCGGGCACGTCGGTCCGTTCAGCCAACCCCCGCATGGCCTGCACCCGGCCGGTGCCGATCTGCATCTCCTGCAGGACGCGGAAGAACTCCTGCGCGACAGGCCCGGTGGTGCGGCTCGCGACCTGCGCCAGCCCGGCGTCGAACGCCAGGCCCGACTCCACCGAGATGGTGAGCAGGTCGATGGCGTCGGGGAGCTCCCGCCGGACGCGCTGCGAGCGGTCGTAGGCGACCTGGTACAGCCACAGGCTCGGGGCGAGCCAGCCGACGGCGCAGCCCGCCACGACGAGGACGACGGTGAGGAGCGGGCCGAACCCGAGGAGGGGCGGCACGACGAGCCCGAGCAACGCACCCACGAGTCCGGCGAGCGCCTTGAGGCCCAGAACACGATCGGCATCCCAGCCGATCGGGTTGCCCGCGAGGTCCAGACGGCGACGGATGCGCGCGATCCGCTCCTCCGGCGTGAAGCGGCGACCGATCTCGGTGAACTGAGCGGCCAGGGGGTCCAGCACGCGCTCGGCGAACGGCCTGTCGAGCTCCTGCAGGCGCAGATCGCGCCGGTTCGATCGATGGATCGCCTCGACGGCGGCGAGCGAACGCGCCACGCCGCTGCGAGCAGACCCGGGCGAGAACACACCGGTGGCGGCGATCGCGAGCACGATCGACACGAACACGAGGGCGAGCCCCGCGACGAGCTGAGGGCTCACCTCACACCTCGACCTTGATCACTCGGCGCAGCCAGAACGCACCAACCGCCAACAGGAGGATGGCCAGCACCATCATGGCTACACCCAGCGGCGTCGTCCACAGAGGATGGAGATACGTGGGATTGGCCAGCGCGAGGTAGAGGAAGAACACGACCGGCAAACCGCCGAGGATCCAACCGGACAGGCGTCCCTCCGCGGACAGCACCTTCACCTGCCGGCGCAGGCGCTCCCGCTCACGGAGCGTGTCCGCGACGGTCATGAGCAGCTCCGCGAGGTTCCCGCCGACCTCGCGCTGGATACGGACCGCCATGACGACCCAGGAGAAGTCCTGGCTCGCCAGCCGACGTCCGATGCCCTCGAGCGCGTCCTCGACCGGCATCCCCAGGCGGCTCTCGACCAGCGCCCTGTTGAACTCCGCGGACATGGGAGGCTGGCCCTCCCGAACGACGGCGTCCAGGGCCTGGGGCAGCGAGTATCCGGCCTGCAGGCTGCCGGCGAGCATCTGCAGGGTGTCCGGCAACTGGGACAGGAACGCCGTCTCCCGCCGGCCCCGCCGCATCAGCAGGAACAGCCACGGCCCGACCAGGCCGATCACGAAGCCCGACACCGCCGCCACCACCCCGCCTCGGCCGAGCACGAGGAAGAGCAGGGTGAGGGCGATCGCACCGCCGAGGTGGAGCACGACCCACTCGGGGGTGGTGACCGGGAGCGCGGCACCCTCGAGCCGACTGTCGATCAGGTCCCCGACGCCCCGCCGCTCGGTGACCCGCCCGGCCAGTTCCACCGCTGAGCGGGTCAGGACGTTGCCGCTGAGGATGCCTCGTTGCTCGACCTGACGTTCCAGCCGCGCCTGGCGGCCGCTCAGGCTGTAGAACGACAGCCGACGGCGGATCTTCTCTTCCGGTCGGGCGGCCCTCGTGATCGCGCCGAGCACGGTGGCGATGAGCACGGCCACGCCAAGGAAGAACGCGAGCAACGCAAGAGCAAGCACCGGTTGCGCGACAGCGGTCTGCTGGGCCGCCGCGGCCGACGGAAGGACTGCGAGGTCTCCCGTCACCGGCCGAACCGCTCGAAGGCGAAGCTGTGGGGGTCGAGGCGCACCCCCGTCGCCTGAAGCTTGTCGATGAAGCGCGGACGCAGGCCGGTGGACTTGAGCGCCCCCAGGGTCCGCCCGTTGTCGTCCACGCCCAGCTGGTGATCGAAGACGAAGAGGTCCTGGAGGGTGATGACGTCGCCCTCCATCCCGACCACCTCGGTCACGTGAGTGATCCGCCGGGTGCCGTCCTTGAACCGTGCCTGGTGGACGATGAGGTCGATGGCACTGGCGACCTGCTCGCGGATGGCGCGGATCGGCAGCTCGACCCCGGCCATGAGCACCATCGTCTCCACCCGGGAGAGCACGTCCCGGGGGCTGTTCGCGTGCACGGTCCCGACGGAGCCGTCGTGGCCGGTGTTCATCGCCTGCAGCATGTCGAGGGCGGCCGCGTCCCGGATCTCACCGACGACGATCCGGTCGGGCCGCATGCGCAGTGCGTTGCGGACCAGATCACGGATGCGGACCTCACCCTTGCCCTCGATGTTCGGCGGCCGCGCCTCGAGCCGCAGCACGTGCTCCTGGTGGAGCTGGAGCTCGGCGGCGTCCTCGATCGTGATGACCCGCTCGTCCTCGGGGATGAACCCGGAGAGCACGTTGAGCGTCGTCGTCTTGCCGGCGCCCGTTCCCCCGCTGACCAGGATGTTGAGTCGCCCGCGCACGCAGGCTGCGAGGAAGTCCGAGACCGCGCGGGTCATGGTGCCGAAGGCGACGAGGTCGTCGAAGGTCAGCGGATCGGTCGCGAACTTGCGGATCGTCAGCAAGGATCCGTCGACCGCCAGCGGCGGGATGATCGCGTTGATGCGGCTGCCGTCCGGCAGGCGCGCGTCGACCATCGGGCTGGACTCGTCCACGCGCCGGCCCACCCGGCCCACGATCTTGTCGATCGTGCGCCGCAGGTGCGCCTCGTCCGCGAAGCGGCCGTCCACCGGGAACAGCCGCCCGGCCCGCTCGACGAAGATCTGGTCGGCGCCGTTGACCATGATCTCGGTGATGTCGATGTCGCGCAGGTAGGGCTCGATCGGCCCGTAGCCGAGGATGTCGTCCGCGATCTCCTGCGCGATCTGAGCCCGATCGGGCCCCGTCAGCGGGGCGTCGCCGGCGGCCAGCACCTCTTGCAGCGTCTGGCGGACCCGCTGCTCCATCTCCGACTGGGTCAGCCGGGCGTCGTAGAGCTTGGGCCCGAGAGTGTCCAGGAGCGCCTGGTGCACCTGGACCTTGAGCTCGGCGAACGGGTCGGCCTTGCCTTGCCGCCGGGGACGATTGGGGATCCCCGGCGGCGTGGTACGAGCGGAACCGGTGCCGCGGTCCTCGGACACGGGTATCCGGGCGCGCCGGGCCTGGTCCAGACGTTCGGTGAGGCTCACGCGCGGCTCCTCCGTCGTAGCAGACCCCGTCGTTCAGGACGGGTGGCCGCATCAGGAGGGCGGCCCGGCCCGCCTCCCTGTGCGTTCGCGACGAACCGTTCCGAGAACGTCCTGATGGCCGCGCTCACGGGATGCCGGGGCTCGTCGAGCACGATCGGCACCCCGCGGTTGATCGCCGCCGGGACGTCGCGCGAACTCGGGATCTGCGCTGCGATCTGCGTCTTCAGGCTCTTCTCGACCTCGCCGATGGACAGGCCCACCTTCGAGTCCGCCCGGTTGATCACGACCCGCCAGCGCTCGCGCGGGTAGTTCAGCAGCTCCATGGTCTCCAGCGTGAGCTTGAGGTTCTTCAACGCGGGGATGTCGAGCGTCGCGATGAGCGCCACGAGGTCCGAGAGGTCGAACGCGGACAGCACGTGATCGTTGAACGCCGGCGGGGTGTCGACGATGACGTAGTCGAAGTGGTCACGCAGCACTTCGAGGATGCGCGTGATCAAGGTTGACGGGATGTTCTCGCCGCTGCCCGGCTCGACCGGCGCCACCAGGGTCGTCAGCCCGGGGGAGTGCGGCGTCAGCAACGCCTGGAGGGCGCCGAAGTCCAGGGTGTCGCCGAGGGGGACGGCGTCGGCGATCGTGTGCGCCGGGAACAGCTGCAGGGCGATCGCGACGTCGCCGAACGCGAGGTCCAGGTCGACCAGGCAGACCTCCCGGCGGCCGCGATCCGCGAGGATCGCGGCCATGTTCGTCGCGAGCGTGGTCTTCCCGCAGCCGCCCTTGGCGGAGAAGACAGTGATGATGCGTCCTCGGGGGCCGCTCGGGCTGCTCCCGATCGGTCCCCGTTCGCGTATCTCCGCCGCCAGCGCCTGGCTGTGCCGCACCGCCTTGTGCAGCCCGGCGACGTCGCGCACGTCCACGACGTCGCGAATCCCCGACCGCATCGCCTCGGCGAGCAGCCCACTGTCGACGCGATGCCGGACGAGAATCACGCTGAGCACGGGGCGCCAGATGCGCATCTCGCCGGCAAGCCGGAACGCTGCCGCGGGGTCCACCGTCGGGCCGAGGACCACGGTGTCCTCGCCGGGGTCCTCCTCCAGCCGGCGGCGGAGCGAGTCGATGGTCGTGACGACGGCAGCGTCGCCGACCGCACTTGCCAACGACTCGGCGATCACCGAGTCCAGGTCACAGACGGTCGTCATGTCAACCCACTCCTCGTGGGGTCTCGGGAGGAGTCTGCGAGCCAAGCAGGCCGAACCACAGGTTGTTGCCGCCGCCCGACGTTGACGACTGCGTGCTGACCAAGGTCAGGGCTTCGCTGTTGCTCACCTGGAGCGTCACGATGGCCTGTGGCACCTGTGCCTTACCGGACGAGGTCGAGTTCGTCGGCGAGATCACCGGCCCGGCTGAGAGCACCTTCACGCCGTCCAAGAGGACTCGCGCCTGCGGCACCTTGCCGCCTGCAGCCTGCACGGCGACGAAGATGCGGATCAGGTCACCCGGCTGCAGGATCCCGGCGAGGCGTTGGGGGTCCGGCAGGCTGACCTGCATCGCCAGCTTGGTCGGATCGAACGGCACAGGCGGCGTCGGCGCCGGGGGGGCGCCGCCGAATTGGTCGGCGAGCAGGGGCATTCCGGCGACGATCCGCGTCATCGCGTAGCCCTGGATCTTGCTGGTGTCGGTGACCAGCTGCGACCCGAACGCCTGGACGAACGACTGCGGGAAGTTCCGGTACCTGGGCTGTATCGCGGCGACCGGCGTGCCGGCGGGCACCGTCTCACTGGAGACGAGCACTCTGACTTGCGCCTCGCCCGCCTGCGCGCGGGAGTCGGCACCTTGCACGTAGAGCCAGATGAGCGCCGTGCCGAGTGCCGCCACCAGAATGGAGGCGATCAGCAGCAGGGTGCGTCGTCCCATGTCGTCCTATCACTCGAGTCGGGGCCTTGACTGCCGGACGTCACGTGGCCACCCCCGCCCCGCAGATTCCTTCGCAGGAAGGTATCGCGTGAGTCGTAGGAGCGACCCGCCTTCGCGACAGCCCGCCGGCCGGTTTCCCCCGAGCATGACCGACGGTCACGGTAAACCCTGCCGCTGCGACAAGGGAAGCTGCACGGGAACCCAGCGTGCAGATCCGGGCCGAGCGCGGTCGGCCTCGTGACAGTCCTCGCGCAGGTCGTCACGCCTCGTCACGCTCGTGCGCCGGCCACCGTCGCCAGCACCCGAGTACGCGTCGCGTGATCCGACCACGCCTGGGCCACCAGACGCAGGCGTCGATAGGCCACGAGCACGAATGCGCACGTGAGCAGCACCGTCGTCGCCGCCGGAAGCCCCCCGGCGAGGAAGGAGTAGAGCAGGCCGGTCGCCGTCGTCGCGGCGGCCAGTTGGGCCGAATAGGAGGCCATCGCCCCGGGTGGGGCGGGCTGGTCTCGAGCCTCGCGCAACGCGGCTGCGTAGGGCCGGTCCACCGACCAGCGTGCGCACCGCGCGACCACCTGCGCCGTGGTGGCCACGAGCGCACCGACGACGGCGACGACCTGGGACGTCGACGGAGGCCCCTCGCGCAGAGTGGCGGCGCCGAGGGCGACCAGACCACCGGCGACGCAGACCTCGGCGACGACGAGCATCCGGGCCGCGAACATGGTCCGGGGCGGCCCGGGCAGCGTCTCCCGCCACATCGCCCCCGAACCGTCGAGCGCGAACGCATTGACCCCGAAGAGCAGGCCCGCGCCGGAGGCGACGAGACCTGGCAGGAGGGGAACCATCGACCAGTGCAGACCGGACGCCGCAGCGGCGGCGCCGGGGATGATCCCGAGCGCGGCGATACCGCGTCTGAGTGGGGCCGAGCGCCAGACTGCCGCGTGGTCGACCCGCAGGTTCGCGCGCAACGCGGTCGGTGCGATGGGACGCCGCCGGTGCGCGCGCGTCTCCCCACGCACCTGCTGCAAGGCCGGGCGCCGATGCAGCAGGCCCACGAGCCATGCTCCAGCGAACCACGAGACGCCGACGACGCCGACGAGCACGCCGAGAGCAGCGAACCAGCCCGTCCACGAGCTGCCGCCCGCGGCGGCGAGCGCGGCGATCACCACGCCCTGCGTGGGAGCGGCGTCGAGCGCCGGCGCGAGGTGGCCGGTGAGCGCGACCACGACTGCCGCAGCTGCCAGGCCGGTGGCGACCAGCCGAACCGCCCACACGCCCGCCGCCGTCGTCCGTAGGAGCTCCACCGCCCACCCCGCCGCCTGCCCCACCACCGTGCAGCTGACGATCCACGCCACCGTCAGCGCCAGCGCAGCCCAGAGCCCCGGCAGCGGGCCGACCACCCACGAGGTCAACGCGAGGAGGCTGAGCACCTGGATCGACCAGGCGATGTTCAGCGGCGCCAGCAGCAGGGCTCCGAGGTGATCGGCCGCGGGTGAGATGGGCAGCGCCACCGCCTGGTCCCGGGTCAGCAGCTGCCGGCCGCCGGCGCCCGTGGCGGCCGCAACCACCGCGCTGACCAGGAAGAACAGCCACGCGGACGGCATCAGCAGGGCGATCGAGTCGACCCGCCCTCGGGGAGCGAAGGCGCCGGCGAGAGTCGCGCCGACCGCCAGGGCCGGCAACGCCGCGAGGCCGAGGGCGACGCGCCGCCGGGCCGGGCCCCGCAGCGCCGCGATCCGCAGCCAGAGCAGCGCCGCCACCTGTCCGACGGGTCCGGGCGGGCGACGGGTGGCGACGTCGGCGTTGGCCGACCCCCGCCGGGACCGGCCAAGGACGGTCGGAACGGCACCCCTCGCACCGGAGCCCCTGGTCACGACAGCATCGCGCGGTATCGGTGCTCGCCCTCGGGCCCGGTCAACGAGCTTGCGGGCGCCGTGCCCGCCACCTTCCCGCCACGCAGCACGATCGCGACCTCGCAGGCATCGGCCGCGAGCCCGACCAGGTGGGTCGACACGACGACCGCCCCGCCGTCGGCGCGCTCGGCCTCGATCAGTGCCTGGGTGGCGTCCACGCCGAGCGGGTCGACGCCGTCGAAGGGCTCGTCGAGGAGCAGCACGCGGGGCGCGTGGAACGCGGCGAGCACGACGGACAGCCGGCGACCCATGCCGTGCGAGAAGCCCGCCGTCACACGGTCGGCAACCCCGCCGAGGTCGAACCGCTCCAGTAGGTCACGCGCCCGCGCCTCCCATCCGACGAGTCCGCGCAGCCGGGCCGCGAGCTGCAGATGCTCCCACGGCGTGGCGCGGGGCACGAGGCCGCCGACGTCCGGGCAGTACCCCACGAGGCGCTTGACCGCCAGCGGGGAACGCCGGACGTCGACTCCGCCGACCCGCACGGTGCCTCCCGTCGCCGGAACCACGCCGGCGAGGACACGTAGGGTGGTCGACTTGCCTGCGCCGTTGCGGCCGACGAGGGCCACTGATCCGCCCGGCGGGACGGTGAGGTCGATCCCGCGCACGGCGTCGACCTCACCGAAGCGGACGACGAGGTCCCGCACCCGGACCGCCGGTTCGTCGTCGAGGGCGGTCAGCGGCTCGGCGGCGGACGACACGGGCTCCAGTCTGCCAGCGGTTCGGCTGGCCGGTCAGCTGTACAGGCTCTCCACCTGCGGGGCGAACTCCTTGAGCACGACGGCGCGCTTGAGGCTGAGCTTGGGGGTCAGATGGCCGCCGGCCTCGGTGAAGTCGGTGTCGAGGATCCGGAACTTGCGGATCGACTCCGCCTTGCTCACCGCCTCGTTGGCGTGATCCACCGCGCGCTGGATCTCGGCATGCACGTCGGCGTCCTGGGCGGCCGCGGAGACCTCCATGGCCGGCTTCCCGTGCGTGGCCAGCCACCCCGGCAGCATCTCGGGGTCCAGCGTGATCAGCGCGGCGATGAACGGGCGCTGGTCGCCGACCACCATCGGCTGTGAGATCAACGGGTGGGCGCGGAGTCGGTCCTCCAACACCGAGGGAGCCACGTTCTTGCCGCCCGCCGTGACGATGATCTCCTTCTTGCGACCGGTGATCCGCACGAAGCCGTCGTCGTCGATCTCGCCGAGGTCGCCGGTGTGGAACCACCCGTCCTCCAACGCGTCGGCGGTGGCCTGGGCGTTGTTGAAGTAGCCCTTCATCACGTTGATCCCGCGGACCAGCAGCTCGCCGTCGTCTCCCGTCCGTACGGCGACGCCGGGCAGCGGGCGGCCCACGGTACCGATCTTGATCCGCTCGGGCGTGTTGACCGTGGCGGGTGCGGTCGTCTCGGTCAAGCCCCAGCCCTCCAGGATGACCACGCCGACGCCGCGGAAGAAGTGGCCGAGCCGAGAGCCGAGCGGAGCGCCGCCGGACACCGCGTACTGCACCCGGCCACCGAGCCGTGCGCGCAGCTTGCCGTAGACCAGCCGGTCGAACAGGGCGTGCCTGGCCCGTAGGGCAAGACCGGGGCCGCCGGCGTCCACCGCCTTGCTCCAGGCGACGGCGGCGTCCGCGGCGGCACCGAAGATCCTTCCGCGGCCGGCCGCCTGCGCCGTGGCCTCGGCCGAGTTGTAGATCTTCTCGAAGACCCGTGGTACGGCGAGCACGAACGTCGGCTGGAAGGCGCCCAGGTCGTCGAGCAGGTTCTTGACGTCCGCGCTGTGCCCCATCCGGCAGCGTGCCGCGACGCACAGCACCTGGATGAATCGCGCGAACACGTGCGCCAGCGGGAGGAACAACAAGGTGCTCGCTCCGGGCACGCTGACGACCTCCGCGAGGTAGGCCACCGCGTTCAGGGCGAGATCGCGAAAGTTGGCGTGGGTGAGCTCGCACCCCTTCGGACGCCCCGTGGTGCCGGAGGTGTAGATGAGCGTCGCCACCGTGTCGCCGGTCAGCGCGGACCGACGACTGGTGATCTCGTCGTCCGCGACCGTGCCACCGGCGCCACCCGCGTCGGCAAGGTCGGCCAAGGCCCCTTCGTCGATGACCCACGCCTGGCGCAGCGCCGACAGGTCCTCCCGCACGCTCCGCACCGTCGCGGCGTGCGCGGCGGTCTCCAGGACGACGGCGACGGCGCCGGAGTCGGACAGGATCCAGGCCACCTGCTCCGGCGACGACGTCTCGTAGATCGGCACGGTGACCGCGCCGGCGAACCAGACGGCGAAGTCGGTCAGGGTCCACTCGAAGCGCGTCTTCGACATCAGTCCGACCCGGTCTCCGGGCCGGACGCCGGCTGCCACGAGCCCCTTGGCCAGTCGGGTCACCTCGTCGAGGAATGCGCTGCTCGTCACGTCCTGCAACGCCGTCTCGCCGGGCCGTCGACGACTGAAGAGGACGGCATCCGGCGCTTCGCGCGCGGCGCTGGTCACGAGGTCGGTGAGGTTGCCCCTCGGATCGGATGGCACGATCGCCGGGACGCTGATCTCGAGCACGCGGTCCTCCTGACATCCACGGGGCGGCCTGACATCCACGAGGCGGCTGCCGTGCCGTGCGGGACGCCCGATCGGGCGCCCCGCTACCGACGATAACGAGCCGTGCCGCCGAAGGTCTCCATCGCCTCGCGCCGCGCCCCGGCGCCCGTCGCGCCGAGGGTGTCCGCTGCCCCGGTACCCTGCCCCGACGGGCCAGCACGCGGAGCACGACGCGGCGAGGTGAGGAAGGGGCGAGGGCATGGCCGACCGGACCGAGTCGAGCATCGTCGTGGACGCGGCGCCCGCCGACGTCCTGGACGTCATCGCCGACTTCGACGCCTACCCGGACTGGACGGGCGCGGTCCGCCAGGCGGAGGTGCTCGACGAGGACGAGGACGGTTGGGCAGGCCAGGTCCGCTTCGTGCTCGACGCCGGCGCTCTGCGCGACACCTACACGCTCGCCTACACCTGGGACATCGCGGAGGACGGCACCGGAACGGTCGCGTGGACGCTCGTCGAGGCGGGCATCCTCAAGGCGATGGACGGCTCCTACCGGCTCCGGTCGGCGACCGAGGGCACCGAGGTCACCTACACGCTGAGTGTCGAGGTGAAGATGCCGATGCTCGGGATGCTTCGCCGTAAGGCGGAGAAGACGATCATCGACACCGCCCTGAAGGAGCTGAAGAAGCGGGCTGAGGGCTAGACGAGGAGTCGATCGGTGCGCCTGCTGCTCTTCGCGGGGACCGGGGGAGCCGGGACGACGACGGTCGCCGCGGCGACCGCGCTGCACGCTGCCCGCCGCGGCGTGAAGACCCTGCTCCTCGCGCCCGAGCCTTCCCCGGGTCCCGCGTGGCCGGCAGATCTGCGAGGAGCGGTCGGCGCGTCCGGGCCGGTGGAGGTGGAGCCGGGTCTGTTCGCGTACGACGTCGACGCCCGGGCACGGGGCCGGCGCGGCTGGGAGGCCCTGCGGAGGCCGCTGGCCGCGCTGCTCGGGGCGCTGGGCGTCGATCCCCTGGAGGAGGCCGAGTTCACCAGTCCGCCCGGTCTCGACGACGTCCTGACCGTCCTGGAGATCCGGGAGGCTGCGGCGGCCGGTTGGGATCTCGTCGTCGTCGACACGCCTGGACTTGCCCGCACCCTCGGGTTGCTCGCGCTTCCGGAGGCGGTGTCCCGGTCGTTGGGGCGGATGGTGCCGATCGAGCGACGCCTGCTGTGGGCGATGGGCCAGGGCGCCTCGGCCGCCACCGGAACCGTGCCCTCGCGCCGGCTGATCGAGGCCGTCGAGCACCTGCAGGCCCAGCTCGCGGGGGTGCGGGAGACGCTGACGGCGTCCGGAGCCAGCGTCCGGCTGATCGTGACGGCCGAACCCGCGGCGCTGGCTGCAGGTGGGCATGCTCGGACGGCGTTGGCCCTGCACGGGCTCGCCGTCGATGCTGTCGTCGTGAACCGGCTCGTTCCTGGGGACGGCGGGGATCCGTGGCGCCGCGCGCGTGCGGCGGCCCAGGAGGGTGCGCTCACGGACGCCGCCGGCACGTTCGCATCACTGCCCCTCGGCCGGATCGCCGAGCGCGCCGAGCCGCCCCTGCACCTGGACGAGCTGGCCGACATCGGCGACGAGCTCTACGGCGACGGGCTGGCCGACATCGAGCCGGCCGGCCGGGTGGCCGCGCCGCGACCGATGGTCGAGCGGGCCGGCGACCACTTCGTGCTCGTCCTGCCGCTACCACTCGCGGACCGCCGTGACGTCGGGCTCGGCAGGCGCGGCGACGAGCTCGTCGTGGACGTCGCGGGCGTGCGGCGCGTCCTCACCCTGCCGAGCGTGCTGCGGCGGTGCGACGTGATCGAGGCCTCCCTGCGGGACGGCGCCCTGCGCGTCCGGTTCCGGCCGGATCCCGATCTCTGGCGGTCGTGGTGACCCCGGGCTCCGCTCGTACCCAGCAGGGGTTGCGGGTCCTCGACGAGGCGCTCCGTCTGCTCGACGCGCTGCACGTCGAGCCGGCGGGACGTCCGTCGGCGTCCGACCCCGAGGCGGAAGCGGGCCGGGACGACGCGTCGCACCAGGGCTGGGAATGTCGGGTCTGCCCGGTGTGTCGGGGGATGGCCGCCCTGCGCGCGGTGAACCCGGAGGCGACGCAGCGGATGGGACGAGCCGTCGCCGAGCTGGCGGCGGCGATCGGCGACCTCGTGGTGGGACCGGAACGTGCTCGGGCGGACGAGCCCGCCGAGTCTGGCGCGACCGACGACGCACGTGAGCGGCGAGAGGCCGGCGAGCCTGCCGATCCGACGTCCGGGTCGGGGCCACGGGCGGACGTCGGCATCGAGTGGTACGTCATGGGCGAGTCGAATGCCTCGTCGCGGGTGACGGTGCAACGGATCGACGTGACGGAGTGAGGACGGAATGAGGACAGGCCGGTGGATCTGACGATCGGCGTCGACGTCGGGGGGACGAAGATCGCAGCCGGCGCCGTCGACGCTTCGGGGCGCATCGTCGAGAAGGTCCGCGTGCTCACGCCCGCGACGACGTCCCAGGACGTCGAGGACGCCGTCGTCGAGGCGATCAAGCGGTTGCTCGCCACCCACGACGTCGCTGCCGTCGGCCTCGCGGTGCCCGGGTTCGTCGACGAGAAACGGGCTCTGCTGCGGTTCACACCGAACCTGCCCATGGTCGACCGGCCGCTGCGGAACATCATCACCGCGCAGGTCGGCATCCCGGTCGTCGTCGAGAACGACGCGAACGCCGCGGCCTGGGGCGAGCACCGTTTCGGCGGAGGGCGCCTGAACCCGGAGATGGTGCTGGTCACCGTCGGCACCGGGCTCGGCGGGGGCATCGTGCAGCGGGGCGCGCTGCTGCGCGGCGCGTTCGGCACGGCCGCCGAGATCGGCCACATGCGGATGGTTCCCGGCGGCCTGCTCTGCGGCTGCGGCAACCACGGCTGCTGGGAGCAGTACTGCTCGGGGCGCGCACTGGTGCGCCAGGCCCGGGCACTGTGCCGGGAGGACCCCGAGGCCGGGGCGGCGATGCTCGAGCTCGCCGACTACGACCCGGAGGCCGTGACGGGTCCCATGGTGGCCGAGGCGGCGCTCGCCGGTGACCCCGCCGCCACCGAGCTCTACGCAGGCATCGGCCGGTGGCTCGGGGAGGGGATCGCCGACCTCGCCGTCGTGCTCGACCCAGCGGTCGTCGTCGTCGGCGGCGGTGTCGGGGAGGCAGGCGACCTGCTGCTCGACCCGGCGAGGGTGGCCTACGCGGCGGCGCTGTCCGCCGGATCGCACCGGCCTCACCTGGAGATCATGCCGGCCGTCCTGGGCAACGACGCCGGCCTGATCGGCGCGGCCGACCTCGCCCGCCTCCCGTGAGCGCAGCTGAGGAGCCGGCGGCTGGGCCCCCGGCGGGCCCGCTCGCCGTCGGCGTCGACATCGGCGGCACCAAGGTCGCGGGCGGCGTCGTCGACGTGGTCGGCGGCGTGCTGACGCGAGGCCGCCGGATGACGCCGTTCCGGGACCCGGCTCTCGTCGAGGGCACCATCGTCGAGGTCGTCGAGGAGTTGCGGGCCAGGCACGACGTCGTCGCCGTCGGGATCGGCGCCGCCGGCTTCGTCGATGCGAGCCGGTCCAGGGTGCTCTTCGCGCCACACCTCGCCTGGCGGGACGAGCCGCTGCGCGAGGCGGTCGCAGCCACCGTGGGCCTGCCGGTGGTGGTGGAGAACGATGCCAACGCCGCCGCCTGGGCCGAGTGGCGCTTCGGAGCGGGCCGCGGTGAGTCGGACCTGGTCATGGTCACCCTCGGCACGGGCATCGGCGGCGGGATCGTTCTCGACGGCGTCGTCCAGCGCGGCCGCCACGGCATCGCGGGGGAGTTCGGGCACATGGTCGTCGTCCCCGACGGCCACCGCTGCGAGTGCGGCAACCGCGGCTGCCTCGAGCAGTACGCGTCCGGCAACGTCCTCGGACGGGAGGCGCAGGAGCTGGCCCGCGCCGGGTCGCCGGTCGCGGTGTCCCTGCTGGAACGGGTGGGCGGCAAGGTCGAAGCGCTCGTCGGACCGGTGGTCACCGAGGCCGCGCAGGACGGGGACGCCTGCGCGATCGAGCTCTTCGAGGACGTCGGCCGCTGGCTCGGCGTCGGCCTGGCCAACCTCGCGGCCGCGCTGGACCCCGGGCTGTTCGTCATCGGAGGTGGTGTGTCGGACGCCGGGGAGCTCCTCCTCGGCCCCGCCCGCGAGTCGTTCCGCCGCACGCTGACGGGGCGGGGGGACCGGCCGGAGGGGCGGGGCGGCCCCGCCCCCGGACGCCGCTCCAAGAACTGCTGCGCCCGAACCAAACCATCTACCCGCGCCGCATGAGCGGGGCGGACTACCCCCCGGAGGAAGACCT
>Ga0081540_1002538_pt1 | contig 14811 bp, 7 predicted proteins | sample TabmetS2T1R1_FD_71024 | JGI IMG/M metagenome (GOLD analysis project Ga0081540, IMG submission 71024) | Tabebuia heterophylla rhizosphere microbial communities from the University of Puerto Rico - S2T1R1 | ecosystem: Host-associated > Plants > Roots > Rhizosphere ... | reverse complement strand
CGCGCCGCTTGCGGGACCACCGCGGGACGGGCGGGCGACGCCGGCGGCGGACGATCTCGATCTGCACGCGCTCGATCCGCAGCTCCTGAAGGCGAGCCAGCACGCGGACCGCAACACGCCCGGCAGCAACAGCTTCGCCGTGTCGGGCGCGCTCGCGGGCGGCCCGGCGCTGGTCGCGAACGACATGCACCTCGATCTTCGCGTGCCGGGGCTCTGGTTCCGTGCGCGCGCGATCTATCCGAATGCACGGCGCGCGGGACGCACGGTCGACGTCACCGGCGCGAGCCTGCCCGGCACGCCGGCGATCGTCGCCGGCAGCAACAGGTCGATCGCGTGGGGCTTCACGAACAGCTACGCGGACACGACCGACTGGGTGCGCGTCGAGCGCGATGCCGCGCATCCCGATCAGTACAGGACGTCGGACGGCTGGCGTCCCATCGAGAAGCACGAGGAAATCATCCACGTCCACGGGGCCGACGACGTCACGCTCGAAATCGAGGACACCGAATGGGGCCCGGTCATCGCCAAGGACGTCGACGGCACGCCGCTCGCGCTCGCATGGACCGCGCAGCAGCCTGGCGCGTTCAACTTCGAGCTGCTGAAGCTCGATCTCGCCGAAACCGCCGACGAAGCGGTCGCGATCGCGCAGGCAGCGGGCGTGCCGCCGCAGAATTTCCTCGTCGGCGATCGCAACGGCAACATCGCGTGGACGATCGCGGGTCGCCTGCCGAAGCGCAGCGGCGACTACGATGCGCGTCTTCCCGCGGACGGGTCGAAGGCCGGCGCCGGCTGGGACGGCTGGCTCGATGCGAAGAGTTATCCTTTGATCGCGAATCCGCCGTGGCAGCGTTTGTGGACCGCGAACCAGCGCATCACCGAAGACCCGTGGCTCGCGACGCTCGGCGACGGCGGCTACGACATCGGCGCGCGCGCGCGCCAGATCCGCGACGACTTGCGCGCACGCGAGACATTCGCGCCGGCGGACATGCTCGGGATCCAGCTCGACGATCGCGCGCTGTTCCTCGAACGCTGGAAGGATCTGCTGGCGCTGGAGCTCAATCGTGCGCCGAAAAACGCCGAGCACGACGCGATCGCGAAGGCGCTCGGCGAATGGAGCGGGCATGCGGCGATCGATTCGGTCGGCTACCGCATCGTCAAGGCGTGGCGCGGCGAAGTCGTCGACGGCGTGCTCGATGCGTTCGCCGCCAAGGTGCGCACGAAGTTCTCCGATTTTGCGATGCCGAACCTGCCGCAGGCCGAGCACGCGGTGTGGCAGCTCCTGCGCGAGCGGCCGGCGCATCTGCTGCCGCCCGGCCATGCGGACTGGGATGCGTTCCTGATCGCGTGCGCCGACCGCATGGCGGCGAATCTCGACAAGCTACCCGGCGGCATCGGCGCGCGCACCTGGGGCGAGCGCAACACGATGCGCATCGCGCATCCGCTTTCGCGCGCGCTGCCGGATGTCCTCGCGCGCAAGCTCGACATGCCGCCCGACGAGCTGCCCGGCGACCGCGACATGCCGCGCGTGCAGTCGCCGACGTTCGGCGCGTCGGAACGCTTCGCGGTCGCGCCCGGCGACGAAGCGCACGGCTATTTCATGCTCGCCGGCGGACAGAGCGGGCATCCGCTCTCGCCGTATTACGGCGCCGGCCACGCCGAGTGGGCGGCCGGCAAGCCGACGCCGTTCCTGCCGGGCCCGGCCGAGCACACGCTGACGTTCGAGCCGCGCTGACTTCGCGCAAAGAAAAGCCCGCGCGTTCCTGCGAACGCGCGGGCTGGTGCGATACGCGGCGCGTCGTGCGCCGCCTTTTCGAGCGTCAGGTTCCCGGCACGAGAGTCGCGACGTTGAACTGCGCGGGCGAGCCCGCGCGAGCCACGTGCAGCATGCCGCTGCCGTTCGCCGGCGCGCGGTTCACCGTGACGGAGAAGAGATACATCGAACCCCAGTCCAGCGTCTGGCCGCGCGGCGCGTTCGGCGAGATCGCAGGACCGCCGGAGCGCCAGGTGACCGCGCTGCCGCTCGTCCCGATCACCCAGTTGTTGTTGGTCTCGAGATCACCGTCGCGGAACGAGCTCGCGACGACGGTCGCGCCCGACGGAATCGGCACGCTGAAAACATCGAAGCCCTTGTTGCTGAGGACGCGCGGATCGGGACCCGCCGCCGGCGGTTGCGTGACCGCGCGCGCGAAGTCGAGATTCTCGACCGCGTAGTCGTAGCGCCAGTTGCCGCCGCCGATGTTCGTCGCCTTCACGGCGACCTTGGCGTGACCTTCGGTCGCCGCGATCTCGGTGTTCATCGAGTTCGCCGGCGGCGCGGTCGGGCTCACCCAGCGGTCGATCGCCGGGCCGAGCTTGAAGGCGGTCTGGCTCGACAGCGACCAGGTGCCGCCGGCCCAGTGCGGCGTGCCGGTGATCGTCGCCATCGAGTTGTAGATGTTGGTGTCGTCGCGCGCGACGTACCAGGACTCCATCATGTAGGTCGCGCCCGCGTTCGCCGCGGGATCGATCTGCGACTCGTGAACCTTCATGCGCTGCGTCCACGAGTTGTTGCCGTTGGAGTGTTGCGTGCCGGTGCATCCGGAGTCCCAGATCGAGCCGCAGCGTCCCCAGATTCCGGTTGCCGGCACGATCTCGGAACGCGGACCCATGTCGCTCGGGCTGTCGTTGTTGCCGCTGCCGTAGGTGTCGCCGCAGCCGCGGCCGAGCGAGTCGAAGTTGTTGCAGCTGTCGAGGCAGCCGTCGTTGATGGTCAGGAACGCGTGCTTGACGCCGGAGCGGCCGATCTGATCGATCGAGCCGTCGGCATTGATGCGGTACATGTTCCAGATCAGGAACGGATGCTGGTCGTTGCCGTACGGATCGTTGACGCCGCTGAACATTTCGTGCCACGCGACGTTCGCGGTGTAGAGGTTCGAGCTCGTGCCGAGCGGATCGCCCGAGATCGTCGGCTGCATGGTGCCGTCGTTGACGTTGTTGCGCAGCGTCGAGTTCGGCGCGATGCTCGCGATGCCGTCGGCGCCGCCGGGACCGTCGCAGCCCTGGCAGCCGGTCGGATCGTAGAACGTCGCCTGCATGAAGAGATCGGCCTTGTACACGGCGCCCGGGACGCTCGGCACCGCGACGTTGGGCCACGGGTACGGGCTGCAGACGCGATCGGGCGCGGGATCGTTGCCCTGCACGAAGATCTCGGTGTTCATCGACATGTCGCCGAGATTCCAGCCGGCCGCTTCGGGCACGCCGATGCGGTTGGCGAGCGCAGGGCTCATGCGGATGTTCGCCGAGACGATCTCGAGGCCGCGGTCGTTGTCGGCGATGCGGAACATCAGGCTGTCGCTGTACAGCCACGCGCTGCCGTCGCCGCTGACGACGTCGAGGACGTTGCTGCCGTCGGTGCGCGCGCGCAGCGTCAGGTCGCGAAGATTGATCCTGCTGCCGTCGGCGAGCTGCAGCTCGAAGCCGCCGCGCATCTGAACCGAGCCGCCCGTGAACTGACGCAGCGCCGCGTTCGAGACGGTGAACTGCAGGCCCGCGCTCTGGCGCAGCTCGAACCATTCGTGCTGGCGAAAGTCCTGCGTGGCGAGCTTGCCGGTCGCCGTCTTGCCGACGGAGATGCCGAGATTGCGGAGCAGATCGCGGTTCCAGCGCACGCCGATCTGGCCGCCCCAGGCGGACCAGGTTGCCGTCGCGGCGGGCGTCTGCGATCGCGCGTGGTCGATGACGCCTGCGTAGGCCGCGGGAACAACCGCGGCCGCAATGAACAAAGCCAATGCGTGAAGCTTCATCTTCGTTACCCCGAGTTCAGTGAGACATCTGATAGCCGGTTGTCGAGTGGCGAACCGGCTGCGCGGCGGAGCGACATGTTTAGCTGTCGCCGCGCGGCCGGTTTGCGGTTCTGGTCACGGATCGAAACCGCTGGCGAATACGCGGTCGAGCGGATCGGTCGATTCGGGCACCAGCGTCGCGACGTCGAACGACGTCGGCGTGCCGTCCTGCGCGACGTGCAGCGTCGCGTTGCCGGCGACCGGGGCCGCACTCGAGGTGATCGAGTACGAGTACATCGTGCCCCAGTCGAGCGTGCCGCCTTCGGGCGCGGTCCACGTGATCGCGCCGCCGGCGTTGTTTTCGGCCCACATGCCGCTCGTCTCGAGCGTGCCGTTGCTGAAGCGGGTCGCGCTGATCGTGCCGCCGGCCGGAATCGAGAAGCTGTCGAAGCCCTTGTTGCTGACGACGCGCGGATCCGGACCGCCGCCTTCGCCGACGGGCTGGACGACTGCGCGCGCGAAATCGAAGTTCATCACGGCGTAGTCGTAGCGCCAGGTGCCGTCGCCGTTGTCGGTGACCTTGACCGCGACCTTGGCGTGACCTTCCTGACCGGCGAGCTCGGTGTTCATCGCGTTCGCCGGTGGACTCGCCGGATCGACCCAGCGGTCGATCGCGGCGCCGAGGCGGAAGTTGGACTGTCCGCTGAAGGACCACTGTCCGCCCGAGTAGTGCGGCGTGCCGGTGACGGTCGCCATCGAGTTATAGATGTTGATGTCCTGCCGCGCGAGGTACCACGAATCCATCATGTAGGTCGCGCCGGAATTCGCGGCGGGATCGACCTGCGACTCGTGCGTCTTGAGGCGCTGCGTCCACTCGTCGTTATCGTTGCCGGTGTCGCCGCCGGTGCAGTCCGGATCCCAGATCGAGCCGCAGCGTCCCCAGATCGCCGGTGCCGGCACGATCTCCGAGCGCGGTCCCATGTCCCACGGGCTGTCGTTGTTGCCAGTGCCGTAGGTGTCGCCGCAGCCGCGGCCGAGCGCGTGGCCGCCCTCGTGATCGCAGGAGTCGAGGCAGCCGACATTGACGCTGACGAACGCGTGCTTGACGCCCGAGCGGCCGATCTGCTCGATGCTGCCGTCGGCGTTGAAGCGGTAGAGGTTCCAGATCAGGAACGGATGCTGGTCGTTCTTGTACGGCGGGTTGTAGTCCGGTGCCTCGCCGGTGAATTTCGTCCACCACGCGATATAGCCGGTGTACAGCGCCGTGCTGGTGCCGAGCGGATCGCCGGGGATCGTCTCCTGGAGCGTGCCGTTGTTGACGTTGTTCTTGAGCGTCGAGCTCGGCGCCCACGACACGGTGCCGTCGCTGGCGCCGCCGGGACCGTCGCAGGTCAGGCAGCCGACCGGATCGAAGAAGATCGCCTGCATGAAGAGGTCGGCCTTGTAGTGCTCGCCGGGCGCCACGGGCACGTTTGCGCCGGGCCACGGGTACGGGTCGCACTCGTCGTCGCCTTCGACGACGTCGACGCCCTGAATGTTGATCGACGTGTTGAGCGCGAGATCTGCGACTTCCCAGTTCGCCGCTTCCGGCCGGCCGATGCGCGATGCGAGGGCCGGCGAGATGCGCAGGTCCGCCGCGCGGATCGCGAGCGTGCGGTTGTCGTCGGCGAGCTCGAACATCACGCGGTCGGTGTAGAACCACGCCTTGCCGTCGCCGCCGACGGCGTCGAGGACGCGAGGATCGTCGGGGCGAATGCGCAACGAGAGATCGCGCAGGTCGATCCTGCTGCCGTCGGCCAGACGCAGCGTGTAGCCGCCGCGCATCTGCAGCGAACCGCCGGTGAACTGCTGCATCGATCCGTTCTTGACGGTGAACGAGAGGCCCGCGGCCTCGCGAACGTTGAACCACTCGTGGCGACGCACGTCGCGCTTGTCGAGCTGGCCGGTCGTCGCCGTTTCGACGGTGACGCCGATGTTGCGCAGAAGTCCGCGATTCCAGCGGACGCCGATGTCGCCGCCCCACGCGGACCACGTCTGATGCGAGGCCGCTTCGGCCTGCTGTGCCTTGTCGATCACGCCCGCGGACGCGGACGCGGCCAAACCCAACGCGCACGCAAGCGCGAGCGTGCTAACCCGAACGATCATGCTTCACCCCCAGAGATGAGGAACGACGGCCACGACGTCCCGATGGACTAACCCGCGGAATCTATCACGGGTGCGGTGTCCGCAATCATGCGACGCAACATGAATCGCGCCGCGGCGAAATCGATGCGCGGAGCGATCGGCGGGAGCGAGCTCGACTGTCGCGGCCGGCACGCAGATCAATGCGCGCAAGCGCCTGTTTTCGCAGTAAAGAAATGTAAAGGGCGGCAGTGCTGCAAATGCTGCAGGCCGCCGCGCTCGCTGCGATCGAGCGCGTGTCGGCTCATGAAATCTCTTTTGCGTTTGTTGCGCTGCTGCGCGCCAGTCGCAGGCGCGCAGCGACCCGCAGGACCCGATTGTTTACAGCGAGGTCGTCGCCGAGCCGAACTGCACGAGCTCCGGCGGCGAGCGGCCGTAGCCGTCGGGCGGCAATGGCTCGCCGTCGTCGAAGGCGCTGCCGAAGATGCGGTCGCCGGCCCAGAGGTCGTACACGTACTGGCCGCGCGACCGGCCCTTGGGTCCGACCGTGTACGGACGGTTCGGCCCGCCCGCGCACAGGTCGTTCTCGGCGGGGAAATTGTTCTCGACGGCTTCGTCGCGCAGGAAGCGGATGTAGTAGTTGCTCGACGTCTGGTAGTAGAGCCGCGCCGTCGCCGTCAGCGGACCGACGGTGCCCGGCGGGACCGAAAGCGCGTACGCGGCCGTGTCGTAGTTGACGAGCACGCCGGATCCCGGCGACGTTTCCGGATACGTGATGCCGACCGGACGCAGGTCGTAGCCGTTCGGATCGGCCGCCGTCGCGGGCGTGAAGCCGAGCGGCGGAATACGGCTGTCGCGCGCGATGCAGTCGTTGAGCACGAAGTGGAACATCGGATCGCCTTCGGCGTCCTGGATGTTGCAGGTGTTCGTGCCGTGATAGTTCCATATGCCCTGCAGCACTTCGTAGACGCGCGCCTGCGGATCTTCGGAAAGCTCCGCGCTTGCGGCGTCGTACGCGGCGCTCTCGAACACGAGCCCGCCGTTCGCGTCGCGCACCTCGACGTTGAGCCACATGCGCCGGCCTTCGGCGTAGCCGGTCGGGAGCTTGTGACCGGTGTTGTTCGTCACCTTGATCGAGAGCGTCATCGATCCCGCCGTGGTCGACGTCGGCGGCGTGTAGCTCTGGATCGCCGTGTCGATGCCCGCCGCGGTGCCGAGCATCTCGCGCGCGCTGTCGATCGTCTGCGCGAGCGCGCGCGTGCGGCAGAACGCCGGCGCATTGGGCGGCGGGTCGCTGCAGTTACCGGTCTCGTCGAGCCCGGCGCCGAATTCACCGCTGATGATGGCCGGCACCCAAGTATTGCCGCCGACGAATTCGTGCACCGGGAGGTCGCCGGTGCGGTTGTTGATGCGGTACGAGCACGCCGTCGCGTCGGGATCTTCCGAGCTCGGCATGTGGCAGCTCTGGCACGTCGTCGCCGGCGCCTGCGCGTACTGGCTCTGCTGCCACTCCGCGAACGTGCGCTCGATCGGGAACGGATGGCCGGTGTCGGTGCCGTCGTCGAGCTTCAGCGTCTTCAGCGGACCCGCGCTCGTGTCCGGCGTGCTGACGTTGTGGCAGGTTCCGCAGATCGTGCTTTCGGTGTGGTACTCGGAGTACTCCCATTCGTGCGGCGGCGTAGCCTTGCCGTCTTCGTACGCGTACGGACCGCGGCGGCACGGCGGGCCGCCGCCGGTGTTGGCGCAGCTCGCGTCGTCGACCCAGAAATTGCCGTTGTCCGTGTAGCCCGGCTCGCCGCCGGGACCGGTCGGCATCATGCGATGGCAGAAATGGCAGGTGATGCCGCCCATGTCGCTGTTGACGTCGTCGGGCGCATCGTAGGTGCCGTTGAGAAGGCACGCGGACGCGCCTTTCACCGGATCGTTCGGCGGACCGAAGCCGGGCTTCACGACGTGGCCCATCAGCCAGCCGCGCGGCGTGTGGCAGCGCAGGCAATAGTCGCCGACGCCGGGCATGTCGTTGTTGGCGATGTCGAGCGCGGCGAAGAACAGCGGATCGCGCGTCGCGTTCGCCATCATGCTGCCGCCCCATGTCGTGAACGGCCTGAACGCGAGCGCGCTATCGGTGTCGCCGCCGGCGATGCCGTGGCAGCCGCTGCAGGTCGGCTCCGGCGGCTGGATGTCGTAGACGAGACCCGGCTGCGTCGCGTGCGGCGTGAAATCGATCGGCGTTCCCGCCGGCGCGAGCTGGTTGGAGATTCCGAGCCAGTGCTCGGCGAGCATCTGCGCGTTCGCCGCCGGGGCGAACGCGCAGGCCATGAGGACAAATCCGAGACGGTGACGCAGCTTCCCCAGAATCAAATGCATGCTCAGTCGAATCCGTTGTCGAAGATCGTATCGTTCGTCGCCTGCGGCACGAGGATGTCGAGCGTGTACGGGAGCTCGGGCTCGCTCGCCGTCGCGATGCCGGTGAGCTCCACGGTGCCGCTCGCCGCCGGCGCTGCGCTGACCACGAACTCGAAATGGTACATCGTGCCCCAGTCCATGCTGTTGGCGCCGGTCATCGTCCACGTGATCGCGTTGTTGGCCGTGCTTGCGGTCCAGTTGTTGCCGGCGTTGGTATCGGCGTCGTCGAAGCGGATCTGCGTCGGCGTGATGCCGGCGCCGAGCGGCACGCTGAAGCGCGAGAAGCCGTGGTCCGAATCGACCATCATGTCCGGCTCGTCCGGATGCGCGGGATCGATCTGCGCGTGCGCGTAGTCGAAGTTCTCGACCGCGTATTCGTAGCGCCACTGCCCGCCGCCGATATCGGTGGCCTTGACCGCGACGCGCGCGCGACCGAGCGGCGTCGAAAGCTCCTTGTTCGCCGCGTTCGCCGGCGGCGCGTCCGGATCGACCCAGATGTTGAGCACGGGTCCGAGATGGAAGTCCGCGCCGTTCGGCACGTCGCCGACGAGGTTCGCCGACCAGTTCGCGCCGTTCTTGTCGAACGCGACCTCGCGCCAGCCCATCGAGTTGTAGATCGCGTCGTCGTCGCGCGCGATGTACCAGTACTGGTGATAGTAGTGCGCGCCGTCCGAGAGCGGCGGCAGCATCTCGCTCTCGGTGATGTTCTCGCGGAACTCAAAGAGATCCTGCGCGCCGCCGTTCGAGTCCTCGTTGCCGTCGCAGTTGGCGTCGTACACGGAGCCGCAGCGTCCCCACTGCGCGGTATGCGGGATGATTTCCGCGCGAGGCCCGAGATCGGTGCTCGAGTCGTTGTTGAAGTTCGAGTACGTGTCCTCGCAGGTCGGCCAGATGATGTTGCCGCCGGAGCAGCCGCAGTTCCAGTTGACCGTATAGAACGCGTGCTTCACGCCCGACACGCCGATCTGCTTGATGCGGCCGTCGGCGCCGATGCGGTACGTGTTCCACACGAGGAACGGATGCTGATCGTTGTTGTATGGCGGGAACGTGCCCTCGAATTTCGAGTACCAGGCGACCGCGGTGTCGCCGCCGTTGCGCAGGCTCGAATCCTGGTTGACGATGACGCGACCGCCGGTGCTCGACGTCGTGCAGCCGTTGCAGCGCTTGACGTAGACGCTGTCGTCGAAGCCGGTCCAGCCGCTCGCGGCGTCGTCGTAGATCAGCAGCACGTCGGCCGGGTCCGACGGCGGATTCGGCCACGGTGCGCTGCACGCGCCCTGCTCGACGAGCAGGCTCTTGTCGCCCTGGTACGAGTGCGCGCGGAAATCGAGGCCGCCGACCGGATTGCCGTTCCACTCCGGATGGCCGAGCACGTTCGCGAAGTGCTGCGACAGCCGCATGTTCATGTGCCGCATCGAGAAGACGTCCGGCGCCGCATCCTCGAAACCGTAGTGCGCGTGATCGGCGGTGAACCAGACGTTGCCGGTCGCGTCGACGACATCGACGCCGATGCGCGTATCGGGACTCGCGCGCAGCGCGAAGCCGCGCAGATCGATCGTCGTGCCATGCACGTCGAGCACCAGACCGCCGGCGTGCCGCAGCGATCCGCCGCCGATGCCGGAAACGACGCGGCCTTCGTGGTTGATCTCGAGCCCGCTCGCATCGAGCGCTGGAAACGCATCGACTTCGTAGCGCACGCCGGCGGCGCCCTCGATGCGCGACGACGCGCCCTCGGCGCGCACGATGCGGATGCCGAGACGGTCGAGCTCGTCGGGATTGAAGTGGAAGCGCGTTTGTCCGCCCCACGCGAGCCACGTTCCGGCGCCGGCGACGCTGTCGGCGGCACGCGCCTTCTCGATGACGCCGGCGCTCGCGGCGGGGACGATCGCGAAGCCCGCGATCAGGACGGCAACACCCATCGACTTGCGCATGACGCTCCCCCGCAACGACGAAAGTGGCGGCGGCGACGCGTCGTTTCGACGAGGATCGCCGCAAACGCCGCGAAGGCTAGCACAGCCCGAACGCGCACGATGTCGACGATTCGTTGTAAAGAACGACCGATTCGTTCAGCGATCGTCGAAGAGCCGCGTGCAGATCGAAAGATAGAGGCCCGGCAGCCGCTCGAGCTCGTCGATCGCGACCGATTCGTCGATCTTGTGGATGCTCGCGTTGACCGGTCCGAGCTCGACGACCTCGGCGCCGAGCGGCGCGATGAAGCGCCCGTCGGACGTACCGCCGCCGGTGCTCGGCTCCGGCGTCATGCCGCAGTGCTCGCCGATCGCGGCGGCGACGGCTTCGCGAAGACGGCCTTCGCGTGTCATGAACGGCTCGCCCGAAAGCCACCAGTCGACCTTCGCGTCGACGCCGCAATCTTTCAGAATCCTTTCGACGCGCTCCCGCAGCGACGCCGCCGTGCTCGCGGTGCCGAAGCGGAAATTGAAGACGGCGTGCAGCTCGCCGGGAATGACGTTGTCGGCGCCGGTGCCGGCGTTGAGGTTCGAGACCTGGAACGACGTCGGCGGAAACGCGGCATCGCCCTCGTCCCAGCGCGTCGCCGCAAGCTCGGCAAGCGCCGGCGCGAGCGCGTGGATCGGATTCTTCGCACGGTCGGGATAGGCGACGTGGCCCTGCACGCCGGCGACGCGCAGGCGCCCGGTCAGCGAACCGCGCCGGCCGACGCGGATCAGGTCGCCGAGCCGCTCGCGCGACGACGGCTCGCCGACGACGCACCAGTCGATGCGCTGCTCGCGGCGGCGGAATTCCTCGGCGACGCGCCGCACGCCGTCCTTCGCGGCGCCCTCCTCGTCGCTGGTCAGGAGCAGCGCGACCGTGCCGCGATGATCGGGGCGCATGCGCACGAAGTCTTCGAGCGCCAGCGTCATCGCGGCGACGCCGGACTTCATGTCCGCCGCACCTCGGCCGTATAGGCGTCCATCGCGCACCGACGGCTCGAACGGCGGGCTCTTCCACGCATCGAGCGGCCCGGGTGGAACGACGTCGGTGTGGCCGAGGAACATCAGCACGGGACCGCCCTCGCCGTGCGTCGCCCAGAGGTTGTCGACCTCGTTGTAACGGAAGTGCTCGGTCGAGAAACCGGCGCGCGCAAGGCGCTGCGCGATCAGCGACTGGCAGCCGGCGTCGTTCGGCGTGATCGACGCGCGGCGGATCAGCGCGAATGCGAGGTCGAGAACCGCCGACATGTCACGCGAAGAGGTTCGCGAACGACTTGTCGGTGAAGCCGACCGACACGTCGCCGTCCGCCGTCACGACGAGCGGCCGCCGCACGAGCGCGGGATGCTCGCGGATCAGGAGCGTCCACTCGGGATCGCTTTGCGGCGTCTTGCGCGCCTCCGGCAGATTGCGCCAGGTCATCGAGCTCCGATTGACGAGCTTTTCCCAGCCGCCGACCGCGTTCGCGTATTCCTTGAGCTTCGCGGGCGCGATCGGATGCTCGCGATAGTCGACGAACTCGTGCTCGACCTTGTGCCGCGCGAGCCAGTTGCGTGCCTTCCTGCAGGTTTCGCACGTGTTGAGGCCGTAGAGAGTGACGTCCATCGCGTGATCCTTCGCTCAGGCTCTGAGCAGTTCGTTGATGCCGGTCTTCGCGCGCGTCTTCTCGTCGACGCGCTTGACGATCACTGCCGCGTAGAGCGAGTGGCTGCCGTCCGCGGCCGGCAGCGAGCCCGCGACGACGACGCTGCCGGCCGGCACGCGGCCGTAGGTGATCTCGCCGGTCGCGCGGTCGTAGATGCGCGTCGACTGACCGAGGAACACGCCCATGCCGATCACGCTGCCGCGCTCGACGATGACGCCTTCGACGACTTCCGAGCGCGCGCCGACGAAGCAGCCGTCCTCGACGATCGTCGGGTTCGCCTGCAAGGGTTCGAGCACGCCGCCGATGCCGACGCCGCCGGAGAGATGCACGTTCGCGCCGATCTGCGCGCACGAGCCGACCGTCGCCCACGTGTCGACCATGGTGCCTGCGCCGACGTTCGCGCCGATGTTGACGTAGCTCGGCATCAGCACGGCGTCCTTCGCGACGTGCGCGCCGCGCCGCACGAGCGCGCCCGGCACGACGCGCGCGCCGGCGGCCTCGAAGTCCGCCTGGCTCGCCGACGCGAAGCGAAGCGGGACCTTGTCGTACGCGTGCATCGCGCCGCCGTCGACGACGCGGTTCGCGCTGACGCGGAAGTACAGCAGCACGGCTTTCTTGAGCCACTGGTGCGTGCGCCAGCCGCCCGCGCCGTCGGGTTCCGCGACGCGCAGCGTGCCGGATTCGAGCGCGTCGAGGGCGCGGTCGATAGCGGGCTTCAGCGCCGTGTCGATCTCGGACTTCGAGAGATCGGTGCGGCGCTCCCAGGTGTCGTTGATGAGATGTTCGAGCTCGTGCATGCGGGTTTCCGTATCGATCCCGTCGATCGGAACGATTCTCTCAGGTACTCGCCGAAACCGCAGCCGGCGCCGCTTCGACGCCGAACCGCTCCTCGATCGCCACGCGCAGCGACGCCTGCGCTTCGTCCGACAGCGGCCGATCGCGCTCGTCGGTGATCACGAAGAAATCCTCGGCGCGCTCGCCGAACGTCGCGATGCGCGCGTCGCTGACGCGCACGCGCGCGTCGCGCAGCGTCTGCGCCAGTTGTGCGAGCAGGCCCGGCTGATCGCCGCAGACGAGCGCGAGCTGCGTCGCGTCGCCGGAGTTCGTGAACTCGACGCGCGGCGCGCGGCGGAAATGGCGCAGGCGCCGCGGCAGGCTGCGGCGAACGAGGCGCGCGCTGAGGTTTTCCTCGCCGAGCGCGGCGGCCAGCGCCGTCGCGAGCTCGGCGGCCCGCGACGGAGCGAGCGGCGTCTCGGTCTCCGCATCGAGCACGACGAACGTGTCAAATGCCATGCCGTGCGATGAAAGGATGCGCGCATCGACGATCGACGCGCCTTCGCGGTCGAGCGTCGCGGTGATCGCCGCGAAGAGACCGTCGCGATCCTTCGTGTGTACGAACACTTCGCTGCCGCCGCGCGGGGATGCCGCCTCGACGACGACGACCGGCGCATCGCCGTCGGCGCGCGCGAGGATCGCGCGCGTCTGCCGGACGATCTGTTCGGGACGGTGGCGCAGGAAGCTCGCCTCGGGAAACTTCGCCCACAACCGCTCGACGCGCGTCGCGTCGACGCCTTCGCGCGCGAGACGCTTCAGCGCGTCCTCTCGACACGTTTCGATGCGCGCCGCGGCATGCGGCGGCCGCTCGAGTCCGGCGCGCAGCGCGTAGCGCGTCGCGACGTAGAGATCCGCGAGCAGCTGATCCTTCCAGGCGTTCCAGAGCTTCGGATTCGTGCCGGCGATGTCCGCGATCGTGAGCAGATAAAGATGATCGAGTCGCTCGACGTCCTCGACCTGGACCGCGAAGCGGTGCACGACGTCGGGATCGGTGATGTCCTGCCGTTGCGCGGTTACGCTCATCACGAGGTGCCAGCGCACGAGCCAGGCGATGAGGTCGACGTCGGCATCCGAAAGCCCGAGCTTGCCGCAGAACGCGCGCGCTTCCTCTTCGCCGAGCACGGAATGATCGCCGCCGCGGCCCTTGGCGATGTCGTGGAACATCGCGGCGAGCAGCAGGAGCTCGGGCTTCTCGAACGTCGCGAAGATCGCGGTCGCGATCGGGAATTCCTCGCGCGCGGCCGGATCGGCGAAGCGCGCGACGTTGCGCAGCACGCGCAGCGTGTGCTCGTCGACCGTGTAGACATGGAAAAGGTCGTACTGCATGCGTCCGACGACGCGCCGGAACATCGGCAGCAGCGCCGCGAGAACGCCGTGCCGGTTCATCGCGGCGAGCGCGCCGACCGACGCCGCGCCGCGCCTCAGCAACGCAAGGAATGCGGCGAGCACGTAGCGATCGTCCGCGAAGTCGCCGCCGTGGCGCGCGAGCGCGCGCTGCAGGCGGCGCATCGCCTCGGCGGAAAGTCCGCGCAGCTCCGGATGATCGAGCAGCAGCGCGAACGCCTCGACCATCGCGCGCGGCCGGCGCTCGAACAGGGTCGCCGAGCGCGGTTCGAGCCGCGTGCCGACCGCGACGAAATCGCGATCGATCGCGCGCGGCTCGCGGGGCGGCGGGTCGAGCAGCTCCATGAAGCGCTCGGTGACCTGCGCGCCGAGCCGCTCGACGACGATCGCGGCGCGGTAGTAGCCCTGCATGAACTGCTCGACGGCGAGATTCTTCTCGTGCTCGTCGCGATAGCCGAGCGCGGCGGCGAGCGTGCGCTGGTAATCGAACAGCAGGCGTTCCTCGGCGCGTCCCGCGGCGAGGTGCAGCGCGTAGCGGTAGCGACGCAACGTCGCTTCGGAGCGGTCGAGCGCCGCGCGCTCCGTCGGATCGAGCAGTCCCTGCACGGCCATCGCATCGAAATCGGCCGCGCGCGTGATGCGCCGGCCGAGCCAGCGCAGGAGATCGAGCGTGCGCAAGCCGCCGGGTCCGTCCTTGAGATTAGGCTCGAGGTTGTACGCGGTGTCGTTGAAGCGCGCGAAGCGCGCGGC
>Ga0081540_1002537_pt1 | contig 14812 bp, 13 predicted proteins | sample TabmetS2T1R1_FD_71024 | JGI IMG/M metagenome (GOLD analysis project Ga0081540, IMG submission 71024) | Tabebuia heterophylla rhizosphere microbial communities from the University of Puerto Rico - S2T1R1 | ecosystem: Host-associated > Plants > Roots > Rhizosphere ... | reverse complement strand
GCAACCGCGACCCCATCGCCGGCACGCCCTATCACAAGCATGTTCCGGTGCGGCTGGAACGCCTGGCGGCGGCGGAAGCCGCAAGATACGAGGCGGCCTCGCAGCGGATTCATCGCCCGTCCGCCTAGACAGCGGACCGCCCTGCGCCCGCGACCCTTGACAAGACCAGCGCTTGCCAAGGAAGTGGCTCCCTTGGCGCACGCGCGCCCAAGAAGGCATAAAGGGAGCCACAACAAAAGCCATGGAAATGCTCAATCCCCATTGCGGCATCGACCGTGATGCGCGCGGCGTGGTGCGCCTTGCCGTCTGCAATGCCGGCTCGCTCAACATCCTCAGTTCCGCCGTGACTGAAGGCGTGCGCGAGGGGTTCGAAAAGCTCGCCGGCGATCGCAGCATCCGAGCCGTCATCCTGACCGGCCAGAGCGAAAAGAGCATGATCGGCGGCGCCGACATCAAGGAGATGGCAACGCTCGACCAGAAATCGGCCGAGGCGTTCATTACTCGCCTGCGCGATCTCTGCGAGGCGGTCCGCCGCTTCCCCGCCCCCGTGATCGCCCGCCTGCCCGGCTGGTGCCTCGGCGGCGGCCTCGAAGTCGCCGCCGCCTGCGATATCCGCATCGCTGCGCATGACGCCAAGTTCGGTATGCCCGAGGTCAAGGTCGGCATTCCCAGCGTGATCCATGCCGCACTGCTGCCGCGCCTGATCGGCTTCGGCCGCGCCCGCTGGCTGGTGATGGCAGCGGAAAACATCGACGCGCCGACCGCGTTCGCCTGGGGCCTCGTGGACAAGGTCGCGCCGCCGGATAGCCTCGATGACGCCGTCGAGCACACCGTGAAGGCTCTGCTCGAATGCGGCCCCGAGGCGCTGCGCATCCAGAAGGAGTTGTGCCGGGGCTGGGAGGAATTGCCGCTGAGCGAATCCGTCAATCTCAGCGTCGGCGCATTCGGCAAGTCCTTCCTGACGGGCGAGCCGCAGCGGATGATGGGCGGCTTTCTCAACCGCAAGCGCTAGGGCATCAGGATGCGACCGGCCGGCAAGGGTCCCCTCGACTCCCTCTATTTCCACTACCCGATCTTCCCGGTCGGAGATGCGCCCGAACGCGAGGGCCAACGCACACGCCACCCGGTCGTCATAGCCGGCGCCGGCCCGATCGGCACGACGGCGGCACTGGCGCTGGCGCACCATGGCATCCGCTCGGTGCTGCTCGATCGCAAGGAGACCTTCAACGACGGCAGCCGCGCCATCTGCATTGCGCGGCCGAGCATGCATATCCTGGAGCGCATCGGCGCGGTCAGGCCGTTTCTCGACAAGGCGCTCGGCTGGCGCTTTGGCCGCAGCTACTACCGCGGCACGCAGATCTTCCGCCTGGAAATGCCGCATCCGGAAAGCGAAAAATACCTGCCGATGTACAATCTGCAGCAGCAGTACATCGAGCAGTATCTGCACGATGCGGTCGCGGCCAATCCGCTGATCGACATGCGCTGGCAGAGCGAGGTTGCCGCTGTCGAAAGCGGCAATGACGGCGTCGCGATCGACGTCGCCACATCAGGCGGGAATTACCGGCTTGATGCCGACTATCTGCTCGCCGCCGACGGCGCGCGCTCGCCGATCCGCACCATGCTGGGGCTGCGCCTGAAGGGCGACAACTACGAAGGCCGCTACGTCATCGCCGACATCCGTATGGATCACGACTTCCCGACCGAGCGCCGCGCGTTCTTCGACCCCAGCGGCAATCCCGGCGGCACGGTGCTGATCCACAAGCAGCCGGACGACATCTGGCGCGTCGACTATCAGCTCCGCCCGGGCGAAAGCGAGGCCGATGCCTTGCGCGAGGAAAACATCCGCGCCCGCGTCGGCGCGATCCTCGCCGACATCGGGCATACCAAGCCGTGGGAGCTGGAATGGTGGAGCATCTATTCCGCCAACACGCTGTGTCTTGACGATTACCGGCACGGCCGCGTCTTCTTCGTCGGCGACTCCGCCCACATCGTGCCGATCTTCGGCGTCCGCGGCCTGAATAATGGCCTGGCCGATGCCGACAACATCGCCTGGAAGCTCGCGCGCGTGCTGCATGGTGAGGCCGGCGACCGCCTGCTCGACAGCTATTCGCCGGAACGGCGCGGTGCGACCCTCGACGTATTTGCCAACGCGACGAAGAGCACGCGGTTCATGACGCCGCCGACCCGCGGCTGGCGGCTCGCCCGCGAGGCCGCGCTGTCGCTCAGCCTCAAGCACGAATTCCCGCGCGCCCTCGCCAATCCCCGCCAGATGCAGCCCTACACCTATTCGCAAAGCTCGCTGACGCCGTTCGCCAACCGGGATGCGGAGTTTGCGGCGGGGCCGGTCTGCGGCAGCTTTGCGCCGAATGCGAAACTGGCCAGCGGCGGTTTCCTGCTCGACCGCGCCGGGCGCGGGATCACCGCCCTGCTGTTTTGCAACGGCGCGCCAGATGCGAAGCAGATCGCCCTGCTCGATCAGGTCGCCCGGCTGGACCAGCATTTTGTCGCGCTGATCATTCAAGCGAACGGCAACAGCGCCGGCGCGATCAAGGATTCCAGCGGCGACATCGCCCGCCTGTACGGCGCCGAGCCCGGCACGCTTTATCTGCTGCGCCCCGACCTGCACATTGCTGGCCGCTGGAAGATGGTCGCGGCCGACGAAGTGCTGCACACCATCAGCCTTTGCCTGGGGGTTCCGACGCCATGAGCCAGATACCGTCCGACGATCTCGAAGCCGCCTATGAGGCACTGGCGGTCGCGATCGACACCGCAGGCGAGCAGCGCGAGGCGCTGTTCCTGACCCGGCTCGCGCTCCTGCTGGCCCACGAACTCGGCGACATCGCCGCCTTCAAGCGCGCCGTGCAGACCGCGCTGGAGGAGCTCCCGTAAGCGCTCCCCAGCGCCCGTCTCATGCGATCACGACAATTTATCATGACGGGCGGCGTTGCATTTTTTGCATCGCATCATATGATGAACGTAATCTAACAGATTCCGCGCCTTTAGGGAGATCAGCCATGGCCGCCCACGATCCCGTTGTCATCCTCTCCGCCGCCCGCACCCCGCTCGGCCGCTTCATGGGCGATCTGTCGCCGCTGGCCGCCCACAAGCTCGGCTCGCACGTGATCGGCGCGGCGCTCGAGCGCGCCAAGCTCGCGCCGGAACGGATCGACGAGGTCTTCATGGGCAACGTGCTCCCCGCCGGCCAGGGCCAGGCCCCGGCGCGGCAGGCGGCGCGCGGCGCCAAGCTGCCGGACGCCACCGGCGCCACCACCATCAACAAGGTCTGCGGTTCCGGCATGAAGGCGACCATGCTGGCGCATGACATCATCAATGCCGGCTCCGCCGAGATCGTGCTGTCCGGTGGCATGGAGAGCATGAGCAACGCGCCCTATCTGCTGGCGAAAGCGCGCAGCGGCTATCGCGCCGGCCATGACCGCATCATCGATCACATGATGATGGACGGGCTGGAAGACGCCTACGAGACCGGCCGCTCGATGGGCGACTTTGGCGAGGCGACCGCCGAGGCCTATCAGTTCACCCGTGCCGACCAGGACAAATACGCGATGGAAACGCTGACCCGCGCCCGCAAGGCGGTGGAAGGCGGTGCCTTCAAGGCCGAGATCGCGCCGGTCACACTGGCCGAGAAGGCCGGCCCGCGTATCATCGCCAATGATGAGCATCCGCTGAAGGTGGACCCTGCGAAAATCCCCGGCCTGAAGCCGGCCTTCCGCGCTGGCGGCACCATCACGCCGGCTGCCTCCTCGGCCAATGCCGACGGCGCCGCCGCGCTCATCCTCGCCAGGCGTTCGCTCGCCGATCGCGACGGGCTGCCCGTGCTGGCGGAGATCAAAGGCCACGCCACCCACAGCCAGGAGCCGCAGTGGTTCACGACGGCGCCGATCCCGGCGATCCGCAAACTGCTCGACAAGGTCGGCTGGAGCGTCGGCGATGTCGATTTGTTCGAGATCAACGAGGCCTTTGCGGTAGTCGCGATGGCCGCGCAGAAGGACCTCGGGATTCCGCGCGAAAAGCTCAACATCAACGGCGGCGCCTGCGCGCTCGGCCATCCCATCGGCGCCACCGGCGCCCGGCTGATCGTGACGTTGCTGCACGCGATGGAAGCCAACAATCTGAAGCGCGGCGTCGCCTCGCTCTGCATCGGCGGCGGCGAAGCCACCGCGATTGCCGTCGAGCGCATCATCCACTGACAAGTTCGTCACCGACAAGCAATGTCTTAAAACGAGGGAAGCGTGGCATTCACGCCACGCTTGCCTTGTGGCATCCTGCATCAAACCACCGGAATCTCTGAGGCCTCATGATCTCGAACTGGCTCGCAGCTATCCTTGCCCGCCGCAAGATCCACTACGGCTGGGTGATGGTCGGCGTGACCTTCCTCGCCGCGCTGATCTCCGCCGGCACGGTCGGCGCGCCCGGCGTCTTCATCGTGCCGCTGCAGAAGGAGTTCGGCTGGAGCAACGCGGAAATTTCCTCCGCACTGTCGATCCGCTTCATCCTGTTCGGCCTGATGGCGCCGTTCGCGGCCGCGCTGCTCAACCGCTACGGCCTGCGCAACGTCACCCTCGCGGCGCAACTCGTCGTGGTCACCGGCCTCGTCGGATCGCTGTTCATGACCAAGGTCTGGCAGCTCTGGCTGCTCTGGGGCGTCGTGATCGGCATCGGCACCGGCATGACCGCGCTGGTGCTCGGCGCAACCATCGCAGCCCGCTGGTTCGTCGCAAGGCGCGGCCTCGTGGTCGGCATCCTCACCGCCAGCGTTGCGACCGGGCAATTGCTGTTCCTGCCGCTGCTTGCCGCCATCACCGAGCAGGTCGGCTGGCGCGTCGCGCTGGGGCTGGTCTGCGCCATGCTCGGCGTTGCCGCCTTTGCGGTGCTGATGGTGATGCGCGACCGTCCGAGCGACGTCGGCCAGCGTCCCTTCGGCGATACGGGCACCGAGCCGCTGCCTGCCCCGCCGCCGAACAATACGCCGATCATGGCGGTCGCGCTCGGCACGCTGCGCGACTCCTCGAAATCAGCGGTGTTCTGGATTCTGTTCGCGACCTTCTTCGTCTGCGGCGCCAGTACCAACGGCCTCGTCCAGGTGCACCTGATTCCGATGTGCCTCGATTTCGGCATTCCGCAGGTACAGGCCGCAAGCCTGCTCGCGGCGATGGGCATCTTCGATTTCTTCGGCACCATCGTCTCCGGCTGGCTGTCCGACCGTTACGACAACCGCTGGCTGCTGTTCTGGTATTACGGCCTGCGCGGGCTGTCGCTGCTGTTCCTGCCGTTCTCCGACTTTACGTTCTACGGCCTGTCGCTGTTCGCCGTGTTCTACGGCCTCGACTGGATCGCCACGGTGCCGCCGACAGTGCGCCTCACCGCCCAGCGCTTCGGTGCCGAGCGCGCCAACCTGGTGTTTGGCTGGATCTTTGCGGGCCACCAGTTGGGCGCCGGCGCTGCTGCCTTTGGCGGCGGCCTGTCGCGCACGCTCTACGCGACCTATCTGCCGGCCTTCTTCGTCGCCGGCGCGCTCTGCATCTTTGCAGCGCTGATCGTGCTCGCGATCTCGCGGCCGGTGAAGGTGACAACCGCGACCGCGGCGGCGTGATCAGTATCTGAGCGTACTGGTGATCCCGAACACTGCGGCATCGCCAATCCGCGCGATGCCGGTCGGATCGTTCGGGTTGGGGATGCCGCCGGACGGCCGAAACACGTACTGGAAATATGGCGCCAGCAGAAAGCCGGGCTTGATGTGCGCCTCGTAGATCATCTCGATCAGCGTCTCGTTGCTTCGCACCGGGCTTGGCAGTCCGTTGAAAAACTGGGTGTCGATATCGAGGTTTCGGGCGGTGTTGGAAATCCGCATATAGGCCGCCGCGATCCCGAACCGGTCGAGCGGACGGCCCGGGGTAAAGCCGACGAAGCCGATGCCGCCGTCCACATAAAGGTCGATCAGATTGCGGTCCGGCGGACTGTAGGCGATCCGGCCGAACGCCGTGATACCTGGCAACGACGCCGAGATGCTGTTTTCTTTCACCGATGGCGGCCGGTAGAGCACCTGCTCGACTACAGCGAAGATTCCGTAGTTGCCGCGCAGTTTCGCCGGGATGCCGCTTCCGTCGGGATCGGCGATCGAGAGGCCTTCCGCCGTGAAACGCTGACTGTCGAAATATCCGGTATGCTTCCAGGCTCCGGGCGTGAAGTTGCCCGGGAGCGTGCGGCCACCGAAATTGAGATCGTAATCGAAGCGAACCTGTCCAATGTACCAGGGCGGATCATTGACGCGAAACGCCAGACCGTGATTGTCGCGCAGCTGCGGATCGCCCTCGCCGGGCGCTGCCGCATTGCCGTTGAACACCGCGCCGAACAGCGTGATCTTGTCCGCAACTTGTGCCTTGACGCGAATGCCGGGCACCGCGATCGGCGGTGCCGGGCCGCCGGCCGGCAGGTTGGTGGCTTTTATGGCCGGCCAACCGAAGGTTCCGTTGATGAAGAGGTCGTCGGTCTCGCTGTCGAAGAACTCGACATCGGCCGGCTGCTGGCCGGCCTTGATGCTCAGCCGGCCGTTGAAGAAGCTCTGCTCGAACCAGGCGTTATAGAGCCGGGATTCCGGCAGCGCCTCGATCTCGCTGATGGTGGCAAGGTTGTGGATGTAGTTGCGCGACAGTCCCCGCCCGTAGAGATGATAGGTGTTGGCGTAGAATTTCAGACCTGTCCAGCCGACCAGTTTCTCGAGATCGGCATCAACCGACAGATCGAAGCGGCCGAAATGGATAGCACCGAGGGATGTCCCGCCCGTCACGTTGCCGATGTTGTCGCCGATCCAGATCGCACCGAAATTCAGGCCCTTGTTGGCGAGGCCATCGTGCCATTCGTTGAACCATTTTGGCGCGATCCATTCGGCCGCGTTTTCATCCTTGGCGCCGGCCAGCGCGTTTGAGTTCGCCGATATGCAAGCCCAACAGGCGGTTGCCGCGAACACCAGGACGGCGCGGGAGGATACGCAGTGCATGGCAGCCCGCCGATCCCCTCAGCGTCGCCGGACGATGCCAAGCCGCCGCATGATCAGGTAGGCCAGCGCTGCCGAACCGATCAGCAGCGCAGACGCCCACAGGAAGGCGCTTTCATTGTCGGTGAACGGCAATCCCTTGGTGTTCATGCCGAAAATGCCGGTCACCAGCGTCGGCGGCAGCAGCATCATGGTGACGACGGAAAGCGCATGGAGGTGGCGGTTGCTCTCCTCCTCCATCTTGAAATACAGCTCCTCCTCGAGGAGACGGCTGCGCTCGCGCAGCTCGACGATGTCGTGGTCGAGCCCGTCCAGCCGCTGCGCCAGCTTCGCCGCGTGCAACCGCAACGCCGGGCTGAGGTGATCGGTGTTCTTCTGCTCGAGGCGGTGAAACAGCACGCGAAGGCCGCCGAGCTGCCGGTGCAGGCGCAGGCAGGTCCGCCGCTGCCGGCCGAGGATGGCACGCATCTCTGTGACAGCTTCGCCGGCGACCACCTTTTCCTCGATCTCGTCGATCTCGGTGCCGATCTTGTCGGCGATGCGGTCCATGGTGTCGGCGACCTCGTCAACGATCTTTTCCAGCAGCGCCGCCACGCTTTCGACGCGCCGTCCGCCCTCGAGCAGGCGACGTGTCGCATCGACTGCGCAAAGCGCCTGATAGCGGCCGCTGATCAGCAGCCGTTCGGTCATCGCAAAGCGCAGGAAGCCGGTTTCTTCCGTGGGCTTGTCAATGTCGCGGATAAGATCGGAAAACACGCCGTACACGCAATGGTCGACGATGTGGATCTGCTGGAAGTTGTCGTGCGAAAGCAGGAGATCGCGGGCCAGCGCCGGGATTTGCACCGACGCCAGCCAGGAACGCGTTCTTGTATCGGTCAGGTTGAAATGCAGCCAGAGCCGGCCGTCATGGGTGAATTCGATCGGCTTGTCGATGGGCAGCGGCTCGGCGCTGCCGTCATGGTGCAGGCGAAACGCCCAGACAAGGCCGGGGACCGGCCCTTCCGTCACGTGCGGCAGCGCTACGGCGATTTCGGGCGGCGGCTCAGCCAACATGGTCTGCTCCGCAGGCAATTGAACGGCGCACCATCACCAACCCCTGTCGATCCAATGAATCCGTTATCAGCGCGGAGAAATTCGCGCCGCCGGACCCTTTGCACAAACGATACAATTACCGTTTTGTAACAGTTTAATGTCGCAAGCCCTTCCGCGCGACACCTATTCGGCCGCGAGGCCCGTTGCAGCCGCGTCCGCGGCTTCCTTGTTGTAATCGTGCACCACGCGGCCGAACGGCAGTGTCAGGTCGGCCAGAAAGTGATGCGCGCCAACCACGCGGCGCACCGGGAAATCTGCAACCGGGGCATTGACATGCGGCACCAGATGCAACCGGCCCGGTCCGATCCAGGAGCCCTTCACCATGATGTCGGTGAGGTTGATCGCCACGAGCTGGCAGACTTCGAGGCGGCCATCGACGCCCGGGATCATCTTCAGATTAACTTGCGTCTTCGACAGCGTGGCGCGGGTCAGATCGCCATTGCCGGCCATGCTCTCGTGCTTGTAGCCCATCGTACCCATGGCGACGAGCTGGCCTGCATATTCCAGCGTGCCGGTCAGCGTGTCCTTGAAGATTTCGAGCTTGGGATGGGCATACTTCTTTGGAAAGCCCCAGATTTCCCGGCCCGCCGCGATCGGCGGATCGTCGTCGAGATACATCTGGCAAACGAAGTTGACCTCTTCGCCGTGCAGGCGCGCGGGGATCACGAGCCCCGACTCGGTGTAGCTGCCGAAGCCGGAGCTGTCGGGCATCTTGATCCATTCATAATGCACGATCGGCTGTTCGATCGGCACCAGCGGCTCAGGCAGGCCGGCGCGGATCAGCTCCGGATCGGTCTCGTAGGTGATGACCAGAAATTCGCGGTCGACAAAACGATAGGGCCCGGCGGGATAGCTGGGACCTGCGGCCGGCATCGACGGAAGCTTGAATAGGTCTTCCCTGCGCATCGTAGCACCCCCTGTTGGCTGCCGGAACGCTAGCTGCGGCGGTTGACAGCGGTATGAAGGGAATGCCTCCCAGTTCGGAAGTTCGGCTGAGCCGTCATCAGCACGTCATGGGCGCACGGAATCGTGCGTGTCCAAAAGGAGAAGACGCCATGGACGCGCGAAGCCCGCAGCTCGACCAACTGCAACGTGCAATGCCGGCCCGCGGCTGGCGTCCCCCGGGCTGCGATCGTATCGCGCTGGTGCTGCAGGGCGGCGGCGCGCTCGGTGCCTACCAGTGCGGCGTCTATCAGGCGCTGCATGAATCCGGCGTCGAGCCGGACTGGGTCTGCGGCGTCTCGATCGGGGCGATCAACTCCGCGATCATCGCCGGCAATCCGCCGAAGCAGCGGCTGGAAAAGCTGCACAAATTCTGGGATCGCATCACCAGCCGGAAGATCTGGCACTACACGCCTGACGGAGACGTCTTTCGCAAGGCTCGCAACTTCACGAGTTCCTTCATGACGACCGTGATGGGCCAGCCCGGCTTCTTCCAGCCCCACCAGACCAATCCGTGGTTCAGCCCTACCGGCGCCCGGACGGCCACCAGCTATTACGACACGGCGCCCCTGCGCGAGTCTTTGCTGGAGCTGGTCGATTTTGACCGCATCAATTCCAAGGAAGTCCGCTTTGCCGTCGGCGCGGTCAATGTGCTGTCCGGCAACTTCATCTATTTCGACAATACGCGTGACCAGATCATCCCCGAGCACGTCATGGCGAGCGGTGCACTGCCGCCGGCGCTGCCGATGGTGAAGGTCGGCACCGATCATTTCTGGGATGGCGGGATCGTCTCCAACACGCCGCTGCAGCACCTGCTCGATCAGGAGGACAGTCTCAACTCACTGGTGTTCCAGGTCGACCTGTTCAGCGCGCGCGGCGTACTGCCTCGTGACATCCAGGACGTGATGGCCCGCCACAAGGACATCCTGTATTCCTCGCGCACCCGGCACAACACCGACGTCTATCGCAAGACGCATAACCTGAAAGCGCGCCTGTTCAAGGCGCTGTCGAAGATCCCCGAGGATCAGTTGTCAGACGACGAACGCGCGCTCAAGAAGTCGGTCAGCAACCTGCCCGGTATCGCCATTCTACAGCTGATCTACCAGCAGCGCGCCTATGAGGGCGATTCCAAGGATCACGAATTCTCGGGCACCTCGATGCGCGAGCACTGGCTGAGCGGCTACGAGGACACCGCGCGCACGCTGTTGCACCGCGACTGGATCAGGATGCCGGAAGACGGCATGGGCATCGTGGTGCACGACGTGCACCGCGAGCACGAGGTGTTTTAGGGCGCGTATTCTTAGATCGTGCAGATAGTGGGCCGCTCGCGCGGCCGCGCCGGGCGTGGACATCGTCCGTCAGACGGTGCCCACGATTCCTTCCACCAGATAGTCCGTGCTTTCCAGCGAGGGATCGTAGAGGCCGGTGTCCTTGTCGCTGATCAGCTTGCCGGTGTTGCTCTTCACGGTGCCGGTGAAGATCGGCTTTCCCGCCTTCAGATCGGCGATCGCTGCCATCGCGGCATTGCGCCCGGCCTCGCTGCAGCCGGCGCCGAAGGGGGAACTCGCCACCATGTCCTTGTCGTAGCCGCCGATGACCATGTTCGGCAGTTTCTCGCCTTTGCCAATCATGCCGGCAAAACTCTTGTAGATCGTGCCCCATTTCAGCTCGGCGCCGGTGATGAAACCTTTGGGCGCAAGATTGGCTTGATCGGCGTTGTGGCCGCAGCTTTTCACGTTACGTTTTTCGGCGGTCTCGATCACGACCTTGGGGCTGTCGATGTGGCAGGCGATGACATCGCAGCCGGCGTCGACCAGCGCGTTGGCAGCTTCCGCCTCGCGCACCGGCAGTGCCCAATCGCCGGTGACAATGAGTTGCACCGTTGCGTTGGGATTGACCTTGCGGGCACCGAGCATGAACGAATTGACGTTGCGCAGGACCAGCGGGATCGGCTTTGCCGCGATGTAGCCGATCTTGTTCGACTTGGTCGAAAGACCGGCCGCAATGCCGTTCACATAGTGCGCCTGATCGAGGTAGCAGAAGTAGCCGCCGGCATTTGAAGGATGCTTGTCAGCCGACCACAGCGACGTGGGATGGCGGAATTCGACCTTGGGATACTTCTTGGCGGCATCCACCATGAATGGATTGAAGTAGCCGAACGAGGTCGGAAACAGCAGCGAGGCGCCGTCGATGTTAATCATCGACTCCATGGTCTTGGTCACCGCCTGCGTCTCCGGGACGTTCTCTTCTTCGACGACCTTCACGCCGGGGATTTCCTTCAGCGCTTTCGCGCCGACGGCATGGGCCTGATTCCAGCCGTAGTCCGCGCGCGGACCGACATAAATAATGCCGACGGTAATGTCGGCCGCGCGGGCAGGATCGTGAAGACCGGAAAGGACGAATGGACTAGCCGCGATGCCGCCGAGGAAGCCGCGACGCGAAAGCGAATATCTGCTCATGGGATACTCTCCTTGATGGCTGAACCCTCACGGGCACAACCTGTGTGACAAGACTGGTTTTGCTGTAGTCAGGTACGCGGTCATCGCGTCGCTCTTTTCTTTCGTCCCGGCAGAGTGGCGACCTTCGAAGTGGTGCTGTTTTCCATCCCCTCGACGTAGCGCGACAGCACCGCGCCGAGGTCAAACTCCTTGAGGCCCCGATCGGACAATGCGCGGTGCTCGACGGCGCCCAGATGACGGTCCATCACCGCAATCGCGGCTTCGGCATTGCGCCCGCGCAAGGCGGCCACGATCTCGCGATGCTCGTTGACGGAGCAATCCGCGGAATGCGGCCGTCCATACAGCGCAAGTATCAGCGAACAGCGCGACACCACTTCGCCGAGATAGCGCTGCAACAAGCGATTGCCCGATAGCTCGCTGAGCCTGACGTGGAATTCCCCGGCGAGCCGTCCAGATATCCTCGCATCGCCGACCTGCCGCGCGGCCTCTTCCTCGCGGATATGCCCTTCGAGCACAGCGCCGAATTCGGGCCGCCAGCGCGCGATCACCAGACGAACCACCTCCCGTTCGAACATGCGACGCGCTTCGAATACTTCCCTGGCTTCCTCCAGCGTCGGCTTGGCTGTGGTCGCGGTGCGTCGCGGCGGCGCGTCAACCAGCCCTTCGGATTGCAGCTGCGCCAGCGCTCCGCGCACCAGGGTGCGACTCATGCTGAACCGGGCACCGAGCTCATCCTCCGGCAACTTGGTCCCCGGCGGCAGCGCCTGTTCGATGATCGCCCGGCGCAGGACCTGGGCTGCGAAGTCGACACGGCTCGATTTCTTGCTCATCCCAACTCTCGCGCAGCGCCCGGCGCGTGAAAATTCAGCGCACGCTTTGCATACGCTAACTCCAACTCTCGTACACAAGATGAGGGATTTTTGGTCGATGCGCTCGAATAAAGGGCGGCACGCCGCCCAATCTTTGCGCTTCGAATAGTCTTCGAGACAAGGAATATTCGGTCGCGCCGCTCAAGCACGATCGACGTTTCGCCCCGCTCACGGCGCTTGCCCGGAGGCTGACAGCGGAGAATTCGTGGCTCCGCGACCAAATCCTGTATACAGGATTTGGAACGCAACCGCTCTCGGAGGAGATCCAATGACAGAAACGGTCATCACTTTGCGATTGAACCAGCAGCAGCTGGAGCTGATCGACCGCACCATCGCACGAGGAGTTGCCCCCGATCGTATGTCGTTGGTGCGGCTGGCGCTTCGCGAATACGCAGCCGCCCGGAACTCGGGCGCCGGAGCGTCGCGATGACATCGAGGGCTATCGTCTCGGAATTCACGATCGAACCCGGCACCGGCAAGGCGATCGAATTGCTGAAGGGGCAGATCCTGCGCGTGGAGCAAGTCGAAGGCGGACAATGCGCCGACTTCAATTGCTTCAACCTGCACGACTATAAGGAGTACATGCATTGCGGCCGTACCCGCACCGTGCACGGCTTTCATCCGACCAAGGGCGCATTCCTTTGGTCGGCGCCGCCGCGCGAACGCGCGATGCTCTACATCCTGGAGGACACGGTCGGCGAGAATGACGTGCTGTTTCCCCGCTGCAGCGCCTATGTGTATGAAGCCTCTTACGGGTTCGCCGTGCATACCAATTGCCACGACATCCAGGCCGAGGCGCAGCGCGAATACGGGCTGACGCCGGACGACGTTCACGACTCCTTCAATCTGTTCATGTGCACCGGCGTCGATCAGGATGGCCATGCGTTCATGACCCGGCAAACCACAGAGCCCGGCGATTATGTCGACCTGCTGGCGCTGATGGATGTGCTGGCGGTCCCCAATGTTTGCGGTGCCGATGTGATGAAGACCAGCAATTTTGCGCTCAAGCCGCTCAAGCTGACCATATTTGCCGCGACCGGGGCCGACCTCGCTCAGGTGCCCAAGACGCCCATCCTGGCGAGCCAGCGCACGCCAAAGGATTTCAGAAACGCCGTGATCAAGACTGACCGGCCGCTACGGCGCGATCCGAGCTACAAGCCGGAATTTCCCAACACGCCGATCATGGTCACCGAATTGAAGATCGCACTCTCTACCGACGAACTCGCGATGTTCAACGCGGTCAAGCGAACCGACATCTATGGCGAGGACGACGGGGCAGCGCTCCGCGACCTGGTGTTCTCCTGGTGGGAGGAGCGCTTCCTGCAGGCTCACGCCGGCGCACCTTCGATCGAGAGCGAGTGAGTGACGCCGCCTACGGCCGCGTCGTCATGTTGCCGGGTGGACCGGGCGTGCGCAGCGGCTCGGCCAGGCGCGCGAACTCGCAGAGCAGCGAACGCGTCTTGCGCGGATCGATCACCTCTTCCACCCAGAACTTTTCGGCCGAGCGGAACGGCGAGCGCAGCTTGTTGAGGCGATCCTCGATCTCTTTCAGCTTCGCCGCGGGATCGGCGGCCGCATCGATCTCGGCGCGGTAGGCCGCCTCGATGCCGCCTTCCAGCGGCAACGAGCCCCAATAGGCCGACGGCCAGGCGTAACGCATCGAGAAACGATTGGCCGGCTGATGCACCACGCCCGCGACGCCAAAGGCGTTGCGCACGATGATCGTGCACCAGGGCACCGTGGTCTGGTTGACCGCTGCCATCGCGCGCACGCCGTGGCGGATGGTGGCCGATTTCTCGGCGTCGAGCCCGATCATGAAGCCGGGGCAGTCCATGAGATAGACGATCGGCAGATGGAAGGTTTCGGCGAAATCGACCCAGCGCACCACTTTCTGGCAGGCTTCTGCCGTCCACGAGCCGCCGTAATGCATGGGGTCGCTGGCGAGCAGCAGCACCGCGCGGCCCTCGAGCCGCGCCAGGCCCACGATCATCGGCTTGCCGAAATTGGAGTTGACCTCGAAGAACGAGCCCTTGTCGACGACAGCATCGATGATCGGCCGCATCTTGTAGACCTGGCGGCGGCTGCGCGGCACCGCCTTCATCAGCGATTCCTCAGCCCGCTGGGGATCATCGGCGCACGGTGTGGTCGGCGGCAGGTCGTAGACCGAGGACGGCAGGTAGGAGAGGAAGCGCTTTGCGCATTCGAACGCCTCTTCCTCGGTCTCAACCGCATGATCGGCGCCGCCGGCGCGGGTCTGGATATCGGCACCGCCCAGTTCCTGCTTGCTCAGATCCTGCCCGAGCCGCTTCACCACGGGCGGACCGGCAACGAACATCGCGGAACTCTTCGTCATCACCGAGTAATGGCTCGCCGCGAACCGTGCCGCGCCGAGGCCAGCCCCCGAGCCGAGTCCGAGCCCCACCACGGGCACCCGCGCA
>Ga0081540_1002536_pt1 | contig 14814 bp, 15 predicted proteins | sample TabmetS2T1R1_FD_71024 | JGI IMG/M metagenome (GOLD analysis project Ga0081540, IMG submission 71024) | Tabebuia heterophylla rhizosphere microbial communities from the University of Puerto Rico - S2T1R1 | ecosystem: Host-associated > Plants > Roots > Rhizosphere ... | reverse complement strand
CATCGCCGAGCAGGCCGTATTTGGCGACCTCCGCATAGCCGGCGCGGAACTGGCGCGGCGACAGCGTGTCCAGCACCGCGGTATCGGCGATGACCAGGACCGGCTGATGGAACGAGCCGATCAGGTTCTTGCCTTGCGGCGAGTTGATGCCGGTCTTGCCGCCGACAGAAGAATCGACTTGCGCCAGCAGGGACGTCGGCACCTGAACGAAATCGACGCCACGGCGCAAAATGGCGGCCGCAAATCCGGCGAGATCGCCGACCACGCCGCCGCCCAGTGCAATGACGAGGTCGTTGCGCTCGATCCTGGCCGCGATCAGCGCCTCGCTGACCTTCTCGAGCCCGGCATAGCTCTTGGAGCCCTCGCCCTCCTCGACCACGATCGCCGAGGTGGGGATATCAGCCTGCGCCAGCGCCGCTTCGGTCGGCTCGAGCCAGTGCCTGGCCACCGTGCGGTCGGTGACGATGGCCGTGCGCACACCAGGGCGCATTGCCGCGATGCGCGGGCCCAGCGTTGGCAGCACGTCGCGGCCGATGACGATATCATAAGCGCGATCGCCCAGCGCGACGTCGACGTTGATGGGATCGGAGTGCTTGATCGGGGCGGTCATGGCGTGATGTCTATCTTGTCCGGCGCGGCCGCGCATAGCTTGGCATGCAGCGCCTCGATGCATTCGTCGACGATGCGGTCATGCGGCACGTCGCGCGACAGGATGATCAGGTCGGCCGTCCCATAGACCGGCTCGCGCTCGCCGAGCAGGCGGCTGACGGTGCCTTCGGGATCGGCATTTTGCAGCAGCGGCCGGTCGGAGCGGCGGCGCACCCGCTTCATGATCACGTCCGCGTCGGCTTTGAGCCAGATCGACACCGCCTTGTCGCGGACACGGTTGCGGGTTTCCTCGCGCATGAAGGCGCCGCCGCCGGTGGCGATCACGGCCGGGCCGCTTTCGAGCAGCCGCGCGATCACCCGCGCCTCGCCGTCGCGGAAATGCGGCTCGCCATGGGCCTCGAAGATGTCGGGAATCGACATGCCGGCCGCGGTCTCGATTTCGGTATCGGCATCGAGAAAGGGCAGCCGCAGGCGCGCCGCCATGCGCCGGCCGATGGTCGACTTGCCGGCTCCCATCATGCCGATCAGGACGACGCAGCGCTTGCCCAGCGCCGCCGTGATCTCGGCATCCAGGTTCAGGCTATCGGTCGCCGGTGAGGCGGTTTCGGGCATCAAGGTCTCGTATCGCGAAATTGCCGCGTTTGGCGCCACCTATACTACCCCCGCCAACACCCTTGCCAGAGACTCTTGCAAGGAATGGGCGAAACATGCTGGTAAGGCCGCACCCGGCCGGCCCGGCGTGATTTGATGGTTAATTGCCGCCTGAGACCCCTGTTATGCCCAGTCTGTTCCGTTTCCTGACGGTTGTCGGCATCATTGCCGGGATTGGCTATGGCGTGGTTTTCGCGCTGGCGAATTTCGTCAATCCCAAGCCGCGGGAGATGACCGTCACCATCCCGCCAGACAGGTTCCTAAAGAAATAGGGATTAGGATCGGGGGATGCGCGCAAAGCCCTCAGATGCGAAACTGATCACCCTGTTCCTCGACATGCTCGCGGCCGAACAGGGCGCCGGCGACAACACACTGCAGGCCTACCGCCGCGACCTCACCGATTTTTCCGAATTCCTGGGCCATGCCGGGGTCACCTTCGTGACAACGGACACGCAAAGGCTGCGCGACTATCTCGCCGACCTCGACACGCGCGGCTTCAAGTCCTCGAGCGTGGCGCGGCGGCTGTCAGCGATCCGGCACCTGTTCCGCTTTGCGCTCAACGAGCGCATCCGCACTGATGATCCGGCCGCGATCCTGTCCGGCCCCAAGCGCGGCCGCGGCCTGCCAAAAGTGCTGTCGATTGCCGACGTCGATCGCATGCTGACCAGGGCGCGCGAACTGGCGGAGGCTGCGGATGCCTCGAGCCTGCAGCGCGTGCGCGCGCTGCGGCTCTATTGCCTGCTCGAAGTGCTCTACGCCACGGGCCTGCGCGTCTCCGAACTGGTGTCGCTGCCGCTGTCCGCCTCGCGGCGCGATGCGCGCATGATCGTGGTGCGCGGCAAGGGCGACAAGGAGCGGCTGGTGCCGCTCAATGACGCCTCGCGGCAGGCGATGGCCGATTATCTCGCCGCGATGCAGGCGCTGACCTCGACCAAGAAGAAAAGCCTCGCCAATTCGAAATGGCTGTTCCCGTCCTTCGGCGAGAGCGGCCATCTGACGCGGCAGCATTTTGCCCGTGACTTAAAGGAACTCGCCGCCGCCGCCGGCCTCGCGCCGCGGCTGGTGTCGCCGCACGTACTGCGCCACGCCTTCGCCAGCCACCTGCTGCACAACGGCGCCGACTTGCGCATCGTGCAGACCTTGCTCGGCCACACCGACATCTCGACGACGCAGATCTACACCCATGTGGTGGAAGAGCGGCTGAAGAGCCTGGTGAGGGATTTGCACCCTCTCGCGGAAAAGTAACTATTGCAGACGCGCGAGATAATGCGCCAGCGCGACGATCTCTTCCTCGTGCAAGGGAAACGCCACCTCCGCCATCGCGGCCTGGGCGCCGCCCGAGCGCAGGCCGCCCTTGTAGTCGCGCAGCGCTTTCAAAAGATAATCCTCGCGCTGGCCGGCCAGGCGGGCGACCCCCTTGGTGCCGGCATAGGTTTCCGTATGACACGAGGCGCAGCGCCGGCCGGCGGCGGCCTGCGCGCCTTTCTTCGATAGCTCCGGATCATCATCTGCTTTCTCGTTCTTCGGCGGCGGCAGCGAGGCGAAATAGGCGCCGAGATTGCGGATGTCCTCGTTGGTGAGCTGCTCGACGATCGGCTGCATCTGCTCGTTCTTGCGCGCGCCGGCGCGGAAGTAGACCAGCTGCCACTGGATGAACTGGTCAGGCTGGCCGGCGAGCGAGGGCAAGTTCTCCATTTGCGAGATGCCGTTCTCGCCATGGCAGCCGACGCAGAGCTCCGCCTTCTCCTTGCCGGCAGCGACGTCGGCGGCACAGGCGGGCATGGCGCCGAGCGCCAGAGCGGCGCAGGCGGCAAACCAAACGAACCATCTAGGCATTATCGTTCCCGATCAACGCAGGAGGCCGCGGCTGCTTCTTCAAGCAACCGCAGCCTCCAATGGTTCCCTTGGCCTACTTGCTGTAGCTGATGCGATAGATCGCACCGGCCCAGTCGTCGGACACAAGAATCGAGCCGTCCTTGGCAATCACGACGTCGTTGGGACGGCCAAGATAGCCCTGTTCGCCTTCGATCCATCCATCGGCAAAGATCTCCTGCTTGGCGTCCTTGCCATCGGGCCCGACGATCACGCGCTTGATGCGCGCGCCCTGGTACTTATGCCTGTTCCAAGAGCCGTGCTCGGCGATCAGGATGTTGTTCTTGTACTCGGCCGGGAACTGATCGCCGGTATAGAACTTCATGCCGAGCGGAGCGACATGGGCGCCGAGCTTGGCGGCGGGCGGCGTGAACTCCTCGCACTTGTGCCCCATCGCAAATTTCGGGTCCGGCAGGTCGCCCTGGTGGCAATAGGGATAGCCGAAATGCTCGCCGATCTTCGAGATCATGTTGAGCTTGTCGCTTGGCAAGTCGTCGCTGATCCAATCGCGGGCGTTCTCGGTGAACCAGTAGCGGCCCGTGCGCGGATCGACGTCGCCGCCGACGCTGTTGCGCACGCCGAGCGCCCAGATTTCGGCGTTGCCGGTCCTGGGATCGACGCGGCGGACCTGCGAGACGCTGGTCGGCGGAATGCCGACATTGAAGGGCGGACCGAACGGCAAATAGAACCAGCCATCCTTGTCGACCGCGATATATTTCCAGCCATGCGCGACATAGGAGGGCATGTCGTCATAGACCACCTTGCCCTTGCCGAGATTGTCGATGTTGGCCTCGGCATTCTCGAATTTGTACAGCTTGTCGATGTCGACGACGTAGAGCGCGCCGTCCTGGAAAGCCAGGCCCGTGGGCATCTTCAGCCCCTTGATCACGGTCTTGACCTCGCGTTTGCCGCCCTTGTCCGTGATGGCGTAGACGTTGCCGAGATCGAACGTGCCGACGAACAGCGTGCCCTTGTCGCCCCAGGCCATTTGCCTGGCCTGCAACACGCCGGGCGCCCAGACTTCGATCTTGAAGCCCGGCGGCAGTTTGATCTTCTTCATTGTCGCGGCGAGTTCGGCCTCCGCGATGCCGGTCGGCGGCCCGGAGGGCGGCGCGAGGCCCTTCTGGTCTTCGGTCTCATCGCCGAGGAACCAGTCGGGCGGCGGATTTTTCCAGAAATCCGACGTACCCGACTCGTATTTTTTGAGAGCTCTTCCCTTGTCCTGTGCGTCGGCAGGTCCGGCCGTCGCCACCGCGAAGGTCGCCGCAAGCGCAATAACACATCCATGGATAACCGATTTCATCGCGTCACTCCCCTAAGCCGCCAAGCGGTTGGCGTTATTGTTTTGAAGTCGAGAGGCGAAACGTCAGTGCGTCTGTCTGAGCCGTCAGACCGCAAAAGCCTATCACATCCCCCGCGCGTGAGAAGCGTATGACTCGCCTCGACGCGCGACGATCATGAGATTGGATCGAGTTGTCGCAACGCGGTTCGCTTTGGGACAATTTTGTGAATTGCGCATTGCGGCGCAATATCGGGATGAAGCTGGCGGCCCGGGTGGGCGCGCTACCACACGCGCCGAAGCGTCCTCGCGGCCTGCCTGCGCATCTATCGCCGGGTCACCGTCAATTTCGCGGGGGCGCCCCGGTTCTTCTGATAGAACCAGTCGTACAGCTTGGGGACGCCGATCACGGCGTCATTGACGAAGATGAAGAGCTCGCCTTTGCGGGTCGGCTTGATCCTGGTTTCGATGACGTAATCTTCGGGATCGGGCTCGACAAAATCCTCCTCGCCGCCCACGCCGCCATATCGCAATACGATGCGGAACCAGTCCTGGGTCAACTCGCGACGCAGCGGGACGAATGGAGCAAGCAGGAGCCTGTGGTACCACGCCGGCTGATCAGTGGGGGAGAAGCCGCCGATGGGAATCCGGATGCCCAGCCAGTTGGTCCACCGCTCCGTCGAGGTAGCCTCGACCTTGATGTCATATCTGGCCCCGCTGCTTTCGACCGCAATTCCGGTCGCCTTGCAGATGTCCGACGGCGTGAACTCAACGGTCCGGCTCTCACCCTTGCCGAGGCGTTCGGTGCTTTTGCTTTCCGGACAGGTGAACCCGGCAACGTCCTGGACATTGTAGAGCAGATGGCTCGTCAGGCAGATCGCCAGATAGAGGAGCAGCAAGGCGAACAAGGCCGGCGCCCAGCTGTATTTGAGCGTGTGATGGAGGGCAGTGTAACCGGGACTGCTGCGCAGCCGGTATATGAAGTTGTTCGGCAGCCCCGCGGGCGCGCTGGGAGCGCCGCACCAGATCGTGCCCATGCTCACCGAGATGCGCCAGGCGATACGCATTCCCCACAGGGTGAAGAAGGTCACGAGTCCGACGAGCAGCAGGAAGGAGAACGGCGCGCGGGCATAGCCGTCGATCCAGGTCGAGGCGAAGCCGGGCAGCAGGCCGCCCACGATGCGGATGAGATCCGAGACCCAGCGGATCGGGCTGGTGAACTCGTCCTCGCGCGTGGCGGAGCTGACCAGCGGAAACGCCAGCAGCCACGTGGTGGCGGCGACGGTGGCGAAATAGACGAGGCGGCGCTTCCAGATTTCGTTCCAGACATGCTCCTGCGCCTCCGCGCGCGCCTTGGCCTTGTCTTCGTCCTCAACGCCAAACTGCGAGGGTGTCAGGATCGCGCCATCGCGCGCACGGACAACGTCATAGACCGGGGGCAGACCCACCGGCGCATAGGCATGGGCGCGGTTGTCGATGCGGTGAAAGGCAGTTTCGTGGATCTTCGGCCGCCAGATCACCACCCTGTCCTCGCCATTGCCTTTCTTGGCGTAGCTGGCGTTGCACAGCTGTTGCAGCTTGCGCGGCCCGTAGCGGTAGTAGGAGCCGAGGCCGGCGCGGGGATCGTAGATGCGGCCGTCCTTGTCGCAGCGGGAGGTTGCGTTCTTGAACGTATCGGGGTCGGCCACCGGAGCCGGCGGCTTCGCGACGTCGGACTTGAATTTCAGGCCGCAGCGCTGCGCCTCGGTGATCATCCAGACGAAGGAAATATAGGCCAGTGAATCGTCGGGATAGCCGCCGCCGATGTTGGAGTGGACGCCCGCGAACCAGACCTGGCTGAGCTGCTCGTCCTTGATGAATCGTTCGCTGCCCGTATCGGGCGGCGCCGCATCGCCCTCGTTCCAAAGCTCCGGATGGAACGTGGTCCGCTCCTCGTCCAGCGCCAGCGCCTGGCAGGCGCGCGTCACCCGGTCCCGCGCAAGCGTGTGGTTGGGAAGTTCGAGCGGCCAGATGAAGCGGCTGATGCCGCGCGTCATCTCGTCCAGCGGTGCGCCATAGGCGGCAACGGTATCCCAGACGCCGACGAAATGGATTCTCTGCACCCGCCGGTTCTTGCTCTTGTCGTAATCGTCGCGGACGAAGAAGTCGCGGATCGCCCGAAAGATTTTCTCGACACCAAAGACGGTGTGATAGCGCTCGCGCCGGTACTGGCGATAGGCCGCGCGGGCCTTCTCGGTCAGTTCCTTCTCGTTTCGCGCGGCGACGAGGCCCTGGTTGATGATCAGCCCCATGACCACGCGGATGGTGAAGGCGCCGCGGCTGAAGCCGAAGCCGAAAATGCGATCGTTGTCGTCGCGATAGTTGCGGCAGGCGAACTTGTAGATGTCGATGACATTGCGCTTCAGGCCGAAGCCGAAGGCGCCGCCGAGGATCGCCCACGGCTTGAATGAGGACGTGCCGACGCCGTCGTCGTAGAAGGCGACCTGCTCGCTGCCCGACAGATCGAGCGCCTCGAATGTGCGCCAGACGTTGGTTCGCCATACCTTCGCGGCGGAATTGCCGGTGCCATCGGACAAGAGAACGATGTTACGGGCCATGGCGCGCTCCCCCGTGATGTCAGCTATGTATGCAATCTCCGGTGTTAGAGCATGGCATGCACCAGCCTTCCGGAAAAGCAATCTGGTTCACAGTGGAAGCGAAAAGTATTGAGGCCGCCGGTTGTGCGCTCGCGAAGGACGGCCGGAAAAATCCTTAAGGCCTGATCATGCCGCGGCTTTCGATCGCGGCAGATGCGGCCGGACCTTTCAGATAGTCGATCCACGCTTGCGCCGCCTTGGGATCGCCTGCCGTCGCCGACAGGCCGGCGGCGTAGACGGTGTAGTTCTGGATTTCTTCCGGCAGGGGTCCAGCGAGCATCACGCCCTTCACAGGCAATATCTCGCTGATCTGGTGGATGGCGATCTCCGCCTCGCCCTTCGCCACCTTCTCGGCGACGTAGCCGCCCGCCTGCAGGCGCTCCTTTGGCTTGATCTCGTCGGCAATGCCGAGCTTCTTCAACAGCCCGGCCACATAGATCCCGCTCGAACCGCCGGAGGCGGGATCGATATAGGCGACGGTTGCGGCCGAAAGCAGCGCCCGCTTGAAGGCATCGACCGAGCTTAGGTCGGGTTTTGGCGTCCCCTCCTTCACGGCAACGCCGACGCCCACCTTGGCGACAGCGACACGGCTGCCGTCGGCCACCTTGCCCTTTCCGATCAGGCCGTCGATCGCGCTGGGGGTGATGATCGCCATGTCGAAGGCTTCGCCGGCCTCGATGCGCTTCGAAAGTCCGCCGGCGGTGTCGTTGTCGATCACGAGCCGGTGCCCGCTTGCGGCCTCAAAGCCGCTTTGCAGCGCCAGCACCACCGATTTCATGGCGCCCGCGGTCAGGACTTTGATCTCGGCCGACGCGGCCGTGGCCGGATGCAGCAGGAGTGCGACGGCAACAAAGGTAATCGCGAGGAGAGAACGCTTGGGCATGGGCATCCTTCCTTGTGGAGTTTGGGCGCGCTTGGCCGGACTCCGGCAAGCGTTATTTGGGCGCAGCAGCGGACGGAACAAACAGTTGCTGGCCGCCCACGGTGAATGCGCCAATGGCCTTTTGTCCCTCGTCCGAGACGAGCCAGTCGGCGAACTGCTTTGCGGCCGCCAGTTTTGCCGACGAATGTTTCGAGGGGCTAAGTTCGATCACGTCGTACCGGTTCAGCAAGCGTGTATCGCCTTCAATCGCAATGACTAGCGGGCCCTTGTTGTTGAAGCTGAGCCACGTGCCGCGGTCGGAGAGCGTGTAGGCTGCCATGGCGCTTGCCGCATTCAGCGCCTGCCCCATCCCGCCGCCGATGTCGCGATACCATTTTTCCTTGCTCAGGGTGTCCGGCGTCTGGTCCGCCTGCTTCCACAAGCGAAGCTCTGCGGCGTTGGTGCCGCTCTTGTCGCCGCGCGACACGAACGGCGCCTGTGCTGCCGCTATCGCCTTCAGCGCCGCGACGCTGTCGTTGCCGCCCTTCACTTTGGCAGGATCGGCGGACGGGCCGACGATGATGAAGTCATTCCACGCGATTTGCCGGCGCGTGGCGCCATGGCCCTCGTCCATGAATTGCTTTTCGGCCTCAGGATCATGAACCAGCAGCACGTCGGCGTCTCCGCGTCGGGCGGTGTCGATGGCCTTGCCGGTGCCTTGCGCGACCACGTTGACGGCGATGCCGGTCTTGGCGGTGAACTGCGGGAGGATGGCCGCCAATAATCCGGAGGCTTCAACGGACGTGGTTGAAGCCAGCACGATGGTCTCGTTTGCGGCCAGTGCCGGACCGGCAAATGCCAGCGTAGCCAGCGCAAGAGCTATGCGAACGGACTTCATATTCCTCACTCCCGGTCTTCCTTGCGCACCGCCAGGGCGAAGACGGTTGCGCTGATCGAAATGCTTATACCCACGAGCACCGCGCCCAGTGCAAGGGCCAGCGACAAATCGCCTTGGCTGGTTTGAAGGGCAATCGTGGTCGTCATGGTGCGCGTTAGCCCACGAATGTTGCCGCCGACCAGGATGACGGCGCCGACTTCCGAAACGGTGCGGCCGAATCCCGCCAGCACCGCCGTGATGATGTCGGCGCGGATGATCGCCAGAATCTGGGGGATGGCCTGCAACCGCGATGCCCCGTCACTGATGAATTCGTCGCCGTATCGCGACCAAGCCCGCTCGCTGGCGCGATGGATCAACGCCGTGATGATGGGTGCCGCAAGGATCGCCTGGGCAATGGTCATCGCTGATGGCGTAAACAACAGCCCGAGGAATCCGAGCGGCCCCGAGCGCGAAAGCGCCAGGTACAGGACGAGGCCGACGACAACGGGCGGCAGCCCGAAGAACGCGTTCGCCAGCACCACGACAGCCCGGCGGCCGGGGAAATCGATGACGGCAAGGGCACAGCCGAGCGGCAGGCCAATTGCGGTAGCAATGGCGGTCGCCGCGAAACTCACGCCCAGGGAAAGCTGGATGATCGGCAGGAATTCAGACACGCAAAGCCCCCGCCAAATCCTACCATGACCGCAGGCGCGCGGCGCGTGACGCCCATGCGGCGTGCCCCGCAAACCGCCACGGCGCACCCGCGGCGGTTTTCCCGGAAGGCTCGAAGCTCTGCTAAGTCACTGAGAGATAAGTCACTGCGAGATTGGAGCGGGCGAAGGGGCTCGAACCCTCGACCCCGACCTTGGCAAGGTCGTGCTCTACCACTGAGCTACACCCGCATCCGAGATGGCGGCGATTGGTCGCCGACAACGGCGCACCTATGCCAAATGCGCACTGTGAATGCAACACTTCTGCGAACCGTTAAATTCCGGCCCGGCACAGGGCGATTTATCGCGAAATGGTCGCCAAATACCCGAAATCAACCCTTCCGCCGGTTCCCGGCGATTGAAAAAGTCCGCCGCCGCCGCCAATTAGAGCAAACCGGCCCCACCCTCAATCGCGCCCAGCCGTGCTAGAAGGGGCGCGACTTCCGAAAGACCAGGCGAGGACATCGTGACCATCATGGAGCAGGGCGGCACAGCGCCGCAGGCGCCCCCCGACCTCATCAAGGACACCACCACCCAGACCTTCGTGAAGGACGTCATCGAGGAGTCGAAGCGCCAGCCGGTGCTGATCGACTTCTGGGCGGAATGGTGCGGACCCTGCCGCCAGCTCACTCCGATGCTGGAAAAGGCGGTCCGCAACGCCAAGGGCCGGGTCAAGCTGGTCAAGATGAACATCGATCAGCATCCGGCGATCCCCGGACAGATGGGCATCCAGTCGATCCCGGCCGTGATTGCCTTCGTCAATGGCCAGCCGGCCGACGGTTTCATGGGCGCGGTCCCCGAGAGCCAGCTCAACGCCTTCATCGAGCGGCTGACCAAGGGCGTGCCGGCGGCGGGCGAGCCCAATATCGCGGAAATTCTCGGCGAGGCCGAGGCTGTGCTGGCCGACGGCGATGCCGCCGGCGCGGCGCAGATCTATGCCGAGGTGCTGGCGCTGGATTCGACCAACATCCCGGCGCTGGCGGGCCTTGCGAAATGCTATGTCACCACGGGTGCGATCGAGCAGGCCAAGCAGACGCTCGCCATGGTGCCCGAATCCAAGCGCAACGACGCCGGCGTCAAGGCCGTGCAGGCCGCGATCGAGCTCGCCGAGCAGGCGCAGTCGGTCGGGCCGGTCGCCGAGCTCGAACAGAAAGTCGCCGCAAACCCGCTCGATCATCAGGCGCGCTTTGATCTTGCCACCGCGCTGAACGCGGCGGGCAAGCGCGTCGAGGCGACCGCGCAGCTGCTCGAGATCGTCAGGCGCGACCGCAAGTGGAACGACGACGGCGCGCGCAAGCAGCTTGTGCAGTTCTTCGAGGCGTGGGGCGGCGCTGACGAAGCGACCGTCGAGGGACGAAAGAGACTGTCGACGATCCTGTTCTCGTAAAAAACCTGAGGCAAGGCGCCGGGACTGCTCGCTCATGCCGATCAATGCCGAATATCGCGGCCCCGGCGAACTGCCGGAAGTGATCCCGGTGTTTCCGCTGCCCGGCGCGCTGCTGCTGCCGCGCGGCCAGATGCCGCTCAATATTTTTGAGCCGCGCTATCTTGCGATGGTCGACGACGCCTTTCGTGACGGCCACCGCCTGATCGGCATGATCCAGCCCGACGTCACGCATTCGCCGAACGAAAAAGCCCCGGTGCTGTTCCGCGTCGGCTGCGTCGGCCGCATCACCCAGCTCGCCGAGACCGGCGACGGCCGTTACATCCTCGAACTGACCGGCGTATCGCGCTACAGGGTGATCGAGGAATTGACCGTGCTCACGCCCTACCGCCAGTGCAAGGTCGACTATTTCGCCTTTGCCGATGACTTCACCGCGCGCAAAGGCGAGGACGCGGTCGACCGCCAGGCCCTGCTCGACGTGCTGACGGATTTCCTCAAAGCCAACAATCTCAAGGTGGATTGGGAAGGCATCGAGAGCGCGCCCAACGAGGCGCTGGTCAATGCGCTGGCGATGATGTCGCCCTACGGTCCCGCCGAAAAGCAGGCGATGCTGGAAGCGCCCGACCTGAAGACGCGCGCGGAAATCCTGATCGCGGTGACCGAGATGGACCTCGCCAAGAAGCGCACCAGCGGCGAGCCGGGGCTGCAGTAATTCTTCTAGGCCGCCGCACGGACCTCGGCAAAGCGCCGCTGCAGCCAATCCCGCCACGACAGCCTGCCGCGCACTCCCTCGCTCACGACAAAGCCCATGCCGCGCGCCGTCTTGTCCGATAGCTGGATCGGCACGACCCTGCGGCGCATGCCGCGCGCCTCCTGATACTGCCGGGCAAACTCGACGAGGCTGAGATCGTCGGGACCGCCAATCTCCGCCCGCTCGCGCCGCCCGCCGTCAAACGCGCAGCGCACGAGATAGTCGGCGACATCGGATGTGTCGACCGGATTGAACACCGTCTTCGGCACGGGCCAGACCGGAAGCCAGGCGAGGCCCGCCAGCATGCTCTCCAGCAGATAGTAGAACGGCATCGCACGGACCACCGACCAGGACAGCGAGGACTCGCGGACCATTCGTTCGCCCGCCAGCTTGACGCGGGCATAGGGCAGCGAAGCGCCGTCCAATCCGACGATCGAGACGTGAAGGAAATGCTGCACGGCTGCCTGCTGCGACAGGTCCAGAAGGCGTTGCGTCCCTTCTGCGTCCACATCGGACGGCGACTTGAAGAAATCGACAGGACGAAAGCCGCCTCGCTGCGCCACCGGCGAATGCGTCGCGGCATTGATCACGGTGTGCACGCCGCGCAGGGCCGCGGGCAAGCCTTCGCCGGTGGCGAGATCGCCGATTGCCCATTCGACATCGGCTCGCGCTTGCCGCGCACGTGCAAGGACACGCACCTGGTGCCCATCGCGCACCAGGCGATCGACGAGGTCCTGTCCGAGATGTCCGGTTCCACCGGTGACGAGAACAAGGGTCATGTGCCCGCTCCTTCTGTTCCCAGCCGCCTGAAAAAATCTATCGTGATCCCTCAACCGATGAGAACGATCAGGGTCTCGCCGGCCAAAGACCGCAGCGTCAGTAGCCGGCGACCGACAGCGCCACCGCGGCGCTCATGCCGATCCAGCCCGGATGCACCGTCCGCGTCGCCAGCGCATTGCCGAGCGCGGCAAAGCCGAAGACAACAGCGAAGGTGGTGATGATCCAGTGCCGCGCCGTGTCCGATCCCATCCAGGGCGCGGCGAACAGCAGCACGCCACCGGCGATCCATGCCAGCGTGCCGGCCTGCCATACCAGCCGTATCAGCGTGCGCAGCCGCGGCGGCTCGATGGTGGCGCGCGCGAACACTTTCGTCTCGCCAAGCACCCCATGGCCGATGCTGACGAGGATGGCGATGACACCCGCGGCGTGCAGCAGAAGATCGCGCATCGGTACCTCCGTCGTTCCATACAGCAGTGTATGGTATACGGCGATGCGCTGGCGCCTGTCAATACACTTGTGTATGGTAGTGGCGTCACGAGGCGGGGAACCATGGCCGATCAGCTCTCGGCGCAGGACTGGGTCGATCTCGGCCTGAAAACGCTGGCGAAAAGCGGCTTTACGGCCCTGAAGGCCGAGCCGCTGGCCAAGGCGATGGGCGTCTCGCGCGGCAGCTTCTACTGGCACTTTGCCGACATCGGCGCCTACCACGCGGCGATCCTCGCACGCTGGCGCGAGGTCTCAGCCGAGCAGATCATCGCCAATCTCGAGGCGGTCGGAGGCAAAGACCCGCTCGCGGTGTTGTTGCGGTGGACGTTCGGCAGCAAGCTGACCCTCGAAAAGGCCGTCCGCAGTTGGGCCGCCCATGACGCCAGGGCGCGCGCCGCGGTGGCCGCGATCGACCGCCGCCGCCTCGACTATATCGAGACGTTGCTCAAGCAGTCGGGCGTTACCATCGAGGCTGCCCGTGCCCGAGCGCAAATCCTCTATTGGGCGTTTCTCGGCTTTGCGCTTTCGGACCAGCCCCTGCCGGCGGACCGGCAGCAGACCGTGCTCGACGAATTGCTGCGCATGGTCGCGCGCTAGTTACGGATATCGAGGGGATGTGCTAGAGCAGCCGCCAACCGGAGATTTAGAGCAAATGAACGTGCAGCCCGAGCGGCCCGAATCCAGCGTCGACCCAAAACTGCTGGAGATTCTGGTCTGCCCGCTGACCAAGGGCCCGCTGGAGTTCGACGCCGCGCGGCAGGAGCTGATCTCGCGTTCGGCCAAGCTGGCCTATCCCATCCGCGACGGCATCCCGATCATGCTGCCGGAAGAGGCGCGGAAGATCGATTGATCATTCAGCGAATGGAGAGTGGCGAATAGCGAATTTTCCATTCGCCATTCTTTATTCGCCATTCGCGTTCCTACAGCGCCTCGCCCCTGAGCAGCTTCGGCACTTCGCCGGTAAGGCCGGCGGCCTGGCGGATGAACAGGTTCTTCAGTGGCGGGGCGCGGTCGACGAGGCCAAGGCCGATGTCGCGCACGGCGCGCAGCAATTTCGATTCGTTGGAGAACAGGAAGTTCAGTGAATTGGTGGCAAGGCCCATCGCCATGGTGTCGAATCTGCGCCAGCGCTGGTAGCGCTCGAGCACGTTGGCCTGGCCCGGATCCATGCCGAGCCGCGCGGCATCGACGATGACTTCGGCGAGCGCCGCGACGTCCTTCAGGCCCATATTGAGCCCCTGCCCCGCGATCGGATGGATGACATGCGCGGCGTCGCCGACCAGCGCCAGACGCTCGGCGATAAAGGAGCGTGCGACGAAATAGCCGAGCGGAAACGCGCGCGGCTTGTCCAGCGCCTTGATCTCGCCGAGGTGCAGGCCGAAGCGCCGCTCGAGCTCGGCATGAAATTCGTCCTCGCTCAAAGCCACGATCCGCGCCGCTTGCTTGCGCGTCTCCGTCCACACCAGCGAGGAGCGCTTTCCGGTCAGCGGCAGGATCGCGAAGGGACCGGCGGGCAGAAAATGCTCTTCGGCGCGGCCGTGATGATCGCGCTCATGGCCGACCGTGACGACGATGCCGGATTGATCATATTCCCAGCCATGGGTGGCAATGTCCGCCCGCTCGCGCAGCTTCGAGCGCGCGCCGTCGGCGGCAACCAGCAGGCTCGCGGCAACGGTCGTACCATCCGCCAGTGCGACGTCGATGCCCTCGGTGCCGGTCGCGTAGCTGTTCACGGCGGTGGCGCGCAGATCGACGCCGGCGGCCTCGGCGCGCGCGGCGAGCGCATCGATCAGGTTGCGATTTTCAACCATATGCGCAAACGGCTCGCCCGGCTCGACTTCGCCGGCAAAGGTCAGAAACACCGGACGCGTGGCGTCGGTGAGCTGCGAATCCGTGACCACCATGTCGAGGATGGCC